>Ga0207671_10001837_pt1 | contig 23691 bp, 24 predicted proteins | sample KBSC24metaG_FD_184352 | JGI IMG/M metagenome (GOLD analysis project Ga0207671, IMG submission 184352) | Corn rhizosphere microbial communities from Kellogg Biological Station, Michigan, USA - KBS C2-4 metaG (SPAdes) (version 2) | ecosystem: Host-associated > Plants > Roots > Rhizosphere > Soil... | reverse complement strand
CTCATCCCCAGCATGTCCGCGACGGTCTCGACGCTGTGGTCCTCCCAATAGCGCAGGACGACCACCGCACGTCGGCTGGGGGAGAGCCTCGCGAGAGCTTCCAGCAGTGTCAGCCGGAGCTCATGCTCCTCCGAGCGCGCAGCGCTCTCCGGCAACTCGTCGGTGACCCGCTCGGAGGAACTGCGACGCCGCTGATGCCCGAGGAACTCGTTGGTGAGCACCCGCCGCGCATAGGCGTCGAACCCCTCGCCGCGCTCGAGCCTCGGCCAGGCAACGTATAGCTTGGCCAGCGTCGCCTGCACCAGGTCCTGGGCCCGGTGCCAGTCTCCGCACAGCAGGTACGCGGTCTCGCGTAACCGTGCGGTACGCGCCATCGCGTACTCCGTGAACTCCGCGTCGTGCCGGGCATAGCCACCACGCCCTGTCCATCCCACGTTCCACGCCCTCCGGACCGACTCAACCACCTTCTACGTTCTAAATGCAGTAGGGCGGCAGTTGCGATTCACCCTTCGGGAAGGTTTTTGGCCGCCTCCGTGAGCCCTCGGTCGAGGGCAGACGTCAGTGGCGACCGTGGCGCGGATCTCCTCAAGCACTGCGCCAGCGGCGCTCCAGCCGCATGGATCCTCGAATACGCCGGGAACCGTCGACCGTCCCGACGATCACGGGGCCAACTACAAGTCCGTCAGGCTCAAGTCTGGCCAACTTCAGCGAGACCGGGCCAGGTTCACGAAGACAGGACACCGTTGCAGACGATGGTGGCCAGCGGTCGGGGCGACCTATCTGGTGACCTGTCTCATTGAACCTGGCCAGCGATCAAAGCTCCGACCTGGGCTGGCCATCTTCGATGAGACACCATGGCCCACGGGCGTCTCATCGAAGATGGCCAAAACCACGAAGTCCTAGCCCTGTTTCATCCCCGGCGGCCATTTCGAGGACCTGCCGTAGTTGTCGAACGAAGTAGGCGCAGCGGATCGCTAGATCGGCTTCCAGCCTTCTCCGAACGCAGTGTGTCTGATCCGATCCAGTTCTTGGGTAGTTACTGGCCCGGGGAGGCCGTCCAGGACGCGGCAGACGTCCTGAATGCCGCGCAGGAGACCGGCGGTGATTCCGTCATCGTCGATGTGACGATTCGATGTGATGCGGAAACCGGGGCCGCTGGGGATGTGAGTCACCATCGGGATGTCGACGAACGGTATGGTCACCCGGCTAATGCTGCGGCGACGAGTAGTCAGGCCTGCCAGTTCGTGGGAGAGTTCACGAAAGGCGATCCGGACGTTGATGGCCCCGGTCATGCCGGCTTTGTTGCGAGAAGCGGTTCGCCAGGCGCGGGCTGTGAACCGGGTGCCTGGCGTGCGTCGCAGGACCTTGCCGCGTTTCACGGTCGCTCGCAGCGCTCTTAGGGTGCGGTTCATCAGTCGCTGTTCCCGGAGGTCATGAGCTGCTGCCTGACGTAGATGTCCCTCATCTCGGAGAAGATGATCAGTTGGGCGGCCAGGTAGCGATCTTGGGGAAGCTCGCGAAGGCTTGTCAGGACCGGCAGCTGGAGATCTTCTAGTCGTATCTGCATTGAGCGTTCCGTCGCGTAAGTAGTTGCCCGAGGCGAACGTGGTCGTAAAGGAGTCCCGGCTGAGTCCGGGCTGCGGTGAGTTGATCATAGGAGTGGCTCGTCATCCGCGTGAGCCGTCGCGCAGTTTCATGCTCAGCCCGCAGTTGATGTGGCCAACATCAGTGAGACAATGTCTCGTCTCATCGAGGTTGGATCCGAGCGTCGACTGGAGCTGGGTCAATGCCAGATTCAGTGAGACGGGCAGCGCTGGCTGTCTCACGGCAAGTGGCATTTGCCGTTGATCTTCAGTCGAGCCTTGCGCCTGTTCATCGGCGGGCAGCCTCTTCTGGAATACGGTCCTGTCGGAAGCGTGCGGGATGATCTCGGAATGCTGGTGTTGAAGAGCGGCACGGTCGTGCTGTCGAAGCGGCCGACGAAGCCGATGATCGGTGCGCGTGTGGGCGACCTCAGGCGCGACGGCGCGCTGGTTCTGGAGCGTGTCGAGGAGGAGGCCGGCGACTGGTATGTCCAGGTGTGGCTGCGCGAGGACAACACTTTCCAGTTGGAATACCGAGACGGCGTGCCTTCCGAGCACTACCAGACCCGGACCGTCTCCCGGGAAAAGGCCGCGGAGGCAATGATCGGCTGGGCGAAACGTGACCCGGGATGGATGGACGCCTTCCAATGGACCAACATCGGCTCGATGTTCGAAGGCGACTACCAGGGCGACTGTTGACGGGGTGTTCACGGTTCGACCGGCCCTGGGATGTTCCGCGTGTCACGTCATCGGGGAGTGACCAGTGCCAGAAGACGTCGGGGCGGGTCACGGAGGCCGGGGATTCGGCCGTCGGCGAGGTCGAGTTCGCATGCAAGGTTGCGCAGCATGAGTTCCGGATCCTCTCCGGCAGAGCAGAGCACGGTGTTGGCGATGGACGTGATTTCGGGGTGAATGGCTGCCGTGAGGATGCCGGATCGCGTTCCCCGACGGTCCCGGGCCAGCCCGAGGATGGTGTCCAACCGCTCGTTCCAGCGAGGGGGGACAGTTGTACGATCTAGCAACCGAGCAGTACTGCCGCAAGAAGAGATCGGAGCGCTGTGATCAAAGCCACCCGCGACGAGCCGCCTGAACTCCGACCTCGAACCGGCTCTCGACGCCTAGCCGATCCATCAGGTCGGCCATGATTCAGCGCGCTGCTCCTATTTGGTCATGTCCCACACGTGTCCCGGTACACACCCAACCTGGCCATCCAGCACCTAAATCGCAGGTCAGAGCCTTGATCGCGCTTGGCGGAACCGAGCCCCTCACGCCCCACTCCTAACAGAATGAAAAGACGAGGCTCTGACCAGCCGAACAGCAGGTCAGAGCCTCTTTGCTTGCCTCAACGCGTTAACTTCGAGCGAGACCCGGCCGCCTCGAACCACCTGGCTCTACCCGACTCTTCACGGCCATTTGCGATGATCTGTGAAGGACAGTAGGCAGGCTAGGTGAACAATCGCGGCGGTGCCAGAAGTGACGTTGAGCTGATCCTGTGTCCGAGAGTCAAGCCCGGTCTTTTCCTCTCCAGTCCAGCGTCCGTGGTCGGCGCTGAGGGGTTCTGAAGAAGTGATCACTTCACTACGCTGTGCGACGTGGGGGAGGTTGTGTCCGGAAGCAGTGCCGAAGCTTTGCCGCTTGGGCAGGGGAGCGCGTCTCCGCCGGCCCCTTCATTGAATGAAGAAGCGGGCAGCAACGTCGGCGTGCGTGAACCGCACCAGCTCGCTGGTTCGGCCCGGCGGCTCCTGCGTACGTTTCGCACCCAGCATATTGAGCGGGTTCGCCGCTGGATCGGTGGTCCGGCGCGGTACGCCGTCAAACAACGCAACCGCTGGTGGGCGTGGCAGGCACGTCGGACATCGGCGCGCCTGCTCGCGGCTTATCGACGGTGTCACGATCCGGCCGAGTGTGCCGTCGAACGGTATCTGGCGGACGCGCGGGATGCCGGCGAGCTGACTCAGGACGTCGTGGAGCGCCTGGCCAAGATCCACCAGTGGGTCTACATCTACGGCGTGACACCCATCAGCATCATGTTTCGGCGCTTGGCGAAGGCATTCGCCCTTCTCCTTGTCGGCTCTCTCGCCATCGAGGCCGCGATCGGATTCGCCGATGACTTCAGCGGCAGGCATCACCACGCGCTGGCCCTGCAAGCCGAATCCGTCGCCAGGCTTGTCGGGCTTGGCTCCTTCTGGTTGTTTCAAGTCGCCCAGATCTTCCGGATGTTCTATCGGCGCTGGACGCGCCTGCCGGCGATCGCTCAGGAGGCGTTTTGGCCGGTGATGGGAGTCATCACGGCTGCTGGGGCGGCGAAGAGGCTCGAACCGTCCATCCCTGCAGCCGCTGCTCTGCTGATCGGCCTGTCATATCTGCTCGCAGCCGGAGCGCTCATCCTTTTCTACGTTCAGTACCGAATCATCGAGCACTTCCGGACGCTGGCCCGGCTGGGCCGAGTCCGTTCCCGATCCGACCGGGTCGCCGACATCCTGCTCGATCTCGTTGCCGACGTCGACGAACTCAACCGGCGCCCCCTCGTCGGTCCCTTAAAGCTCGTCGAGACGATCGGCGATACCATCGACACGTTCGAGCGAGCCTCGCCGTTGGCGCTGTCGCCGGTGATCTGGGATCGGGCAGCTTTGTGGAAGACGACTCGCGAGATTTGCGTTCGAACGGCTGCCGAACTCCGCCGAATACGAGAGATCGCCATCGATGCGGCTTTACCGGCGCAGCGGGCGGGTGTCTCCGGCGAGCTGCGCAAGGTTTTGCTTGTGGCTCTCGAAGGCCGATGGCAAGACCTGCCAGAGGCGACTCCCGTATCCAAACGGAACCTGGTCACGCTCGTGGGTGGCCGCAGCGCAGCGCCAGCTCTCATCGGTACGTTCGCAGCGCTCCTGCCGCATCTGCCAGGCGTCCATCATTCGCCGGCTCTGGCCAATCTTCAGACGGGCCTCTACATCGCCGCCGCCGCGACGCTTATCGGCGCACCAGCCGAGGCGCGCAAGACCATCTCCGATGCGTTCGCCAAGGCATCTGGTTGAGGGCCGCACTGCACGCTTCAACGTTCTCATTTCGCTGCCGTCAGACGAGTTCGATCTCGATCGCCAGGACGCCGAGGGCCTCCTTTTCTGGACCGTAGATGCGGCGGATGCTGGCGAGTTGCTGCTCGCGCGGGCTGTCGGGGTTGACCTTCGCCGGGCCCTCGGTGTCGAGCATCTGCTCGAAGGAGCTGTAGCGGGCGACGCGCTTGACGCGCGTGAGGGCATCGTCGGTGCCGCAGATGAAGCGGATATGGTCGCCGGCGGCGAGGCTGCGCAGGTTGGGGTACTGGACCCGGACTTCGATGGTCTTGCGGCCGGAGGCGACCAGGTCGAAGTAGCGGCGGTAAAGGTTCATCTCGCGGGCGCGTACGCCGGTCTCCGTGCTTGGGCGGGCGTTCATGAGGCGGTCGATCTCCAAGGTCGTGTACGAGCGGTAGAAGTGAAGATCAACCATCTTGAAGCGGCTGGTCAGGTGGCTGGTGTGTCAGGGTTGTCGGGTGCTCGTGCTGGTCGTGGGCGGGTGTCTGTGGTGTAGATCGTCCGTCAGGGTGGTTCGTGGCGGTTCCAGCCTGCGTGATCCGGTGCGTTTCCTGATCAGCCCCGCGCCGCCGCGATCTCCGGCGTCCGCCGCTCCACCGCCCCGTACACCGAGTCGAAGATCTGCTGCCGGGTCTCCTCGCCGACGAACCCCAGCTTGCCCGGCACCTCGTTGACCTCCAGCACCACCGGGCCGTCCGGCGTCGGCAGGATGTCCGCGCCGCCGAGCGTCAGGCCCATCGCCAGGCAGGCACGCACAGCCAGGTCGAGCACCTCCGGCGGAGCGTCCACCGCGTCGATCGTGGCCCCGAAGTTCAGGTTGCACTTGAACTGGCCCGGGGCCGGGACCTTCAGGAGCTGGTAGCCGGGCCGCCCGTCGGCCACCACGATCCGGTACTCGCCCTGGGCGGTCTCCATGTAGGGCTGCGCCAGGAGCGTCCCGTAGCGGCCGAACAGGTCCTCGAGCATGGCCTTGTCCGCGTCGAGGTCCGTGACGAGCTCGACGCCGGTGCCGCCGTACCCGGACGATTGCTTGACGACCGTCCGGCCCCACTCGGCCAGCGCCGCCGCCACGTCCTCCAGCGACGTGCAGCCGCGCGTCGGCGGCGTCGGCACGTCCTGCTCGGCCAGGCGCTGGATGGTGCGGAACTTGCTCTGGCTGGCCACCCACACCTCGGCGGGGTCGAACATCGCCAGCCCCGGGACGCTGCTGACCAGCGCCAGCCGCTCGACTCGGTCCTGCCAGCGGCCTACGCTCAGGTCGGCGCGGGAGATGACGGCGTCGAAGGAGGCGGCCGGCTCGGGGCCGAGCATGAGCTCGTAACCGTTGCGCGCGGGGACGTGGGAGATCTCCTCCAGGGTGAACACGGAGGTCTCGTGCCCGCGGCGGCGTCCGGCCTCCGCCAGACCCGGGGTGTCCGGGTCGCGCTCGCCGTGGTCCCAGCCGAGTATTCCGACTTTCATGATGTCCCCCTTCGGCCCCGGACCGCGTGCGCGGGCGAGCCGCATTATTGTCCCGCTGCGGCGGGTAATCAAGGGGTTACAGAAGTTGATCAGCGGGTGGAGATAATCGCCATATTTCTGGCTATGACATGTACATGGTCGCAACGGGCTACATCAGCGACCCAGCGGTACCGCCCCGGTTCCTAGTGGCGCAGACCACCCGACTTGAAGCGGATGCCCTCACCCCGGGGCCACGGCCCGACCGTCGACTCCCCCAACGCTCATGCGATCTTCTGATCCCTCGAGCACTACTACTTCCACGCCCCAACTCTCGCCGCTACTCGACGTAGGTGCCTCTTGCATACGATGCCGGGGAAATGCCATAAGCCGCCTTGAAGTTCCGAATGAAGTGGCTGGAGTTGGAAAACTGCCAGCGCGCCGCAACCTCGACGACACGCACACCGGGAACCGCGAGCGAGGCCTTAGCGCCCAGCAGCCTCTGGCGGCGGACGTATGCCATGACCGAGTCGCCCACGTCGCTGAACGCACGATGCAACGTCCGAACGGAGATGTGCAGATTCAAGGCGACCATGGCCGGTGAGAGCTCGGGATCGGTGAGATGGGCGTCGATGAACAGGCGCGCGGCGTGGAGCGTCACAGACGAGTGAACAACGGATTCTTGGAACGTCGCGACACCGATCAGCGCCGACACGAGCTGGATTCCGGTCTCTTGGCCGGCGTCCCTGCCGAGGTGGGAGAACGATTCGTCATCGAACCGCGGAGCGAGATCGAGAAACCCGGAGAGCATCCTGGCCTCGGCCACGTTGGCTTCCAGGATGACGAAATCGGGCAGTTTCGCCACCCGCGCGAAGATCTTGGTGAAATAGGCTCGGGGAACAATGAGCGCTCGCGCTCTTGTACCAGGCCCGGACCAGACACGCCACGGCTTCGTAGTGTCCTTGAACGCGACCTGGCCCGGGCGCACCATGTACGCGCCACCTCTCATGCCCTCGAATCGCAGATAGCCGGATGATACGAAGTGCACGACCACAGGATCGCCCCCGGGGCCGTTTCCGGAAATCCCCGTGAACGTGTCAGAATAGTGGTTCAGGTACAGCATGTCGGCAATGCGGCCGCCTCGCGCTTGAAAGCAGAAAGTCGGCTGCCTGGCAGTTCGCCGCAGCCGCAACTCCTGCATGTGGGAAAAGGGCGAGACGTCCCATTCCCTCAACATCTCCGGAATCGCTCGGAGATCTCGAGACGGTACGTGTATCTGTGTGAGGATGGGTCCGTATTCAGGCCGAACGAGGCAGCGTGCACATGACGCGAGGGGGCCGAACGGGCTGGCATCGACACTGGATGGTCGTCCCATGAACACGAACTCCTTTCCCGGACTAGCAGCGCGGACGCCTCATCCCGAAGCCTGGACTCGAAGGCGTGGCGCGACCGGCACCGCGGCCCTGGCGACAGCACGTGGCACGGGTGGCGGTGATCCCTGCTACAGCAGGCTATTCGGGATTCCGGCAAAGCAACATGACAGAAGCGCTTGATTTCTGTGCCGAAACGCTTGATCAGGCGCGGCTGTCCTGCGCCCGCCACGCTCGTGGAGCGGCGCCGTACTCACGCGCGAAGGCTCGGGAGAAAGCCGCCTCCGAGGAGTACCCGACCGTCTTGCCGATCGAACCCACCGGATCGGCGGAGCTCTGCAGGAGCTCCGCAGCGCGTGCCAACCGCAATCGGACCAGGTAACGGCCCGGAGGTTCTCCGACAAGACGGACGAAACGTGCCGCGAATGCCGCACGGGACATCGAGGCGAGAGCGGCCAGGCCCTCGACGGTCCAGTCCTGGTCGGGATGACGGTGGACGGCCGTGAGGGCGGGCCCGAGCGCCGGGTCCAGCGCCGCCGGCAACCACCCCGGCTGGGGGGCGGTGTCGAGAACCGACCAAGCCCGCAGAGCCAGGATGAAAAGTAGCTCGAGGAGCTTCGAGACCATGACTCTCGACCCGGCACTCGGGTCGGCGAACTCGGCCGCCAACAGGTCCGTGCAGAGTGGAAGTCTCGCGAACCGCGTTTCAGAGCCTCTGATGACGATGACCGGCGGTAGCACCGCAAGTAACGGCCTGGCGGTGTTCTCCTCGACAAGAAACGTACCGCTCATCCATCCCCCGCCCCCCGTGGATCCGATCCGATGCTCAACCCCGGTTGCCAGCAACGCCAAGTCGCCGGCCTCGAGATGCTGCCTCCCGTCTCCGGCTACTTCGAGCTCTACAGGGCCCTGCTGAACGACATGGATCGATCTCTCGCCCGATCCATGGCTGATAACGCCTCCGTCGGCCATGCTGACCGACGTCAACGCCTCACCTTGCAGATGGATGAAGTCGAGCACATCGGACAGTGCATCGGCGGAGACATCAAGCGGAATCGCGCTGTTCCCGCGGAGACTGCTCATGACTGTTGGCTTTCACATGGTGATCCAGGATCGCCGGAAAACTCTACCCGGCCTTGGCGGCTCTGGCACCGGCAGAGCCAAACGTCGCTATGACCGGGCATCCACATGGTCGTGGACGTAGACTCCAGGGGTTACGCCATACCGCGCCTTGAAGATTCGAATAAAGTGGCTGGCGTCAGAGAAATGCCACTTCGCAGCTATTTGGGATACGACCGACTCCGATTCGCCCGACAACAGGTCGGCGCGTGCCCTCTCGATGCGCAACTGCCGAATGAGCGACATGACGGACTGATCGCCGTACGAGAAAGATCGATGCAACGTGCGTACCGATATCCCCAGTCGATGGGCGATGAGGGCCGGGGAGAGGTCCTCATCCTGGAGATGCCGTTCGATGACTCCCCGCGCAGCCATCATGGTGCCTTCCGCGTCCAGCCAATGATAAAGGGGATCATTCTCGATGAGGCCGGCGATGAAGGCCATGAAGGCGGTCTCCGCCAGGTCGGCGGCCACGGGTGAGTCCAGCCACTCCGCCGTCTCGAGCATTTTCAGATAGTCGAGGACGAGACGAGCTTCAGGGCCTCCCATATCGGCAAGGTGCGCTCGTTTCAAGAGGTCGCGGCTGAACGGCTTCCTAAACAGCGCTCGCGGAACGGTGATGACGTGAGATGCCGTATTCGGCGAGCTGGCAAGTCGCCACGAGTTTCCAGCATCCCTGACGATGAGCTGTCCGGTCCTTACTGTGTGAACTTCATTGGCGGACTCAAATTTGATCCATCCTGATGTGACCGCGTGGATCACAATGGGGTCATCATCTCCCGGTCGCCCTGACGCCGCGGTCACGGCTCCCGAACGTTGAACTGCAGCCAGCACTCTTCCGATATGAAACCCGGAGACCGTCAGCAGAAAGCCGTTGGGGTTCGCCGACTGGACGATGCGCAACTCCTTGAGGTGCCGGAGCGGCAGTGGTTCCAACTCTCTAAGTATTCGACCTGAGTAAGGAATCTGCGCTGGCGCTATACGCAACGTGCCCAGCGGTTGCAGTCGATTTTCGCCGTGTGACCTCAACACCTGTTGCACTTTCGTTCACCGTCCCGCGCTCAAAGTCGCCCACGCGTTCGCGCTGACTGCAGGAACCATGACCTACGATGCAGCACGGTTCGCGGAAGTTCAATCGGGGGCACAGGTCCTGACCGAACATGTCACTCTCGTGTTATGCGGGGTGCCGAGGACGGTTGCCTACGGAGTCTCAGTGGGCGCCTCTCGAGGGAAGCCGATCGGCTCGCGCGTGACGCGTGACGCCACCTTCTCTAGGCGTAAAACCACTGCCATAGCGGGGTGTCGACCTTCCCGCTGAGCAGATAACTATGTGGAGCGACATATAGATTTTCATTTACAGAATGGGTTGGGCAGGAACGCGAGGTGTGTGGACGTCGGCATCGGTCCGGTCTGGCCGGTCGTCCGAGCCAGCAGTCGCGTCCAGCAGGTCAGGTCGGCGGCGCTCATGTATCAACCCGCACCTGGCGCAGAGCGAGTGCGGGTGCGGGTCGTCGGCTCCGTGACGTCGTTGATACCGGGTTACGAAGACAACTTATGTATCTCTAACGTACGCCAGTGGGTCACCGCGCCCGCATGTGCGCGATGACCCACCAGTTCCAGATGCTGCCAGGGCTAAGCCTTGATGAAGGCGAGGATGTCGGGGTTCAGGACGTCGGCGTGGGTGGTGAGCATGCCGTGGGGGTAGCCCGGGTAGGTCTTGAGAGACCCGTTCTCCAGCAGGTCGACCGCGCGCGGCACAGAGCTGGCGAACGGCACGACCTGGTCGGCCTCACCGTGCATGACCAGCGTCGGCACGGTGATCTTCCGAAGGTCCTCGGTGTAGTCCTCCAACCAGGAGTTCACCGTCTCGTAGTGGGCCTGCGCGCTGCCGGCCATCGCCTGGCGCCACCAGTTCGCGATGACGGCCTCCGAGCGCTCGGCACCCTCGAGGTTGTACCCGTAGAACGGGTTCTCCGGCACGAACCGGAAGAACTCCGCCCGGTTGGCCAATGTCCCCGCCTTGATCTGCTCGAACCACTCCGGCGGCTGACCGGCCGGGTTCTCCTCGCTCCGGTACATGTTCGGCGTGAGCGACGCCACCAGCACCGCTTTGGCCACCCGGTCCTGATACCGGGCCACATACCGGGCCACCTCGCCACCGCCGGTGGAGTGCCCGATGTGCACCGCGTCGCGCAAACCCAGGTGCTCGGTCAAGGCGGCCAGGTCCTCCACCCAGTGCGCCATGTCGTTGCCCGAGCCCACCTGGCTGGAGCGCCCATGCCCGCGCCGGTCGTGCGCGATCACTCGGTAGCCGTGGTGGAGGAAGAACATCATCTGCGCGTCCCAGTCATCGGCCGACAACGGCCACCCGTGACTGAAAACGATCGGCTGGCCGGACCCCCAGTCCTTGTAGAAGATCTCGACGCCGTCCGATGTCGTGATAGTAGGCATTGATTCGTTCCTTTCATCTCCCCGGCCCTCGCCGGCCAAAGCCGACACAGCGGGGACGGATCACCGAACGCCCGACGGGACAGAAAACGACACGCCATAGGAATCCGCATCAGTGGCGCGACTGCGCGTTTTCAACCCCGCGAGCAGATCCTTCCCTTCGAAGGATCTTGCCCTGCGAAAGTGAAAATAGGTCGCCACGTAGAAGAAGGGATAGAAGATGAGGGCCGTGGCGGCTCGCCTGGCACGCATCTTCGCCCGCCCGATCGGGGCCAGGAGTCTGAGATGCCGTCAGCGGCGGCTTCGACGAACTTGCAGCACCTGGCTGGGGCTCTTCGAACTTGACCGTGATTCCTGTGCCGCGGGTGGGCTGGCGACGGCACCAGGGGCTTGATGGATGTGAGGCGCCCGTGGCGCTTGGTGATCATTCGGGTTGCGAAGCTTGAAGGATCCCATGAAGGGCCACGGGCTTGTCCGACGATACGACCCGTCTGTTCGGCCTGTCCGGGGTGGAGGTGGTCGCCGTGGAAGTCGGCGAGGACGACCTCCCGATACTGGACCTGGTCACAGCGTGCGAGCAGGCCCGATGCCGTCCGGGCTGCGGGGTGCGCTCGGAACATCCGCATTCCTGGGTCCAGACCCGGCCCCGGAACTTGCCACTACGCTGGCCACCTGGACCCGATGGTCGCCGATCTGGAAGGCCTGCCGAAGAAAGATCGGCAAACCGATCCTGGCAGCCTGGAACTGCAAGGAAGACCTGATGGACCTCCTTGCGCTGCACACTTCGTCGTTGGTGTTGATCTATACGGCAGCGTGCATGTCGAGATCGCAGCGAACAGGAAGCAACTGGCCATAGCGAGATCGATGGCTGATGTCGGCACCGGCAACATCGGCAAATGGCGCATCCCCGACGAGGCGTGGCCGGAACTTGCCTACACGTTCGACTGGCCCCAGCGTCACGAAGACCTGGAATACTACTTCATCTCAGAAATGGCGTGAGCCGGCATCAGGCACGGTCAAGTTCGAAGAGCCCTGATTCGCAGCAGGGGTTGAATCGTAAGATCTCCGTATGCGCAGGACGACGCCGCGGTTCAGCGAGCAACAACACTGCGACTCTGGCTACCGGCCACGGCAACTCACGGCCGGGCAGCGGTATCTACCTCGCCTAATCTGATGGCGGCTAGGAAGCGGTCAAGCCCCGCTCATCGCACCTTCGTACCCGCCAACGATCCAACGGATACGACAGCCTCACGCGATCCGTACGAGCGTCGACACCGCGAGATCTTCGAGCTCGTCTTGAAGGCGGTCGAAACCCAATCGACCAGCCATCGGAGCAAAGAACGACAGGGTTTCGCGGCTCTTCCGTCTCTGCTTTTCCACGCTCACGAAATCGATCGTCTGCATATTGTGCAGGCGGTCGGCCAGCTTGAGGGCCAGCACACGACGCTCCGTGGCCTCCAGGACTGCTGCGATCGAGGCCTCCGGCACCGAGTCGAGGGCGATGACGTCGCGGATGATGGCGGCGACCTCGCCGCCGAATTCGGCGAGCACTCGGTCCGCGGAAAACTCGGTGTCCGAGGGCAGGTCATGGAGCAGCCCGGCGCAGACGCAGGTGGCGTCCATACCGAGGTCCGCCAGAATCCGGGCGACCGCCACGGAATGAGTCACATAAGGATCTCCGCTGTAGCGCCATTGGTTCTGATGCCACTGCGCAGCGACCCGGTACGCCCGGCGCAGCAAGTCCTTCTCCGCGTCCGTGTAGGGAACCTCTGACACCAGAGCCGACAGCCGGTCGTCAGCATGGGCATGGCTCAACGTGCGGCCGATCGTTCGACTCGACCGGAGCAAACCAAGCGCGTATCGCGTGCCGATCCACAGGCGAGTAGCTGGAAGAGCTTCTCGGCCGCGCAGGATTTCCGCGAGCTCGGCCTGCCATTCATCGCGCAGTTCTGCTCGAAGCGGCCTCGGCGCTCGCGCCACAGCGCAACGGATGACTGCCGTCGGCAGCCTGTCCAAGCGGGTCCGGAATTCCCGGGTGACGACATCGGCCAGCACCATGCCGATGGTTCCCGCCACAACGGCGAGAACCGTTGTGGCGAGGCCACTCATGTCGTCCCCACTGCGGGATGCGGCGCGGAACCGGCGCTCGGCCGCAACTGAACTTGCTCATTGATGCTCAGCAGCTCACGGCGAGCCGCCACGAGGCCCTCGCCGGTGAGCCGGTAGTGACGGCGCGCGGGTCGCCCGGCGGCCGAGGGATCGATGCGCTCGACCTCTTTGATCAGCCAGCCGCCCGCTTCGAGCCGCGCCAGGATCGGGTAGAGCTTTCCGCTGGGAAAACCGGTCAGCTGCATGAGGTCGTAGCCATAACGCCACTCGACTGGATCTTGGATGAAGATGCGCAGCAGGGTGGCGACTGCCAACGTCACGCGGACATCCTTCATACGTACGATTCTTACATAGGGTGCACGCCGTGTCATGACCCTGAATTGCTGTGGCACGCACAGAAACAGCACGCCGGTGGCCGCGTACCGCAATCAGGACTCGACGGCCGAACCGGTGAGAACGAACGACAACTCCGAGTTCGGCCGCGCCACTGGTAACCGATCGGTATTCTGAACCGTTCCCCATCAGACCTGGCCAGGGGCGGTTTTCGCGTCGGCGAATCAGAATCCTGAGGCTTAGCGGCTGAATGTTGCGTCAGACCGAATGCCGTCAGCCGACGACCGCACAGGAGTCGGGCCGCACATGGCCGCGGCGGCTCGGCCAACTGCGTGGTACCCGCGTAGCAGAAGAACATAAGGTGGCGGCCGCATGACGGACGAAGTACACGAGCCCTTTCCCACCACGGCGGGGACGGAAGCCGAGATCATCGAGGCGCTCAGCTGGTGCCGCACTCGTCTCAATCCACTGGCGGTCGCCATCGCCCAACGTCAGGTCCGCGAGGGCAACCGGGCGGTCGAGCTCGCCGGCGAACGCTACGAGATCCGGGACCCGGAGTGGAGTCTCGAGCAAGACGTGTACGGCTGCGAGGAAGGCCGCGGTTGCCCGGACGTCACCGAGGCGGAGCGCCAGCGGTTCGAAGCCATCATCGCGGCCCGGCTGGAAGACAAGGGCTGAGCGAACCGCTGTTCACGGTCTGAGCGCAGACGTTGCGGTGAAACTCATCGATGTGCCGGGTCCACGTATGTGTGCCGGGTCCACGCTTGTGCCGGCCGCCTCGCGGATCGGTGTAGTGCTGCGTCCGGTCTACTGCCCGGCGAGCAGCGGTGGCGGCCACCGCCACGCCGTCGCAGGCTTGAGAAGAATTCTCGGCGGTCTCCATCCGCCTCACTCCGGCAAGCGTGGTCCGAGAAGAGCGGAGCAGGCCATGGCGAAGCAGTTCAACGGGAAGATCGCCCTCGACATCCGGGACTCGAAGCCGGACTGGGAGCCCTTCCTGGCGCCGAAGGCCCCGGCGGGTGCTCCGAACGTGCTGCTGATCGCGTGGGACGACGTGGGCTACGGAACGATGGACTGCTTCGGCGGGCCGGTCCGGACGCCGACGATGACGAGGATCGCGAACCTCGGGGTGCGCTATTCGAACTTCCACACCACCGCGCTGTGCTCCCCGAGCCGGGCCTCGCTGCTGACCGGGCGGAACGCGACGTCGAACGGCATGGCCACGATCGCGGAGTTCAGTTCCGGGTTCCCGGGGATATCCACCCGGATCCCGTTCGAGAACGGGTTCGTCTCCGAAGTGCTCGTCGAGCGCGGCTACAACACCTACTGCATCGGCAAGTGGCACCTCACGCCGGGCGAGGAGACCAGCATGGCCGCCTACAAGGGGCGGTGGCCGCTGGGACGCGGGTTCGAACGCTTCTACGGCTTCCTCGGAGGCGAGTCCAGCTGCTGGTATCCGGACCTGATCCACGACAACCACTCGATCGACGCCCCGGGCCGGCCCGAGGACGGCTACCACATCGCGAACGACCTGTCCGACAAGGCCATCCGCTTCATCCGCGACGCCCGCTCGGTCGAGCCCGACAAGCCGTTCTTCATGTACCTGGCGCTGGACGCCGCCCACGCGCCCCATCACGTCTTCAAGGAGTGGGCCGACGAGTACAAGGGTGCGTTCGACCAGGGCTACGAGGCGATCCGCGCCGACATCCTGCGCCGGCAGAAGGAACTCGGCCTGCTGCCCGAGGACACCGAACTGTCCCCGATCAACCCCCACGGCGAGCCCGCGACGACCGGCCCCGACGGCCAGCCCTGGCCCGGCCTGGACGTGGTCCGTCCCTGGGACACGCTCAGCGCCGACGAGCAGCGGCTGTTCATCCGGATGGCCGAGGTCTTCGCCGGCTACGTCACCTACAGCGACCACCAGCTCGGCCGGGTGATCGACTTCCTGGAGTCGACCGGCGAGCTGGACAACACCATCATCGTCGCGGTCTCCGACAACGGAGGCAGCGGCGAGGGCGGACCCGACGGCACGTTCAACGAATGGCGCTTCTTCAACGGCCTGCCCACACCGACCGAACTGTCCCTGCAGCACATCGACGAACTCGGCAGCCCGGCCTCCTACAACCACTACAACACCGGCTGGGCCTGGGCCTTCGACACCCCGTTCCCGTATTGGAAGCGCTGGGCAGGCTACGAAGGCGGCGTCGCCGACACCTGCCTCGTCGCCTGGCCGGCGAAGATCAAAGCCGACGGCGCCGTACGCCACCAGTACATCCACGCCGTCGACATCGTGCCGACGCTGTACGACCTCCTGGAGGTCGAACCGCCCGCGGTGCTCAAGGGGTATCCGCAAAGCCCCATCGAGGGCGAGAGCTTCGCAGCCTCCTTGACCGACCCCTCCGCCCCCGGCAAGCAGACCCAGTTCTACGCCATGCTCGGCCAGCGCTCGATCTACCACGACGGCTGGCTGGCCTGCACCGTGCACCCTCCGCTCAGCGGCTGGGGCAAGTTCGAACAGGACCGGTGGGAACTGTACGACCTGGCCGCCGACCGCGCGCAGTGTCACGACATCGCCGACAAGGAACCCCAACGCCTCGAGAAGCTCAAAAGCCTGTGGTACTACTACGCCGGCATCTACAACGGCCTGCCCCTGGACGACCGGACCGCCCTGGAGCAGACCCTGGCCGAACGCCCCCACGGCACTCCCCCACGCAACCAGTACATCTACTACCCGGACTGCGCGCCGGTCCCGGAACAGTCCGGCGTCATGATCGGCGGCCGCTCCTACACCATCGCCGCCGGCGTCGACATCGACTCCAGCCAGGCCCGAGGCGTCCTGTACGCGCACGGCGGCGTCGCCGGCGGCCACAGCCTGTACATCAAGGACCGGCGGCTGCACTACGTCTTCAACTGGGTCGGCACCCACCTGCAGACGGTCCACGGCGACCGCGACATTCCCGAGGGCGCCCACATCCTCACCGCCGAGTTCACCGCCACCGGCCGCAGCCCCGACCCCGCCATGCCCGGAGCCTCCGGCACGCTGACCCTCTACCTCGACGCCGAGAAGATCGGGGCCGGGGACATCATCACCCAACCCGGGTTCTTCTGCGCCGTCGGAGACGGGATCTGCGTCGGCCGGGACAGCGCCTCATCGGTCACCACCGACTACCAGGCCCCGTTCGAGTTCACCGGCGGCACCATCGACAAGGTCGTGGTCGACGTCTCCGGCGAACCCTACGTCGACCACGAGGCCCGGGTCCGCGGCTGGTTCGCCATCGACTGACCTGATCCGCCCGCGTACCGAACCGCATGGCACGCGCCCCGATCCCCCGGCTACGCCAGCCCGACGATCCCGCTGATGACGAAGTACGTGCCCACGACCCCCGCCGCGCTCAGGCCGATGGTGCGACCGTTGCGAGCGAGCCACTCGTTGACCTTCTTCAGCGCCGCGGCGGCGCGTTCCGGGGCGATCGCGTAGTACACAATCGGCAACTCCGCCATCAGCAGCACGATCGCCGCGAGCACGAACACGTCGACGACCGCGGCCCCTGTACTGGGGTTGCCCTTGGCGACCGAGTGAAGCGAGGCCAGGTACAGGGGGGAAGGCGAGCCCAGCAGCAATCCCAGACCGACGACGACGAGCAGGCGCATCTCGCGCTGATCGGGCTTCTCCTTCTTCTTCTTCTCGCGGGGCGGGCGGCGTGCGACGAACAGCCCGAACGCGAGGATGACAAGTCCGATGATCAGGTCGATGGCGGGCGGTGCGGTGGGGTGCTTGCTGCTGTTGTCGACGTCGGTGCCCGTCAAGACCAACACCACGACGAAGCCGACCGTCAGCGTGACCGTGGCCGCCGTGACGAGGAACACGACAGCGTTGCGCAGGGGATGAGCCATGCCCAGCAAGCCGGCGACGATCAGCAGCGTCGACGGCGAGAACGCCGCGGCCACCGCCGACGGGATTGCCTCCCACAGCATCGCCTGACCTCCGGTTCCGCTCGTTGTCAGGCGCTCGTTGTCAAGCGCCTTCAGGCCGACGCATGCACGGATCGACGTCTGGCGACCTTTCACTCCCGTATACACACCGCGACGATCTTCCTTGACAGCTCGGCCGATGGATAAACAACCCGGGTGGCAACGTTGGTCCAATCGGGTCTGGCCGTCGCATGGGTGGTGCTTTGACGAGCGCGGACCGGCTCGCCCGGCCACGGTCCCTTCGGCGTCGATCGGCCGGATATCCGCAGCTCACGGGACAGTCGCTGCCATCCGCGTCGCTACTGAGGCATGAAATCTCGGCATAAGGGACTTTTAGCCCTATTGCGACCGCAGTGTGCCAGGCAAAGGTCGAAGGGAGACCGCGACCGCGCTCACCTGATGTCGTTCCTCATCGCGATCGGGGTGGCCGATCACCTTGGGCGCGGCCACCGGGATGACGTGGCGCGATCACGGCCTGTCCTTCAAGGCCGTCGGCCGGAAACTACGGAGGGCGTCATGACTGCCCGCACCAGCACCTCCACCCAGGACCCGGCCGCGGTGCGGCCTTCCACCCGCAGGCTCCTCTGGACGATGGTGCAAGTGGTGGGCTCGATCGTCGTGCTGGTCACGCTGTACTACGTGCTGCCGTTGGACCATTCCAGCATGTCGATGACCGTCACGATGCTCCTGGCCGGGCTCGCGGGGTTCGTCCTCCTGGTGGGCTTCCAGGTTCGCGCGATCGTCCGGTCCTCCTATCCGGCGTTGCACGCCATCGAGGCACTGGCCATCAGCGTCCCGTTCTTCCTGATGATCTTCGCCAGCACCTACGTCGCGCTGGCCAACTTGGTGCCCGCCAGCTTCGGCGAACACATCACGCACACCGATGGGATCTACTTCACCGTCACCGTGTTCTCCACCGTCGGCTTCGGCGATATCACCGCCAAGACCGAGACAGCGCGGCTGGTGGTCACCCTCCAGATGCTCACCGACCTGATCATCTACGGCCTGGTCATCAAGGTCTTCATGCGCGCGGTCCGCCGCGGCCAGCAGCGCAAGGCGAGCCCGGACGGCACGCTGAGCGAGGACGACGAATGAACGCTGGTGTCACCGAGCGCCGGTCGGCGCTCACTCTCACAGGCGGATGATGACGAGAGCGATGTCGTCGGGGGCGCCATCAGCGACGCCGAGGCGGTCCAGAAGTGTGTCGGCCAGCAGGTCGGGGGCAAGGGTTCGGTCCTGGGCCAGGGCTGTGGTCAGGCGGTCCAGGCCGACGTCGATGTCCTCGCCCCGGCGCTCGATGAGGCCGTCGGTGTACAGCACGAGGGTCTCTCCCGGGACGTAGGCGAGGCCGGCCTGGGGCCGGGGGACGTGGTGCTCGCGGGCGCCCAGTGGCGGATCAGTGGCCTTGTCCAGCAGTTCGCAGGTCCCGTCGCGGTGGAGCAGGATCGGCGGTAGGTGTCCGGCGCTGCTGTAGATGATCAGTTTGCTGCGGGTGTCGATGAGTACCTTGACCGCGGTCGCGGCTATCGCACCCTCCACGCTGCGGGCATACAGGCCGAGGACCTCCAGGGCCTGGGCGGGGCTGGGGAGGGCGCGGATGGCGGCGCTCAGGGCGCTGCGCAGCATGCCCATGACGGCCGCGGCGTTCAGGCCGTGGCCGACGACGTCTCCGACGGCCACGGCGTAGCGGTCGGGTGGGAGATCGACGACGTCGTACCAGTCGCCGCACACGTTCAGTGAAGCGGTCGCCGGCAGGTACCGCACCGCGATGTTGCCGTGCCGGTCCAGGTCGGGGACGGAGAGCATGGCTTCCTGGAGGGTGACGGCGACCTGCTGCTCACGGGCATGGGCCTGGCGCAGCTGCTGATTCAGCCGGTCCAACTGACGGGCCCGCGCGTACAGCTCGGCGGCCATTCCCTTCGCCTGCTCGGTCGACTCTTTGCCGAGCTCGCGTTCCCGGGGTGAATGGACGAAGGCCGTGACGTCCTCTACCTGCTCGATGATCCACTTCACTGTGCCGTCAGCTCCGGGCAGCGGGGTGTGGTTCACGGACCACCATCGCTCCTCGAACCGGCCCGGCTGGTCGGGGTGCGGAAGGTCGTAGCGCTGCAGTACCGCGGTTTCCGGCTGCCCGGTGTGCAAAAGCCGTTGCAGGGACGCTCTCAGGCTCTGTTCCATGTCCTCGTGGCTGCCGGGGTTCTCCGGGAGGGCATCGAAGAAATGCTTCCCGATCAACGCGTCCCTGGCCAGCCCGGTGCTCCTCAGACATGCCGGGTTGGCGTAACAGATCACCAGGTCCGCGTCCAGCACCAGGTACGGGCTTGGTGTGGCGGCGAAGAACTCCGTGAAGTCGATATCCGCTGTCATCACGCGCTCTCCGTTGCTGACGGGCGCGGCTGCTGCCCTGTCAGTCTAAGAGCGGTTCACTGTTCGTGCCCGCCCGGCGCTCGGGCGCCCGCCCAGGTGGCGAGGGTGACGTCGGCTTCGGCCGAGGCGAGTCTGTTGCGTCGCGGCGTGACGGGTGTGGCGGTGCTTTCCCGCAAGTCCGGCGTGCTCGCGGCCGTCCGCTGGTACCAGCGCCCGTATCGGGCGGCGAGCGCCGCGGCGGAGGCGCCGTGGAGCAGCACGCTGAGCCCGACGGTGATGGCGACCACGTGGCCGTTGAGATCGGCGCCTCGGAGATGTTCCTCGGCGACCAGGAGCCCGAACACGACCGAGGCCAGGCCGCGGGGGCCGAACCAGCCCACCGGGACCTGGTCGACCAGTACCGGGCACGGCTGGAGAACCTCATCGACGCCGAGACCCGGGCCTGGGTCACCGAACGCCCTCGGCTGCTCGGCTGGCCCACTTGGCACGGCGACGACATGCGCCCGGCGACCTTGGCACACCAAGGACGCTGAGACCCGCTGGTAGGGCGGTACGGGCTGGCGCCTCGTTCGTCGGCTGCGGCTGCAGCTTCGGGTCGCCAGCGTCTTCGCTACAGCCCACGCTTGCGTGGCCTTCAGCAGTTCCAGGCGGGATCAGCAGGAATGAACAGGCCTTCGAACGGCGGCTCGCCGACGGCGACGGTCTGGTGGCCTCGGCCATCCGTGTCGGCGGCGAGCAGCAGATCGCCGGGTCCGAAGCGGCGGGTCTCGCCCTGTGACGTGGTGACCTCGATGACGCCACGCAGCATGATCACCCATTGCCGGGCGGGTGCCGGGTGCGGTGCGCTGTCGAAGCCGTCGCTGCGCAGAAACGCCACACCCGCCGCCGAGGGAACGGCGCCCGCCAGCATCGCGGGCACTCCAGCGGCCACGGCTCGGGAAGTGAGGACGATCTCGTCGTCGGCGAACCGTGATCCGCCGTCGTCAGTGGCCAGGATGCAGGTGTAGGACACAGTCGTACTCATGCGACGAACTGGTGGTCGGTGCGGATCCGGGCGTCGGTGTCGAAGGTGAGCACATCGAAGCCCGCCGCAGCCACAGTGCCGTCCGTGCGGTCACGCATCACCCACGTGAAGGTCACCGCCGCGCCCGCTTGCCGAGCCGGCTCGCCGCCCAGCTCGAAGACGTACTGCCCCGGCGCGACGTACAGCTCGTAGGCCCGACGGACCCTGGCGTCGAAGGCGTCATGGCCGCGCACCACCAGCGGCGGGTGGGCGATGCCGTAGTGGGCGGCGGTCTCCCTGATCTCTTGTGGAGGATTGACCAATACCTGCACCCCGTCCACAGCCCAGACCTGCCGGACCAGGCTGGCGCGGCGGTTGGAGTCCTGCTCGTTCCACTGTGCGATGTAGCTATCAAGAAGCTGCTTCAGTTCGGTGTCGGTGGGTTCGTAGCTCATGCCGCAAGTCTCGACGTCTACCCGCTTTCCGGCGATTCCCCGGAGGGAATGGCGCCGACGCAGCGGCGACGGCCAATGCACCGTTCACTGCAAGGGCTTGGATCCGGAGACCTTGAACGACTCCGCATCGGCGTGCGTGAGGACGTACTTCTCGTAGCGGACGAGGAAGTCGTTGAAGCGCGGATCGGTGAGCAGTTTGCTCCACTCGGCTTCGGACAGCGCACTCCCGGCGTTCGGGTCGGGGATGATGTACTTTTCGCCGAGTTTCTCGAACGAACCGCTCGTCGGCTGTGTCGGCACCTCGATCCGCGGGGTGCCGGTGCCGATCAGGTACCGGCCGTAGTCGTGGTCCACCACCGAGTACGAGGCTTCACCGGTGGTCTGGTCGAGCGTGAGGGCTCCCTTGAACTGCGAGGCGGGCCGCGTCTGGACGCACTCTTTGTCATGTCCGGCGTCCGGATTCCGCATCGCGAACGGCTTGCCATCGGGTCCCGTCCCATACGTGACGGTCGGGTCTGCGACCGGGTTCGGCCTGCACTCATCGAAGGGGCCGTAGTGCTGCTTCTCGTACAACGCGTCGGGCCACAGGTAGCTGATGCCGAGAATGGCCTTTCCCCGCGCGGTCTGGATCTCCCACTGCCGGCCGACTCCGCTGACCATGCTCCCGTCGGGGTACAACGGCAAGGTCACCTTCGCGTTCGGCAGCAGAGTCATCAGCAGCTCGCCGGTCATCGTGCACATGTCGACGGCCTCGGCCTGCGTCGCGGGGAGCGTGTTCGAGGCCGGCTGGCTGAGCTCGGCGCTCCAGTCCTGCGAGCAGGCTTTGAGGGCTGTGGCGTGCGCCGCGGGCGTCGGGTTCAGCGGCTGGGAGCCGGCGACCGAGGGCTCCCCAGGACGAGTGTGCGTGCCGGGGATGACGGAGTCGCGGTGGCCGGATCCGCCGAGGCCTGGCCCGACCTCGTAGGCGCCGACGCCGAGCACGAGGACGGCCAGCGATGCGCCCACCATCGTCAGCCGGTCGCGTCGCTTCTTCTGCGCGGCCCCGGCAACGGCGGCGGTCACCATGTCGGACAGCGGCGGCTCGCCGTGCAGCGAGCTCTCGACGATCCTGCCAACGACGGCCGACCCGATCTCGTCCGCCATTGTTTCGGTCTGCGAGTCGGTCATGGACGATTCACCATCCGGAGGTTGGGGCCGGTCGTGCGGGCCGGATTCGATGCGTCGCGTGACGCGGGTGGTTCGACGGACTCACTATGGGCGAGTCCGTCCCAGACGGAATCGCCGAGGATCTCGCGGAGCCTGGCCAGGGCCCGCGAGGACTGGCTTTTGACGTTGCCGGTCGAGCATCCGAGCGCCGCGGCCGTCGCCTCCACGCTCATGTCCTCCCAGTAGCGGAGCAACAGCACGGCGCGCCCGCGCGGGGCCAACTGGGCCAGCGCGTCCTGGAGGGTCAGGCGTAGATCCGGCTGCTCTCCCCCGGCAGCCGGTGACGAACCGCCTCCAAGGATTGCGTGCCGTGCATAGTCGAGGACGCGGTCGGTGTCCCGCCGAGTCTTGCGCGACCAGGTGAGATACACGTTGATGAGCACCTTGCGCGCGTAACCGTCCTGCGAGTCGGCCCGCTGCGCCTTGCTCCAGTGTCGGCACAGATTCAGCAGGGCGGTCTGGGTCAAATCCTGAGCATCATGCCAGTCGCCACACAGCAGGAACGCCAGCCGCCGCAGGTGCCCCTGTCGTGCCTGCGCGAATTCCGCAAATTCGCAGGCCATATCCATCCCGTCAGTCGTGTGCCGATTGCGAGAGTAGGAGACTGAGCTGCCGCCCGGGAGGTTGCATCGAGTCCGCAGAATCGGCTGGTGTGCTGACTGAACTGCGGGCGGCCCGGGCCGCGGCGCGTTCCGGCAGCTTGGTCGTCCGGGCGAGAACTACATCCGCTGGCGTCGCCCTGCACCGATATACGGAGCCTACGATGTACCGCCAGGTCATACTCGCGGCGGACGTCGCCCGCGTCCGGGCCCCTTAGTGTCAGAGCTCTCCACAGGGCAGACTGTTGAGGGGGACTCTGATGGCGGAAGCCAAGACGCCGACCACCCGTGACGGGGTGTCGTGGCTGCGCGAGGTCTGCTTGATCGGCGCGGGTGGCGGCCTGGTCTGCTGGATTCTCGACAAAACACTGCTCGGCTTCCTGGCCGACGACGGGTACGGGATCTTCCTATTCATTCCCGGGGCCGGGGCGGCTCTCTGCTTCGGGGTCCTTGTCGGAGCGGCGTTGCGCCTCGCGACCTCGGCGCGGATCCGGCTCGCGGCGGCCCCTCGGGAGTCCCGCTGGAGGGCCGCTGCGGTCTGCGCCGTCGGCTGGCTGCCGTGGTTCGCCCCTGACGAGGCGCGGATGGGCCTGTCGCTGTGGCTCGCCGTAGGCCCGGC
>Ga0207671_10001832_pt1 | contig 23706 bp, 14 predicted proteins | sample KBSC24metaG_FD_184352 | JGI IMG/M metagenome (GOLD analysis project Ga0207671, IMG submission 184352) | Corn rhizosphere microbial communities from Kellogg Biological Station, Michigan, USA - KBS C2-4 metaG (SPAdes) (version 2) | ecosystem: Host-associated > Plants > Roots > Rhizosphere > Soil... | reverse complement strand
CCAGCGGGCTGCCTCCGGGCATCTCCATCAGCGGTAACGGAACCTTCTCCGGCTCCGGAACCACACTGGGGACGTACACGGTGACCGTGACAGCCACAGACGGAGCGGGGGTGTCGGGCACCGCCACTTTCGTATGGTCGGTAGTGCAATGACCGAAAAGTAGGGACGTGGCACCTGCGGACCCTGGACCTTCCGAGTCCAGGGTCCGCAGCCGTTCGACAATCAGCTCGTCGGGAAGTTGAAGTAGTGCAGACTGACGTACGGCGGATTACCGCCGGCGCCGGACTGGAACTCCAGATACACCTTGTGCACGCCGGTCGTCCTGGTGATGTTCGCCGGAACGGTGCGCCAGCTCGTCCAGCCGCCCGTGTTGCCCACGGCGAAGTTGCCGATCGGGGCGTTGGCCGGGTTGTCCAGCACCACGTTCACCAGGCCGCTGACTCCGCCTGCCGCGCCCGATGCGACGCGCGCGTCGAACTGGCTTGATCCGCCGGATCCGAAGTCGATGTTGTCGTACTCCAGATACTGGCCGTTGGCCAGCTGCGCTGCCTGGTTCCCGTCCACGCCGGCGGGGTTCGTGTCGCCGGTGGCCGCGGTCGTCGACACCGCGCTGTGGGAGGCGGCGAAGCAGTCCGCTGAGATGTTCGAGGTGGCCGTCGTCGTGCAGGACGTGCCGCCTCCTCCCCCGCCGGTGGACGACGGGCTCGTCGACGGAGTCGTGGACGGGGTTGTCGACGGGGTGGTTGACGGGGTGGTTGACGGGGTGGTCGAGCCGCCGGTCGTCTGGTACACCGCGACGTAGGCGACGCTCATTCCGGCGCCGGAACTGGTGGCCGCGCTGGGCGAGGCGCAGCCGCAGATCGCGTTCGGATACGCGCCGCCCATGGCGACGTTCAAGATGATGAAGAAGCCGTGGTCGACCGCGTTGGCCCAGGTCGTGGCGTCGAACTGGGACTGGTTGACGGTCAGCTGCAGGTTGTTGTCGGTGTAGAAGCGCAGCTGTTCGGCGCCGGGGGTCGTCCGGTCGACGATGACCGAGTACGTGTGGTAGCCGGTCTGGCAGCCGCCACAGGCCTGCAGCCCGCTGCCGATGCCGGTGGTCTCGTTGCACGGCCCGCCCGGGTCCACGCCGCAGTGAAAGGTGTGCGACACCTCGCTCAGGGCGTTGACGTCCTCCATGATGTCGAGCTCGCCGATGCTCGGCCAGTTGGTCGCGCCGACCGGCCGTGCGGCCGCCCCCATGGCCCAGAACGCGGGCCAGTAGCCGAGGCCGCTTGCGGGGTTGGGCTGCTCGATCGACGCCGTGATCTCCATCTGGCCGCCGACCGGGGCGGCGAAGTCGGTGCGCTGGGTCTCCACCCGGCCCGAGGTCCACGACCCGCCGTTGTTGATCGGCTTGATGACCAGGTGGCCGTTGCCGTCGTGGTAGACGTTGTTCGTGGAGTTCGTCACCGACTCCACCTCGCCGGTGCCCCAGTTCCCGGCCCCGCCGGGGTAGCTGGTGCCGCTGTCGTACAGCCAGTTCGAGGTGTTCAGTCCGGTGCCCGCGGCGCCGGAGAAGTCGTCGCTGAACACCGTGGTCCAGCCGGGCGGCGGGGCGGGCACGGTGGTGGCCGAGGCGGACGGCGCCAGGGCGGTGACGCCGATCAGCGCCAGCACCGTCGCGGCCGCGGCCAGGGCGGCCGTGACCGCGACACCCAGCGATCGCCGGCGGGCCGGCGTGCCGGGGAGCGGTGTTAGCTGTTTCCAAGACATCGCTGCTGCTCCTTCTCGAGGGGACGGTAGAACCGGTGAAGTGAGCCGCGGGCCTGACATCCCTTGCCGAACCTGGGCTGTCGAGGGCCGTAAACGTTTCCGGAAGCGCCACGCGGTTACGCTGTCGTCACAGCCGTGTGCCCGGATCCTCATCCCGGAAGCCGGGCTTGTCAAGGTTCTTTGAAAGTTTCAGGGAATCAAAAGCCGCGACGTCCGATTCGGACTTGTTCGAAAGGCGGTCCTCACAGGGTTTTCCCCGCAAAGCCTTCCTCACACGGACACGACGCTCAGCCGGCTCCGCACCCCCGCCGCATCAGGGTGCCCCAACTCGTCGAGCGCCCCCAACGCCCGGCGCCACGTTTCCGAAGCCGCACGCATGTCGCCGGCCGCTTGGTAGACATCGCCGAGGTAGGTCAGTCCCGTCGCCTCGCTGTAGAGGTCCCCGGCACGCCGGAACAGCCGCAGTGCCTTGCGATAGCAGGCGATCGCGTCCTCCTGGCGGCCGAGGTGGCGGTGGATGTAGCCGAGGCTGTCCCAGGTATGGGCCTGGCCGTACTCGTCGCCGAGCTTCCGCAGCAGCGCCAACGCGGTTTCGCAGCAGGCCAGCGCCTCTTCGTACGCACCCAGCCGGGCGTGGTACCAGCCCACGTCGTTGAGCGCGACCGCCTCCCCGGCCGGGTCGTCGACCGACCGGCACAGCCGCAGCGCCGCCTCCGACTGCTCCAGCGCCACCCGGTCCTCCCCCGCCATCCCGGCGATCCAGGCCAGGCTCTGGTGGCTGAGGGCCTGCCCGCCCCGGTCCGCGACCTGCCCGAACAGCTCCAGGGCCGCCAGCAGCCGGCCGCGCGCGCCGGCGAAATCGCCGGTCCCGCGATCGGCCAGGCCCAGGCCGCGCAACGCGTGGGCCCGGCCGGCGACGTCGCCGGTGCGCGCGGCGGCCGCGAGCGCGGTCTGCTGGATCTCGGCCAGGTCCGACCACAGGTTCCGGCGGTGCAGGAAACTCGTGCAGGCGTGCGCGAGACGCCAGGCGTGCCAATCGAACCCTGCGACGTACGCATGCCCGACGGCCGAGACCAGGACCCGGCGTTCGGCCGTGAACCAGGCCAAGGCCTCGCGGTGGGTGCCCGGCGCCAGGACCACGACACCCTCGGCCGGCGGTTCCGGCCGCAGTGCCGTCATGCGCGGCCCGATCTGCGATTCCGCGGCGTGTGCGCTGTGCAGGTAGTGGTCGAGGACCCGGCGCATCGCCGCGTTCCTGGTATCGCGGTCCTCTTCGGTGTCGGCCAGTTCGGCGGCGTAGGCGCGGAGCAGATCGTGGAAGGTGTACCGACCGGGGGCGTGCTCGGTGAGCAGGCTGGCCCGGCACAGATCCGCCAGCAGCCGACGGACCCGGTCGACCGGGATCGCGCCGAGGCTGGCCGCGGCGGCCTCGGTGATGTCGGGCCCCGGATGCAGGCCGAGCAGCCGGAACAGGCCGACGGCGTCCGGGTTCAGAGTGCGGCAGGACCAGGAGAACAGCGAACGCAGATCGGTGCCGGCGTCGCCGCCGTGCAGCGCGTCCAGGCCCCCGAGGTCGGCCAGTTCCCCGGCGAACACCGACAGCGGGAAGTCGGGCCGGACCGCGATCCGCGCCGAGGCGATGGCCAGCGCCAAGGGCACTCCGGCGCAGCGGGTGATGATCTGCTCCAGGGCCGGCGGGTCGCTCTGGACCCGGGACCGGCCCAAGCGGCGGGTCAGCAGGTCCTCGGCCCGGTCCGGGCTCAGCACGCCGAGCGCGAGCGGGACGGCTCCCTCGGCGGCGATCAGCGGCGTGAGCTGGTCCCGGCTGGTCACGACCGCCAGGCAGCCGGGCCCGCCGGGAAGCAGCGGACGGACCTGTTCGGCGTCGCGGGCGTTGTCGAGCAGAATCAGGACCCGTTTGCCTGCCAGCAGGCTGCGATACAGCGCGGCCTGAGCTGGAAGGCCGACCGGGACGCCATGTGGCGGGACGCCGAGGGCGTCGAGGAACCCGCGCACCGCCTCGGCGGGATCCGTCGCGATGCCGCCCGCGTCGTATCCACGAAGGTTGACATAGAGCTGGCCGTCCGGGAACTCGGCGGCGACCCGGTGGGCCCAGTGCACGGCGACCGTGGTCTTGCCGACGCCGGCGGTGCCCGAAAGGACCGGGATCGCTTTCGGGGACCCGTCGCGGGCGAGCAGTTCATCGAGGATCGCCAGTTCGGCTTCGCGGCCGACGACGTCGCGGGCGTCCAGCGGCAGTTGGGCAGGCGCTCGCACGATGGCCGCACCGGTACCGGTACCGGCGACAGCCGAACCGCGGGCGACCGCGGCCAAGCCAGGATCCTGACGCAGAATCCGCAGCTGGATGTCGACCAGCGCGGGCGAGGGCTCCACGCCGTGCTCAGCGAGCAGCACCCGGCGCGCGTCCCGGAACGCGGCCAGTGCTTCGGCCTGCCGACCGGACCGGTAGAGGACGGTCATCAGCTGGCCCCACAACCGTTCCCGGACGGGATGCGCCCGGACCAGCTCCTCGATTTCGGCGGCGACGCGGCTGTCCAGCCCCAGCGCGAGCGCGGCGTCGTTCCGGTCCTCGATCGCCGTGAGCCGCAGACTCTCCAGCCGCACGCCCTCGCCGTTGAGCACCGGCATGTCGTCGAACTCTGCCAACGCCGCACCGCGCCACAGCCCGAGGGCGTCGGTAAGCCGCTCCAACGCCGGCTGCGGCCGACCGGCTTCCAGCGCTCGCCGCCCGGCCGCCGCCAGCTGCTCGAACCGCACGGAGTCGACCATCGCGGGGTCGGCTTGCAGGATGTATCCCGGCGGACATGTCAGGAGCACGTCGGAGGTCCATGACAGGGCTTTGCGAAGCCGCGAGACGTAGGTGCGCACGGTGTGCCCCGCGTCCGGCGGCGCGCGCCAGCCCCACAGGTCGTCGACGAGCGCCGTCAGGCTCACGGTGCGGCCCGCGTCGACGAGCAGGCGCGCGAGGACTCCCCGCACCCGGGGCCCGCCGAGGTCGAGCGCCACCCCCTGAGCCGCGACCTCGAACGGTCCGAGCACCCGGAACTCCAGCCGATCCGCCCCCGATGTCATGCGCACCCCTTCCCCCGCTCCAGGATGGACCGCGGTGGGGCGTTCGGATATTGCCTGTGCTGCATCGAGGGTTTGCCATGAGTGCAGAATGCTGACGCGGCTGTTCAGTGCCTCACTATAGGGGCCTGATATCTCGCCATGCCTTCCATTCCCGCGTCCAAAGCCCCCAGCCCGCGATACCCCGGGTAGGTGTTGCCGGGTTCTTAGGCCGGCCGCGTGACGTAGACGGCGCCGAGCCCCCGCATCAGGTTCATGAGCGCAGTCAGCTCGAACGACAACTCCTCGCCGGACCGGGCAGACCGATGCAGTCCGAGGACGGCGACTTCGCCGGATTCGTAGTAGCCGTAGACGTAGTCGTCCCTTGGCAGCCGGAAGGCGAAACTGCCCTGGACGAAGCCGTGCCCGTCGATGACCACACCGTCGAGCGGCTCGGCAGAGAGTCCGAGCGTGGTCATGACCAGGGCCCGTCTGAGTCCGCGGCCACGAAGCCCCAACCATTCGGCGTCCCGCCACCGGGCTTCGTCGATGATGAACACGTCGGTACTGGCCAGGGAGACGGGCGGTTCGACGTCGGGCAGCGGCGGCAGCTCCACGAGACCAGGTTAACGATGGGTCCTGACACGGGGCCACACACGCAGCGCCGCTGACGGCCGGCTCACGCTAGTTCCGCGCGAGCTCCTCGAAGAACGCCATCGCGATCGGCAATCGCCAGGCGAGCGAATCGAACCCCATGCGGCGCGCCACGGCCACGGCCCGCAGCAGGTTCGCGCGCTCGTGGCTGTACCAGCGTGCGGCCTCGACGACGCCGGCGGCCTGCGACGTGACCACGGCGGCGGCAGCAGCGGGGGCCAGCGGCGGCGGCACGCTCTCGACACCGAGCGCCGACGTCGTCAGGGTCAAGACCGCGACGAACCAGCGCAGCACCGTTTCGACCACCGTCCGGCGCTCGTCCTCCGACATCTCCGCCTCGGCGCGTTCGGCAGCGTAGGCGCGGAGCAGGTCGTGGATCCCGTAACGTCCCGCCACGGATTGATGGAGCAGGTTCTCATCGAGCAGCAGCTCCAGAACCCGGTCGGCCTCGATCGGAGTCAGGCCCGCCGGCGCGGCGACCGAGGAGGCGGTGAAATCGAACCCCGGGTGGATGCCCAGCAGCCGGAACAAGCCCTTGGCCCGGTCGGGAAGGTCCCGATAGGAGACGTCGAAGGTCGCTCCGCCGATGTCCGAGGTGGTGGCGTCTTCGCGTTCCAAGCGCTCGGCGAGGTCGGCCAGGTCCCACACCGGCCGGGACCGGAGCCTGGCCGCGGTGACCGAGACCGCCGGCGGCAGCAGTCCGCACTGCCGCACGATCCGCAACGCGGCCTCCGGCTCCGCGGCGACCCGCTCCTCGCCGGCTAGCCCGAAGCCGTCCTCCTGCGTGATATCTCCGTGCCCTGCGACTCTCACCGTGAGAGCCGCAGGGCACGCCTCGCGTACCGCCGTGCGATCAGCCCGTCGCGCAGGCGCTGCCGTTCACCGTGAACGCCGTCGGCGAAGCACTGCTGGCGCTCCAGGTGCCCTGGAACCCGAAGGAGGTGGTGGCTCCCGGGGCGATGCCGCCGTTGTAGCTCATGCTCGTCGCCGTGACGTTCGCGCCGGACTGGGTGACGTTCGCGTTCCAGGAGCTGGTGATCTTCTCATCACCGGGGAAGGCGAAGCCGGCGGTCCAGGACGTCCACGCCGCCGTGCCGGTGTTCGCGACCGTCACGTTGGCGGTGAACCCGCCGCCCCAGACGTTCGGCGTGTACGTCACCTTGCACGACGCGCCGCCGGTGGAGCCGCTGCTCGTCGTCACCGCGACCGTGCCGGAGCGCGCCGACCGGTTGCCCGCCGTGTCGCGGGCGTACACCGCGAAGGTGTAGGCGGTGGACGGCGTCAGCCCGGTGAGCGTCGCAGAGTTCGTCGTCGGGGAGGCGACGACGGTCTCGGTGCCGCCGTTGACCGACACCACGTCGTAGCCGGCCAGCCCGGTGCCGCTCGTGGAGGCGGTCCAGCTCAGCGTCGCCCCGGTGGACGTGACGTTCGACGCGGTCGGGGTGCCCGGCGTGGTCGGCGGCGTGACCGTGCTGCCCGGCTGCAGCGTGACGACCGCGGCGCTGTAGGGCGCGATGGTCTGCGAGGAGGCCGAACCGGACGCCGCGGTGGTGATGCCGGTGCCGGGAGGCGCCAGCGTCGCGACCGACGGGGCGCCCGAGGCCGGGGTGAAGCCGCTGTAGTTCAGGCCCACGGTGTAGCTGTTGCTCGGATCGTCGTTCACCAGCAGGACCCGCAGCGAGCCGTCGGCGGCCTTGACCGAGTAGGCCTTCAGCAGGCTCTGGGTGGAGGAGGCCGAGACCAGGGTGTCGCCGGGGTGGATGAACTTGCTCAGCAGCTGCATGCCGTAGTAGGCGGGGAACGGCGTGTCGGCCGCGGGCTCGCAGACCTGGGAGCCGTTGACCGGGCCGCAGCTCGCGTCGGACAGGATGCCGTAGTCGCCGTAGGTGGCTGTGCCGTACAGCGAGGAGCTGGTGTTGCCGCCGGTCACGATGCCGTTGTGGATCTGCCACCAGTCGACGCTGGAGACGCCGTTCTGGATCCAGCCCAGATAGTCCTGCGTCAGGTACAGCGCGTTGACGACGCTCAGGATCTGCTTACCAGGGTTCGAGCTCACCGAGTTGGTCTCGGTGACCATGATCGGCAGCGTCGAGGAGCCCTCCCACTGGCCCAGCTGCGAGCGCAGCGTGCTGACCATCGTCGGGATCTGCGACGAGGCGGCGAGCAGAGTGCTGTCACTCTCGTTGCCCGGATTCTGCGGGTACCAGTGCACGTCGGCGAAGCCGATCTGGCCGTTCAGCGCCGACATGACCGTCTGGTTCCAGGTCTGCGGGCTGCCGCTGTTGGTGACGCCGTCGGGCCAGTTGCCCGGCGCGGTCAGCACCACGCCGACGACGATCGACGGGTCGACGGCCTTCATCGCGGCGATGTAGGCCTTGACGTTCTGCGCGTAGACGGCCGGCCCGCAGTTGGTGGGGTTCGTGCCGGAGGCGCAGTGGTTGTCCGGCTCCCAGTTGGCACCATAGGTCCCGTTGCCGTAGATCTCGTTGCCGATCTCCCAGTACTTGATGCCGTAGTTGTGGGTCACGTTGGCGTACCGGACCCAGTCCGCCGCGAACTGCGCGCCGCTTTCAGCAGGGCTCTGGGACGCACCGGCGGCGTCACCGGTGCCGTAGTTGACGGTGATCATGCCCTGGGCGCCGGTCTGCCCGAGCAGGGTGGCGTAGTGATCGAAGTCGACCGACTGGGCCAGGCCCGACTTCACATCGGTGTTGTTCTTCCAGTTGTACGTGTCCGAGGACGTTCCGCCCGGGAAGCGGATCAGACCGGTGCCGGCGTTCTTCAGCAGTCCCGGCACCGCGGCGTCCGTCAGGGCGGCGTCGTAGACCGAACCGTTGGTGCCGATGGCGGTCGACGGGACGGTGGCGAGCGTCTGGCCGGCGCTCACGCTGACCGTCGCGGCCGACGTCGCGGCGGCGGCAACGGCGACGGCCGGTCCGGCACCGGCCGCCAGCGGCAAGGCGGCCGAGCCCACGAACAGCGCCGCCGCGGCGGCCGCCATCCGGGCACGGGGAAACCGACTTCTTCGCATTCGCATCGAGCACTCCAGGGCTGAGGAATCGTCGAGATGATCTCGCGTCACCGAGTGATGCTCGGCACGAGCCAGAAGACGGTCAAGGATCGGATGTCTGTTCGGCGCATTGACCTCAACCGGAGTATCGCAGGGCACGAAACTTACAAAGGGGTGCAGCCCACGCGAGAACTCGTCCAGACGACGTCCAGAAGCCCTGAAGAACGGCCAGCGAGCATCGGCTCGACGGCTCCACTCCAAGGGGGATTCCATGTTCAACCCATTCCCATCGGCCCATGCCTCACGGCGCCGGCTGGCGGCGATCGCGACCGCCGGCACCGTGACGCTTCTCAGTGCTCTGCCGTTCGCGCAGCCCGCCCAGGCCGCGACGGGGTTCCAGCGCGCCGCGTACTTCGTCGGCGCGGACGGCAGTCTCGACGTCTTCGGCAGCAACAGCGACGGGGTCTGGTCCAAGGCGACGCCTCTGACCCCGGCCAAGAGCGCGCCGGCCGGGGCGCCGGTGGCCGCGGTCCGCGGGCCCTCGGGGCGTCTGCTCGCCTACTACGTGGGCAGCGACGGGGCCGTGTACAAGTCCTGCGATGCGACCCAGGGATCCTACGCGGCTGTCACGGCATCCGGATTCGCGCCGGCCGGCTCGGCGGTGTCGGCGACGCTCGCCGGCGGCGGCGTCCAGCTGACCGTCGCCTCGGCCGGCGGCGGCTTCAGCTCCGCCGCGGACGACGACGGGTTCCCGATGTGCGGCAACGGCCCGCACTGGTGGGGCCCGCCGCGCCCGAAGTGGTGGTACGTGGGCGGCGAGTTCGCGACGGTCGGCTACGGCGACGGCGAGTTCGGCGTCTTCCAGGCCGGCACCGACGGCGCCGTCCACGCGATGTGGGGCACGGCCTCCGGGCAGTGGCAGGAGGCCACGCTCACCGGCACCGGTGTCGCGTCGCCCGGCGCGGGCATCGGCGCGACGCTGAACGCGGCCGCCGGCGCCGGGATCCGCAGCGCGGCGGTGAGCCCGAACGCCTCGGGCTCCTCCCCGACTCCGGGTGCGACGTCGGTCTTCTACGCCGGTCGCGACGGACGGATCAACGTCGAGCACCCGGCGACCAACGGTCTGTCCGACAAGCCGGCGGCGCTGCCCAGCGAGCCCGAGCCGGCACCGTGGAACGCGCATATCGGGACGCTGTCGGCCGCGGACGGCACGACTCAGATCGCTTACATCTCCGCGAAGGGGACCCTGGTCGTCGCCGGCACCGTCAACGGGCAATGGCAGGTCGGCAAGCAGGTCAGCGGCGCCGGATTCGGCACCGCCGGCGGCTCGATCGGCGTCATCGGCTCCGCCGCGGACGACATCGACATCATCTACTGCGGGACGCCGCCCGGCCACATCCACATCGGGCCCGGCGGACCGGTCTACTCCCAGCCGGATCTCGGTGCGGTGATCGCGGGCACCCACACCGCAGGGGTGCAGTAGCCGGTAGCAATCTGGCCGGGAACGGGATGGCTACCCGTTCCTGGCCAGACCGGCGAGCTGCGCACGCACGTCGGCGGCGGCCGGCGCGTCGAGCTCGTCGAACAGGTCCAGGGCCCGGCTCCACTGCCGCCGCGCCTCGACCGTTCTGCCGACGGCCTGATGAATCTGTCCGAGGCAGTCAAGGGTCTCGGCCTCGCCGTAGCGGTCCGCGGCATCGCGCCGCGCCACCAGCGCTTCCTCACAGCGTTGCTGCGCCTCGTCGTAGCGGCCCATGGACTGATACGTGCGCGCCAAGTTGTCGAGCACGTTGCCCTCCAGACCCCGGCTCCCGAGCTCCCGGAAGATCTCCAAAGCCTCCTGCTGACAGGCGATGCTCTCCTCGAAGCGGCCCGCGTCCCGGTAGCGCTCCCCCAGGTTCGCCACCGCGATCCCGGTACCCGGCCGGTCGCCGGACTCCCGGAAGATCTCCAGCGACTGTTCCTGGCACGCGATGCTCTCCTGCACCTCGCCCAGCCGCCGGTAGCTGTTGCCGAGGTTGGTCAGCACTCCGGCCTCCCCGCTGCGGAAACCGATCTCCCGCATCAGGCTCAGAGCCCTGCGATAATGGCTGACAGCCTCGGCGTAGTCGCGCAGATCGTGGCGGCAGGCTCCGAGGCCCACGAGGATCCTGGCCTCGGCCAAGCGGTCGCCGGCCCGGCGAGCGCAGGGCAGAGCGAGCTCGTAGCAGGCGATCCAGTCGGCCCACAGCCGCCTGGCCTCGAAGAATCCCCACAGGTAGCGCGCTATCTGCCAGCCCTGATGATCGAGCCCGTGTTCGCCCGCGGCCCGCACCAGCGGAACGAGACCGGCACGCTCCGCGTCGAGCCAGGCGAGCGCGGCGGCGCGGTCGTCGAACCGGTGTTGCGCCGCGCTGTCCTCGGGCGGCCGCTCTGCCCGGTCCAGGCGGTGCGGCCTGATCAGTTCCTCGGCGTTGTCCACGGTGAGGACGTAGAAGTCGAGCAGCCGCTCCAGCGCCGCCCGCCGGTCCGGTTCGGTCTCCTCCTCGCGGCACTGGCGCGCCGCGAAGACGCCGAGAAGGTCGTGGAACCGGTAGCGCCCGGCTCTGGGCTGGTCGAGCAGATGGGCGTCGACGAGGTCTTCGAGTGCTTCGTCGGTGTCCCAGACGTCCACTCCGGCGAGCGCCGCAGCCGCCGGCACCGTGAACTCCGGCCCGGGGAACAAGCCGAGCAGCCGGAAGATCCGCTGCCGATCAGGGGCCTGCGACCGATACGAGAGGCCGAACGCCACGGCGACGCTCCGGTCGTCGACGCGCAGCTCGGCCAGGCGGCGGTCCTCGTCGCCGAGCCGGTCGAGCAGGTGCGCGACGCTCCAGGCCTCGCGATGACGCAGCCTGGCGCCGGCGATCTGCACCGCCAGCGGAAGGTTGCCGCAGATCCGCACGACGGCCTCGGTCGCCTCCGGCTCGGCCGCCGGCCGGACGTCGCCGGCGGCGATCGCGAACAGGGTCGCGGCCTCGGCGGAGGGCAGCACGTCGAGGCTGAGGAACTCGCAGTCCTGCAGGCCCGGCAGCCGTCGGCGCGCGGTGATGAGAACGAGAGTCCCGGCCGAGCCCGGCAACAGGGGCCGCACCTGGGCGGCGCCGGCTGCGTTGTCCAGGACCAGCAGCATTCTGCGATCGGCGAGCTCGGCCCGCCAGGTCGCGGCCCGCTCCTCCGCGTCGGCGGGGATGCGTTCCCCGGGCACCCCGACGGCACGCAGCAGTTTGTCGAGCGCCGTGGCGGCGGTCAGCGGCTCCTGGCCGACGGTGTGGGCGTGCAGATCGAGGTAGAGCTGGCCGTCGGGGTAGTCGTCGGCCAGGCGGTGGGCCAGGCGGACGGCGAGCGAGGTCTTGCCCACGCCTGCCATGCCGTCGATCGCGAAGACGCGCAGGGGCGGGACCGGACGCCGTGCCGAGCTCCGGCTTGCTTCGCCGTCGACCTGGTCGCCCGCTTGGCCATCCATTAGGCCATCCATTAGGCCGTCCACTCGGGCATCCGCTTGGCCGCCGAAGCGGTCGATCGAGCTCAGAACCCTGTCGGTCTCCCGGTCTCGCCCGATGAAGCCCTCGATGTCCCGAGGCAGGTTGCGGCGCGCGCCGGCGAGCGCCCGCCGTGTTGCCGCGACGTGCGCCGATACCGTCAGGGCGGGGTCGGCGACGACGATCCGCTGCCGTAGTTCCCGCAGCGCCGGTCCGGGGTCGAGGCCGAGATCGCGCGCGCACGCCTCGCGGGCCTCGTCGAACGCGGCGAGGGCGTCAGCCTGGCGGCCCGCGCGGTAGAAGGCGAGCATGAGCTGCGACCAGGCGCGTTCCCGCAAGGGATGCTCCCTGGTCATCGCGCGCAGGTCGGCGATCACCGCCGCGTGCCGACCCCGCGCCAGGAGCACGTCGATCCGGTCCTCGACCACGCCGAGCCGCACCTCGGCGAGCCGGTTGCGCTGCATGGCGGCGAACGGCCCCGGCACGCCGCCGAGCGCGGGGCCGTCGAAGAGTTCGAGCGCTTGGTCGTAGCGGTGTTCGGCTTCCGCGAGATCACCGGAGGCCGCGGCGGCGCGGGCCATCTCGACGTACCGCTCGAAGCGCGCGAGATCGATCGCGTCGGACGCGGCCCGCAACAGGTAGCCGGAGCCGCGCGATTCGATGACCCGGCCGGGCGAGCGGCGGCCGCGTCCGGGTTCGAAGGCGCGGCGCAGCCCTGCCACGTAGGTGTGAACACCGCCCTCGGGCCGATTAGGTAGTTCCTCGCCCCAGAGCGCGTCGATCAGCTCGCTGCGATAGACGACATGGTTGTTGCGCAGAACGAGCACGGCGAACAGGGCTCGCTGCAGTGGCGGGCCGAGCTCGACCTCTCGTTCGCCGGCGAATGCGCGCAGCGGTCCGAGCACGCTGACGGCGAGTTCCTCATCTGGTGCCGCGTCCACGGCTGTCACCCCAGGACGGGACGATACTGGCGTCGATCCGGCGCTTCAACCAGCGGCGGCGAAGGCATCCAGACGTTATGTAGAGCGGGATGTCAGCATGGCCCGGCTCAGGTGTATCAGGGGTCTATCGAAGGAAGGCAGCACAGTGACCGGGGGAAGATCACAGAATCGCAGGCGATGGCGGATCAGGGCGGCGGCGCTGCTCGCGGCGCTCGGGATCGCGGCGGCACCGTTGTCGGCGTCGGCGTCGGCGTCGGCGTCGGCGTCGGCCGCGGAAGCGGCGAGCGCGAAGCCACCCACGAACGCCTATCTCGTGGCATCGCACGGCACCGTCTACGGCTACGGCCGCACCGTCGACGGGACATGGCTGCCGGCCGCTCCGGTCGGCGCGAAGATGACGGCTCCGCCCGGAGCCTCGATCACCTCGGCCCGCCTGCCGGACGGGTCGGCCGCCGCCTTCTTCGTCGGAGACGACGGCGCGGTCTGGGGCGGCTGCGGATCGATGTGGCGCATGACCGTGGCGAAGCTGCTGCGGCCGGGCACCCCGCTGACCGTGGCCGTCACCCCGAACGTCGCGATGCTGCTGTTCTCCGACGGCCAGGGCCAATGGGCGGACATGCGCGTCGAGTCGGAGATCCACCACCCGTGCGACATCTGGACCGGGCCGCTCCCGCCGATCACCACCGAGTCCCTGCCCGGCGCCTGGCACGTCCCCAACGGCACCATCGCCGCGACCACCCTGCCCGACGGCGAGACCGGCGTGTTCGGGATCGACGTCAACGGGGCCGTCCACGCCACCTGGCGCGACCCGTACGGAAAGTGGAGCGACACGACGCTCACCGCGGGCGGGGCGTCGCTGCCGGGCGGCGGCATCGCGGCGACCGCGTCGGCGCTCGACGGCAGCGTGACCGTCTTCTATTCCGACCGCGCCGGCCGGGTCGTCCTGGCCCAGGTCGCTGAGGGAGGCGGCCTGCGCGCCGACCCGACACCGGTCCCGTGGGCGGTGGCGAAGATTCTCGAGGGCGCTCCGCTCGCAGCCGCGAGCAGCAGCCTCGGCAACGACATCGCGTACATCTCCGAGAGCGGCGCTGCCATCGACCTCCAGACCGACACGGCCGACCAATGGAAGAACGCTGTCACCCTGAGCCCTGCCGGCTTCGCCAAGGCCGGCAGCCCGATCGCGGTGACGGCGAGCGCCGACGAGGTCGATGTCTACTGCGGGACCGTCACCGGCATCCCGGGCCACTTCTCGGTCCCACCGCACACCGGCGGCGATGTCAGCTGGCAGCCGGCCGGTGCCGCGGGTCTCGCCTCGCCGCTGGGAGGAATCACAGCGTCCTGATGAATATCGGCGGACCGCGCGCGGGAGCGCGCGGTCCGCTCAGGGTTCTTCGTCAGTGTCCGGTGTCGCTCATGAACTGCTTGGTGTATTGCAGCGCCGTCGTGCTGGGGACGGAGTCGCAGGTGGGGGACGCGTAGCTGGACGAGCAGGGCGTGTCCCGGTCCAGCGACCAGTAGTGCAGCCCGGCGAGGCCGTTGCTGACGACGTACGAGGACAAGGTGTTCACGTCGGCGATCGTGAAGGTCTCACTGGTGGCGTCGTTCATGCCGATCATCGGCGTGACGGCGATCTTGTTGGCCGGGATCCCGTAGGTGTGCTCGAGGTTCTTCACCGCCTGGATCGCCGACTGGGCCATCTGGCAGCTGCCGCCGGAGACGACGCACACGCTGCTGGACGCGCCGGTGCTGTAGTCCATGGTCATCAGGTTGATGACGTAGTGGTTCAGGCTGGAACCCTTCACCGCCTGGACGACCTCGTTGCCGAGCGAGTTCACACCGCCGTAGCTGCCGTCGGAGGCGCCGAGTGTGGCGAGCGTGAAGGAGAACTGCAGGTTCGGGTACTGCGACTGTGCTCCGACCGCGGAGGCGACGAGGTTCTGGATGTCCGACTGGCTCTGGCCGCCTTCGATGTCGAAGTCGACGCCGACCATGTTCGAGCTGGCGTAGCGGGCGATGAAGGACTTCATGCCGGAGGCCGAGGCACAGGTGAAGGTCCCGGCCGCGCCTCCGGTAGACACGACGTAGTTCAGGTTGGCGGCGTGCAGTTGGGCCACGTTCTCCGAGGCCCAGTTGGCGGCCGGGGCGCCGCCCCAGTTCTCGCTGCCGCAGGAGCCGGTGGCGAACGCCAGCGTGATGGCGGGCAGTTTCGGAATGTACTTGGACACCATGCTCCCGGAACCCACGACCGGCAGGACGGACCCGCCCGCGGCCGACTGCATCTGGTAGGTGTTCCAGTTCATGTTGACGGTGACATCCTTGTACGGGCTGAGCAGCAGGCCGCTCACTCCGCCGGTACCGCCGCCGGTACCGCCGCCCGTTCCTCCGCCGGTGGTGCCCCCGCCGGTCGTGCCGCCGGTTCCGCCGGTGCACGCGCCGTTGGACGTCCACGGTTGTCCGGAGCCTGATCCGCCGTTGTTGGTCGCCGGGTCGTTGCCCTGGGTCCACCAGTTGGCGGTGTAGTTGATCCCGTTCTCACTGGCCTGCTGGCCGGCGGTGTAGGCGGTGGTGGAACTCCACGCCGCGGCGCATGTCGCGGCCTGGGCGGCGGGGGCCGAAGCCACCGCGAAGACTGTCGCGCCGACTGCCAGACCGAACGCCGAGCCGGCTGTCAGTGCTGCGCGGAGATTCCGTCTTCCGATCCGCATGAACCCTCCAAAGGTGGGAGAGGGGCTGGTGGATGGTGCATCTCGCCGGGCCCGTGGGGTCGGCCAGTTGTCCACGTTGTACGTGCGGGGAACGGATTGGTCAAGACCATTCACAAGATTGGTTCAGACCAATTGATCGGCGGGACGGCAGCTTTGGCAGGAGCTTTGACGGTCGCTTTGACAGCAGATCAGGACTCGTAGCCTGACCTGCTGTCAAAGCGTCGCGCGCAGCGCGCTTCAGGGTGTGCCGATTCAGAACGTGCTGACCTACGAGCTCTTCACGCTGCGCCCGCAGATCGCCGAGCCTTTCACCAGCCCACGGCGACGACCGCGTACTGGGGGTTGTTCACCGAGATGTCCGAGCTCTGGCCCGCGTCGTCGTCGTAGGGGAAGCCGTACTGCATCCCGTTGATGGCGTTCTGGTGCCAGAACTGCGCGTAGTAGTTCGCCGGCCCGGCCAGGTAGAAGTTGGCCGGGATCGACTGCTGCGCCGCCGGAAGCTGGGCCACGTGCCGGTTCAGGCCCGCGCACAGCTGGGGGTTGCCGGACAGGGTGCCGCCGCAGCCGAAGATCTGCGGGGTGCTGTCGGCCGTGTCGCCGTTGGCCGCCGCGTACGCCTGGAAGTAGTTCGCGTAGGCGCCGCCCGCCTGGAACGCGGCGTCGTTGCCCGGCGAGGGGATGCCGTACGGGGCGTTGTCCGTGGCCAGTTCCTTGAACTCGGCCGGAACCGATGACTGGAAGCGGTTGAACGTCGCCGTGCGGCCTTCCTGGAAGGTGGCGTAGTTCTCGCCGATCTCCTGCTCGTTCCCGCTGTGGTCGTGGACCAGCAGGGCCAGCTTCAGGCCGAACCGGTCGACCCGGGTGGTGTCGACGTTGATGAAGGTGCTCCCCACCGTGAACTCGATGAAGTCGTAGTAGGGGCCGTTGGGCGTGCCGAGGTAGAAGTACATGCGGCCGGCCGAGTTCGCCGGCATGTCGATGTACCGCTGCTGCGCGATGGACTCGGTCTGGCCGTTGAAGCTCCAGTAGACCTGGCTGTCGGGGTACTGGCCGTTGGTCTGGTTCTGGATCATGAACTCCATCACGTGCGTCGCCGCCGGGATGGACGAGACGTCGCCCCAGAACGCCGCCGGCGGGGCGCCGGTGCCGCCTCCGGTGGCGTTGACCGTCCACCCGAAGGTGGTCGAGCCGGCGGCACCGGTGGTGTCCTTGGCGGTCACGGTCACGCTGGAGGTGGCCGCGGCGGTCGGCGTACCGGTGATCAGGCCCGAGGAGCTGATCGACAGTCCGGCCGGCAGCCCGGTCGCGCTGAAGGTCAGAGTCTGGCCGGACACCGAGTCGGTGGCGCCCATCTGCAGGCTGACGGCCGTGTTGACGACGCCGGTCTGGTTGCCGGGGTTGGTGACGGTGATCATGTCACCGCCGACGGGAGTGGTGGTCAGGACCTCGAACTCCCACAGGGAGTAGCCGTAGGCGGTGTTGCGCGCGGTCCCGTACATGCGGACGTAGCGCCCCGAGCCACTGACCGTCAGGTTCTCGGTGCCGCCGGGGCCCGTGGTCGTGGAGTAGACCGACGTCCAGGTGCTGCCGTCGTTCGAGGTCTGGATCTGGTACGCCTTGCCGGACGCGGCCTCCCACTGGAGCTGGATCCCGCAGATCTGCTGCGCCGTGCCGAGGTCCACCTGGAGCCACTGCGGGTCGCTGAACGCGCTGGACCAGCGGGTCCCGGTGTTGCCGTCGACCGCGTCCGCGGCCGGGGTACCGGCGTTCTCCACCGACGAGGCGGTGGCCGGGTGGTTCAGGGCCGCGTTGTTGGTGCAGGTGCCGCCGCCGGTGCCCGCGGTGCCGTAGACCTGGAACTCCCAGATGCTGTAGCCGTACTGGGTGCTCCGGGCCGTGCCGTACATGCGGACGTAGCGCCCCGAGCCGCTGACCGTCAGGTTCTCGGTGCCGCCGGGGCCCGTGGTCGTGGAGTAGACCGACGTCCAGGTGCTGCCGTCGTTCGAGGTCTGGATCTGGTACGCCTTGCCGGACGCGGCCTCCCACTGGAGCTGGATCCCGCAGATCTGCTGCGCCGTGCCGAGGTCCACCTGGAGCCACTGCGGGTCGCTGAACGCGCTGGACCAGCGGGTCCCGGTGTTGCCGTCGACCGCGTCCGCGGCCGGGGTACCGGCGTTCTCCACCGACGAGGCGGTGGCCGGGTGGTTCAGGGCCGCGTTGTTGGTGCAGGTGCCGCCGCCGGTGCCCGCGGTGCCGTAGACCTGGAACTCCCAGATGCTGTAGCCGTACTGGGTGCTCCGGGCCGTGCCGTACATGCGGACGTAGCGCCCCGAGCCGCTGACCGTCAGGTTCTCGGTGCCGCCGGGGCCCGTGGTCGTGGAGTAGACCGACGTCCAGGTGCTGCCGTCGTTCGAGGTCTGGATCTGGTACGCCTTCGCCGAGGCGGTCTCCCACTGGATCACGACCTGGCTGATCGTCGAGGTCTGACCGAGGTCCACCTCCAGCCACTGCGGGTCGCTGAACGCGCTGGACCACCGGGTCCCGGTGTTGCCGTCGACCGCGTCGGCGGCCGGCGTACCGGCGTTCTCCACCGACGAGGCGGTAGCCGGCTTGCCCTGCGACAGCAAGGTGCCGGCGGCCTGGGCCTTCGGGGCCGCGCTGACGAGCATCACGCTCGCCACGAGGGCGATCATCAACACCAGGACGGCGTATGGCCGCCGCTTGATTCCGGTCATGGTGCTGCCTTTCTGATGCCGGCCCAGCCGACCTCGGCGGCGCCTGGGGTCATGACGGCTCCGGGGCGCGGATCTGCTGTAGGGCGCGGATCTGCTGTGGGGCGGGGGTTCTCTCAGGGGTGGGGCAGTCACGGGATGCGTCGGAGAGCGCTCTCCCATGAGAATCGGTTTACAGAGGGGCAACGGGACAGTCAAGGAATTCTGGTTCCGGAACTCAGGGGGCTGAGTGCGCGATGCCCGAACTCGAACACTGATCACCAATCGGGCACGGCCCGCAGGTGCGGATTTCGTGCCGGCCGAGTTGCCTTGTGGGCGGGGGGCATCCGTGCGATGGTGCGACTGCGGCGCTGCCGGACCGGAGATGGCGGGCTGCGAGCTGCGGCACGCTGGGCGGGGAGGGCGCATGTCCGTTTCGGACTGGGTCTACGGAGGGCTCACGCTCGCCATCGCGGGCTATCTCGTGCCTTGGCTGCATCTGCCCATTCCGTGGAACCTGGTCCGGCTCATGCGGCGGCGGGCCAAGCCCGAAGAACGGGGACGCGCCACAGAAGCCGTCCGCTTGGTCGACGCCGCAGCATTCGAAGGCCGCACCGCCGACATCGAGCCACCGAAGGCGAGCATGGTGGACATCGACTCGTTCGACGGCGATTTCGATTGACCTGCTCGCGCTGTCCCACGTGACCCGTTCAGCCTTCGCATCATGGTCTCGACTCAGCGAATTAACTCCTAACCTGCCATTCGCACACCCCACGAGCCGACGTCGCCGATACGCTGAGTAGCGTGACGAAGACTACGGGTGTCGCGCGGGGCAATAGGCGTATCTCGGTCCTGGAGCTGGCCCGCGGGACGGTGGACCGGCTGACGCCCGAGTACGTGACGCCCGACGCGGCGGCGAACTTCGATCGTGCGGCACAGACGTGGTCGGCCCGGCGCCGAAGCCTTAGACCAGGACCGGTGCCGGCACCCGATGCGTCCTCAAGGGTCGGCATCGTGGAGACCGGCGCCATGCTCGCCGCGCTGCTGGCCGCGCAAGCTGCCCAGGACGCCCTCCGGGAGTCGCTGTCAGAGAAGATCAAGTCCTGGATTTCCCGGCTGTTCGGAAAAGAGGGCAAGGACCGGAACCCGACCATCGACACACCGACCGCCGCGGAGCTCGATGCGGCACCGGTGGGATACAGCCCGGAGCAACTGCGAGGCGTGAAGCAAGCTGCCTACGAGCAGCTCATCCGCGCGGGATACCCGCACCCGGTCGCGGAGGCGTTTGCCAACGCCACCGTCGCTGAGCTGGCGATGCGAACAGCGTCAGACGACCACCCCGATGAGTGAGGAGCCGCCGCCCAGGCTGTGGACCACGCTCGCCGCCGGCATGCGCGTCGTCCCCGCAGTGGCTCTGCTGATCGGCTGGTACGTGGTCGTGATCGCCCTGATGGTGCTCTCAGCGGCCATGGTCGTGGGCCTGATGCTGTCTGACGCGCACTCGACGGGAACGATGTCGGGAGCGCATCTGGCCAACGCCGTCGGCCTCGCCACCCTGTTCCTCGTCCTGGCGTACAGCCTCGCCGCGTCCAGCTGGCGAACCGCGCCGGTCTATCCAGCCTCGGTCGCTGTGCCCAGGCCCGGGCGGTCAGAGCCAGAGTCGTCGCCCGGCGCGGGCGAGGCGTCCCAGCTGTGGCGCCTCGTCACGGAAGTGGCGGGCAAGGCCGGCGTTCCCCCGCCCGCTCAGATGCGGCTGGTGGCCGAGGCCAACGCCTGGGTCACGGAGCAGCCTCGCGCGATGGGACTGCTCCGCGGGAATCGGACCTTGTACATCGGTGTGCCGTTGCTGATCGGCTTGACGACTGACGAGCTCAGTGCCGTCCTGGGCCACGAGTACGGCCACTACGCCGGCGGCCACACCAGATTCGGAGCGATCGCGTACCGTGGCGCTTCCGCTTTCCAGGAGACGATCGGCCGCGTACAGCGCAGCTCCAAGCTCAGTGTGCTGGCGGCGACGATGACCACGGTGCCGCTGACCATCATCAACGGGTACGCAAGGCTGTACTACCGCATCACCTTCGCCTTGCTCCGCAGCCAAGAGTTCGCCGCTGACAGAACGTCCGCGAACGTCGTGGGCGACGCCACGGTAACCATGTCCGCGCTGGAGGCCGTTCACGCGCACGGCCTTGCCTGGGAGAACCTTCAAGGCCGGTTCCTGTCTCTCTCGGCGAGCGCCGGAATCGTGCCCGATGATCCATTCAGCGTCTACGAACAGATGCTTGGCGACGAACAGTTCCAAGCGGTGTTCGCCAGGTGGCGCACCAATCCGGTGGCGGCACCGACCACTCGATACGACACGCATCCCAGCCTCTACGACCGCTTGTCGGCGCTCAGCCGACTGGAACCCGGCAGTGCACCAGCGCGCGGGAAGGCCGTCGAGCTGCTGGGAGCCGGGCCGTCGTTGAGGGCTGAAGTGGCGCAGGCGTACTTCGGCACATCGAAGACGCCATCACAGTCGTCGCAGACACTCCCTTGGGCGAAGTGGGTTCGGATCGTCGCGGAAAGGACAGCGGCCGCCTCAGCCGTGCACCTGGCCGACACCGCACGGACGCTGATGACCGACGCCGCACGCCCCGAGTGCTCCGATCGCCTTCTCGGCGACGTCCTGCATCTCCTCGACGCAGGATGCGGCCACCAACTCGCCATCGCATACGCTGAAGTGTCAGCGAGCCGGCCTGGCAATTCGGCCGCCGGCCAAGCCTCGGCCGGCTCCGGCTCCGGCTCGGCTGCACGAAGCATCTTCGGCCTACGCGATCGCATCAGGCACTTGAAACGCCGACGCGCGTCACTGGACGCCAAGACCGAACCGATCAGCACCGATCAAGCCCGAAAACTTCTCGTCGACGCGCTCATCTTGCTCATCAGCCATGACCTGGTCGCTCAAGGCCGCAGTACGTGGCGCCTCGACTGGACGGGCCAGGACGGATCACCAGCTGCCAGCGGCTGGGGAACCTCATCCCAAGCCGAGTTCCGGGATCTCATCAGCACGGCGCTGGACCAGCCGACAGAGGTCTCCCGCCTTCGGATGTACCTGGCAGAAGTCGGTGTCGACCCCGAAGGCCTGAAGGCGCCGCACTCTGCGTACAGCGCAGACCCGAGCACCGAGGCGCCACAAAGCGCGGTCACCTCTACGAGCAAGGCCAAAAGCGCTCTCTCCGCCAAGCTCCACACCCGGCGAGACCGCATTCTGGCCGCCGCCGCGGCGACGGCCGGCGCCATCGTGATCAGCATCATCGTCGCGGCGATCGCCTACTTTTCGCCCGCCCACGAAGCCCCGTTCATCAACCCGTCTTTGATCCCGCCGTCTCCGGTCCTGTATTCACCCGATCTCCCCGATGACGGGAAACTGATCACCATCCTTCAACCGTTTGCCACCAACAGTTCGGCGGGGCATAGCGGCTGATTGGCAAGTCAGGATTCTGAAATTCCCTCACCTGCGGCGGAACGATTGCGCATAATCGAAACCGTGCATCGAGACGCGTTCGGACAGACCTCGGGAGCTCGGGTGGAGAGCGAAGTCGTCGGTATCGATCATCAGATCCGCGTCATCAGTGTCTACGCGACCAAATGGCGGTTCACCGGGGATCCGCAGACGGCCGAACACTTGACGCTGGGCCAGTTGGAGGAGTTCTACGCCCTCTACAAAGATCAGCTGCCGCAGATCATTCGACGCACGCACTACGAGCCCCACCAAGTGCTCTTCCAGGCCACGCCGGAGGAGGCCGAGAAGCGGGAGGCGGAGGGCAGACCGCTGTGGATCCCGCCGGCGGAGGACGAAGTCGAAGTCCTGTCCGTCGACGCCTGGCTCTTCGTACTCCCCTCGGACCAGGTGGTGGCCGCGTACGACTTCGAACTCGCCGGGCGCACCGTCCACGACGCGGAGACGAACCAGGAGGCGGTCGACCCGCTGTCGACGATCCGTCTGCTGGAGCGGTGCGCCTACGCGCGGCTGGTCATCGACGGGCTGCACGTGGACGCCCACATAGCCAGCCTGCTGGCCGACGACGAGAACGCCAAGCAGGTCCGGATGATCGAGACGGACAACGGGACGTCGGAGTCCGGTTCGGCATCGGAACCGGCAGCATCAACACCGATGCCGGAGTCGACATCGGCGGACACGGAACCGTTCCCGCCGGAGCGGCACCAGATCGTCTTCGCCACGAAGATCGAGGCGCCGCCCCTGCAGACCGATGGCGACGACAACACGATCCGCCAGATCCTCTACCGGATCGAGCCGCCCAACCGGCCGGAGTTCATCACCTACGAGCGGCCCCCAGAGCTCAACCTCAAGGGCACGCTCTGCGCGGTCACCCCCTACGTCAGCCTCCTGTCCGACCATCCGGACTACCTCGAGAACTCCGTGTTCCTGACCGTCGTCCAGGCCGTAGGCACCGCGGCGCGCTTCCGCCAGATCTGGCACAAGGCGCATCGGGAGGTCCGCCGTTTCCGCCGCGAAGACCAGGACGAGAGCACCGGCACCCAGAGCCGCTACAAGCTGGAGAAGCTCGCCGACGAGCTCGGGAACCTGGAGCTGGACCTGAGCTTCAGCGTCGAGACGTCCGCGGACCTCGGCCTGCTGATCCCCTCCCTGCGGATCGAGAGCTTCCACCACAAGCTGTACGAGGTCCTGGAACTGCGCGAGCGCGCCGAGACCGTCAGCCGGATGTTCGGCCGCCTGGAGGCGAGCATCCGCTCCGAGCTCACCGCGATCGACATCCGTGACCGGCGCGAACTGGAGGCCGAACGCCTGCGCGAGGAGGATCGCCGTCAGCGCGAAGAGGACAGGCGCCGGCAGTGGGACAACTCAGTGGCCGTCGTCACCTTCATCGCCATCCCCATCGGGTTCCTCAGCGCGTTCTACGGACTCAACGTACGAGAGGTCGATCCGAACCGGTCGGGGTTTTCGACGTACTACTGGCCGGCGTGGGCCGTCGCCCTGGGCCTCACCGCGATTCCGTTCGTGGTGTGGCGGCGGCTGCGGAGGAACGCCAAGCGCAGGGATGTGGAAAAGGGCCGATGACAAAGGTCCTGATCTGGTGAAGCACCGGCCCTCACCCGCCGCTGACCGGACCCGGCCTCGACCCTCACTGCGGTCGAGGCCGGGTCCGGCCGGCATCCTGATCGGGACTACCACAACTTGTCGAGCCAGCCGGCGGCGCCGCCGGAGGCCCAGGTGCTGGCCGGGGCCAGCTTGGTGGCGGCGAAGCTGCCCGTGCTGCCGGACGGGCCGGATGTCAGAGCGTAGACGGTGCCCGTGGTGACATTCGCGGTGACGGCGCCGGATTTCCGGTCGGCCGCGAC
>Ga0207671_10001827_pt1 | contig 23741 bp, 20 predicted proteins | sample KBSC24metaG_FD_184352 | JGI IMG/M metagenome (GOLD analysis project Ga0207671, IMG submission 184352) | Corn rhizosphere microbial communities from Kellogg Biological Station, Michigan, USA - KBS C2-4 metaG (SPAdes) (version 2) | ecosystem: Host-associated > Plants > Roots > Rhizosphere > Soil... | reverse complement strand
GGTGGGATCCGTCCATCCTCCCCCGCCAGGGGGAGGTGGCAGCCGCAGGCTGACGGAGGGGGAGGACGGCGACGCGCCTGACAGGCTCGCAAGGTGCGCGAAGCATGGTTGTCGCGATCGAGCGTAGAGCCCGGTTTTCGAGCTGGCCGCCGCCCGCCCCCTCCGTCACGCTTCGCGTGCCACCTCCCCCTGGCGGGGGAGGATCGTTGGATACGGCCCGGAGCCCCTACCGCCCCGATACGATGAACCGGCCGCTGCTGCCGCCCGTCGCCGGGGCGATCTGCAGCGCGAAGTGGGTCGGGTCCTTGCCGTCCTCCCGCTTGGTCGCCTCGAACTGGTTCTCGCCGGTGGCGGGCGCCACGTCCCAGCCATGCTTGCCGGCCTGCTCCCTGTACCAGGCGATCACCCGATCGGTGCCGGCGGGCGCGGTGAAGGCCATGGTGACGTTGCCCTTGCTGTCGCCGTCCGCGTCCCCGTCATGCGCCGAGATGTTGACCCCGTTGACCTTGGTGCCGGGGAAGAGCGGCATGTCCTCGATCTTGGTGTCGCCGCCGATATCGAGATCGGGCACGTCCACCTTGGCCGAGAAGCCGGGCACCTTGATCGAGACGCTCTGCTGGCCGTTGGCGCCCGACAGAGCGGTGCCGTCCGCGCCGTTGCCGATGGTGATGCTGGCATCCTCGCCATTGTCGCCATGGGTCTTGAGGCTGCAGCCGGCCAGCGCCAGCGCGGCGCCGGCGAGACCCAGAGCGAGGCGGCCGGGCGCGGAGAGGCCGGGCATCGTGATCGGGCGGGACATGCGGCAACGTCTCCCTTGCTGTATTATTGAAATAATACACTATGGCGGCAACGAGGGAAAGCCTCCCGGAGAAAGCCCTCCCATTCCTTGACGCACTCGCGGCCGCCGGGCCTTGAAACACCACAAATTGTGCGATGTTTCAGATCAATGGAGTGAATATTTCACGGGCGAAACGCTGGCGCAAGGTGGCTATCGGACAAGAATGACCAAGCCGACGGCGCTTTCATCTTTCCCCCCGGGAGCGCCGTCGGTCACGCAGGAGGGCGTACCGTTCATGCGGTGCGCCCTTTTGATTCGGTGATCCTGCCGATGGCTGGCGGGTTCTGGCCGCCATTCCCAGCCTTTATTGCATTCGCCGGGGCGACGGGAGACGGCGGGGAATGCGCGATCAGCGCAGCTTCACGTCGCCCGCGGCGATCATGTGCAGCACCCGCACGCCCGGCGCGCCGATCCTGGCGGCCATCTGCTCGGCATCGAGGGTCTTGATCGGCACGCCGTCCACCCCTTCGATGAAATCGCCGCTCTGGATGCCCTTGGCGGCCGCGATCGATCCGGGCTTGGTCGTCAGCACCATCGCGCCGGACGAGGTCGCCACGAATTCGAGGCCGAGCGCATCGATCCAGGTGCCGTGGCCGCCCGCTTCCTCCTCCGGCGCGGCAGCGGGCGGCGGGGTCGGGGCGGGCGCCGGGGCCGAGGGCGGCGTCGGCGCGAACTGGCCGTTGGGCAGGCGCACCCTCTTGTCCTGAAGCGGCGTGACCGCAGGATCGTCATCCTCGGGGACGGGCGCGGCCTGCGGAGCCGGAGCCGCCGGCGGGGCGATCGGGGGGGGCGGGGTCGGCGCGACGGGCGGCGGCGCTGGCTGCTGCTGCACGGACGGCACCGGAGGCGGCGCCGCGGGCGCGGGGGCCGGCTGGGCGATGGGCGCCGGCGGTGGCGCCGCGACAGGGGCGGCGGGACCGGGCGCGGGTGGCGAGGGGGCGGCGGTCGCCTTGCCTGCGGCCTGCGCATAGCTGTCGAGGAAATGGGCCAGCGCCTCGGCCGGCACGGCGACGGGAAAGCTGCGGTCCTTGCCCGACACGGTGATGTCGAGCCCGGTGGCGCGCGCCTTGTCGGCATAATCGCGCGGCAGCACGACGGCGACGCGCTCGCTCGCCTTGCGGGACCAGAGCGGGCTCGGCCCGCGGCGGAGGATGATGACGTCCAGCTTGCGTCCGGCGGCGTCGGCCGCGCGGTCGAGCAGCGGATAGGCCGGCATGTGGACCTCGACCATCAGCCGCACGTCCCGCGCCGGCCCGCCGGGGAGGGCGCCGGTGAGCCACCAGTCGGTGACGATCAGGCTGAACGCCGCGCCGTTGAGATGGTGCGCGCTGGCGAGGATGGTGCCGCCCTGCCCGTCGCCGGCGAGGGTGGGGGCGGGATCGGGCGCGGCGGCGTGCGCCGCCAGGGACAGCAGCGACGCCGATGCCAGCGCCAGACCCGAAACCAGCTTCATCATCACCCTCGCGCCTGCACCCTCGGCGGGGATCATAGCCAGCGGTGGAGGGGAGCGGAAGGCGTTAGGCCGTATCGCCATTCGGACGTGGCACCGATGAAATCCTCCCCCGCCAGGGGGAGGTGGCGCCGGAGGCGACGGAGGGGGAGGTCGGCGGTGATCCATCGGAAGTGCGCCGCCGCCCGCCCCCTCCGTCACGCGTGCCGCGTGCCACCTCCCCCTGGCGGGGGAGGATTTGAATATCGATACAGCCTCGCCCTCTTCCGCCTTCGCGGGGGAGGGCTCATGCCCCGCTTGCCTGTCGTCCTTACTCCGCCGCCACGCCGGCGCGCGAGAACATGTCGGCTTCCTCGCCGGTGTCCTCGTTCGCCACCGGCACCGTCTTGGCGGCCTTGCGGCGGTCGAAGCTGTCCCACACCTCGTTCCAGTTGCCGCGCGTCGCGGCCTTGGAATATTCGGTCGCGCGGGTCTCGAAGAAATTGGCGTGCTCCACGCCGTTCAGCAGCGGCGCCAGCCACGGCAGCGGGTGCTCGTCGATCATGTAGATGGGCTTCAGGCCGAGCTGGCCCAGCCGCCAGTCGGCGACGAAGCGGATGTATTTCTTGATGTCCTTGGGCGTCATGCCGTTCACCGGGCCCATCTCGAACACCAGGTCGATGAAGGCGTCCTCCATGCGGACGGTCTTCTGGCACATGTCCATGATGTCGTCCTTCACCGCCGGGGTGAGGCAGTCGCGCTCCTTCACGAAGGCGTGGAACAGCTTGATGATGCCCTCGCAATGGAGGCTCTCGTCGCGCACCGACCAGGTGACGATCTGGCCCATGCCCTTCATCTTGTTGAAGCGCGGGAAGTTCATCAGCATCGCGAAGCTGGCGAACAGCTGCAGCCCCTCGGTGAAGCCGCCGAACATGGCGAGCGTGCGGGCGATGTCCTCGTCGCTGTCGACGCCGAACTGGCCGAGATAGTCGTGCTTGTCCTTCATCTCCTTATACTGGAGGAAGGCGCTGTACTCGCTCTCCGGCATGCCGATCGTGTCGAGCAGGTGCGAGTAGGCGGCGATGTGCACCGTCTCCATGTTGGAGAAAGCGGTGAGCATCATCTTGATCTCGGTCGGCTTGAACACCCGCCCGTATTTCTCGTGGTAGCAATCCTGCACCTCGACGTCCGCCTGGGTGAAGAAGCGGAAGATCTGGGTGAGCAGGTTGCGCTCGTGGTCCGACAGCTTCTGCGCCCAGTCGCGGCAATCCTCGCCCAGCGGCACCTCCTCGGGCAGCCAGTGGAGCTGCTGCTGGCGCTTCCAGAAATCATAGGCCCACGGATATTCGAAGGGCTTGTAGGTCTTGGAGGCTTGGAGGAGAGGCATGGGTCGGGTCCTTCAGGCGAAACTGGAAGCGGTGGAGAGAATCGTCATCCCAGCGAAAGCTGGGATCTCGGTGGGGCGGGCGCCGCGCGTGCCGCCCGAGACCCCAGCCTTCGCTGGGGTGACGGACGGTGCGGGAGAGATCGGGCGGCTGATGCGTTCTGCCGCCATCATTCCCAGCGAAGGAGATGTGCCATGGTCGATGCGAGCAGCATCCAGGAACATGCCGAGGTGATCGGCGCCGACGGCGTGCATGTCGGCACCGTCGATCATGTCGATGGCGACCGCATCAAGCTCAGCAAGGCCGACAGCGGCCAGTTCGAGGGGCAGGGCGGCAAGCACCACTGGCTCCCGCTCGGCCTCGTCGTCGGCGTGGAGGACGGCAAGGTCCGCCTTTCCGCGAACGCCGATGTCGCCGCGGACCTGTTCGAGGAGGCGGAGTGAGGGCCTCATCCCAGCGAATATAGGCGCTTTGACGCGCAGACCCAACCCCTCTCCCCTTGGGGGAGAGGGAGGGGCCCAAGCCGTAGGCTTGGGAGGGTGAGGGCGCGAAAGGGAATGCCCCGCATGCCGCGTGCCCTCACCCTCCCACCGGCCAAAGCCGGCGGGCCCCTCCCTCTCCCCAAGTGGGAGAGGGATTTGGAGGGCGGATCTCGTCACCCCTTCGCGTCCCGCACGGCCGCGTCCAGGCGATCGGCATAAGCGTTGAGCACCGCCGCCGTCTTCGCGACATAGGCCACCGCGTCGGCGAAGCGGCGCTGCTCGATCGCCTCGCGCACGCCGGGCAGGGTCTTGGCGCCATAGCCGGTGAGCGTGCCGGGCGCGTAGATCAGGTTGCGGTACCAGGGCCGGCCCGGCAGGCCGTCCGGCGAGAGCATCGCCTGGTCGATTCCGCGCAGGTCCGCATCCAGCTTCGCGCGCACCGCGGCGGGCAGCGTGTCGGCCTTGGCCAGCACCCCGTCGGCGGCGCCGGCCGAGCGGGTCAGCCGGTCGGACGCTTTCTCCAGCGCGGCGAAGTCGATCAGCGGCGTCGCCGGCTTCGCCGGCGGGGCGGACGTCGGGTCCAGCGCGCTGGAGGCGAGCTTGAAGTCGCCCGCCGCCGTCAGCTCCTCGCGCGTCTTGTCGGTCTCGCGCTGCTTGTCGGCGAGCGCCTTCACCTCCGTCACGTAGCGGGCGACGGTGCTCGCCAGATCGGCATAGCGCGCCGGGCCGACCTCCGCGTCCGCCGCGCGCAGCACCATGCGGCCGACCAGCCTGGAGAGCGTCGCGCCATAGACCAGCCCCGGATCGTCGAACTTCGTCACATGGGTGAAGCTGTCATAGACCGAGTGATAGGAGCCCGACGACGCATCCTCGCCGAAGAAGCCGAGATTGATCGACGGGATGCCGAGATGCTGGAGGAAGGCCGAGTAGTCCGAGCCCGATCCCAGCGCGCTCACCAGCAGGTCGCCGCCGGACTTGGCCGCCTTCACCGCCGCGCCATCGGCGCCCGATCCGTCGAAATCGGAGGCGAGGATGGCGGCCCGCGCGCGCTCCAGCACCGAGGCGCCGGTCTGCGGGTCGGTCACGTCGCGCGCGGCGGTGTTGACGAAATGCTGGAGGTCGTGGCTGGCCTCCGTCTCCAGCACGCCGCGCACGCTGTTGTCGGTGTTGATGTAGATCACCGCCTTGCGCTGCAGCTCGTCGGCATGGGTCTCGGCCCATTCGGTCGAGCCGAGCAGGCCCGGCTCCTCGCCGTCCCAGCTGGCGTAGACGATGGTCCGCGCCGGCCGCCAGCCGGCCCTGGCGAGCTGGCCGAGCGCCTTCGCCTCGGACAGCATCGCGCCGTGGCCGGTGAGCGGATCGGCGGCGCCGAACACCCAGCCGTCGCGATGGTTGGCGCGGATCACCCATTCGTCGGGGCGGCTCCTGCCCTTCATCGTCGCGATCACGTCGTAGAGCGTCTTGAGCGACCAGTCCGACGTCACCGCGAGGTGGACCCGCACCGCGTCGGTGCCGCCCCAGTGATAGGCCTGGCCCAGCGCGCCGCGCTGCTTGCCGGTGACGACCGGGCCCTGCAGCCCGGCGAGCAGCTTCGAGGCGTCGGCCCAGCTGATCGGCAGGGTCGGGATCTTGAGGATGGTCGGCGCGGTCTCGCGGGTGAGGCGCTTCGCGCCCTCGACGGCGCCGACGCCCGGCGTCAGCGGATCGCCCGGATACATCGTCATGTCCTGCACGGAGCCGCGCTGGACGCCGTGATCGGGCCGGCCGCCGCCGTCCGGATAGCTGTCCCACTCGGCATAGCCGTCATTCGCGGGATCGGAATAGATCAGGCAGCCGACCGCGCCATGCTCCTGCGCCAGCTTCGGCTTGAGCCCGCGCCAGCCCGCGCCGTAGCGGGCGAGGACGATCTTGCCCTTCACGTCGATGCCGCGCCGCGCCAGCGCCTCGTAATCGTCGGGCATGCCGTAATTGACGTAGACGACCGGCGCGGTGACGTCGCCATCGCCCTGATAGGCGACATAGGGCGGCAGCGCGTTCTGCGTCTCGGCCGAGGTCGGGTCGCCGGCAAGGGGCGGCTCCTGCCCGCCGAGCGTCACCCGCTGCGGTGCGATCAGCTCCAGCGTGGTGGAGATCGGCGTCGGGTAGAGGACCTGGAAGGTCTCGATATGCGCGTCCCAGCCCCAGCTCTTGAACAGGGCCAGGGTGGTCTCGGCATTCTGCCTGTCGTGGGGGCTGCCGACATGGTTCGGGGCGGAGGAGAAATCCTTGAGCCAGGCGAGCTGGTCCGCGCTCGACACCGCGGCGTCGAGCTTCGCCTCGGCGGCGTGGGTGTCGATCGTCGCGGCCGAAAGCTGGCCGAGCGCCAGCGACGCGAGGGCGGCGCCGGCGAGGATCTTTCCGAAGGTCATGCCCCTGTTCACTCCCTTACCCGGCCGTCCCCCGGCGGCCTGTTTTCACGCAATGCGACACTCGACCCAAGAGACCCGTTCGCACTGAGCTTGTCGAAGTGCGTGCCCCATACGCCCCGCCTGCCGCACGTCCTTCGACTTCGCTCAGGACGAACGGGAGGGGGCGCCTCACTGGCGGGCGATCAGGTCCTCGTTGATCCGGAGGATCACTGGCACGCCAGGCACTCGTCGTAATCGGTCTCCGACGCGTCGACCTGCTTGAGCTCGATCGTGTTGTCGGCCTCGACGCCGCCCGCGAAGCCGGCGCGCTGCACCGACTTGGAGCGCAGATAGTAAAGCGACTTGATGCCCAGCTCCCAGGCGCGGAAGTGGAGCATCAGCAGGTCCCACTTCTCGACGTCGGCCGGGATGAACAGGTTCAGCGACTGGGCCTGGTCGATATAGGGCGCGCGATCGGCGGCGAGCTCGATCAGCCAGCGCTGGTCGATCTCGAAGCTGGTCTTGTAGGCGTCCTTCTCGTCCTGCGTCAGGAAATCGAGATGCTGGACGGAGCCGCCTTTCTCCAGGATCGAGTTCCAGATCGCGTCGCTGTCCTTGCTCTTCGCGGCGAGCAGCTTCTGCAGATAGGGATTCTTGATCGAGAAGCTGCCGGACAGCGTCTTGTGGGTGTAGATGTTGGCCGGGATCGGCTCGATGCAGGCGGACGTGCCGCCGCAGATGATCGAGATCGACGCGGTCGGCGCGATCGCCATCTTGCAGCTGAACCGCTCCATCACGCCCTGGTCGGCCGCGTCCGGGCACGGCCCGCGCTCGTGGGCGAGCAGCATCGAGGCCTCGTCCGCCTTGGCGCGGATGTGGCGGAACATCTTCATGTTCCAGCTCTTCGCCATCGCGCTCTCGAAGCCGAGGCCGCGCGCCTGGAGGAAGCTGTGATAGCCCATCACGCCGAGGCCGACCGAGCGCTCGCGGCTGGCGCTGTAGACGGCGCGCGCCATGCTCGGCTCGGCGCGGTCGATGAAATCCTGCAGCACGTTGTCGAGGAAGCGCATCACGTCCTCGATGAAGCGGGCGTCGCCGTTCCACTGGTCCCACGTTTCCAGGTTGAGCGAGGACAGGCAGCAGACGGCGGTGCGGAACTCGCCATTCTGGTCCTTGCCGGTGGGCAGCGTGATCTCGGAGCAGAGGTTCGAGGTCGAGACCTTGAGGCCGACGTCGCGCTGGAACTTGGGCATGGTGCGGTTCACCGTGTCGGCGAACACGATGTAGGGCTCGCCGGTGGCGAGGCGGACTTCCACGAGCTTCTGGAACAGGGCGCGGGCATTCACCTCGCCGCGCTTCGATCCGTCCTTGGGGGATTTCAGCTCGAACTCGCGGCCGTCGCGCACGGCCTCCATGAACTCGTCGGTGATCAGCACGCCGTGGTGGAGGTTCAGCGCCTTGCGGTTGAAGTCGCCGCTGGTCTTGCGGATCTCCAGGAACTCCTCGATCTCCGGGTGCGAGACGTCGAGATAGACGGCGGCCGAGCCGCGGCGCAGCGAGCCCTGCGAGATGGCGAGCGTCAGGCTGTCCATCACGCGGACGAAGGGGATGATGCCGCTGGTCTTGCCGTTGAGGCCCACCGGCTCGCCGATGCCGCGCACATTGCCCCAATAGGTGCCGATGCCGCCGCCGCGCGAGGCGAGCCAGACATTCTCGTTCCAGGTGTCGACAATGCCTTCCAGGCTGTCCGGCACCGAATTCAGGAAGCAGGAGATGGGCAGGCCGCGCCCGGTGCCGCCGTTGGACAGAACCGGCGTCGCCGGCATAAACCACAGGCGCGAGATGTAGTCGTACAGGCGCTGGGCGTGATCGGCATCGTCGGCGTAAGCGGACGCAACGCGCACGAAGAGATCCTGATAGGATTCACCGGGCAGGAGGTAGCGGTCGTTCAGCGTCTCCTTGCCGAAATCGGTCAGCAGCGCGTCGCGGCTGTGATCGACCTCGACCGGATAGGGCTTCTTGAGCGCGCCGGGCGTGCCGGTCTCGGCGGCCTCTTCGGCACGCGGGGCGTCCAGGATGGTGGCGTCGGTCATGCTCGTCTCGCTACCCGAAAGGTCCATTGCTCGTCCGTCCCGTTCTCATTCCGTTCGACTCGGGCCGGAGGGGCCAAAGCCTAGCAGGCGGGGGCGCAAAGACGAGTCCGTTCCCCGTTCGTCCCATCGTGGAAAATGGGCCGCCCGTTCCGGGATTCAAGGTCTGAACCCGGCATTCTGTCTCGATCTTGTGTCGGCCCCCTGGCCTCAACACTAGGGATAGTGCCGAACCGAGACTCGGGCCGCAAGAGTCGAAATTTGGTAGCAATGCGCGATTGCCGGGTTGACGTTGAGTCGGAGCCCCGAAAATGGCGGATATCGGACTCTCACGAATCTGTGGACAAATCGCCGTTCACCATGACCGGCGACGAAGCGTTTACCACGTGCGCCGAGTTGAATCGGTCGCGCGGGAGAGAGTCACGGAAGGTCTAATGCGGCAGTAATGTAAATCCTCCCCCGCCAGGGGGAGGTGGCACGCGCAGCGTGACGGAGGGGGAGGGCGGCGATCAGCCCGATGATGTGTCGCGGCGCTCGATCGCGACAGCGACGATCTGGCGGACGACGCCTTCCAGGTTCGCCAGGACATCGCGTGCCGCATAGCGCAGGACGCGAACGCCGCGTGCCGCCAGCCATGCGTCGCGGACCGCGTCCCGTTCGGGTCGATCGCCGCGCGAATGGGCTTCGCCATCGACCTCGATCGCCAGTTTCGCGGGTGCGCAGTAGAAATCCAGGACGTAAATCCCGGCCGGATGCTGGCGACGAAAACGCACGCCAGCCTCCTTACGGCGGAGAGCGAGCCACAGAGCGATCTCCGGCGGCGTCATCTCCTGGCGGAGGCGCTTTGCGTTGCTTCGGCCGTTCCCCGGACCCGTCAGGCGCATCGCCGTCCTCCCCCTCCGTCACGCTTCGCGTGCCACCTCCCCCTGGCGGGGGAGGATTTACATCAGCCCTCCGGGAAGTCCGCCGCCAGCGCGACGTCGCGCAGGCCCTCGATCTCGGCGAGGCGCTCGCGATAGCGCTGGGTCACCACGTCGTAGCCGAACTTGCCGAGCACGAGATGGCGCGGCGCATCCGGGGTCAGCGCGATGTCGATCATGGTCTGCGCCGCGCGCACCGGATCGCCGGGCTGCGATCCGCTATAGCCGCTGGTCATCGCCATGCGGGCGGCGGCCGTCTCGGCATAATCGGGGATGGTGCTCTTGGTCTGCTCCAGCGAGCGGCCTGCCCAGTCGGTGCGGAACGGCCCCGGCTCGACGCAGGTGACCTGGAGGCCCAGCGGCGAGACCTCCGCCTTCAACGCGTCCGACCAGCCTTCGACCGCATGCTTGGTCGCCGAATAATAGCCCGAGCCCGGCAGGCCGAGCAGCCCGCCGACCGAGGTGATGTTGATGACGTGGCCGCTCTTCCGCGCGCGCATGACCGGCAGCACCGCGCGGGTGAGCGCGAACAGGCCGAAGACGTTGGCGTCGAACTGGGCGCGGATGCGGGCCTCCTCGCCTTCCTCGACGCTCGTCTGGTAGCCGTAGCCGGCATTGTTGACGAGCACGTCGATGCGGCCGAAGCGCGCCTTCGCCGCCGCCACCGCCGCGTCGATCTGGGCCTGGTCGGTGACGTCGAGATCGAGGGCGAGGGCGCGGTCCGGCGCGAGGGCGGCGAGATCGGCGACGCGATCCTTGCCGCGCGCGGTGACGGCGGCGCGGCCGCCCTGCTCGAGCACCAGGCGGGCGAGCTCGCGGCCGAAGCCGGTCGAGCAGCCGGAAATGAACCAGACGGGGGTGTCGTCGGACATGGGGACCTCGTTCGTGGGGGGTATGGGAGGGGTGGCCTCCCCTATACCGTTCGTCCTGAGCCTGTCGAAAGCGTAATCCTCCCCCGCCAGGGGGAGGGGGCACGCGAAGCGTGACGGAGGGGGAGGGCGGCGGTGCGTTATCGAAAGGACGCCGCCGTCCGCCCCCTCCACCATCCTCCGGATGTTCAACGGAGGCACGTGCCTCCGTTGAACCCTCCCCCTGGCGGGGGAGGATTTACGGCTTGTCCTTCAGCTCGCCCGCGATGGTGGGGATCAGCTCGGCGACCGTCGGGTGGATGTGGACGGTGCGGCGCAGCGCGTCGGCGGTCTGGCCGCATTGCATCATGTCGAGGATCGAGTGGATCGCCTCGTCGCCGCCCGGGCCGAGGATGGCGCCGCCGAGGATGCGATCGGTATCGGCGTCGACCACGATCTTCATGAAGCCCTGCGCCTCGCCTTTCTCCACCGCGCGGCCGACGCGGGTCATGGCGCGCCGGCCGACCTTGATGCGGTGGCCCCGGGCGATCGCGTCGGCCTCGCTCAGCCCGCAGCGGCCGAGCGGGGGATCGACGAACAGGCCGTAGCAGGGGATGCGGTCGGTCGCCTTGCGATCGGCGCCGTCGAGCAGGTTCTCGGCGACGATCTCGAAATCGTTATAGGCGGTGTGGGTGAAGGCGCCGCGCCCGTTGCAGTCGCCCATCGCCCAGATGCCCGGGATATTGGTCTCCAGCCGGTCGTTCACCTGGATATAGCCGCGCGCGTCCGTCGCGATCCCGGCGGCGTCGAGGCCGAGATCGTCGGTGTTGGGCCGGCGGCCGACCGCGACCAGCACGTGGCTGCCGATCACCTCGGGTTCGCCGCTGGTGCAGTTCACGCCGGCGGCGATGCCCTCGGCGTGGGGCGCGAAGCGGATGCACTCGGCGTTGAGGCGGACGGCGATGCCCTCCTTGCCGAGGATGTCGAGGAGGGCGGCGGAGACGTCCTCGTCCTCGCGCGCGACGATGCGGGGGCCTTTCTCGATCACCGTCACCCGGGCGCCGAGCCGGCGGTAGCATTGGGCGAATTCCAGCCCGATATAGGAGCCGCCGATCACCACCAGATGCTCGGGCACAGCCTGCAGGTGGAGGATCGAGCTGTTGGTGAGGATGTCGATCCCGTCGATGCCGGGGAAAGCGGGGACGATCGCCCGCCCGCCGACATTGAGGAAGATGCGCGGCGCGCTGATCTCCCCGTCGCCGACGCGCATCGTGTTCGGCCCGGTGAAGCGCGCATGCTCGCGGATCAGCGTGACCCGCTCCATCCCCGCCAGCCACTGCTCGTTGCCGGTGCGGCTGTCGCTCGCGACCTTCTGCACGCGCGCGGTGACGGCGGGCATGTCGATGCCGATCGCGCCGTCGATGGTCACGCCATAATCGGCGGCGCGGTGCGCGAGACGGGCGGCGTAGGCGGAGGCGACCAGCGTCTTGGTCGGCTTGCAGCCGGTGTTGACGCAGGTGCCGCCGACGAGGTGGCGCTCGACGATGGCCACCGTCATGCCGGCCGCGTGGAGCCGCCCGGCGAGCGACGGGCCCGCTTGCCCGGCACCGACCACGATCGCGTCGAAATGGCGTGCCGTCATGGTCCTGTCCCCCTTTGCCGAGCCGGCGCGGGCATAATCGATCGGGCGCGGCCTGTCACATCCGGCGGTGGGGCGCCGCGCGCTTATGGTGCATTGCAAAAATTCGACTTGACAGTATCTGCCATTGAACTATCTGCACGTGCAGATATTTCGGGGGAAGGCCATGGCCGTTCTCAGGTTCGACGATTGCGCGACAAACCGCGCGCCGGGGCGGCTGCTCCGGCGCATCGACCGGCTGATGTCGGCCCTCGTCGAGTCGCGCTTCGAGTCGCTCGACATCAGCTTCATGCAGTGGATCGCGCTCAAGCTGATCCGCGACGGCATCGCCACCAATGCCGGCGAGCTGGCGCGCGAGCTGGCGATCACCACCGGCGCGACCACCCGCCTGATCGACGTGCTGGAGAAGCGCGAGCTGGTCGAGCGCGATCGTGGCAAGGCGGACCGGCGCGTGGTCCATCTGGCGGTCACGCCGAAGGGGGCCGAGGAGGTCGTCACCCTTCATCATCATGTCGTCGATGCGTGGAACGAGGTTCTCGCCGACTTCGAACAGGAGGAGGTGGATCGCACGGTGGATTGCCTGGTGCGCCTCCTCGCGGCGGCCGAGCGCGTGGTCGGCGCCGACACTCTCAGGGAGACAGCGGAATGAAGCGAGCCATCGCATTCCCGGCGATCGCGGCGATGCTGCTCGCCGGCTGCGCCTCGGTGCCCAAGGTGCAGCCGCAGGTCGCGCAGGTGCAGGAGCAGTCGCTCGGCCTCGGCAGCGCGACGCCGGCGATCGACGCCGCCTGGTGGAGCGCCTATGGCGATCCCCAGCTCGACCGACTGGTCGAGGCCGGGCTGGCGGGCAACCCCTCGCTGGCCGGCGCGCTCGCCCGCGTCCGCGCCGCGCAGGCGCAGATCGAGACCGAGCATTCCGGGCTGCTGCCGCATCTCAGCGGATCGGGCCAGCTCGATCGCGGCCGCATCGGCGACAAGTTCCTGCCGGCGCCGATCGGCGGCAGCGACGTGAACATCGGCATCGCCGTCACCAACTTCAGCTGGGACCTCGACGTGTTCGGCCGCCAGCACGCGATGGTGCGGCAGGCGCAGGCCACCGCGCAGGCGGCGGCGCTCGACGTGGCGGCGGCGCGGCTGACGCTCTCGGTGTCGATCACCCAGACCTATATCGGCCTCACCCAGGCCGAGCAGCTGATCCGCGTGGCGGACGGCTTCGTGCAGACCCGGCAGAAGGCGCTCGGCTTCGCCCAGTCGCGCGTGCGCAACCAGCTGGGCAGCCAGTTCGACATCAAGCAGGCCGAGACCCTGCTGGCCCAGGCCGAGCAGGCGCGCACCCAGGCCGAGCAGCAGCGCGACACGCTCGTCCACGCGCTCGCCGCGCTGGTCGGGCGCGGGGCGGATTTCTATCCGCAGATCGCCGCGCCGACGCTCCGGCTGGACCAGGTGCCCGCCGTGCCCGACATGCTGCCCGCCGACCTGCTCGGCCGCCGGCCGGACCTGCTCGCCGGGCAGGCGCGGATCGAGGCGGCGGTGCAGGGCCGCAGGATCGCCAAGGACGCCTTCCTGCCCAACGTCACCATCTCCGGGCTGGCCGGCCTCACCGCCATCGGCCTCTCCAACTTCTTCACCGGCGGCGCGTTCAGCTACAGCGTCGGCCCGGCGATCAGCGTGCCGATCTTCCAGGGCGGCAAGCTGCGCGCGCAATATAAGGGCGCGACCGCCGACCTCGACGGGGCGGTGGCCGATTATGACAACGCCGTCGTCGGCGCGGTGCGCGAGGCGTCCGACGCGATCACCAACGTCCGCTCGTCCGACCAGGACCTCGCCGAGCAGCTGCGCGTCGTGCAGGGCCTGCGCGACACCGTGCGGCTGGACGAGGTGCGGGTGCGCACCGGCCTCGGCTCGCAGCTCGATGCGATCGACAGCGGCTTCCGCCTGCTCCAGGCCGAGCAGCAGCTCGTCGACATGCAGGCGGACGCGCTGACCCGCCGCGTCCAGCTCGTCGCCGCGCTCGGCGGCGGCTTCGATCCCTCCAAGCCGCTCGTTGCGGCTTCCGCTTCGGAACCCCATTCATGACCGACAACAGCACGCCCCTCGACAGGGAGGACAGCATGGCCGCAGACGATCCCATTCCGCCGACCGCCGCCCCGTCGGCCGCGCAGGCCCGGCCGGACGCGCCGCCCGTGCATCCGCGCAGGACGCGCCGGATCGGCTTCATGATCCTCGGCGCGGTCGTGGTGATCGCGGCGATCGGCTATCTCGTGATGACCCTGCTCGCGCCGCCGAGCGAGGAGACGGACGACGCCTATGTCGGCGGCAACATCGTCGCGATCACGGCGCGCGAGGGCGGCACCGTGCTCGGCCTCCATGCCGACAACACCCAGGCGGTGAAGCGCGGCGATCCGCTGATCGACCTCGATCCGGCGGTGGAGGACGTCAAGCTCGCTTCCGCCGAGGCCGATCTCGGCCGCGCGGTGCGCGCCTTCCGCTCGAACAATTCGTCGGTCGACGAATCGCAGGCCGAGATCGCCTCGGCCGAGGCGGACCTGCAGCGCGCCCAGAACGACCTCACCCGCCGCCAGGCGGCCGCCAAGGACGGCGCCGTCTCGGGCGAGGAGGTGAGCCACGCCCGCGATGCCGTCACCACCGCGCGCGCCGCGCTCAATCTCGCCCAGGCCAGGCGCGCCCAGGCGGCGAGCGTGGTGCAGGGCACCAGCGTCTATGACAATCCGGCCGTGCTCTCGGCGATCGCCGCCGTGCGCAGCGCCGCGATCAGCCGCGCCTACATGCACATCGCCTCGCCGGTCGGCGGCGTGGTGGCGCAGCGCACCGTCCAGCTCGGCCAGCGCGTCGCCGCCGGCACGCCGCTGATGGCGGTGGTGCCGCTCGACAGCCTGTGGGTGGACGCCAACTTCCGCGAGACCCAGCTCCAGCATCTCCGCGTCGGCCAGCCGGCCGAGATCAAGGCCGACATCTACGGCAAGAGCGTGACCTTCCACGGCCACGTGCTGGGCCTCGGCGCCGGCTCGGGCAACGCCTTCTCGCTGCTGCCGCCGCAGAACGCGTCCGGCAACTGGATCAAGATCGTCCAGCGCGTGCCGGTCCGCATCGCGCTCGATCCCAGGGAGCTGGACAGGAACCCGCTGCGCGTCGGCCTCTCGGTCAACGTCACGGTGGCGACCTCGGATCGCTCCGGCCTGACCGTGGCCGGCGCCACGCCGCCCGCCGGCGGCACCGAGCAGAGCATCGACGGCGGCCCGCAGGTCGATGCCCGCATCCGCCAGATCATCGCCGAGAATCTGGGACGCGCGAAGTGAGCAACGGGCCGAGTGGCGCGGCCCCGGCCGCGCCGCCGCCGCTGACCGGGGCCGGGCTCTGGATCACGGCGACGGCGCTGGCGCTCGGCACCTTCATGCAGGTGCTGGACGGCACCATCGCCAACGTCGCCTTGCCCACCGTCGCCGGCAATCTCGGCGTGTCGACGGACAGCGGCACCTGGGTGATCACCAGCTTCGCCTGCGCCAACGGCGTCACCGTGCCGCTCACCGGCTGGCTGATGGGCCGGTTCGGCGTGGTGCGCACCTTCACGGTGTCGGTGATCGCCTTCACCATCGCCTCCTTCCTGTGCGGCATCGCCTGGAGCCTGCCGTCGCTGATCGGCTTCCGCATCCTGCAGGGCGCGGTCTCCGGGCCGATGATCCCCGGCAGCCAGGCGCTGCTGATCGCGATCTTCCCGCCGGACAAGCGCTCCACCGCGCTCGCCATGTGGTCGATGACCACGCTCGTCGCGCCCGTGCTGGGGCCGGTGCTGGGCGGCTACATCTCGGACAATTACCACTGGGGCTGGATCTTCCTGATCAACGTGCCGGTGGGCCTCATCGCCGGCGCCATCACCTGGCGCAGCCTCGCCAGCCGCGAGACGCCGACCCGCAAGCTGCCGATCGACACGGTGGGCCTGCTGCTGCTCGCCTTCTGGGTGTTCAGCCTGCAGACCATGCTCGATCTCGGCAAGGACCGGGACTGGTTCCACAACCAGCTGATCGTGGTGCTGACCATCTTCGCCATCGTCGGTTTCGTCGCCTGGATGATCTGGGAGCTGACCGACCGCACGCCGGCGGTGGACCTCACCCTGTTCAAGCGGCGCAACTTCGGCTTCGGCGTGCTGGCCTTGTGCCTGGGCTATGCGGTGTTCTTCGCCAACAACCTGCTGCTGCCGCTCTGGCTGCAGCAATATATGGGCTACAACGCCACCTGGGCGGGCATCGTCGCGGCGCCGAGCGGCGTGGTGGCGGTGCTGGCGACGCCGTTCGTGAGCAAGCTGAAGCTCGATCCGCGCCTGCTCGCCACGACGGCGTTCGTCGCCTTCGCGGGCTCCTTCTTCATGCGCTCGCACTACACGCCCGACGCGAGCTTCTGGGTGCTGACCGCGCCGCTGTTCCTGCAGGGTTTCGCGATGAGCCTGTTCTTCGTGCAGCTCATCACGATCAGCTTCGACGGCCTGCCGGCGGAGAAGGTGCCGTCCGCCAGCGGCATCTCCAACTTCGCGCGCATCACCGGCGGCAGCTTCGCGGCCTCGATCATCACCACCTACTGGGATCGCCGCGAGGCGCTGCACCAGTCGCGGCTGGTGGAAGGGGGCACGATCTTCGCGCCGATCTACAACCAGGCCGTCGAGCAGCTCCAGCAGCTCGGCCAGGGCCCGCTGCAGGCGGCCGGGTCGATCTACCGGCAGGTGATCAACCAGGCCTATCTGCTCTCCTCGCTGGAGCTGTTCTGGCTGTCGGGCTGGCTCTGCGTGGTGATGATCCCCGTCATCTGGCTCTGCCGCAAGCCGGCGCCGAGCGACCATGTGGTGGCGGCGGACTAGAGATCATCCGGGCGCGCATCCCCCTCTCGCGCCCTCGGATGCGGCACCGGCTCGCCCCTTCCCCCTCCCCAAGGGCGAGCCGGTGCCGAACTATCCCAATCCTCCCCCGCCAGGGGGAGGTGGCGGCGAAGCCGACGGAGGGGGAGGACGGCGGTGGTTCACCGGACGCGCGCTGCCGCCCGCCCCCTCCGTCACGCTCCGCGTGCCACCTCCCCCTGGCGGGGGAGGATTCAACTTCGCATCGCCTGACCGCCGGAAACGGGGGAGAGCTTATGCGCCGAACCGCGTCGCCGCATCCTGGATCGCCGCGTAGATGCGGTCGAGGTCATCCTCGTCGATGCAATAAGGCGGCATGACGTAGACGGTGTTGCCCATCGGGCGCACCAGCAGGTCCCGCTCGCGGAAATGCGCGGCGAGGGCGGGGCCGATCTCCGCCAGATAGCCTTCCCCGCCGCCGATCTCGCAGGCCGCGATGGTGCCGAGCCGGCGGGCGTTGCGAACCCCTTCCAATGCGAAGATCCGCGCCTCCTGCCGGGCGGCGAGGGTGGCGATGCGCTCCATCACCGGCTCCTCGCGCCACACCGCCAGATTGGCGAGCGCGGCGGCGCAGGCGATCGGGTTCGCCGTGTAGCTGGACGAGTGGAAGAACATCTTGGCCTTGTCGGCGGAGCGATGCGCCTCGAAGATCGGCGCCGTCGCCATCGTCACCGCGAGCGGGATCACCCCGCCGGTCAGCCCCTTGGAGAGGCAGAGGATGTCGGGCACCACGTGCGCCTGCTCGCAGGCGAGCAGGGTGCCGGTGCGGCCCCAGCCGGTCATCACCTCGTCGGCGATGAACAGCACGCCGTGGCGGGCGCAGATGGCGCGCATCTCGGCCAGCACGGCGGGCGCGTAGAACAGCATGCCGCCCGCGCCCAGCACCAGCGGCTCGACGATCAGCGCGGCGGGTTTTTCGCGGCAGGCGGCCTCCAGCGCGTCGAGCGCATTCTGCCCGTCATCGACCGGGAAGGGGATGGTGCCGACGTCGAACAGCAAAGGCGTATAGGCCTGGTTGTAGACGCCCCGCGCGCCGACCGACATGCCGCCGATCGTGTCGCCATGATAGCCATGCTCCAGCGTCAGGATGCGATGGCGCGGCTCGCCCCGGTTGAGCCAGAAGCCGAGCGCCATCTTGAGCGCGACCTCGACCGCGGTGGAGCCGGAATCCGAATAGAAGACGTGGCTGAGCGCGGGCGGCATGATCTCCGTCAGGCCGCGCGCGAGCCGCTCGGCGGGCTCGTGGGTCCAGCCGGCGAAGATGATCTGGTCGAGCTTCTCCGCCTGATCCCGGATCGCGGCGACGATGCGCGGGTGCCGGTGTCCGTGCGTGGTCACCCACCAGGAGGAGATGGCGTCGACGATCCGCCGCCCGTCCGCCGTGTGGAGCGCGGCGCCCTCGGAGCGCTCGACCAGCGGGATGGGCTCGTTCAGGCCATGCTGGGTGAAGGGGTGCCAGACGGGGGATTCACTCACCGCAACCTATCTCCGTTCGCCCTGAGCTTGTCGAAGAGCCGTCCTTCCATCGTCCGCCATCCCGTCACCCCAGCGAAAGCTGGGGTCTCCCTGGGGCGGGCGCGGCGCCCGCCGCCCGAGATCCCAGCTTTCGCTGGGATGACGAGGAAGGCTGGATGGCCTTTTCGGCAGACACGTCCCGAGCAAATCGACAAGCTCAGCCCGAGCGGAGAGGGTTTGGGTCACTGAAAATCCCCGATATCGAAATGCGCCGCAAACGCCGCGCCAAGCCCCGCCGCATCCAGCGGATCGAGCCTCGGCAACCGTCCCAGCCGCCGCACCCCCGCGATCGCGCAGATCGTCGCCTCATTGTCCGCGTTGGCGTCGCCGACGAAGGCGATGCCGTGCACCGCCACGCCCCGCGTGCGCAGGGCCTCCACCGAGAGCAGGCTGTGGTTGATCGTGCCGAGCCCGGTGCGCGCCACCAGCACCACCGGCAGGCCCCAGCGGGCGAACAGGTCCGCGTAGAGCAATTCGCGCGTCACCGGCACCAGCACGCCGCCCGCGCCCTCGATCACCAGCGGATCGGCGTCCGGCGGCACCAGCCGGGCCGGATCGATGGTCACCCCGTCCAGCTCGGCGGCGCGGTGGGGGGAGAGCGGCTCGGTCAGCCGATAGGCCTCGGGCAGCACGCGGGCCACGCCCAGCGCCGCCGCCGTCTCGCCGTCGGCGCCGTCGAGCAGGCCGGACTGGATCGGCTTCCAATAGGCCGCGCCCAGCGCCCGGGCGAGCGCGGCGGCGAACACGGTCTTGCCGATGCCGGTGTCGGTGCCGGTGACGACCAGTCTCATAACGGGCTCCTCATAGCGGCCCCGCCATGCAGGTGGCGACCATGTAGCTGGCGACGCAGCCCTTCGCCTCGAAGCGGCCCATCACCGCGCGCAATTCGGCCGGGGTGAGCGGGCGGTGGCCGTCGCGCGGGGTGCCGGCGCCGATGCCCTTCACCGAGCGCAGGAATTCGCGCGCGCTCTTGTGCGCCATCGGGATGGTCTCGATCTCGACATCCAGCCCCGCCGCGGCCAGCGCCTTCGGAGACGGATAGTCGCGCGTGCCCGCCGCGAGATCGCCATGCGCGCGGCGCCATTCGAAGAAGCTGCCTTCCGCCAGCGTGGCGAAGGCCAATGTGCCGCCCGGCGCCAGCCGCCGCCGCAGCCGCGCGACGGCGGCGGGCAGGTCCGCGAACCACTGGAAGGTGAGGCTGGAGCAGATCAGGTCGAACCGGCCGGCGACGTCGGGATGCTCGCCGTCCATCGCGGCGAAGGCGATGTTGGGCCGCCCGGCGAGCCGGGCGCGCGCGCGCTCGACCATGGCCGGCGCGATGTCGGTCATCAGCCAGTGCGCGGGCGCGAGCCGGTCGACCAGCTGGAGGCCGAGGAAGCCGGTGCCGCAGCCGATCTCCAGCACGCGCGGCGCGGGCGGCAGCGGCAGCGCGAGGATGCGATCGGCGAGCTTCTCCGCGACGATGCGCTGCACGGCGGCATGCGCGTCATACTGCGTGGCGCGGCCGAAGGCGTCGGCGACGCTCATGCCGCGAAGGCCCGGATGCGCGCCGCCACCCACTCCGGATGGGTGAGCGGCAGGAGATGGCCGCCCCCGGCCAGCGTCTCGCGCGGCGCTCCGGCGAAGACGGCGTCGCGCATGGCGGGGGGCAGCAGCGGATCGGCGCCGCCGTGGAGGACGAGGGTGCGCACTGTAAATCCTCCCCTGCAAGGGGAGGGGGACCAGCCGCAGGCTGGTGGAGGGGTGGACCACGTGTCGACGAAGCACGCCGCCTCTGGCGTTGCCACCCCTCCACCGCCCTGCGGGCGGTCCCCCTCCCCTTGCAGGGGAGGATGGGCGAGGATCTCGAGATCGGCCGCGAGCCTCTCCTGTTCGATACGCTCCGGCGCAGGCCCCGCGCCGATCCGCGCCCGGAAATCGGCCAGCACCTCGGCCGGGGCCTCGCCGAACCGCTTGCGCATCCGCTCGACGACGCGCACCGGCACGGCATCCTCGCCCGCGAAGCGATCGAAGCCGTTGACCGCGACCAGCCCGCTCATCCCCCGCATCCCCGCCAGCAGCATGGCGCCGAGCGAATGGCCGACGGCCAGCACCGGCCCGTCCACCGGATCGATCATCGGCGGGCCGAAATAACCGCGATCCCAAGCCACCGCCTCGAATTCCGGCAGCGCGGCGCGCACGCCGTCCCACAGGCTGGCATCGAGGCCCCAGCCGTGGAGGAAGAGCACTCTCATCGCGCCATCCGCGCGACGATCGCATCGGCCAGCCGGTCGATATCCTCTTCCGAATGGGTGGCGCGCAGCGCGAGGCGCAGCCGGCTGGTGCCGGGCGGCACGGTCGGCGGGCGGATCGCGGCGGCGAGCAGGCCGTCCTCCTGCAAGGCGGCCGCCAGCGCCAGCGCCGCCTCCGCGCCGCCGACGATGGCGGGGACGATCTGCGTCGAGCTCTCCGCCGTGTCGATCCCGGCGGCGTTCAGCCGCGCGCGCAGATGGTCGCCATGGCCGGCGAGGCGGGCGCGCTCGGCGTCCAGGCCGGGCACCAGCTCCAGCGCCGCGTCGATCGCGCCCAGCATGGCGGGCGGCGGCGCGGTCGAGAAGATGAAGCCGCCGCAGGCGTTCACCAGATAGTCGATCAGCGCCCGCGATCCCGCGACATAGGCGCCGAAGCACCCCAGCGCCTTGCTGAACGTGCCCATCACCAGGTCCGCGCCGGGATGCGCGGCGGAGAGGCCGCGCCCCTCCGGCCCCAGCACGCCCGTCGCATGCGCCTCGTCGACATAGAGGAAGGCATCGTGGGCGCGGGCGATCGCGACCAGCCGGGCGAGATCGGCGCGGTCCCCGTCCATGCTGAACACGCTCTCGGTGACGATCAGCCTGGGCCCGCCTTCGTGGGCCGCGAGCAGCGCCTCCAGATGATCGAGATCGTTGTGGCGGAAGCGGATCTGGCGATGCCCCGCGGCGCCGGCATGGAGGCTGGCGTGGACCAGCCGGTCGGTGAACAGCAGGGCGCCCGGCGCGGCCTTGAGCAAAGCCGCCAGCACCGCCGCATTGCAATGCCAGCCCGACGGGAAGAGCAGCGCTGCCTCCGCCCCCTTGAACGCGGCGATCCTCGCCTCGACTGCGAGATGCGCCGCGTGCGTGCCGGTGACCAGCCGCGACGCGCCCGCGCCGGCGCCGTATCGCGCCGCCCACTCCGCCGCGCGCGCGGTCAGCAGCGGATGGCGGGCGAGGCCGAGATAGTCGTTGCTGGAAAAGTCGATCAGCGTCGTGCCGCCGCGCTCCAGCCGGCCATGCGCGGCGAGCGCCGCCGGATCGAGCCGCCGCCGCTCGTGCCGCGCGTCGATCCGCTCCAGCGCGGCGGCGAGGTGGGTGTCGAGCGCGGCCATGTCCGGCCGCCTCTAGCGCGAAGCCCGTGCCCGCGTCACCTCCCGTGTCACGATTGCGGGGCCGTCCGCTTGCGCCTATCTTGCTGGGACATCAGCAAGGATCGCGATCATGGCTGGCTCGTCCTCCAAACCCTGGTTCGCCGCGAAGCGCTACGGCTACGGCTCGTCGCTGCCGATCGCCTGGCAGGGCTGGGTGGCGATGGCGGCGCTGATCGCCGTCGTCACCGTCTCCATCCTCATCCTCAGCGGCCCGGCGCGCGCGATCGTGCCGATCGCGGCGGTGCTCGCCTTCTCCGGCCTCTGCGCCGTGAAGACCGAGGGCGGCTGGCGCTGGCGCTGGGGCGATCCGCGCTAGGAGCGGCAATCCTCCCCCGCCAGGGGGAGGTGGCACGCGCAGCGTGACGGAGGGGGCGGACGGCGGTGTTCCGTCGGCAGCGCGCCGCCGTCCGCCCCCTCCGTCGGCTTCGCCGCGTGCGAGGTCGGATCGTCCCCCGGACGATCCTCGAACATGCCGGGGGCATGTTCGACCTCGCGCGCTCCCCCTGGCGGGGGAGGATTAGATGGGCGCGGGGCGGCTGCGTTGCCAAGTCGGCGCCGCAGGAGCAGAAATCCGCCTCGAACACCCATCCGGAGCGGAACCATGGCCTCGCCGTCCGACCTGATCGACCAGCGCATTGCCGAGCTCGGCGACTGGCGCGGCGAGACGCTGGCGAGCGTCCGCGCGCTGATCCTCGCCGCCGATCCCGGCATGACAGAGGATTGGAAGTGGCGCGGCGTGCCGGTCTGGTCCTGCCGGGGCATGGTCTGCACCGGCGAGACCTACAAGGCGGTGGTCAAGCTCACCTTCGCCAGGGGCGCGGCGCTGGACGATCCGCACCGCCTGTTCAACGCCGGCCTGGACGGCAACGTCCGCCGCGCGATCGACATAAGCGAGGGCGAGGCGATCGATGCGGACGCGCTCACCGCCTTGGTCCGCGCGGCGGTGGCGCTGAACGCGGCCAAGGGGCGGTAGGGCGCGGCGCCCGCTAGAGGGCCGGCGGCGGCGGCATCCGGCAGGCGCTCAGGCGCCGGAACCAGCAGGGCAGGCCGAAGGAGAGCGCCGCCGCATAGCGCGCATAAGGCCGCTGGCCCGAGCGGAAGGGGGCGGGCTCGCCCGGATCGTCGCGGGTCGCGGGCCCGGCGAACAGCCGCGAAACGGCGAGCGCCCGTTCTCCGTAGGGATCCGGCACCTGATGGAAGCGGCCGACATTGATCATGCCGCCCTGCGCGTCGGTGATCGTCGCCGGCGCGAAATAGGCGCTGTCCCAGACGCGATCGGTCGCGCCGCGGAACATCAGCATTCGCGCGGGCACGGCCTGGGGCACCGGAACCGGCAGGGGGCGGATCAGGGCGGGCAGCAGCACGGCCAGCAGCGCGGCGAGCGCGCGCATCGCCCCGCGCCGATCCCGGAACGCGCGCAGCCACAGCCAGAAGCCGAGCCCGAGGAAGGGGAAGATCCACTTGAAATAATGCGCGTTGCTGAACGTCCACAGGCCGGGCGGCTGCAGATCGGTATAGGCCAGGAACAGCGCCGAATAGGGAAGGGCGAGAAGCGTCACGAGCGCGATGGCCATGCGTGCGCGCACGTCGCCGGCCCGCCAGGCGAGGATCATGCCCGCCGCGCCGGGGAGGACCCACGGCAGCACCTCCACGAGGGACGGGCTGTCCGGATACCAGGGCGCCGCCGTGATCAGGACGACATAGGCCTTCCAGGGCAGATCGGCGAAGGCGAAGCCCTGCGCGGCGGCGGCGCGGGCATAATCGGTGGCATGCGGGCCATAGATGGCTAGGTGGAGCCATGCGTACGGGGCGATCAGCGCCAGCCCGCCGAGCGCCGCCCACAGCGGGCCGCCCGGGCGGAGCCGATGCTGCCGGATCAGG
>Ga0207671_10001826_pt1 | contig 23741 bp, 13 predicted proteins | sample KBSC24metaG_FD_184352 | JGI IMG/M metagenome (GOLD analysis project Ga0207671, IMG submission 184352) | Corn rhizosphere microbial communities from Kellogg Biological Station, Michigan, USA - KBS C2-4 metaG (SPAdes) (version 2) | ecosystem: Host-associated > Plants > Roots > Rhizosphere > Soil... | reverse complement strand
GCAGATCCGCCCGAAGATCGGATCGTCGGAAAGGATTGTCGCGGCGCCGCGCAGCGCGCCGCAGAAGCCGAGGTCGATTTCGCAGGAATAATACCAGGAGCCGCGATGGTGCGGCTGGTCGAGCCAGGTCTTGCCGTAGGAGGCCGGCTCGAAGCCGCCGCCGGCCGCACCGTCGTTTGCCGCGCCGGGAAACCAATAGCCGTGGTTCGACGCCGCCGTGCCGCTGTTCACGAGCGCCCAGCTGCTCAGATAGGATTGATAGCCGAGCCGCAGCAGGGCCGCGGGCTGCGGCGCCATGTGCAAAGCGTAATCGAGAACGGCCCACCCGCCCATCTGCGCCATGTAGGTCAGCGTATAGGCGTCGCCGCCATTCGCGCGATAGTCGCTGCCGAGCAGGTAATAAGCCGGCTCGATCGATCCGCGGCAGAATATGTTGGCCTTCATCTGGCGATCGGCGAAGCGGCGCGCCTCGTCCGCCGTCACCCTGAGCGCGCCGCCTTGCCCGGCATGATCGAGCGCGTAGGCGGCGAGCGCCTGGGTGGATTCGAAGCCCGTGGAATCGAAGGCATATTCCGATCCGAACAGGTTCGGCTTGCCGTGCAGGAAGAAATCGACCTTGCGCTCCCAATGGCCGCGCAGCACGGCGGCCGGTCCTGCGCGTCCCGCCTGTTCCAGCGCGTCGATCAGATCGGGGAATATGCATTCATTGTAGAAGCCGGTTTCGTAGGCGGACCAGTGGCCCACCTCCCTGGGCACGGTGAACATCGCGAGCGCGGTTCCGGCGGCGCGATCGAGATAGGCGTCCGCCGTCAGCCGCGTGTGGATGTGCGGATGATCCCGCGCGATCTGCCACATCGCGAAATAGAGGCAGACGATGTGCGGATAGTCATAGGGGCGCCAGATGTGCAGCTTGCCCTTGGGCCCGTCGTCCGGACTGTCCCGGTTGGTCTTCCAGTCGGGGATGCCGTAGATGGCGTAGGGGTAAAGCTCCTCCGTCGTGCGCTGCAGGCCGCCCCAGACGAAATGCTCGATATAGAGATCGAGCGCGTCGACCTCCTCCTGCACCGGATATTGGGCATTCTTGGCGGCGAGGAAGGCGGGCTTGCCGAGGCCCGGATCGTCGCACGTCACCTCGTAGATGCGCCAGCCCTTGATCCGGTCGTAATTGTCGGGCCCCAGCATCACGCCGGTCTCGGCGTTCCACTCGGCGAGCAGGCCGTAATACCATTGCGCGGGATCGCGATGCTGGTGGCGGGCGATGAAGGCGCCGCGCTTCGCGATCAGCGTCTCGATCGCTTCGGTCACGAAGAATTCGAGCCAGGTCGTGCCGCCCCCCTCCTGCCGGAGCGCGAGGCGGTTCTCTCCGAGGCGGGCGAAGCGGATGCGGTAGAGTTGCCGCCCGCCGCGCCGCCCGAGGGCCTCGATCCGCGTGTCGCCGGCATGCTCCGCTTCGATTCCGGCGAGCGCGCGGGTGGAGCGCACCGCGATCGTCACGTCCCAGCCGGTCGGCACGGTCATGCCGGGAACCACGTCGATGTCGGGCAGGCCGTGCTGGGCCAGCCGGTCGCGCACCCCAGCATGATCGGCGACCCAGCCGAAGCGCACCGCCTTGCGCGCGCTGCTCCCGGCCGATCCGCGCGGCGCGAGGGTGAGCGAGGTCGCGGGCAGGCGCCAGGTGCCGCCGCGCGCGGCCACCGCCTCGCGCTCCGCTTTGGAATGGACGAATGCCCGATACGGCGCCCCGGGATGATGATCCCAATATTCGAACGACGTGCCTTCGTCGGGCGTCATCATCAGATAGGGGCCGACGCTGTTGGCGCGCATCCAGTAGAAGAAGGAACCGGCCCCCGAGACGAAGCTGTGCTTCAGCACGAAGCTGGTGAGCGGCTTCTTGTCGGTGAAGTGGCCGTTCATCGGCAGGGGCAAAGCGAGATCGCCAATCTCCAGCGGCTCCGCCAGCAGGTTTTCCAGCGTGAGCGACCACAGCAGCTCGTCCCGCACCCGCGTGAACGCGCTGGCGATCCGCAGCGCGGGCAGGCTATCGAGCGCGAGGGTCACGGCCCGGTCCCCTCGCGTGGAGCCCGGTGGCGAAGCGCCGCCGTCGTGGATGGCGTCGGTGTCGAAATCCCGCCACGCCTGCCCGGGCCGGCGGACGGCCAGCACGATGCCGCCCAGACTCAGCCCCGGCGCCAGATAATCCGTCTCATCGGCACCGCCGGCATGGCGCAGCCGCGTCAGCCGGCCATCGGCAAAAGCGACATCGAACCCCCGATTGCCTGGCCCGGCCGATCGCATCCCCGGATCCGCCGTGCCGCGCGACGCGGCGGCGGAGGCGCCGAGCCCGGCGAGGAAATGGCGGCGTTTCATGTCGGGAGGCCTCCGCTCGTCATGCGACGATTAAACCAGCGCCATCCGCCACGGTCAAATTATATTATACGGTATATTATCAGACGAAATACGGATTCGGGCTGACTTCGAGATGGGGCTCGGGCAAAAAGCCGTGGATGGGAAACGCGATGAATTTCCACAGGACCATACCCGGCAGCAATCATAACCGTCGGTTGCAGGGATCGCTCGCGCAACAGCTCGGCGTCATGATCCTCACGGGGGAACTGCCCCAGGGGCACGTCTTTCCCGGCGAGATCGAATATAGCGAGCAATTGGGCATTTCGCGCTCGGTGCTGCGCGAGGCGTTTCGCATCCTGGCGGCGAAGGGGCTGATCGACAGCCGGCCCAAATCGGGCACCCGCGTCAGCCCGCGCCAGCGCTGGAGTCTGCTCGATCCGGACCTGCTGGCCTGGCAGTTCGAATCGGAGCCGCCGCCCCGCTTCGTGCGGGACCTGTTCGAGCTGCGCATGGTCGTCGAACCGGCGGCCGCGGCCTTCGCCGCCAAGCGGCGGAGCCGCCAGCAGGTCGAGCAGATGAGCAGGGCGCTGGACGAGATGGCGGCCCACGGCCTCGCCACCGAGGAGGGGCGATCCGCCGACCAGCGCTTCCACCTGATCATGCTGGAGGCGACGGGCAACGATGCGATCATCGCGCTGGCCAGCTCGATCATGGCGGCGATCGCCTGGACCACCATCTTCAAGCAGCGCAAGCGCGCCTTGCCGCGCGATCCGATCCCCGAGCACCGGACGTTGCTCGCCGCGATCGCGGCGGGAAGCGCGCCCAAGTCACGGGCGGCGATGGCCGAGCTCGTCCGGCTGGCGCTCGCCGACACGGAGCTCTCGCTCAACGATACGCTTTGAACCTGGGAATTCGGTGACCGGGGGCAGGATGGGACACGGCCTGGGTCCGGTTTCCGTCATGCAGATCGCCAAAATCCTCTCCCGCCAGGGGGAGGTGGCGCCGAAGACGACGGAGGGGGAGGGCGGCGGCGCACTCTCGACAGGACCCTGCCGTCCTCCCCTCCACCACCCTGCGGGTGGTCCCCCTCCCCCTGGCAGGGGAGGATTTATCCGCTCTTAGTGATTGTCGCGCGGCAGCCCCTTGGTCTGGGCGATGCGCTGGTATTTCTCCGATCCCTCCAGGATCGCGCCCGTGTCCATCTGGCCGACGATGCCGCGCTGGATCTCCTGCCACGGCGTCTGGGAGGGCGGATAGGGATAGCCGCCCGTCGCGCTCAGCGCCCGGCGACGCTCGGCCAGTTCCTCGTCGGAGATCAGCACGTCGGCCGTGCCCTTGCGCAGATCGATGCGCACGCGATCGCCGGTCTGGAGCAGCGCCAGGCCGCCCATCGCGGCGGCTTCGGGCGAGGCGTTCAGGATCGAGGGGCTGCCCGACGTGCCGGACTGGCGGCCGTCGCCGATGCAGGGCAGGCCATGCACGCCCTCGCGGATCAGGTAGGCGGGCGCCCGCATGTTGACCACCTCGGCCGCGCCCGGATAGCCGATCGGCCCGGCGCCGCGCATGAACAGCAGCGACCGGACGGTGATGCCCAGCGCCGGATCGTCGATCCGGGCGTGATAGTCCTCGGGGCCGTCGAACACGATGGCCGGGCCTTCGAAGGCATCGGGATCGTCGGGATCGGAAAGGTAGCGGGCGCGGAACTCGTCCGAGATCACGCTTGTCTTCATGATCGCCGCGTCGAACAGATTGCCGGAGAGGATGATGAAGCCGGCCTCGTCCTTGAGCGGCCGCTCGAACGGGCGGATGACCTTCTCGTCCTCGATCTCCACGCCGCGGCAATTGTCGCCGATCGTCCGGCCATTGGCGGTCATCGCGCCTTCGTGGATCAGCCCCTGCGCCATCAGCTGGGAGACGACGGCCGGAACGCCGCCGGCGCGATAATAATCCTCGCCGAGATATTCGCCTGCCGGCTGCAGGTTCACCAGCAGCGGCACCTTGTGGCCATGCTCCTGCCAGTCGCTCAGCGGCAGGTCGACGCCGATATGCCGGGCGATCGCCGCGAGATGGATCGGCGCGTTGGTCGATCCGCCGATCGCGGAGTTGACCACGATCGCGTTGAGGAAGGCCTCCCGGGTCAGGATGTCGGAGGGCTTGAGATCCTCGTGGACCATGTCGACGATGCGCAGCCCGGTGCGGTAGGCGACCTCCTGCCGATCGCGATAGGGCGCGGGAATGGCGGCCGAGCCCGGCAGCTGCATGCCCAGCGCCTCGGCCAGCGAGTTCATCGTCGTCGCCGTGCCCATCGTGTTGCAATAGCCGGTCGACGGCGCCGAGGAGGCGACCAGCTTGATGAAGCCGGCATCGTCGATCTCGCCGGCGGCCAGCAGCTCGCGCGCCTTCCAGACGATGGTGCCGGAACCGGTGCGCTCGCCCTTGTGCCAGCCGTTGAGCATCGGCCCGACCGACAGCGCGATCGCGGGAATGTTCACGGTCGCCGCCGCCATCAGGCAGGCGGGCGTCGTCTTGTCGCAGCCGACGGTCAGCACCACGCCGTCCAGCGGATAGCCGTAGAGCAATTCGACCAGCGCGAGATAGGAGAGGTTGCGGTCGAGGCCCGCCGTGGGCCGCTTGCCCGTCTCCTGGATCGGATGGACCGGGAATTCGATCGCGATGCCGCCCGCTTCCCGTATCCCTTCGCGCACGCGCTCGGCCAGCACGAGATGATGGCGGTTGCAGGGGGACAGATCGGAGCCGGTCTGGGCGATGCCGATGATCGGCTTGCCCGACTGCAATTCCTCCAGGCTCAGGCCGAAGTTGAGATAGCGCTCCAGATACAGCGCCGTCATGTCGATGTTGGCGGGATTGTCGAACCAGGCGCGCGAACGGAGTTTCGCCGGGGCGGGGGCGTCAGACATGCAAAGGGGCTCCGAAGGATCAGCGCGCCACGGACAGGCGGAAGATCATAGAGTGGTGATAGGGCTTGCCAGGGTCGACGCGCGCCGAGGCGAAGGCCGGTTGATTGGGCGAATCCGGGAATTTCTGCGGCTCGAGCGCGATGCCGTCGCCCATGCGGTAGAGATGCCCCGATTTGCCGAGGAAGGTGCCGTCCAGGAAATTGCCGGTATAGACCTGCACGCCGGGCTCGGTGCTCAGCACTTCGAGCACGCGGCCCGAGGCCGGGTCCTCCAGGCGGGCGGCCAGCTTGGGCGTCCTGGTCAGCCCGGCATCGAGTGCGAAATTGTGGTCGTAGCCCCGGCCGGCCACGATCTGCGGATCGCGGCCATCGCGCACGCCGTCCTCGATCACGCGGCCATGGGTGAAGTCGAACACGGTTCCCGCGACCGGCTTGAGCTCGCCGGTCGGGATCAGGGCCGCGTTCACCGGCGTATAATGGCTGGCGGGGATGGTCAGGCGGTGCCGCAGGATGCCGCCCGGCGCACCTTCGCCGGCGAGGTTGAAGATGGCGTGGTTGGTCATGTTGACCACGGTCGGCGCCGTGGTCTCGGCGTCGAAGTCGATCTTGAGCTCGTTGGTTTCGGTCAGCGTATAGGTCACGCGGGCCTTGAGCGCGCCGGGATAGCCCTGGTCGCCGTCGGGGCTGTCGAACTCGAAGGTGACGCTGCCCTTCTGGTCGACCGAGGCGACGCGCCACACCCGCCGGTCGAAGCCGGCGCTGCCGCCGTGGAGCGAATTGGTCTTGTCATTGAGCGGCAATTGATAGCTCTTGCCGTCCAGCGTGAAGCGGCCGCCGGCGATGCGATTGGCGTAGCGGCCGACCGATGCGCCCCAGTAATTGGGCTTGGAGACATAGGAGGCGAGATCGTCATAGCCGAGCTCGATATCGGCGCTCCGCCCGTTGCGGTCCGGCGCCTTCAGCGACTGCAGGGTGGCGCCGAAGCTGATGACGCGGGCGCTGACGCCGTGGCCGTTGGAGAGCGTCACCGCCTCGATCTGCGTGCCGTCGGGCATCGTGCCGAACGGCGCGCGCTGCACGGTGACCGCCTGGGCCGGCGATCCGGCGCAGGCGCCCGCCAGCGTTGCGGCCGCCATGGCCGTCATGATGATAGTGCCCCGTTCGCCCACAAGCCTCTCCGCGCATTGACGCTGTCTGAAACTGTATATAGTCAGACAAATAGGAATAAGGAAAGCCGTTTCGTCGGCACGTTTCAGGAGAGGTGACAGATGGCGATCGTACCGGGGCAGACGGGAGGCGCGGCGGCGCCCGCGACGGGGCAGGGGCGGCCGACCTATGCGTCCGCGCTGACCCTGCTGGCGAGCCTTTTCTTCATCTGGGGCTTCGTCACCGTCATCAACAACACGCTGCTGCCGCACCTCAAGAGCGTGTTCGATCTCGATTACACCCAGACGACGCTGATCGAATCGACCTGGTTCATCGCCTATTTCTTCGCCTCCATCCCCTCGGCCAAGCTGATCGAGCGGATCGGCTACAAGAAGGCCATGGTGGTCGGCCTGCTGATCATGGCGGCGGGCGCGCTCGGGATGATCCCGGCGGCGGCGATCCCGTCCTACGGGGTGACCCTGTTCGCGCTGTTCGTGATCGCGAGCGGGATCACGCTGCTCCAGGTCGCGGCCAATCCCTATGTCGCGGTGGTCGGCCCGCCGGAAACCTCCGAATCGCGGCTCAACCTCGTGCAGGCGTTCAATTCGCTCGGCACCACGCTGGCGCCGCTGTTCGGCGGCTATCTGATCCTCGGGCGCTCCAAGTCCGGCACCGAGGCGGCCGGCGTGCACCTCACCCCGGCCGAGCGGCTGGCGGACGCCCATTCGGTGCAATTGCCCTATCTGATCGTGGCGGTCGTGCTGGTCGTACTGGCGATCGTGATCGCGCGCTTCCGCTTGCCCGACATGGGGACCGCGACCCGCCGCAGCTCGGCCGAGGAACGGCGCGGCCATTCGCTGTGGAAGCATCGCAACCTGGTGTTCGGCGTGCCCGCCATCTTCATCTACCTGATCGCCGAGATCGGCGTCGCCAACCTCTTCATCAGCTTCGTGAGCGCGCCGGACATCGGCAACCTCACCCACGAGCAGGCCTCGCACTATCTCTTCCTGCTGTGGGGCGGGATGATGATCGGGCGCTTCATCGGCGCCTTCCTGATGCGGTCCATCCCGGGAGACAAGGTGCTCGCCCTCTTCTCGGTCGGCGCCTTCATCGTGATGATCGTGACGACCTTCACCCACGGGCCGGTGGCGATGTGGTCGCTGATCCTCGTCGGGCTGTTCCACTCGATCATGTTCCCGACCATCTTCACGCTCGGCATCAAGGGGCTGGGGCCGCTCACCGAAGAGGGTTCGGGCCTGTTGATCATGGCGATCGCCGGCGGCGCGCTGGTGATCGTGCAGGGCAAGCTGGCCGATCATTACGGCCTGCAGTGGAGCTTCCTGCTGACCGCCGCGTGTGAACTCTACACATTGTTCTACGCTTTGTGGGGATCGCGGCCGACCCACGCCGTGGCCACGCCGGAGCAGCTGGACCAGCCTCTGACCTGAGCGTCGCGCGGCGCTCGGCAGGGCCGCTCCGCCCTTGACCCCCGACCGGCGATCTGCGAAGATTATTTATATCGTATACTGTCAGACGTAAGGGCTGAGTCCATGGACATCACTGGCGCTATCCTGCTCGGTTCGGAGGATCGGACGGGCCCCACTCTGTTCGACGCCGTCGATCCTTCGACCGGCGGGCTGATCGGGCCGTCCTTCGCCGAGGCCGATGCGGATGCGGTCGATGCCGCCTGCGCTTTGGCGGCGGCCGCGGCCGGCGACTATGCGGAGCTGCCGCTCGACCGTCGCGCGGCATTTCTGGAAGCGATCGCCGCCCGGATCGAGGCGATCGGCGATGCGCTGATCGCGCGCGCCATGCAGGAAACCGGCCTGCCGCGCGGACGGCTGGAGGGCGAGCGCGGCCGCACCACCGGGCAGCTCAAGCTGTTCGCGCAGGTCGTGCGGGCGGGCGACTGGCTCGACGTCACCGTCGATCCCGCCCTGCCGGATCGCGCGCCGCTGCCGCGCCCGGATCTCCGCCGCCGCAACGTCGCGCTCGGCCCGGTCGCGGTGTTCGGCGCCTCCAACTTCCCGCTCGCCTTCTCGGTGGCGGGCGGCGACACCGCCTCCGCGCTCGCCGCCGGCTGCCCGGTCGTGGTCAAGGGGCATCCCGCCCATCCTGGCACCGGCGAGCTGGTCGCCCGTGCGGTGCGCGAGGCGGTGGCCGAATGCGGGTTGCCGGATGGTGTCTTCTCCTACCTGCCGGGCACCAGCAACGCGCTGGGCGGTGCGCTGGTCGCCGATCCCCGGATCAAGGCGGTCGGCTTCACCGGATCGCGCGGCGGCGGCATGGCGCTGGTGCAGATCGCGGCGGCCCGGCCCGAGCCGATCCCGGTCTATGCCGAGATGAGCAGCATCAATCCGGTGATCCTCTTCCCCGGGGCGGCGGCGTCGCGCGGCAAGGCGCTGGGTGAGGCCTTCGTCCAGTCGCTGACCATGGGCGCCGGCCAGTTCTGCACCAATCCGGGGCTGGTCATCGCGCTCGACCGGCCGGAGATCGACGTCTTCGTCGCCTCGGCCACGGCCGCGCTGGAAGCCTGCCCCGCCCAGCAGATGCTGATGCCGGGCATCCACGCCAGCTTCGAGAAAGGCGTCGCGGCGCTGAACGGCCACGCCGCGGTCGAAACGCTGGCGCGCGGATCCGCGGCCACCGGTGTGAACCAGGCCCGCAGCGCGCTGTTCGGCACCACGGTCGCCGAATTCCTGCGCGACGGCGCGCTGGCCCACGAGGTGTTCGGCTCCTCCTCCATCCTGGTGCGCGCCCGCGACTGGGACGAGGTGAAGGCGCTGCTCGACAGGATGGAAGGTCAGCTGACCGCGACCCTGCTGTTCGACGAGGAGGATCTCGATGCGGCGGCGGGGCTGATGCCGGTGCTGGAGCGCCGCGTCGGCCGCGTGCTCGGCAATGGCTGGCCGACCGGCGTGGAGGTGTGCCACGCGATGGTGCATGGCGGCCCGTTCCCGGCGACCAGCGACAGCCGCACGACCTCGGTCGGCGCGCTCGCCATCGACCGCTTCCTGCGGCCGGTCTGCTACCAGAACCTGCCCGACCGGCTGCTGCCCGCCGCTCTCCGCTCCGACAATCCGTGGAACGTCGCGCGCCGGATCGACGGCGTCGTCGAGCGCCGCTGACGAGGACCATCATGCCCCAATCCCTGATCCAGTTTCGTGACGTCCAGGGCGATCGCGGCGTCGCCCTGCTGGGCGAAGACGGCGTCGCCCGTCGCGTGCCGGGCGTGCGCTCGACCGTCGAGATCGCCCGGCGGGCGCTCGCCGAGCGGACATCCCTCGCGGCCGCCGCGGCGGCGGCCGGCTCGGGCGATGCGATCGACCTCGATGGCGTGACGCTGCTGGCGCCGGTCGACCATGCCGATCCGGCGCATCTGCTGATGACCGGCACGGGCCTTACCCATCTCGGCTCGGCCGAGGGGCGCGACAAGATGCATCGCGACATGGCCGGGGCGAACCACCAGACCGACTCCATGAAGATGTTCCTGATGGGCGTCGAGGGCGGCAAGCCCGCCGGGGACGAGACCGGCGTGCAGCCCGAATGGTTCTACAAGGGCGATGGCTCCGGCCTGATCGCGCCGGGCGCGCCCTTGCCGTCCCCCGCCTTCGCGCAGGATGCGGGCGAGGAGCCGGAGATCGCCGGCCTCTACCTGATCGACGAGGACGGCACGCCGGTGCGGCTCGGCTTCGCGCTCGCCAACGAATTCTCCGATCACGTCACCGAGCGCGGCAATTATCTCTGGCTGGCGCATTCGAAGCTGCGCTGCGCGGCGCTCGGCCCGGAGCTGCTGCTGGGCGAACTGCCCGATCATGTCGAGGGCACCAGCCGCATCCTGCGCGACGGGGCGGTGATCTGGGAGAAGCCCTTCCTGTCGGGCGAAGCGAACATGTCGCACAGCATCGCCAATCTGGAGCATCACCACTTCAAATATGGCGCGTTCCGCCGGCCGGGCGACCTGCACGTCCATTTCTTCGGCACGGCGACTTTGTCCTTCAGCGACGATGTCCGCACGCAGGAGGGCGACGTCTTCGAGATCGACGCCCGGCCCTTCCGCCTCCCCGTCCGCAACCCGATCGCGATCGCGGCGGCGGACCCGGTGCGCGTCAGGGTGATCTGACATGCCCATCCGCATCGCCATCGTCGGCCTGGGCAAGATCGCCCACGACCAGCATCTCCCCGCGATCCGTAACTCCGATGCGTACGAGCTGGTCGCGGTGGCGACCCGGTCCGGCGCGTTCGATGGCGTCCCGGTGTTCCGCACCATCGACGATCTGCTGGCATCGAATGTCGGTATCGACGCGATCGCCATGTGCCAGCCGCCGCAGGTGCGCTTCGACGCCGCCGCCAAGGCGATCCGCGCCGGCAAGCATGTGATGCTGGAGAAGCCGCCCGGGGCCACCCTGTCCGAGGTCGAGGCGTTGCAGCGCCTGGCCGAGGCGGCGGGCATCACGTTGTTCGCGACCTGGCATTCGCGCTTCGCACCGGCCGTCCCGCATGCCCGCGCCTGGTTGATCGAGCGCCGCATCAACCGGGTCGAGATCGTCTGGAAGGAGGATGTCCGCCGCTGGCATCCGGGCCAGCAATGGATCTGGGAGCCGGGCGGCCTCGGCGTGTTCGATCCCGGCATCAACGCGCTGTCGATCGCGACGCGGATCCTGCCCCGCCATGTCTTCCTGCAGGACGGCACGATGGAGATCCCCTCCAACCGCGCCGCACCGATCGCCGCCGAGCTCAACATGATCGGGATGAGCGGCTGCCCGGTGCATGCCGTGTTCGACTGGCGGCAGACCGGCCCGCAGACCTGGGACATCACGGTGGAGACCGACGATGGTGTGCTGCGCATGTCCGACGGCGGCGCCCGGCTGTGGATCGAGGGCGTCGAGCGCGAGGTCGGCCCCGAGGCGGAATATCCCAATCTCTACGCCCGCTTCGCCCGGCTGGTGGCCGAGGGCCGCAGCGATGTCGACCGGACGCCGCTCCGCCTCGTCGCCGATGCCTTCCTGCGCTGCCGGCAGATCGCGACCGAGCCCTTCGAAGACTGACCGCCCCCTTTCGACACGAGGACACCATGGTGGAAGCCAATCGCCGCGAACTGATGATGGGCGCCGGAGTCGCGGCGGCGCTGGCCCTGTCCTCCCGGGGGCTCGCCGCGACGGGTGCGGCCGGGCTGCCCAGATCGGCCAAGCCGCTGCCGCTGTCGGCGGTGCGGTTGCGCCCGTCCGACTACGCGACCGCCGTCGAGGTCAACCGCGTCTATCTGCTCGGGCTGAGCGCCGATCGCTTCCTGCACAATTTCCGGCTCTATGCGGGGCTCGAGCCCAAGGCGCCGATCTATGGCGGCTGGGAGAGCGACACCATCGCCGGTCACACGCTTGGCCATTACATGTCGGCGCTGGTGCTGATGCACGAGCAGACCGGCGATGCCGAATGCCGTACCCGCGCCGACTATATCGTCGACGAGCTGGCGGTCTGCCAGGCGAAGCGCGGCAACGGCTACATCGGCGCGATGCAGCGCAAGCGCAAGGACGGCACAGTCGTCGACGCGATCGAGATCTTCCCCGAGATCATGCACGGCGACATCCGCTCGGCCGGCTTCGATCTCAACGGCGCCTGGTCCCCGCTCTACACCGTCCACAAGCTGTTCGCCGGCCTGCTCGACATCCATGCCAGCTGGGGCAATCCCAAGGCGCTGGCCGTCGCCGTCGCCTTCGCGGGCTATTTCGAGACGGTGTTCGCCGCGCTCGACGATGCGCAGCTGCAGGACATGCTGGGCTGCGAATATGGCGGCGTGAACGAGAGCTTCGCCGAGCTCTACGCGCGCACCGGCGATCGCAAGTGGCTGGCGCTCGGCATCCGCATCTACGATCGCAAGATGCTCGATCCGATGGTCGCGCAGCGGGACGAGCTCGCCAACCACCATGCCAACACCCAGGTGCCCAAGCTGATCGGCCTGGCGCGCATCTACGAACTCACCGGCAAGGCCGAACCGCGCACCGCCGCCACCTTCTTCTGGCAGGCGGTGACCCAGCATCACAGCTATGTCATCGGCGGCAATGCGGACCGCGAATATTTCTCCGCGCCGGATACGATCGCCGATCACATCACCGAGCAGACCTGCGAGCATTGCAACACCTACAACATGCTCAAGCTGACCGATCATCTGTTCGGCTGGCAGCCGGACGGCGCGCTGGTCGATTATTACGAGCGCGCGCACCTCAATCACGTGATGGCGGCGCAGGACCCGAAGACGGCCGGCTTCACCTACATGACGCCGCTGATGACGGGCGCCACGCGCGGCTATTCCAAGCCGGGCGAGGACGCCTTCTGGTGCTGCGTCGGCACCGGCATGGAAAGCCATGCCAAGCACGGCGCCTCGATCTTCTGGGAGGGGGAGGGCATGCTGCTCGTCAACCTCTACATCCCGTCCGAGGCGCGCTGGGCGAAGCATGACGCGAAGCTCGTTCTGGACACGCATTATCCCTTCGAGCCGGACTCGCGGCTGACGCTGGCGCAGCTCGGCAAGCCGGGCCGCTTCCCGATCGCGCTGCGCGTGCCGGGCTGGGCGAACGGGCAGGCGACGGTCACGGTCAACGGCAAGCCCGCGCTGACGCGATCCGCCGGCGGCTATGTGATCGTCGAGCGGCCGTGGAAAGCGGGCGACGTGCTCGCCATCCGCCTGCCGCTGGAGCTGCGCACGGAGGCGGCTGCCGGCGCCCCCGACACGATCGCAGTGCTGCGCGGACCGATGGTGATGGCCGCCGATCTCGGCGGGCGTGAGGACAAATGGGACAGCGCGGACCCGGCGATGGTCGGCGACAATCTGCTCGGCGGCTTCACGCCCACCGATGCCTCGGCGGCAACCTATGCGTCCCACGGCGTGATCCGCCCGGCCGACCTCACCTTCGTGCCCTTCTACCGGCAATATGACCGGCGCAGCGCCGTCTATTTCAAGCATTTCAGCGAAGCCGCCTGGAAGACCGAGGAGGCCGCCTATGTCGCCGAGCAGGCCCGCCTGCGCGACATCGCCGCGCGATCGGTGGACGTCGTCCATCTCGGCGAGATGCAGCCAGAGCATGATCACGGCCTCACCTCGGACATCAGCTACCCGGTCACCTATCGCGGGCGCAACGGCCGCGATGCGCGGGCCGGCGGCTTCTTCGCCTTCGCCATGAAGACCCGGCCCGGCCCGCTGATCCTGTCGGCCACCTATTGGGGCGGTGAGCGGCACAGCGAGTTCGACATCCTCGTCGACGGCGTGAAGGTGGCGACCCAGCAGCTCGGCGAGGATCATCCGGGCAAGTTCTTCGACGTCGAATATCCGCTGCCGATCGCGCTCACCCAGGGCAAGGCGCAGATCAATGTGAAGGTCGTGCCGCACGAGAAGGTGTCGGCGGGGCCGGTGTTCGGCATGGTGCTCTTCACCGCCAAGCCCGGCGCCACGACGTGAGGGCCGGGCTTCGGCTGGGCGCGCTGTTCGCGGCTCTTCCCGCCGTCGCCTTCGCGCAGCCGGCGCCCCAGCCCGAGCATATCCATGCGCCCGGCAACCCGATCATGGCCGACGGGCGCTATTATTCGACCGACCCGGCGCCCGTCGTGCTGGGCGACAGGCTGTGGATCCTCACTGGTCGCGACGTCGCGCCGGTGGGCGTCAACGACTTCATCATGCCGGAATGGCAGCTGCTGGAGACGCGCGACCCCCAGTCCGGCGACTGGACTCATTATCCCGCCATCGCCCGGCCCGAGACGGTGTTCCGATGGGCGGAGCCGGGCCGCGCTTATGCCGGGCAGATCGTGCGGGGCGGGGATGGGCGGCTCTATATGTACGCGCCCGTCCTCCAGCGCGATTGCGGGGCGAAGGATTGCTTCGGCATCGGCGTCGCGGTGGCCGACAGCCCGACCGGGCCGTGGACGGACGCGCATCCTGCGGGCCCGATCATCTCGGAGACGGTGCCCGTCGCCAACGACATCCAGAATATCGACCCGACCGTGCTCGTCGACGACGACAAAAGGGTCTACATCTACTGGGGCACGTTCGGGCGCCTGCGCGGCATGGAGCTGGCGGCGGACATGATCACGCCCAGGAGCGAACCGGTCCAGGTGCGCAGCCTCACCGGCTTCTTCGAGGCGGCCTGGCTGATGAAGCGCAAGGGCACCTATTACCTGCTCTATGCCGGCAACAAGGCCGGACCCGGATCGCCCTGCACGCCGGCCGTCTACCATGCCTGCCAGGCCTATGGCACGGCGCCGACGCCGCTCGGCCCGTGGACCTATCGCGGGGTGTTCCTCGGGCCCGTATCGTCGACCACCTCCCATGGCGGTGCCGTGGAGTTCAAGGGCCAGTGGTGGTTCGCCTATCATACGGCGGATGCGGCGGGCGGCGGCCATTTCCGCCGCAGCGTCGCGATCGATCGCATGGCCTTCGACGATCATGTCAGCCCGCCCGCCATCCTGCCGATCACGCCCACCAGGCGGCCGGCGCCGGCCGCCGCGCCCGATCGCAACATCGCCCGCTTCGCGGCCGCCTCGGCCTCGAACGAGCCGGTGCCCGTGCAATATTGGATCGCGGCGCTCAACGACGGCATCCGTCCGGCGGCGCCGCTCCCGCCCGACATGTGGGGGACGTGGCGCGGGGGCGACAATCCCGCGCAACCCTGGGTGCAATATCGCTGGGACCGGCCCGTCGCCCTCAATGGCGCGCGCATCTGGTTCTGGGCGGATCATCCCGCCGGGGCCGGGGAGGGCGTCGCTCCGCCCAAGAGCTGGCACCTCGAATATTGGGACGGCGGCTGGAAGCCGGTGCCGGGCGCCGGCACCTACGGCACGGCGGTGGGCGAGCCTCAGGAAGCGCGCTTCCCGCCGGTGCGGACCCGCTGCGTGCGGGCCGTGTTCGACGCATCGCAGGCCGATGGCAAGACGGCCGCCGTCGCCGTCACCGAATGGGAGATGCTCGCGCCCATGCCGACCCGAATGCCGCCGGCGGCATCGTCAGGCGCGTGCGACTGATCGCGACAGGATAAGGGGAGCATCATCATGCGCATCGCCGGTCTCTTTTCAGCCGTGGCGCTGGGCGCGCTGGCGCTCGGCGCCGGCCAGCCGCAGGGCGCCGCGCCGTTCCAGGCGAAGACGCTGGCCTTCGTGTTCGATCATGCCGATCATTATCCCGGCGTGCGCATGCTGGAGGCGAGCCGCGGCGCCGACGGGCATTTTCACGGCCAGATGACGAGCGACTGGTACGGCACGATCCCGTTCGACGACGCGACGCTCAGCGCGGACGGCAAGACCCTCTCCTTCGAGACGCGCAACATCAACGCCAAGGAGAAGACGCGCCCCTGGACGGTGACCGCCAGCGCAGGCGGCATCCTGCTGACCGGCGGCATCTGGCATTCCAACCTGCATCAGCAGGGCCGCCCCGCCGCCGCCGCCGAGGTGAAGCGGCTGGCCTTCCACCCGGTGCCGCTGCCGCCCTTCCAGGCGCTCGCCCCGGACGGGCAGGCCAGGACCCCGCCGATGGGCTGGAGCAGCTGGAACAAGTTCGCCGATCATATCGACGACAAGACCATCCGCGCGATGGCCGATGCGATGGTGTCCACCGGCCTGCGCGATGCGGGCTATGTCTACATCAACATCGACGACGGCTGGCAGGGCACGCGCGGGCCGGACGGCAGCATCCGGCCGAATGCGCGCTTCCCGGACATGAAGGCGCTGGCCGATTATGTCCATGCGCGCGGGCTGAAACTCGGCCTCTATTCCTCGCCGGGGCCGCGCACCTGCGCGGGCTATGAGGGCAGCTACGGCCATGTCGAGCAGGACGCGAGGACCTTCGCCGCCTGGGGCATCGACTATCTGAAGTACGATCTGTGCTCGGGCGAGTGGTTCTACGACAATCGCGACACCGTGGTGCGCAGCTACGCCCAGATGGGTGCCGCGATGCGGGCGGCCGGGCGATCGATGATCTTCTCGCTGTGCGAATATGGCCGCTTCGATGTCGGCAGCTGGGGGCGCTCCGTCGGCGGCCATCTCTGGCGCACGACGGGCGACATCACCGACAAATATGAGGACATGGCCAGGATCGGCTTCGACCATAATGGCAGGCCGGGCGATGCCGGGCCGGGCGGCTGGAACGATCCCGACATGCTCGAGGTCGGCAATGGCGGCATGAGCGACGACGAATATCGCACCCACATGACGCTGTGGGCGATGTCGGCCGCGCCGCTGCTGATGGGCCACGACCTGCGCCTCACCAGCGAGGCGATCAAGCGCATCCTCACCAATCGCGAGGTGATCGCGATCGATCAGGACGCCAGGGGCATCCAGGCGCAGGCGCTGCGCAAGGGCGACGGCACCGAAATCTGGATCAAGCCGCTGGCCGACGGCCGCCGGGCGATCGCTCTGTTCAACCGGGGAACGAGCGCCGCGACGATGCGCTTCAGCCCGGAGGACGCCGGTCTCTCCCGTTTCGCCAGCCTGCGCGACGTGTGGGGCGCCCGCGCATTGCCCGAGGGAACGGCGGAGATGCCGGTGCCGGCGCGCGGCACGGTGCTGCTCATCGCCTCGGGGGCCTGACCGCGAGACGGTCGGGCGACAGACGCATCGAAAAAGGAGGGCCCGCTTTCGCGGGCCCTCCTTTTTTACGCCTTACGCGCCAAGACCCAGCGCGTTGATCCCCATCCGTTCGCCCTTCGACAGGCTCAGGGCGAACGGATGGAGGAGCCTCCTTATCCTAGAAACGGAAGCGGGCGCCCGCCTGGATGGTCCGCGCCTCGAGACGGACGCCGAGTGGGATCAGCCGCTGCTCGCCCCACCAGCTGCGCACATTGTTCTTGAGCAGGTTGGAGGCCTCGACGCTGAACGTCAGGAACTTGACCGGCGTGTAGTTGATCGCCGCGTCGAGCCGGGACGTCGCATCGGTATAGGGCGAATATTCCGGGTGCGGATCCCAGACGTTCTGCCGGAAGCGCGAGCGGTAGTTCCAGGCGACGCGCGCACTCAGCTTGGGCGTGTCGTAGTAAAGCGCGAGATTGTAGGTGAATTTCGACATGCCGACGGCATTGTCGTCGGTGCCATTAGGATATTCGATCTTGCCCTTGGCGAGATAGGTCAGGTTGCCGCTCAGGCCGAAATTGCGCCAGATGCCGGGCAGAAAATCGAAGAAGGATTGCGCCGCGAACTCGATGCCCTCGAAGGTGCCGGGGCCGGCGTTGCGGTTGCTGTAGACGGTCGCCTGCTGGCCGAGCTGCGGCACGAACTGGGTGACGCCGCTATAGTACATGTAGCCTTTCGGCTTCTTCAGATAGCCGGCGAGCGAGACGCTGCCGGCGCGGCCGAAATTATATTCCAGCGACGCGTCGTAGCTGTCTTCCTTATTGGCCTTGAGATCGGGATTGCCCGCATAGACCACGCTGGGATTGGCCGGGTCGATGACGAGCCACGGGCTCATCTGCAGAAAGTCCGGCCGCTGGACGTTCTTCGTATAGGCCAGCCGCAGCTGCAGCTTCCTGTCGAAATGGATGATGGCATTCAGGCTGGGCAGGACGTCGACATAGTTTCCGCGCCCGATGTTGGTCGTGTAGATCGGCGGCAGGGGATAGGGCTGGATCGTCGCGGTGGTGTTGTGCGAGGTTCCGAACGTGTTGACCACGCGCACGCCGATGACGCCGTCGATCGGGAACAGCGCCTCGAAGCCGTAATTGACCTGCGCATAGGCGGCGATGCTCTTCTCGACCGAATTATATCCGCCGGCGCCGCTGCCCTTCTGGGGCGACGGATAGGGCGTCGACCAATCGGAGGCGGTCACCGTCCCGTTCTGCACGAGGTAATCGCGGATATCGTCCATCGACGAGGCCAGCCCGGACCCGGAGAGATGATACCAGCTCGGCGCATCGAAGCCCGGAATGTCGGGCCGCGTCGTCACGGTGTCGACACCGAGGAAGTCGGTGATGCCGGGCGACGCGCCATCGACGAGGGGGGAGGAGTCGCGATAGCCGTAGACGCGATCGACGGTCCGCCGCGAGAAGCGGGTGCCGACCTGGAAGCTGCGCAGCAATCCGGTCTCGCTGACCTCCCGGGTCAGGTCGAGCTGGCTGGTGAACTGGCCGCTCTTCGATTGGATGAGCTCGTCGTGGAAATTCTGGAGGGTGTAGGTGGACGGGTCGCTCAGATCCGCGCCGATGAAATCGATGTACGGCCCGCCGCCCGGCACGTTGGATGAATCGAAATCGAGATTGGCGCTGTTGACGTTCTTGAATCGATAGGTGGTCAGTATGTCATATTCCTTTTCCCTGGAATGATCATACTGGACGCTGAAGTTGATCTTGGTTTTGTCGTCGTGCCAATGCGTCTCGAAATTGGTGTGGATGTTGTTGTTGTGGAGACGGTTGTAATAGGATTCGGGGCCGCCGTTGAGGCCGCCGGCCGGTGCCGTCACCGTGGCGGACTTCAGCGACGTGCCGTCCGGCTCGAGGACGACATTCGAAAGATCGTAATTCCCGTTGCGCAGGACCATGTGCAGGCGATCGAATTCCTGGGTCTGGCGCGCGCCGAAATAGGTGCCTTCCAGGATGAAATCGAGATGATCGTTGGGCTTCCACTGGCCCACGACATTGATCGAGGGGCGCTTCACCGATCCCCGTTGCACGCCATAATTGGCGGCATAAGGCGCGATGATGCCCTGCTGGTTGGCGGGAAGGCTGGTGAGATCGGTGCCGAAGAAGACATCGGGTGACTCGCTCTCGATGAAATCCTCGTTGTAATTGTTCTGCGTGTAGGAGGCGTTGACCATGAAGCCGAGCTCGCCGATCCCGGTGTCGAACCGGTTGGCGACGAGCAGGCTGGCATAGGGGCTCCGCGCGTTGCCGATGCTGGAGAAGACCTCCCGCATGCTGCCCGCGATCGTCCATCCTTTCTTGAGGTCGAGCGGACGGCGCAGCTCGACGTTGACGGTGCCGCCGATGCCGCCCTCGATCTGGTCGGCGGTGCGCGTCTTGTAGACGGTGACCGACTTGAGCAGCTCGGCGGGAATGTCGGCGAGATTGGTGGTGCGGGATTCGCCGACCGAATTCTCGTAGCCGTTCACGGTCGTCTGGATGTCGGACATGCCGCGGATCGTGACGCTCTGGCCTTCGCCGCGGGCGCGGTCGATCTGGATGCCGGTCACGCGGGCCAGCGCCTCGGGGACATTGTTGTCGGGAAGCTTGCCGACATCCTCGGCCACCACCGTGTCGGTGATCTGCTTCGCGTTCCGCTTGATCTTCGCAGCGGTCTCGAGGCTGCCGCGCATGCCGGTCACCACGATGTCGTTGCCCTCGGGGCCCGCGCTTTCGCCGGCCTTATGGGCGAGCCGATCGGCCTTGGCCCGACGGCGCTCGGCGCGCGTCCGGTGATGGGGCGCATCGGTCGCAGGCGCCGGCGGGCTCTCGGCCTTGGTGCCCGGGGAAGCGTCCTGCGCATGGGCGATCGCCGGCCATGTTCCCGACGCCAGCGCCAGGCAGCTGGTGATTTTCAGAAGCGTCTTTGTAGTCATCGTCCACCCCATTGTTGATTCTTGTTTGTTGCCAAAGTCGGCTATTGCCCCTACAGTATACCGTATATTGTAATGCTAGACTGTCAAGCGGAGCATGGGGCGCGCGGGCTCCCCAGCCGGGGGGGGGGGCATCGGCGGCGGCGTTGGCTAGAAGCAGGGCGCGACCCCGCTGGTCATTCCGGGGCTGGCACAGCGATAAGCGGGCGGATCGAGGAGGGAGCGGATCATGGCGGAACTGACACGACGCGGAGCGCTGGGCGGACTGGCTGCGGCAATGGGCAGTGCGCTCGCGGACGTGCCGCTGCGGGCGGCCGTGCGGTTGCAGGGCATGCGCGATCACTGGCTGCTGACCGCCGTCGCGCCCGATATCCTGCGCATCGTCCGCCGCCCGGCCGATGCGGCGCCCCCGCCGGATGACGGCGCGCTGGACGAGCGGGGCTGGCCCGCGGCGATGGAGCTGGCGGCCGGCGCGGGCCGGATGCAGTGCGGCAATTTCACGATCGAGGCGGCTGGCGACCCACCGGTGCTGCGCATCCGCAATGCGCAGGGCGCCCTGATCCAGACGCTGTCATTCGCCGCCGACGGCGCTTTCGATTTCGATCTCGGCGCCGGGCCGTTGCTCGGCCTCGGCCAGGGCGGCCCGCAATATGATCGCCGGGGCAGCCTGGACACGATGGTGAGCGGGCAGGGCGGCTACCGGCTCGCCACGCATGGCGCGCGCGTGCCCGTCCCCTGGCTTATCGGCACCGGCGGGGGCTGGGCCCTGTTCGTCCACGCCCCGGTCGGCGGGTTCGACCTGACGGCACGGCGAGGACGCTTCCTGCCGGGGCATGACGGCGGCGAGACCGATCTCTTCGTGGTCGCGGCGCGCGATCCGGCGCAGGTGATGCGGGCCTATGCACGGATCACGGGCCTGGCCGAGATGCCGCCGCTCTGGTCGTTCGGCTATCAGCAATCGCACCGCACGCTCGGCGCGCCCGAGGAGATCGTGGGCGAGGCCCGCCGCTTCCGCGCGGCCAAGCTGCCGTGCGACGCGATGATCTATCTCGGCACGGGCTTCTGTCCCGATGGCTGGAACACCGACAATGGCGAGTTCGCCTGGAACCCGCGCGTCTTCCCGGAGCCGGCGCGGGCGATCGCCGGCCTGCACGACGAGGGCTTCAAGGTCGTGCTCCACGTCGTCGTCGAAGGGCACCGGATGACGGGCCACGTCACCGATCCCTGCACCGCGCCGCCGCTGCCGAGCGGCCGCACGCCGGACGGCAAGTGGCCGCCCGATCGCCAGGTCGCCTGCTACTGGCCCTTCCACAAACCGCTCGCCGATCTCGGCATCGATGGCTGGTGGCCCGATCAGGGCGACGGCTTCGATGCGCCGTCGCGCCTGGCGCGCAACCGCATGTATTTCGAGGGGCAGCAGCTCTGGCGCCCCAACCGGCGAGTCTACGCGCTGCACCGCAACGGCTTTGCCGGCATGCAGCGCTTCGCCTCCTTCCTGTGGTCCGGCGATGTCGAATCACGGTGGGAGACGCTGGCCAACCACGTGCCGATCGCGATCAACACGGGCCTGTCGGGCATCCCGTATTGGGGCACCGACATCGGCGGTTTCATCCCGACCCAGGAATATTCGGGCGAGCTCTATGCGCGCTGGTTCCAGTTCGCCGCCTTCACGCCCCTGTTCCGCTCGCACGGGCGGGACTGGCGGATGCACACTCCGTTCGGCTGGACCGACGGCATTCGCGGCGTGGTCGAGACGCCGCGCTGGCAGCCCGATCCGGCCTCGCTGAAGGATGCGCGGATCGAGCCGATCTGCCGGCGCTATCTGGAGTTGCGCTATCGGCTCACGCCCTATCTCTATTCGGCGGCGCATGAGGCGTGCACCACCGGCATGCCGATCATTCGCGCGCTGTGGCTGCATCATCCCGACGATCCGGCCGCCGCGGGGCGGGGTGACACCTATCTCTACGGCCGCGACATGCTGGTGGCGCCGGTGGTGGAGAAAGGCGCGCAGGGCCGGCGGCTCTACCTGCCCCATGGCCGCTGGTACGATTTCTGGACGGGCGAGGCGATCGAAGGCGGGCGCGAGATCGCCCGGCCCGTCGATCTGGAGACCCTGCCGCTCTATGTGCGGGCCGGTGCGATCCTGCCGCTGGATCCGGTGCGCCAGCATCTCGCGGAAAAAAGCGATGCGCCGAACGAATTGCGCGTCCACCCCGGTGCCGACGGGCGCTTCGCGCTGTACGAGGATGACGGCGACAGCTTCGACTATCGGCGCGGGCGCTATCGCCTGACGGAATTGCGCTGGGACGATGCGGCACGCACGCTCACGGTGGCGCCGGCGGCCGGGCCGTCGGATCCATTGCCGCCGGTGTCGCGGGCGTTCCGGGTGCGGGTGGCAGGGCGCCCGGGCACGGTGGCGCTGGCCTATGACGGCCGCACGGCGGCGACCGTCAGGTTGTAGGGAGCCCGATGCTCATATTCCGTTCGTCCTGAGCGAAGTCGAAGGACGTGCTGCCAGCGCTGCGCCCGGAGCACGCACTTCGACTTCGCTTGGTGCGAACGGGACCTGTCCGCGCGATCACTCCAGCAGGCCCAGCAGATCGACGTGGAGCGCGCGGGGAATGCGGACCGTGCCCGCCGCCAGGGTGCGGGCCCGGGCTTCGAAGCGGCGCTGGGAGGGGAGTCGCGCGCCCTGGCCGGTAATGCCGTCGAACAGCGCCTCGGCCCGCTGGAGGCTGTCCGCCACGGCGGCCCCGAGGAAGGTCGCGGGATCGATCGCGATGATCAGCTCGCCGCCGAAGGGCGATGCGCCGGCATCGCCATCGGCGGCCAGCGATTCCGCGCTGGTCAGGTCGCCGATCAGGGGGCCGGCCAGCAATTCGATCATCGTCGACAGCGCCGAGCCCTTGTGCCCGCCGAAGGTGAGCATCGCGCCGTCCAGTCCCGCCGCCGCGTCCGTGGTGGGCAGGCCGTCGCGATCGATCGCCCAGCCTTCCGGAATGGGCTTGCCCGCGCGCCGGTGCAGCTCGATCTCGCCGCGCGCCACGGCGCTGGTCGCGAAATCGAACACATAGGGATGGGCGCCGGGGCGCGGCCAGCCGAAGGCCAGCGGATTGGTGCCGAACAGGGGGCGCGTGCCGCCGGCCGGGGCGACCCAGGCATGGCTCGGCGTGCAGGCGAGCGCCACCAGCCCCTGCGCGGCGATGGCCTCGATCTCGGGCCAGAGCGCCGCGAAGTGGACGCAGTGATTGATCGCCAGCGCGGCGATGCCGCAGCTTTTCGCCTTGTCGACCAGCATCGGCAGCCCGCGCTCGAACGCCAGCTGGGCGAACCCGCCGCCGGCATCGACGCGGGCGAGCGCCGGCGCGACGCTCGTCGCCACCGGATCCGCATCGAGCGCGACCCGGCCCTTCGCGATCGTCGCGGTGCAGACGATCAGGCGGTAGAGGCCGTGGCTGGCGCATTCGTCGCGCTCCCCGGCGACGACGGTGCGGGTCACCGCATCGACCTGCTCCGGCGAAAGTCCGTGGCGCGACAGGATCCGGCGGGAGAGCGTTTCGATCTCCTCCAGCGTCAACTCCACGCCATCGTTGTTACGGCTCACCGAAACCTCCCTGCAACATCGTTGAAATCCATATTGACATCCAACTCCGAGTTTAGAAAGTATTTCGTATACAAACTAGAGGGGGTTTCGATGAGCGAATCGCGTTTCATCGGTCGGCGAGTGCTGGCCTTGTTGCTTGCAACGACATCCACGGCTGCCTGGGCGCAGGACGGAGCGTCGCCGAAGGACCCGGCGCCGGCGACCAC
>Ga0207671_10001820_pt1 | contig 23785 bp, 28 predicted proteins | sample KBSC24metaG_FD_184352 | JGI IMG/M metagenome (GOLD analysis project Ga0207671, IMG submission 184352) | Corn rhizosphere microbial communities from Kellogg Biological Station, Michigan, USA - KBS C2-4 metaG (SPAdes) (version 2) | ecosystem: Host-associated > Plants > Roots > Rhizosphere > Soil... | reverse complement strand
GGTGCTTGGTCGCGTAGATCATGCTGCCTTACGTGGCTGCAGCCTCATGGTCATATAATAGTAGAAACTTAAATAGTATAAATAACAAAGCCCTGCTCATTGAGCAGGGCTTTAAGTGCCCGGGACTGGATTCGAACCAGCACACCCTTGCGAGCGCTGCGACCTGAACACAGTGCGTCTACCAATTTCGCCACCCGGGCAATACTTTTTAAGAACTTGGGGTTGCAAAGATAGCGTTATTTTGGAATTAGCCAAACCTTGTTGCACACAATTTCTGCAATTGCCGGTAAACCTGTAGCTTTAAAGAGATGCGCTCGGGTATTGCAGTTGCATCTAACCCAATGGAATCTCCAATAACCTTCACATGAACAATAAAAACATCTTAATTTCTGGGGCAGGTATCGCAGGCACATCACTTGCTTTTTGGCTAAAAAAGTTTGGCTTCAACCCAACCATAATTGAGATCTCTCCCAAACTACGGCAGGGTGGTTATGCTATTGATTTTATGGGGGCAGGCTATGATGTTGCAGAAAAAATGGGTATTACACCGGCGCTCGAAAAGGTCGATCTTAATATTTCAAAACTTTCTTTTGTAAATAGCAAAGACGAGGAAGTAGGAAGCATGAACTACCGGAAGGTTAAGGAATTAATGAATAACCGGGCCCTTACACTGCTTCGTAGCGATTTGGCAGGGGTTATTTATAATAACCTACATAAAGACACTGAAATAATTTTTGGCGACACAATAAATGAAATTGAGCAGGATGAAGAAAAGGTAATGGTAACTTTTAAAAGTGGATTAAAAAGATCGTTTGACTTGGTCGTTGGCGCAGATGGATTACATTCGAATGTGCGCAAACTCGTTTTCGGTCCTGAGGTACAGTTCGAAAAATACTACGGCTTTTATACTTCATCCTTTACCATCGATAATTTTGCTTACAAGGGTCGTGCATTTTCTATGTATAATGCCCCTTACAAACAAGTTGCCATATATTCAGACGGTAAAAATAAAACCATTACATTTTTCATTTTCACATCTCCTGAAAAACTATCCTATGGCCATCATGATATAGCACGGCAAAAGCAAATACTCAAAGATGAATTCATGAATGCTGGCTGGAAATGCCCGGAAGTACTTTCAAAGATCGACTCAACTACCGATTTTTATTTCGATTCCATCAGCCAGATCCATATGCAAAATTGGTCTAAAGGCAGAGTTACATTAGTAGGCGATGCCGGTTATTGCCCCTCCCTGTTATCAGGCAAAGGCTCTACCCTTGCCATCGTGGGCGCCTATATACTAGCGGGGGAATTAAAAGAGGCAAATGGAAATTACGAAACGGCATTCCAACAGTATCAAAATATTTTCAAGCCCTTCATGAACAAAAAACAAAAAGCAGCTCAAGCCTTTGCAAAATCATTTGTCCCTAAAAGTCATTTCGGCATATGGTTAAGAAACAGGGTGTTTAACTTAATGTCTCTGCCTTTTATTGCACGTCTATTGTTCAACCAATTTAAAGATAAAGGGCTTATACTAAAGGACTATTAATTTGTAACGCAACACTTAATGATAATTAACTACTCAAATTGCTAACAAATTGGAGCTTTTCGTTTTCTTCATTATTACTTTTTTATTTGGACTTGTCGGTGGGCTTATTTATCTGGTTTATTTGCCATTCCGGAATAAACTCATTAAAAATAATAGGCTTACCAAACAGCGGAGTAAACGAATAAATACAATTTATATCTGCGCGATTGTTTTTATATCGGCCTATGCTACGTTTGATGCCTTCTTTCCTGGCAGAAGCTTTTATGAAGACGAGTTTAAAAGTGTAACATTAAGAGACGTTCCCAAATCGGCAAAATTTATTGAAAAAACTGCTTCCTATCCTGATTTTCATGGCCACTATTTCTCAAGTTCTCAAATTCGACTTTCAAAGACTGATTATAGTAAACTCTTAAATGAGCTCATTAATGATAAGAATATGACAAAGAATGGAGAGATCATAGACTTTGAAGAATTTGATAAGGCATTAGATGAAAAGGAGATGAACAAAATTATTTACAGCTTTACAAGGCAAAATACAGGGAGGAATGATTATTTATATATTGGTTTTTACAACGATGGTCAAACCGTTTTTGTAAACGCGTATGTGAAATAATCTCGCAGTCAAATTTGAAAGCTTTTTCACTTTTTACTCTTTTCTGCACGTTCCCTAGATTTATTTCCTCTTTGCAAATATTTTAATATTTTGTAGTAAAATTCATTTCAACACATAACCTTGATTATTATCCCAAGTGAAACTGCGATTACTACTTTCTGGTGCCATACTATTCTTATCACATTATTGCTTTGGCCAGCAACCAAAATATACGGTCAAGCATTTTGCAGCTATTGATGACACCTCTGAATTTAAAGGAATAAATCCTAAAAAAGAGGGGTTTGTACGATCCTTTGTTAGCGCGCATCCCGAAGTTCTGGATATAGACGATGATAATACAACCTTTGTAAAAATTGAGACACCTGCTTTGCTTTGTTTTGAGGGCAATAAAAAGAATGGGAAAAAACAAGGTGTTTACAATGTTTATCTGATTGATAGTATTGATCATTCAAAAAGATATAAAATATGGGAGCAGTCGTATGTCGACGGTCAATTGAATGGTCAATGGAAAACATATACTCTTAATGGAGTGCTTGCAAGCATTAAGACCTATAAGGAAGATAGTCTGAATGGAATATCACGTGACTATTGGATAGATGGAAAAACAATTATGGATGAAGTGGAATACTTCAACGGTCGCAACAGATATTTAGTCCGAAACTTTTATGAAAACGGGAAAGTCAAATCAGAGATTCCTTACAATGGCGGAAAATTAAATGGCCTTGCAAAAAAGTATTATGAGGACGGTGCCATTCAGGAAACAGTAGAATGTAAGGATGATAATTTTAGTGGAACAAGAAAGTATTTTTATCCTAACGGACAACTATGGATAGAAGAGACATATAAAAACGGGAAAAATTGGAATATTGTCGCTAATTATACAGAAAAAGGAAATAAACGAGATGCAGGTACGCTCCATAACGGTACGGGAACTATTATATACTACAATGAAGACGGCACTATTCGCGAAACCGTCGAATTTAAGAATGGAGATAAAGTAAACTAATAATGTAAAGGGAATTTTATGGATATAACTTCAAAACCTTTACTGGAAGACTTATGCCTTCAATGAAAGTTACTGAAATAATCAAATTCTTGCATCATTTTTAGGCCTCTCAATTGCTTGGACTATTTGTTATCCCTTTCGAAAATATCTACTTATACCTCTTCCTATAATCAACCGGCGACACGTCAGTATACTTTTTAAAGACCTTTCTAAAAGCATCTACATCATTATATCCTGTTTCATATATTATCTCATTTACCGTTTTTGAGCTTGTCTCCAGTTGCTGCTTCGCAAACTCCACCTTCACTCGTTGCATATAGGCTGCAATTGAGTTGCCGGTGCATTCTTTAAATCTTCGCTCAAAAGTCCTCCTGCTCACTTCCAGTTTTGCGCATATCTCGTCCACAGAAAAGGTTTCCGTCGCATTATTTTCTATCAGTTCCTGGGCCGCCAGCACATGTTTATTTCCATGCCGCTTCTGGCCGGTAAATATCATAAACTGGTTCTGGTTCTTCCGCTCTATATCTATTTCAAACATTTTCGATGCCAGTATCGACATTTCTCTGCCCAGGTGTTTCTCTATCACATACAGCAGCAGGTTTAGGTAAGAGTAGCCACCACCGCAGGTATATATGCCCTGCTCATCAGTTATTATAGTGTCGTCCACCACCTGCACCTGCGGAAACATCGCGGCAAATTCATTTCGCGCAGCCCAGTGTACGGCACACTTCCTGCCATTTAGCAATCCTGTCGAGGCCAGAACAAATGAACCCACACAAAGGCAGGCTATTTCTGTCCCATTATCATATTGGCGCAGCATCCAGTCACAAAATTCCTTATTCTTCTCGAATGTTTTTGAAAAGTCGCCGCAGATCAGCGGTATTACAATCACATCTGTTTGCTTTACCTCGGCTATAGTATTATCCACATGAATCTGGTATCGTCCGCCATTCAGCTGCACACTTTTATCTATGCCCACTATCCCCACGTCATAGTAAGCAGGCTTTCCCTGGTACCGCTGAAAATCGTTTACCCGCGTCAGTATCTGGTAAGCGCTGTCTATGCACGACATCGTTGCATCACTCAAAGCTAGTATCGATATACCTTTCATTATATAAATATACCAAAATCACTTGTCGCAATCAACGGGCAAGATTGTCGCAGATGCCCTGCGTCATGATGTTGGCTTATGTATAGCTTTGTGTTAGAATAAAAGGTCATAAAACAAAAACAGAAACTATGAACACAATAGAGATCCTTATGATCCCCGTTCAGGATCAGCAGAAAGCAAAAGAATTTTATCTGAACCTGGGCTTTGAAGTAATAATGGAAGCACCTTCACATCACGGCGAAACCTGGTTGCAGATGGGCCTGCCTGGCAAAGGAGCGACCATTGCCCTCGCCAAATTCCAGGGCATCATTATGGAAACAGCCAATATAGAAAAAGAGATTAAGGAGCTAAAGGCAAAAGGCATTGAAGTAGGCAATACAGAAGATACCCCTTGGGGCAAATTTGCCTGGTTAAAAGACCTCGACGGAAATAGCCTTTGCTTGCATCAGAAGTAGTCATACCTGTATTTGATTAATATTAAAGCTACACTCTTGTGTGGCTTTTGTATTTTTGAAAACATGAAAAAAGTATCCGCTATCTCACTTCTGCTACTGTTTATCTCTTTTTGTGCATTTGCGCAGGACATGAGTGCAGAGAGTCAAAACGCCGTCAAAAAATTCATTGGCTATGTCAAAGCTGGAAATAAAGAAGGCCTTGCAGGCATCACTACCTACCCCATAAAAAGAGAATATCCCATACCTGCTATCAACAATAAAAAAGAGTTTATCTCCAGGTACAAAGAACTTTTCAGTGATAGCCTGGTTAAAGTAATTACCAAATCTAGTCCTGCAACAGATTGGTCTGAAATGGGCTGGCGCGGCATTATGTTGCTTGATGGTGCTATTTGGTTAGATCAGGATGGTAATTTAATTGGCGTAAATACTCAATCTCCTTTTGAGCGAAAAGAAAAAGCTGCACTTATAGCAGAAGAAAAAAAACATTTGCATGAGTCCCTTAGAAATTTCCTACAACCTACCTGTATCATTGAGACAAGTAAATACAGAATTAGAATAGACGAAATTTCATCAGGAAAGTATCGCTATGCATCATGGCCCCTGAAAAATAAAATGAGCGATAAACCTGATCTTGTCGTTGAAAATGGAGAAATTGTAGCCGATGGCAGCGGAGGTAATTATCACTTCCAATTCAAAAAGGATGGATATCAATATGTCTGCGATATTGTTGAAATGGGGGAAGATGATGCGCCACCCGCAGACCTCATTGTTTACAAGGGCGAAAAAGAAATTCTATATCAGAAGGCAAATAAGTTGATTAATTAGACAGATCTTCCATGTTGCAACCCACTCGCATCCTCACGTTGAGCAAGATATAGCTTTAATTGTTTATATTTGACAAGCTTAAATAATCACCTCATGCGTTTCACCATCTTCTCAGCATTACTCATAGCCATAAGCTTCAACAGCCACGCCCAATCGCGCTTGCCACAGAGCTATAAATTCAATCCGGATAGAGACAATGATCATGTGCTGCAAAGCATACAAAATACAAATGACTTGGTTGAATATACAGAAGCAGAAGACAGTCGGCAAACAACTCCCCGCTCATTTGCAAATCCACCCTGCGTTTCGTTCAAAAACATTAATGCATATCCGCTTTTCGTAAATGCATCTTTACAATCAAAAGTGCAGTCGATGTTGTACAACCAACAACTGCAATACAGCTCAGAGCGCATATTAAATATAGTCAATAGTAAAAGCTTATTTGCAACTGATAAATGCGACTGTAGGCTATAACACCAAAAACACTTTTTCGAATTTTTAATTTTTCTCCCTTGTTGGTGTCCTCACCAACAAGCTCGCGCTGGACAATATCCAATACACTTTTTGAATTTTTAATTTTGACTTTTTAATTGTCAAATGTGGACATCTTAATTTGGAACCCGCATGTTAATAATAGTACCTTGCTATATAACAGTCCCCTCTTGAGAGAGGCAGGGGTGTGTTAATACGTCACACCATTAGCTAATTTGCTAATAAGCACATTTGCTAATTAAATTAAAGTTCTTTGACATACTGTAAACCCTAAAGCGAATACGTGCTTTTCTACTACGCATCTTTTACTTTATACTTTTCAAAATGCGACATTTTGTAACATTTTGGGTAGTTTCTGGGTAGCAATGTAACATTTCATAAAAGCGTAATAACACAATAACCACAACACTTTCAGGCAGTTTTGCCCAAAAGAATGTCCCACAAAGTTTTCCTTTCAAAATGTAACATTAACTCCTCCGAGATCCGCGTAAAAAGTCAATCACTACTTTGCAATCGCGTTCCGGTAAATCAGGAGGACAAAAAAAGCCCCTTAGAAAAGAGGCTACATTTTATTTGATTGGAACATCGTCGGCATAAAGACATTGCTTTCTTTCTTAACCTAAAAAGCTTTACACCAGGTATTTCTCTATTTCCTGGCCAATATAAGGCACTAGGTATTCAAACTCATGGTGACTGCTCATCACCCAGCTGTATTTCTTTTCTTCGTGGCAGGGTAGCGCTTCTATTATCAACATATTTTCACCCGGTATCCGTATGGTAAAATATTTATTAAAAGGCACCACTTTGCCTACTACCTCGCCCAGGTATTCTTTACCCTTATATATAAATCGGAGCGGCAATCTTAATATTCGGCTATTGTTCATTGTGTCCATACTACCTGCTTTTGTTCTATGTACGATATCCTTGCTCTTATGGTTTTAAAAGGGCCTAAGATTTTCAAATAATTTTCCAATAGAAATGCAGCACCAACAAAAAATGGCACACCTATGTGCACCGTTCTGTTTATTGGCAATTTATGTATTGGAAGATTTGAAGCGATTAGCTTTCTGCTATTGTATGGCTCTGCCAGTTCCGGTCATAGCGCACAAAGCAGGCAATCCATATGGAGCGCGACCATCGTTGCAACACTGGCTGCAGGATAATAAGTAAGGCAGAGTTCACCCCCAGCCACCAGAATATACTGTTATCTTTTATAGATATACCCAGTGTAAAGAACCAGATAACGAAGAATGCAGCTGTAAGAAATATGGATATACCATAGCTCACATAACCTGTTCCAAAGTAAAAACCTGTTTCCAGCTCGTATGGTTGTCCGCATGCAGGGCAGCGCTCCGGCATACGCATAGTGGTCTTTAAGTGATACGGATTGGGGTCTGTGAAAAGTTTCCCTTCTCTGCATCTCGGGCATCTGTTGGTCAGCACACTTGTTAGCAGTCCTCGTTTTTTCGTTTTAGTTGCGCACATAGCTATTCGTTATTTTCGGCATCTTTAAATGAGAGCTTTCTAAACTCTTCAGGTGTAACGCCGGTATATTTTTTAAAGAATTTCGTAAAGTATGAGTTATCTGTAAAGTTTAGCTGATAGGCTATTTCACTTATGCTCAGCGTTGCATTCACCAGCAGTCGCTTAGCCTCCAGCAGCACACGATCTCTTATCAGCTCACCTGCAGAAATTCCCAGTAGATCATGGCAAAGCGCATTCAGATGATTAGGTGTAATGTATAGCATCGCAGCATAGTCCTTAGGCAACCGCTTTTCCGCATAGTACTCATCCACCAGCTTGCGGAAATTATAAAGCAATAGCTGATTCTGTGTAGGTATCTGTTTGCTATTGCTCTGTGCGCAGCACCTGCCTGTCAGTATAAATAACGACAGTAGCTTTGTGCATATCATATCCCGGTTATAAGGCTTATTGCTATACACCTCTTTTATCAGTGTCTCAAAAATGTCTTTGGCTGTGTCGAAGGCAGCAGGCTTTAGTTTCACAACACTATCCTTAGCTACGCCGCGCAAAAAGGAAAACTTTTGCAGATACATCTGGTCGGCTAGAAAGCTGCGAAACAAATGATCGGAAAAATTCACCACATAGCCGCTCACAGGTCCTTTAAAGTTCCAGTTATGCACCTGCCCTGGTATCATGAAGTAGATCTGCCCCTTCTGCACATCAAATTGCTCAAAATCTATAGTATGCGTACCACTGCCTTTGGTAAAAAGCAATATGTGGTAGAATAGGTGCCTGTGTGGTGTATGAAGGTGCGGATGACGTTGTTGGTATGGCTCAAAATGGTCTACCACCAGGTCTTCCTTAAAGCCGTTCACCTGCTCTACAGATTGTATATTATAAACAGGTATCGTGCTTTGCGCCTTTTGCATAAGGCAAAGGTACTGCTAAGTACATACAACGAATTGTACTATTCGGCACTTTAATGGTACTTTTTACTGATTATCGCTGTTTGTATTACAGACTAAGTAGCCCAAACCTGTAAAGCGTATTCACAGGCTTGTTATCCCAAAAGAGCTCAAAGTCTTCAAGACCGGCAGCCTCATAGCTATCTTTCACCTCCTGTAGCGTATAGGTCTTTATTTGATTAGGAGAGAGTAGGGGTAGCATTTCTGCTAGCCATTTGCCTTGTGCCACATCTACCTTTATATTGTAGGTTTCCTGTTTCCCTTGAAACGTAAGTGAAGCTACCTCCCATTGGTTGCCTTTCTTCGCCTTCATTACTATATCCAGTGTAGGGATCTTGCCCAGCCATACTATCTTGGCCTGTGGCTTAGTTAATGATAGCTCATCTTCTTCTATCGCCTTCACTATATAATCAGGTGCAACAGTGGTTCTCGGCACTTTAAAGTCAAACCATTTCTGCAGTGGGTAGTCGAAGCAGGTATTGTGCATATAGTTGAATAAAGCCTTCTTCAATCCATAGCTAAAGGTCTCGTGTTCTGTGCCGCTTTCGTCTATATGCTCCAGGTCATTATTAGCAAAGGTACCTACAGCAGCGTTTAGCCTCTTTACATTGAAGAGTTCTGGTTCCAACCCTATAGGACTGTGCGCGGTCATCGTAAACAAGTGCCAGAATGCAGATTGCAACACTCCAGCCTGAAATAGCTGCCGCACCATTTCCAGAGAGTCTATCGTTTCCTGTGCCGTCTGTGTAGGGAAGCCATACATCAGGTAAGCATGCACCATTATGCCGGCTTTCGTAAAATTGCGGGTCACCCTGGCTACCTGCGCTACGGTAATACCTTTCTGTATTAGCGCCAGCAATCGGTCTGAAGCTACTTCCAACCCACCGGATACTGCTATACAGCCTGATGCTTTTAGTAGTAAGCAAAGGTCACGTGTAAAGCTTTTCTCAAAGCGTATATTCGCCCACCAGCTCACCGTCAGCCTGCGCCGTATGATCTCTAGAGCCAGCGCACGCATTAGCGCTGGTGGTGCCGCCTCATCTACAAAGTGAAAGCCTGTCTGTCCTGTCTGCGCTATCATCTGCTCCATGCGGTCACAAAGCAGCTGTGCGGTTATAGGTTCATAAAGCTTTATATAATTAAGGGAGATGTCGCAGAAGGTACACTTGCCCCAGTAGCATCCATGCGCCATGGTCAGCTTATTCCAGCGCCCGTCACTCCACAGGCTATGCATCGGGTTCACTACTTCTATGGCCGATATGTATTGGTCCAGCAGAAGATCGCTATAATCTGGTGTGCCTACTTGCGCTTGTTTATAGTCACCGCAGGTAGGGGTGTCGACAAATACTACCACACCATCTTGCAACATGAATGTGCGCTTCAGCTCAGATACAGGTATTTCCCTTTTGGCATACTGTAACAAATGTTCAATAGGCGTCTCGCCATCATCCAGTGTTATGAAATCAAAGAATTCGAAAACCCGCGCATCGGACAAGGAACGAAGCTCTGTATTGGCAAAGCCACCACCCATAGCCACCTTCGCATTGGGGTAATGCTGTTTTATCCATTGCCCGCAACGCAGTGCGGCGTAAAGATTACCCGGAAACGGCACCGATATCGCCACCAGTGCTGGTTGCAATTGCTGCATACGTGCGGCAAGAATTTCAATGAGAATGGAATCTATATAGGTAGGCGCGGTCTGCAAGGCATCATACAGCTCGTCAAAGCTATTGGCTGACCTGCCAAGTTGCTCCGCATATCTGCTGAAACCAAAGTGAGGATCAACACATTCCATTATCAGGTCAGATAGGTCTTCGAGATACAAGGTAGCAAAATGCTTTGCTTTATCCTGTATGCCCATGCTGCCAAAAGCCCAGTTAAGATCGTCCAGCTGCCCAAAGCGGTTCGCCTCAGGCAGATAATTACGTTTGGCTATAAGATGTGCCATCGTAGGGTTTTTTCCCTGCAGGAATGCTACCACATCATCAATGGTCTGTATGTAATCGTCTTGCAATGCAATTATCCTGCGCCCATTTTCAGAAAGCTCCGGTGAATCAGCAATTTGGGAAAATAACTTCACAAGTCCCTGTTTTGAGAACAACGCCAGCGTCACCTCAATACCCAGATCAGACTGAAAGGATTGAATCCCTTTAGTATTCAAAAAACCCTTCAGATATGCGGTAGCAGGATATGGAGTATTAAGCTGGGTAAACGGCGGCGTCAATAAATAAACCGGAGCACTCAAATGAAAACTATTTAAAATGCAAAAATACCTCAAATATTGTTAGCAAAAGTGTAATGCCAGCGGTTTGACTATTAAAGACTTATCAAAATCAAATTAGTTACTTTTGCTTCCACATAAACTTAAAATGGCAACAACAAAAATTACGGTTAACAGCAACGGTTCTCTAAGAGTAGAAGGCGATTTCGAAGTAGTAGACAAAAACGGCAATAAGTATGATCTGGGTGGAAGACAGATAGTGTCTTTCTGTCGCTGTGGACGCTCTAACAACAAGCCATTTTGCGATGGCTCCCACAAAGGTCATTTCGAACATGAGGCTGTAGCGTTCGATTTACCGCCTAAAAAGGAGGCTTAACGATAACCCAATTTAAGCGACACATTATGATTAAATCTTTTAGCATCACCATAGTAGCCTGCTTTCTTGTACCCCTGTTTTGCCACGCGCAAAAGGTAAGCGAGCAAAGCATAAAAATGGGCAACAATCAATTGAACGGTTACGCTGCTGTAAGCAACCATGGCAAAGCCGAAATGAAGGCTGCCATGGAAGAAAAGCTGAAGGAAGCCGGCATCAAGAAGGATAGTAAGAAGAAAGGCTTTTATGTTTATAAAGGTGTGTCCTGGCCGGCTATTAGCCCTAATAAGGTGGATGTTTATTATAAAGTAAAAGGCAACGGCCGCAAGTCTACTGTGTATTTTGTAAGCTCAAAGGGCTATGATAACTATATCACCTCCGCTTCTGATGCCCAGGGTGCAAGCAATATCACCGCTTTTTTACAGACACTGGATGCGCAAATAGAGCTCGACAAGCAAATAAAAGAGAAAGAAGCACAATTGAAGAAACTTAACGACGAGGCTAAAAAGAAGGAAGAAAAGGCGAAGGACGCCCAGCAAGCCGAGGATAAAAAAGCCCAGGAGCTGCAGGAGTTGAAACAAAAATAGTATTGACTGATAAAGGGTCTGCTAAATTTCTTTTCATAAGCCGGTGATATTTGCTTAATTTATTACACTAATAATAAACCGACGTTGTATGGAGCAACGGGAAGATAAGCAAATAGAACAGCTCTACCGGGAAACCTTCCCTTTGGTGGCAAGGCTCGTTAAAGATATGGGCGGTGATCTGGCTGCAGCTAAGGATGTTTTTCATGATGCCCTGATCATCTATCTTGAAAAAAGCAGGGCTAATAAGCTGAATATAAAGACTTCTCCGCGTAGCTATATTGCGGGCATTGCGCGCATACTGTGCATCAGGAAGTTTAAAGATGAATTGCTGTATACGAGTATAGGCTATGAAGATGAAGACTATCCTGAGTTGCGCGATTTTTACAAGGAGAAACAAAGTGCGAAACCGCTGTTAAGTCAGCTGCGCTATGCAGGCGAGCGCTGTCTTAAGCTGCTGCAGGCATTTTACTATACGAATTTATCTACGCAGCAGGTAGCGGAAACGCTTGACTATGGTTCTGCTCACTCCGTAAGCGTGCAAAAGTACAAGTGTCTTGAAAAGGTAAGGTCTCAAATAAAACAAACCGAAGCGTATGAGGAATATATTGCTTGAGACCCGGCAGATAGATGCATACCTGCTGCATGAAATGGAAGCCGGTGATCTTGCGCTATTCCAGACGAAGATGATTGTTGACCCTGAACTGAAAGAGAAGACCGGGAAGCAGCGTATTGCACACACGATCATAAAATGGTTTGGACGGGATGAGCAACGGAAGAAGCTGGAGGCTATCTACAACCACTTGTCAAAGGATACTGAATTTACATCTGCAATAAAGACAATTTTTAAATAATATGGCATCAATACTTATTCCTACAGTGGTGGACAGCTCCACTCGGGGAGCCTATGACATTTACAGTCTGCTGCTGAAGGAGCGCATCATCTTCCTTGGTTCTCCTATTGACGACCAGGTAGCCAATCTTATTGTTGCGCAGCTATTATACCTGGATAGCGAAAACAACTACCAGATAAGCCTTTACATTAACAGCCCTGGAGGCAGTGTATATGCCGGTTTGGCTATTTATGACACTATGAAGATGCTTAAATCTCCCGTATCTACAATGGCTGTAGGCGCTACTATGAGCATGGCGACAGCTATATTATGTGCCGGAGCTAAAGGGAAGCGCTATGCATTGCCACATGCCACCATTCATATGCACCCAACAGGCGGCGGTGCCAAGGGATACACCGAGGATGTAGGTATTGCATACAAAGAGCAGGAACGATTGCAAAACCAGCTATTCCACCTGATGGGCAAGCACACTGGCCATACACGTCATGAGATAGAAGAGGTCTTTAAACGCGATAGGTTCCTGAATGCGGTGGAGGCAAAGAACTTCGGCTTTGTAGATGAAGTAATGGGCAGTACTGACGGGCTCTTCTCCAGCGATGATATACAAATGCAGATTAGCGGGCCTGCTATATATCAATGATAGAAATAGATTGCAGAATAATTATAAATATTCTGATATTTACTTCTGAAAAAGATAGCCGCATGTTTATAGGACACTTTGGTGTGGGACTTGGCGCCAAGAAAGCCGCACCTGCATTATCCCTCGGATTATTGTTTATAGCTGCACAGTTCCTGGACCTGCTATGGCCTACTTTATTGCTTTTAAACGTAGAGCATGTAAGCATAGCACCCGGCATTACCAAAGCCACGCCACTTGACTTTACAGATTACCCGATCTCACACAGCCTGCTGATGGTATTTGCATGGGGACTGCTGTTCGGATTTTCTTACTGGCTTATTAAAAAGAACGCAAAGTATGCATTGGTACTTGGCTTGTGTGTAGTAAGCCATTGGGTGCTTGACCTTATTGTTCACCGGCCTGACCTGCCTTTATATCCTGGTAATTCTCCGCATGTAGGTTTGGGATTGTGGAATTATCCATTGCTTACAGGTTTGCTGGAAGGGCTCATCTTTATAACAGGCATTGCAATGTACCTGCAGGCTACGAAAGCTAAGAACGCTGTGGGCCGATATATATTCTGGATACTTATCATCCTGCTTGTGCTGGTACATACAGCCAATATGTTTGCTCCGCCACCCACCAGTGTAACAGCAATAGCGTGGAGCGCACAACTGCAATGGATATTTGTGTTGCTTGCCTTTTGGGCAGACCATAACAGAAGCACAACCAGGTCATATGCGTTGCAGTAATAATTGCTTAACGATTTGGTAATCAGCTTATGGGCATACGACTGGTACATTTGCGGATATTTTTTTCTCAATGAAGAAGTTATCCATAATCCTAATTTGTGCTGTATTAGGCATTTCCTGCACACATAAGTCATTTACACCTGCTCTCAATTCAAAGGATAGTACCACTGTGGTAAGCCCTCCCAAAGACAGCAGTACTACGTACGTAGATACGACTGTATGTTTTCAACGCGATGTATTACCTATATTTCTGAGCAGTTGCGCAAAATCCGGTTGCCATGATGCTATTAGCCACGAGAAAGGATATTTGCTAACGGACTATGCCCATATTGTTTCTTTTGGCCTGGTGAAAGGTAATAGCCGAAATAGCAAGTTATACACAGAGTGCTTAAGTGGCGCCATGCCTGAATATCCTACTCCCAGACTGGATAGTACACAACTAAGTTACTTGAGACGCTGGATAGATGCCGGTGCTCCAGATGATACCGATTGCGCGCCACGTTGTGATACCTCTAAATATACCTTTGCTACAGCAATAGTGCCGATACTGAAGATAAATTGCTACGGTTGCCATGCTTCATCCGTTGCTGCTTCTTCGGGTGATGGTATTGTGTTGGATACTTATACAGGCGTACAAACCCAGGCACTAAACGGCAATCTGTATGGTGACCTAAGCCATGCAGCAGGACATAATCCAATGCCGCAGGGCGCAAGTGAATTGCCTGAATGTCAACTTACGCAGATAAAGAAGTGGATAGATGCAGGTGCTCTAAATAACTGATATCCGGAATAAGACATCAATTTATGTGATAAATGTCTTGAGATTAAGCGATTTACCCCTATATTTAAAACGCTTAATAAAGAAGGCATTGATGGAAAATAACAATCGCGGCAAAGGTGTAGTAATAGATACGCAGACGAAAGCAGGTGTAGAGCAGGAGCTGACGGCAACCGGTGAAGACATAAACAGCTATAGCAAAACGGGCACTAATTCAGGAGCCTTATCTACATTGGTGACCGTGTTCTTTTTCTGGGGTTTTATTGCTGCAGGTAATGGCGTTTTCATTCCATTTTGTAAGAACTACTTTAAGTTGGACCAGTTCCAATCTCAGCTGGTAGACTTTGCTTTTTACCTTGCTTATTACCTGGGGGCATTAGTCCTTTACCTAGTAGCATCTCTTTTAGGGAAAGACATGGTAGCTAAGTGGGGTTATAAGAACAGCATAGTATATGGACTTCTTTTCTCAGCTGTAGGTGCGGTGGTGATGATAGTAGCGGTGAATGCAAACAGCTTCCCGAGTATGCTGCTGGGACTTTTTGTTGTTGCCTTAGGGTTCTCGCTGCAGCAGACTGCTGCCAATCCATTCACCGCACTGCTTGGTGCACCTGAGACCAGCGCACATCGTATAACACTGGGCGGAGGCATTAACTCATTTGGTACAACCATTGGACCTATTGTAGTGGCGCTGGCTTTGTTTGGTACTACCCATAGCAGTGATGCGCAAATCAATTCGCTGGGACTTGGTAAGGTGACGCTATTATATGCAGCGGTTGGCGCATTGTTTATTATTGCGGCAATGGTATTCTTCTTTTCCAAAAAACTGCCATCAGGGAAGTATGAGAGCGGTGCGGAGAAATCGCCTAAGGCGGTGGCGGCTCTGCTTGTAATGACGGTGTTACTCATACTTGTTTTCGTGCCTATTTTCAAAAGTTACCAGGTAGCACCGACGGACGCAAGTGCCGGCAATGAGCTGGACATGATGCGCCTGAAGTGGCTATTGGCGGGACTTGTGGTGGTGGTAGGAACACTTCTGGTTTCCCTTACAGCGGCTAAGCGCAATAGCAATGGCTGGGGTGCGATGAGATACCCGCAACTGATACTGGGTATGCTGGGCATACTTACCTATGTGGGCGTGGAGGTAACGATACAAAGCAACCTGGGTGAGCTGCTGAAGCAGCCTGCTTTTGGTGGATATACGTCGTCACAGGTGGCACCTTTTATATCTATGTACTGGGGTAGCCTAATGATAGGGCGCTGGGCGGGATCCATTAAAGTCTTTAATCCTAGTGCCAGTGTGCGCAGTGTGCTGATATTCCTGCTGCCGCTTGCTGCCTTTGGGGTGGTGCTGGCGGTAAATGCAATAGCGCAAAATGACATAACACCGCTAAGATGGTACGTGATATGTGTGCTGATACAGATAGTGGCTATGATGATGGGTAAGGATAAGCCGGCGAGAACATTGCTGCTGTTTTCAGTCCTTGGTGCTGCGGCTATGCTGATAGGCATCTTCACTACAGGCCAGTTGGCTGTATATGCATTTCTAAGCGGGGGACTATTCTGTTCCATCATGTGGCCAAGCATTTTTGCACTGGGTATAGCCGGACTAGGTAAGCACACATCGCAGGGAGCTGGCTTCCTGGTGATGATGATACTGGGCGGGGCGCTGATACCACCTATACAGGGAAAACTAGCGGATATAGTGAGTATAGGCATACATAACTCCTACTGGATACCTGTGCTTTGCTTTGCCTACCTGGCAATATTTGCTGTAGCGGTTCGCAGTATTTTGCGCAAGCAGGGAATTGACTTTGATAATATGATAGGCGAAGGGCACTAGGTACCCTCCCGAGCTTCCTGAAGGGAGGAGCAAATGAGTGAATGTTACATTTTGGAAGAAAAACTTTTGTGGGACATTTTTCGAGGCAAAACTGCCTGAAAGCGTTATGGTTATTGTGTTATTATGTTTTTGTGGAATGTTACATTGCTACTCAAAAACTACCCAAAATGTTACAAAATGTCGCATTTGGAAAAGTGTAAAGTAAAAGGTGCACAGTAGAAACGTATGTATTCGTTAGGGTTTACAGTATGTCAAAGAGCTTTATTTTAATAGCAAATGTGCTTATTAGCACATTTGCTAATGGAGTGGCGTATTAAACACACCCTTACCCCTATCAAAAGGGGAATGTTATGTGGCAAGGTACGAGTATTAATATGCGGGTTCCAAAAAATGATATCCACATTGCTGCAAAGCAAGGGTAGTTAAGCATCGATTTATTTCACAAGGGCTATTGCCATGCCGTCGTGTTCTTTGGCGCCGACGGTTTGGATGATGGTGGCGGTTACTTTGTCGTTTTTTGAAAGCATTTCATTCAGGCGGCGTACACCGTATACGCGTTCATCTGTGCTGTCGGGGTCCAGTACTTTTCCTTCGCGGATCACATTGTCGCAGATAATGAGCGTGCCGGGATGTGATAGCTGAAGGGCGTAATTGAAATACTCGGGGTAGGGAGGCTTATCGGCATCTATGAAAATCATATCAAAAGGAGCTTCTCCTGCTTCGATCATTTGAGGCAATATGTCTAAAGCCTTGCCAAGCCGCAGATCAACTTTTTCTGAGAGGCCTGCATTTTCAATATTTCTTTTTGCTACTGCGGCATGATGCGGATCTACTTCCAGCGTTATAAGCTTCCCGTTATCTGGCAGTGCTCTTGCCATCCAGATGGTGCTATAGCCGGCGAGCGTGCCTAATTCCAATATCCTGTTTGCACGGCAGAGCATGGCCATGAGCTGCAGAAACTTGCCTTGGTTTGCTGATACACTGATGGCGGGAATACCTTCCTGCTCGATGGAGGATACTGTGTTTTGTAAGGCTTCATCTTCGGGCGCAAGGAGCTTGCTGATGTATTGATCTACTGTTGAGAAAAGGTCATTGTTCATAGTGGAGTGTGTTTAGTTAAAATTAGGGGATATTTTTACTTTGAGCTAATTCGATACAACTCCATTTAAAGTTGTTTCCCGCAGAATTCAAATACGTGATTTTCCATAACATAGAAGGAAAGAAAGTTGTAATTAAAGTTGTTTCCCGCAGAATTCAAATACGTGATTTTCCATAACATAGAAGGAAAGAAAGTTGTAAAGGATTAAAGTTTGGAAAGTTATTTAAAACAAACTTTCAAAAAGTTTTGAAAATTCAGAAATGATATTTATTTTTGGGTATGCAATTGAGTGAAGCACAGCAGAAGTTTATAGAGGCCTGGGGTAAACTGGGATCGGAGTGGCGGATAAACCGCACGATGGCACAGGTGCATGCTTTGCTGCTTATATCTCCGGAAGCGTTGACAACGGAAGATATAATGGAGCGATTAAAAATATCAAGAGGTAATGCGAATATGACCCTGCGCGACCTGATAGACTGGGGACTTGTGGAAAAGGAACATAGACAAGGTGAAAGAAAGGAATATTTCGTGGCGGAAAAGGATATCTGGACTGTTGCTAAACAAGTGGCCGCAGAGCGCAAAAAAAGAGAACTGGACCCAATGATAAAAATATTGAGCGAGCTGAACGATGTGGAAGGCGATGCGAAGGATGCTGAATATAAAACCTTTAAAAAGACGGTGGGAGATATAAGCAAGCTGGCCGGGAATGTGAATAAAACAATGCAGACAATGATAAAGGCAGAGGAAAGCTGGTTTTGGGGTTCGATACTTAAATTGTTCAAATAATTTTTTTGATAAAAACTTTCAAATAATTCTGAAAATTCAATCATTTTAATATTTAAAATCACATTTTATGAATTTCTTCATCTTAACCTACAGCATTTATTTAATAGTAAGCATTTGTCTAACCGTATGGGTGGCTAAAGTGCTTTTTAAGAATGGCCGCCTCTTCCTGGTAGACATATTTCATGGTAACGCTCCGCTGGCGGATGCAGTGAATAAACTGCTTGTGGTGGGCTTTTACCTGGTGAACATTGGCTATATAAGCCTGGCACTAAAAGAAACACAGGCAATAACAGATGCACAAAAGGTGGTGGAAGTGCTGAGCTATAAACTGGGATGGATAACACTGATATTGGGTGGAATGCACTTTATGAATATGTTCATATTCTTCAGACTGAGAAAAAGAGCGCATGTACAGGAATTGTATAAAAAGAATTTTCCACAGGCATAATTCGAAAGTATATGAAGTATAACAAAATAGTGCTGGCGGGTGGTAGCGGATATATAGGGGAAATACTGATGGTGCACTTTAAAGATGTAAGCAACGAGATAGTGGTACTAAACCGGAGCCGTGATGTAGCAGAAGGAAATGTGCGGTATGTGCGGTGGGATGGGAAGACGAAAGGCGCCTGGATGAATGAGCTGGAAGGCGCGGATATGCTGGTGAACCTATGTGGCAAGAGTGTGAACTGCAGATATAATGAGCAAAACAAAAGAGAAATATTAAACTCAAGAGTAGTGCCTACTGCGTTGCTGGGAGAGGTGATAGAAGAGCTGAAAATGCCGCCGAAGCTATGGATAAATGTGACAACAGCCACCATCTATCGCCATGCAGAGGACAGGCCGCAAGATGAAATAACTGGAGAGATAGGACAGGGATTCTCAGTAGATGTGGCAAAACAATGGGAAGCGGCCTTTATGCGGCCAACGAAGGCGGCTACCAGAAAGATAGCCTTGAGGATGGCCATGGTGATGGGCAAGGGTGACAGTGTGCTGAAACGACTGGTGAACCTGGCGAAGTGTGGGCTGGGCGGAAAGCAGGGTGATGGAAAGCAGTATGTGACCTGGATACATGAAGAAGACATAGCAAACATAATAGAATGGCTGCTAGCACATGAGGGCATGAGCGGTGCCATTAACTGTACTGCACCTGGACCTTTGCCCAATGCTGAGATGATGCGGCTGATACGAAAAGCATGTGGAGTGAAAATAGGACTGCCTGCGCCGAAGTGGCTGCTGGAATTGGGCGCTTTTATAATAGGAACAGAGACAGAGCTGCTGCTAAAAAGCAGATGGGTGGTGCCGAAGATATTATTGGACAGTGGCTATGTGTTTAAATACCCGACTTTTGAAAAGGCTGTCGGTAATTTAATGGAGAAGGCAAATTGAATAGATACATAATAAATCTTTGTATTAAACGTTTATGTAACTTTAAACAAACAACCTTATATGAAAAAGACCCTTTTATTCATTGTTTTAATTTTTATCAGTATTAGCGGTTTTGGGCAGCGTTTTGAAATTGGTGTGAATGGAGGCATAGCGTTAAATGCGCCGCCGATGCGAAATTTTAATGACCAATACTTTTTCAATCCCAAACGATATCCATCGGATGTGACGCTTACGGGCGCTATGAACCTTGGCTATAACATTAATAGCAAATGGCAAATAGGCGTTTCCGCGCAGGTTATGAAATTATCTTACAAGGACAAAGGGTATATTTCAAATAGTCCCTACACTACCCAATTTCCTCCCTATGGAAAGATGGAATTTGTTGTGGCTAATCCGGCGATTCCCATTAACGTGTATATAGATAGAAAATGGAGATTAAGAAAATTGCAAACGTATGTAGGTGTAACAGGCGGATATGTATTATTGCAGAATTCAGAGCGTTTGGCCAGTGATTTTATTCTTTTCCCCAATCACAGAACTGAAAACCTGAATGGTTACGACCTGGGTTTGCAGGCAGGGAGTGCATATTCACTTAGCAAACACTTTGCATTGACCGCACAACTGAACTGCTTAAATATATTTCTTGAGAAAACTCAGTTAGGTAACGATTTGTTTGCGTTTACTGCTACTGTAGGGGCTAAGTATTGCTTTTAGTTTGCAAGCTCATTTAATTTTTTCTCCATAATTTTTTTATCTGTGGCCGATTGCGTTAGCTGCAATGCTTTATTAAAATGCATTGCGGCTTTTGCGTTGTCTATGCCGGTGTATAACTCACCGAGCAGGGCGTGGTAGAGGTGGTTGTTTTCGAGCTTTAGTTTTTCGGCTTCTGTAATGGCTTCCTGCTTGCTGTTGGCTTTTGCGAGGGCGTAGGTGCGATTGAGGGCGGCAATGGGGGAGTATTCTATTATGAGTAGGTTGTTGTATAGCTGCAGAATTTGTTCCCACTTATCCCGGCTATCTGTTTTTTGGGTATGCCAATAAGCGATGCCCGCCTCGATGTGGTATTTGGAAATGATATTGCCTACTGAAGAGAGATTGAGGAAATGCTCGCCGCGGGTGATAAGCTCCTTGTCCCAAAGAGCTGTGTCCTGATCGTCATACAATACAGCTTCGCCTTCCTGCATGCGGGCTTTGAATCGTGAGGCCTGGAAGCACATGAGCGCCATGAGTGCATTGACGGGTGGGGTGTTGGTTTGCTTGTTATCGAGCAAGAGATACGTAAGGCGCATGGCTTCGAAACAAAGGTCTTCGCGCAGGGATGTATCGGCAGACGCTGAATAATAGCCTTCGTTGAACAAGAGATAAAGGGTGGTGAGTACAGAATCGATACGCTTATCAATTTCTGAAGCAGGGGGCATTTCTATTTTCACCTGTTCCGTACGTAGCTTTTCTTTGGCGCGCTGCAGACGTTTATTGATGGTTTCTTTGTTGCTGAGAAAAGCATTGGCAATTTCTGTGATGCCAAAGCCGCAAAGGATCCTCAAAGCAAGGCCAACCTGCGCTTCTGCTGGGATAGCAGGATGGCAGACTGCGAAGATCATCTGCAGCTGGCTGTCTTTGATATTGGCGTCGGAGAGGTCTATTTCGAGATCAGCAGATGAGGAGGTGCTGTGTTTAATATCAGGTGCTATCTTTTGGGTAAAAAGGGATTCGCGCTGGAGGAGATTTTTTGCTTTGTTCTTTGCTACGGTGTATAGCCAGGCAACAGGATTCTCCGGCAGGCCATGCATACCCCACAGCTCTGATGCGGAAAGGAAGGTGTCGGCAGCAATGTCCTCAGCCACCTCAATATGTGTGAAGCCAAAGTATTTACAAAGTACAGCAATGAGTTTGCGATACTCGGTACGGAACAAATGCGGTATGAGCTCGTTCTCTGCCATATTTAGAATAAAGCCTTTGTAATATTACAAAGGCTTTGGTTTTCGACAATGATAAAAGTTATGGTAAAACACTGATGGGACGAACTTCGACTTTGCCACCCCTTGAAAAAACGGGGCAGCCTTTGGCCAGCTCCACTGCTTCTTCCAGTGAATCGGCAGAAATGATGGAATAACCGCCTATAGCCTCTTTAACCTCAGTATAAGGACCATCTGTGATAACATTGTTCGGCTGCAATACTTTGCCTGCATTTTCCAGACGGTTGCCACGGTCCTTTAGCTTGTTTTGTGCAGCTATGCTGCCTATCCAATCCATCCAGCGTTTAGTCATAGCCTGGGCTTCTTCAGGAGAAAAGTTTGCTGCGCTGTCGTAATCGGCCCTGAATATCAGAAGAAAGTCTTTCATGTTGTTTTAAGTTTTAAATGGTTTTAAAACAGTAAGACAAATTAAGACGAACAAACCGGACAAAAACGAAAAAACTTTTTAAAATTTTACAAAAAAGCCTGCGTTGATGATGCCTTTGTAGCCCCAGCCCAGCTCTGCAAAGCCACCGATGCCGGAGCCGAAGCGGATGCCAAATGGAGTGTATTGAAAAGCGGGTATGGTGACATTGGGCTCGGGACGGCCATAAGAAGTATTTCCCGCAATATCAATCTCGGCCTGAGATATTCTGACTCCAAGGGCTGCCACCATATATATTTTCAGGCCTGGTTGAGTATAATAGCGTATCGTGACTTCGGGAGAAATAATATAAGAATGGCGTGTGTACGTACTTCCGCGGTCGTACTCGTCGCTCCGCTCAAAATAACTATAATCGCCATAATCAGCAAAGTAGCCTACTGTGAGGCCAATGCCGAGCCTATTGGCAAAAAAATGACGGACTGAAAGAAAGAAGAAGGGTGAAAAGCTCTTTGGTACAAAATTGTTACCATTCCAGAATTCTTCAAAGCCACCATTGGATACAAGGGTAGCGTTACCAATATTGATGCTGGCGTCGAATTCGTTTCGCTGTGCGAAGGAATTTTTTGAAAAGATGAGTGCTGAGAAAGCGATGAGTAAGGATAGTTTTTTCATATAGGAGATTTAAAATTTACAGAATAAACCAAGATTTATCATGCCTTTGTAACCCCAACCAAATTCAATGAAGCTACCGGCAAAGGTGCCAAAGCGAAACCCTAAAGGCGTGATTTGGGTAACAGGTAAAAACTGCTGATGATCGCTACTTGGGTAATGAGCAATAGAGTTATAGTTATAATCTTCGTATGAGAACCGAAGACCTACACTAACACGCGCATACATTTTGAATCCGTGCTGAATATAATAAGGAAAGCTGGCCTGGGGAGCAATAATGAATGTTTGTCGCTTATAATTGCCTAATATAGAATCACTGCTGGTAATCAGGCTATTTTGATACTTGTTTGTTCCCTGATCTGTAAAGTAGCTAACCACGAGGCCTATGCTAACAAAAGGACGCAGATAATGACTGTAAGAAGCGGAATAGGTGAAGGCAAATTTTGATGGTTCGAAATCATTTTTCATCAACCAATCGCTAACGTTGAAAATAGCGACGCCCGGGCCGATGCCGGAGCTAATATCGATTTCATCGTGCTGTGCATAGGCGGGTAGGGAGAGCCCTAGCTGTAAAAGCAGGATGAAGCATAAAAATTTTCTCATAAGGGCGTGTTGAATATATAACTGGCAATTAATATGCCAAAATAAAAGGCCTGCTGAATTTTAGTCAGCAGGCCTTTTATTTATAACGAAGGCTGGCTTATGAAACGAAGTGCATAGCTGCCCAGAGTGCTGAAATAGAAATAACTACCCAAAGGATGATGCCTTGTATAAAAGGTTTGATGCCTACTGATTGTATTACCTTCCTGGAAAGGCCTGCGCCGATGAGGAAGAGGGTGAGTGTGAGACCTTTCCTGGCTATGTCTACCACGTAGTGACCGTAAGTGTTTACAAAGGGTACATAGGTATAAATGACCATTGCTATGATGAACATGCCGATGAACCAGGGAATATTTATCTTTTTTGATTTGCTCTTGAAGAGGAATGCGGAAACAAATGCGACG
>Ga0207671_10001816_pt1 | contig 23813 bp, 19 predicted proteins | sample KBSC24metaG_FD_184352 | JGI IMG/M metagenome (GOLD analysis project Ga0207671, IMG submission 184352) | Corn rhizosphere microbial communities from Kellogg Biological Station, Michigan, USA - KBS C2-4 metaG (SPAdes) (version 2) | ecosystem: Host-associated > Plants > Roots > Rhizosphere > Soil... | reverse complement strand
TGTCATCATTACCGGGGGAAGGGTCAAAATTGGCTATGCGGCTGTTTTGAAATTCTTGCGTGCCAATGCTAAGGTGATTTTAACGAGTCGATTCCCCGCATTAGCGTTAGAACAGCTCAGCAGAGAAGACGACTATGAGAAATGGAAAGATAATTTCACGGTTTATGGTTTAGATCTAAGGAATTTAAAAGCAGTCCAACACTTTATTGACTATTGCAATAACAAAATTGAACATTTGGATATTTTAATAAATAATGCTGCACAGACTATAAAATATCCTCTTGAATACTACACGCCTCTAATTGCGACAGAAAACAATCTCCTTTTAAAATCCAAATCAGATAGCCTTTATCAGAATCAAACTCCTTTAACAATTCATCAAAGTAACCTGCTTGATCATTTCGATCAGCAAGAGATACATTTGAACAGATTTGGTCAACCTGTTGATTTTCGAGATAAAAATAGTTGGAACTCAACTTTAAATGAAATTGATCTGGAAGAACTCCTGGAAGTCAATTTAATAAATCACATTTCTCCTTATCAATTAATTTCCGGCCTTACTAATCTGATGTTAAGAAGTAATAACAGGGAGCGATTTATCATAAACGTAACTTCGTCTGAGGGCCAATTCAGTTATCCTAACAAAAACACTTTCCATCCACATACTAATATGACCAAGGCTGCTTTAAATATGCTTACCAGAACATCAGCCAAAGATCTTATAAACGACTCTATTTTCATGAATTCGGTTGATGTAGGCTGGATATCAACCGGCGTGACTGAGGCCAAAAGAGAAAAACAATTCAATGATTTTAAAATCCCTCCTTTAGATCCGGTCGACGGAGCTGCAAGAATACTTCATCCAATTGATGAGGTAATTAATGGAAATAAATCCCTGTATGGCGCATTATTGAAAGATTATAAAGTTGTTGACTGGTAATATTTATCCACAAACAAAAAAGTGTCCTTCATTTTCACGAGAGGCGTTATGGGTGGACAACGGTGCAGAAGTCGAACCATTTTATAGACGTATTGAACAAAATAGGCATTTTTTTCGAGATTTTAGAGGAATGGACTTGACTCATACATCTTTATTTCAATATAACGTTTATATATATTGCTATAAATAATTCTTTCCTGACCATCAAGTAAACTTAATTACATGTACCAGATACCCAATATTGAGGACAAAACAAAAGCTCTTTATATTTATCTAAAAAATAATGAATCGGATAATGAAGGTGATTCATGGTACTATCACCATAATCCTACTATTGTTTCATATATAAATAACTTATCAAAAATTGATTGTGAAAAATTGATTTCTCAAATTTCGGATTGGGAAGAAAGCATGCTCTACAACTTAGCTGATTCATTTCTTCATATATCAAATCCAAATTTAGATGGATATTATTTATACGGAAAGATCTTTCTTAAAATAACAAATGTTGAAATGGGTGAGTATCTTGTTCAAAACAGCCATTTGCTGCGTTCTATAGCAAAGGGAAGCCAACCAATTAAATTCTACTTAGACTTAGAGAAAAAAATTGCCTTATTAAATGACAGCAATGCACTTGAGCTAGTTAGACTTAAAATTGATGAAGAAACAAATGACTTGAATAAATACAAGTTGAAGTAAATTCTGATATTTAGTTTGCTTATTGCACCGTCGTTGCAAAAAAACAAAAAACGCCCCTCATTTTCATGAGAGGCTTAATGGTGGAATACGGTACAAATCCCGAACTCTTTTATATCTGATTTAAAGCGTCTTGCGGATTTCCAATCGATAATATAAGTTTCGCAACCGGATTATGTCCATTTGGAATAACTATCAACTTCGATAACAGCATCAGCGAATGCCTGCGGAGCTTCCTGGGGCAGATTGTGTCCGACACCTCCATCGATGATCTGGTTCTTATATCTGCCTGAGAATTTACTTGTGTAAACGCTCGGCGGTGGATGCGGCGCCCCGTTTGCATCGCCTTCAAGGGTGATGGTAGGCACCGTGATGACCGGGCCTTGGGCCAGTTTTTGCTCCAGATCGTCGTATTTTGCGTCGCCCCGCTCCAGGCCTTGCCGCCAGCGATAATTGTGAATGACGATAGCGACGTGGTCCGGGTTATCAAAGGCTTTGGCCGATCGATCGAAAGTGATGTCATCGAAGTTCCATTTCGGCGAAGCGAGCCGCCAGATCAGCTTGGCGAAGTCATGCCGGTATTTTTCGTAGCCGGCTTTGCCACGGTCTGTCGCGAAGTAGAATTGATACCACCATTGGAGTTCGACTGAAGGCGGCAGCGGTAACTTGCCCGCAGCCTGACTGCCGATGAGGTAGCCGCTGACGGATACCAGGGCTTTGCATCGCTGTGGCCAGAGCGCTGCGATGATGTCGGCAGTGCGTGCGCCCCAGTCGAACCCGGCGAGGATGGCTTTTTTGATCTTGAGCGCATCCATTAATGCGATGGTATCTTCGGCGAGCGCAGATGGTTGGCCGTTTCTGAAGGTTTTAGCTGAAAGAAAGCGCGTTGGGCCGTAGCCCCGCAAATAGGGGATAATTACCCGGTAACCCTTTGCCTCCAACAAAGGCGCGACGTCAGCAAAGGCGTGAATATCATAGGGCCAGCCATGCAGAAGAATCACCGGCGGACCATTAGCGGGCCCGGCTTCCGCGTAGCCAACATTCAAAACGCCGGCATTGATCTGCTTAATCGCGTCGAAAGAGATATTTGTTCGCGGTTTGTGTACACTTATATCTGCCGCGTTTGTTTTGTCCGGTTGGGCATCCGCACGACCCATCACGCCGAGTTCAGCAGCAGCAACGGCCATCGCCGCGACACCCAAAAAACGGCGGCGGTCATAGTTAAATTTTTCTGACATAATTTTAATTCTTAGTTGGATTAATATTTAATGAGAGTCAAGAATCAAGATATCCCATTGTCATTTTCCTGGTTCGTGTCTCTTGACTCGTCGCTGTTAGCGCAATGATTTGAATGATGCACGAAGCTCCTCAGCGAAGACTTGCGGTTGCTCCCACGCCGCAAAGTGCCCCCCTTTGTTGAGCTTACTGTAATAGATGAGTTTTGGGTATGCCCGTTCTGTCCAGCTGCGCGGAGCCTGATAAAGCTCATCGGGAAAGGCGCTCACCGCGACAGGGATAGTAACACCCTTTGGATCAAAGAAGGGAAGCTTGCTTTCCCAGTAGAGACGGGCCGAGGAAATAGCTGTACCTGTCAACCAGTAGAGCGTTATGTTGTCAATAATGTCATCCCGGGTCAGGCCTTCAGACTGGCCGTTGAAAACCCGTGTAATGAGTGCGAGACTGACCCCGTCGTGGTCAAGCATCCAGGCGGCCAAGCCAACAGGTGAATCTTCAATCCCGTACAGTGTCTGTGGCCGGTTCGCCATCTCGCCGGCATAGCCCAGGCCGTGTTTATAGAAAAAGTCGAGTTGATCCCAGGCATGTTTCTCATCAGCTGAGAGGCCGGATGGCGGCGGGTTACCGAACTGGAGCGCTTTCGAAACGTCGGCCGGAAGTGTTGCAGGCATGTTTGTATGAATACCAATCAATTCGGGTGGCAGTTGCAGCGCCATTTGTTCGGTAACAGCATTGCCCCAATCACCACCCTGCGCTACAAACCGCGTATATCCCAGGCGTTTCATTAACACGATCCATGCCCGTGCGATGTGCTGCGGATCCCAGCCGATAGTGGTCGGCTTGCCCGAAAAACCATAGCCCGGCAGTGACGGAATAACGACATCAAAAGCATCTTCTATCTTTCCACCATAGGCAACAGGATCGGTGAGTGGGCCGATGATCTTCAATTGTTCGATGATTGAGCCTGGCCAACCATGAGTGATAATCACCGGAAGTGCTTTCGGGTTTTTAGACCGGACATGAACAAAGTGGATGTCAACACCGTCAATATTTGTGATGAACTGCGGGTACGAATTTAGTTTCGCCTCGCACTTGCGCCAATTGTATTCGGTCGCCCAGTAATTCGCGAGCGCCTGGATAGTAGACAACTGCACGCCCTGGGATTGATCGGTAACAGTTTCCTTATCGGGCCAACGGGTTGCCGACACACGCTTGCGGAGGTCGGCGAGTGCTGCTTCAGGAACGTTGATGTGGAAGGAGCGGATAGTCTCCGGGTTTTCGGATTTAGTAGCTGGGGCCGTTTGGGCAAATCCGGGCGCTGTGAGCAGGATGAGGGCTCCGGTACTGCCGGTAATAATTGTACTTGCCATGGTGCGTTTGGTTTTTTTGATTGTTTTCATGGTTTTACGATTTATTGGTGATAAAAACTTATTCGGTTATATGATTTCAGGACGTTTGGCAGCGCCGAATGAACAAGTCATCATTTAAAATCTGCCCCAATAGTCATCGATTTCCACTTTTCCAATTCTGCAGATATGGCAACCTACTTTTCTGAAGCCCTGTTACTCCCCTCAAAGCCAGAGAAGCGAACTCCTGGCGACTCGTTTAGCGCTACAGGTTGAAATTTATTCAGACACGTCGGTGATCATTTTATTTACGATCAGCCAGCGGTTATTTATTTTATGAAACGACAGAAACTCGTCGTAATTAAACTCGTACATTTTAACATGAACTTTGGCAATGGCTATGGAGTTGAGCACATTAACCGAGATGATGGTTCCTTTAAAAGGCTTTCCGGAATCTTTCGGGCTTTGCCGGTTCTTTACTCCGTCAAGGTACTGATCAAGCGTTTTAGCGTAAGGCTGTCCCTTCACGTCTCCGAATAATAAGGTGCCGGGATTATAAATGTTCCGCAAGGTACTAATGTCGCCTTCGTAGATACCTTTGAAGTAATAGTCTTCCAATGCCTGGGTAATTGCTAATGAATCTTGCCGATTGTTTTCCATTTTCGTTGAATTTTGTGCTTTTAATACCCACAAAGTGCAGGACAAAAAAGCAGTTAATAAAACCGTTTTCATATCAATTCAGATTATGCCCGGTAGCGATTCCGCCAATGGCACAGTTAATAAATTCATTCTTAACAATTAAATAAGCCGTTTGGACGATATCGTCTATTTCGCCATCCGGCTCAGCAGGTGCTATCCCTTATTTTGATCAGCGGCATCACGATGCATAGATATGCAGATCACGCTCGGCGCAATTCTATTAGTCCATCCGCTCGGTTAAAAAAGGTATCAATCAGAATGCAGTCAAAAATGTCGTCAAGTCCAGGATGGATAAGGCTGCTCCTGGTTTTTTTGCGATTGAGTTTTGTTGAGGTCATGGTAGTTCCTCCTTAATTTCGGGTTTACCGGAACGGCCCGGTTGCTTATGCAACAATTGAAGATATTAGTGGTTTGTCATTTTTTATTTTTTTCAAACCAAAACCGGTCAGCCCAACCAGAACCGGCAATCTCCTTATTCTGTCATACCCACCACAGCGGACCATAAATACAATAAATGCATCCATGCTTTTTCAAAATATCGTCAACAAAATAATAAATTTGCGTCCGAAGTATGAATCATCATTTTAAAGATCACTGCCATGAAAAGAATTGCGATAAATGGCTTCGGACGTATCGGCCGGGCTTCCCTTAAACTTGCGCTCGAAGACGAAGACCTCGAGGTAGTTGCTATCAATGACCTTATGCATATTGAGAATGCTGCCTACCTGTTTAAATATGACAGCGTCTACGGACGCTATGAAAAAAGTGTGGAAGCAAATGAAAGCGCGCTGCTTATAGGAGAAAAAAGTATTTCCTATTTCTCCATCCGGGACCCGAAAGACCTGCCCTGGAAGCAGATGCAAATCGATATCGTGATTGAAAGCACCGGTTTCTTTACCGCTTTCGCGGACGCCGAAAAACACATTATTGCGGGTGCAAAAATTGTTGTCCTGTCCGGACCAACTAAAAGCCCTGAGATCCCTACGGTAGTGCATGGCGTTAACACCGAAGATGGACAAACCGGAATTTTTTCCTGTGCAAGCTGCACGACAAATAATATCAGCCCCCTCATCGAAATCCTGGGACGAAGGATTGGAATCAGAAAAGCAATACTCAACACCGTGCACGCTTATACTGCTTCACAGTCCTTAGTGGACGCACCGTCAAGGCGGGAGCCCAGGATGGGCAGGGCAGCCGGCGCAAACCTCTCCCCTGCGTCTACAGGCGCAGCGATCGCTACCACGAAGGCCTTACCTCAATATGTGGGCAAATTTGACGGCGTTGCTATTCGCACGCCCGTGCCTATTGGCTCGATGTCCGATATTACTTTCATTGCAGAAAGACCAACCTCACCCGAAGAAATTAATGAAATTTTAAAGCAGGAGGCAGCTAGCGAGCGTTACCGAAAAGTTGTTTCTGTAACCGACGAACCACTGGTTTCCTCAGATATTATCAAAAGCAGCTACGCGGCCATAGTCGATCTGGAACTTACCAGGGTTGTGGATGGTGACCTGGTTAAGGTCATGGCCTGGTATGATAATGAATGGGGCTTCTCTAATCAGATGATCAGGCAGATTGCGCAGCTTGAGATTTAAGCCGAAAATCAGAACATAAAAACGCCCCTCATTTTCATGAGAGGCGTTTGGGTAAATGGTGGGGCTCATTTCGAACCAATTTATAGCAGATTTCGAAACAAATCGAACCAAGAGGGTGCGGATGTGAAAACAGTCATACTCCATAGAAATCTCTTCTTGCGGCCGAAATGATCACCGCTTGTTATCATAAAGAAGGCATAACCCAACAGGTAACAGGCAATTATGATCTGCCGTTCTGCATTACTTGAATTAAGGCCATTTTAATCGCAAGTAAGGCAATATTGATCATGAATCTATTGGCGACAGAAGGCCGTAAGCACGATCATCCATAAAAATCAGCGCGGGTTTCTTAACTTCACCATGATAGCTATTGCCGGATATTTAGTATAAGTGGTTATTTAAAATCTGCTCCGATGGTTGTTGATTTCCATTGTTCCAATTCTGCAGACATGGTGGTCAGTTTGTTTGAAGCACGGTTATAGGCGTCATTCCCGAGAAACAAGTGCATCGGCGGGTCAGGATTCTCAGCCAATTCCATAAATATTTCAGCTGCACGGTCCGGGTTGCCTGGTTGTTGTCCGTTTGCCGACAAGTAACGGTCTTGGGTGTTTTTTACAGCTTCATATCCCTCTATCTTAGACGAGATTCACCGGCTTTTGTATGTTTTAGCACGGGTGCTATCTGGCCGCCCCAGAATAAGATCATATCCCATTTTTCCTGCTCGATGGCGGCTTTTCTTAAATGCGACATGAACTGCGTTAGGAAAATTGCTGCGGGTGGAGTGTATAAAGGTATGTTGATGTCAAAGGCACCGGTTTGCTACATCAGTGTAAAAAAAGATGCTGCGCCTTGGTAAACTTTCGCACCTGAAGTTAACGTTAATAACGTATTAGAGAAAAATGATCCAATTTAAAGCAGTGCTATTTTACATCCTGTTCTTATTTGCAGCGATAAACCATTCTATCGGGCAGGAACGATCTCCTAAAACAGCGGCGCCTGATGTGTCGCCGGCTTTCAAAAATTTACAGGCGCGGTTTGTGAAGATCCCCGATTCCGTGCAGACGAGCGTCTACTGGTACTGGATATCTGATAATATATCAAAAGAGGGTGTTGTCAAAGATCTGGAGGCGATGAAAAAGGTGGGGATCAACAGGGCCTTCATCGGTAATATCGGCTTAAATGACGTTCCTTATGGCAAAGTAAAAATGTTTTCTGAGGAATGGTGGGACATCCTGCACACCGCGCTGAAGACAGCCACACAGTTGAATATCGAGATCGGCATCTTCAACAGCCCGGGCTGGAGCCAGTCCGGCGGCCCTTGGATAAAGCCGGAGATGGCAATGCGTTATCTGACTTCATCACAGGTGATGGTGAAAGGTCCTCTTGTTTTTAACAGGCAACTGGTCAGACCACAGGTAAATTTTCAGGATGTAAAAGTTCTGGCTTACCCGGTAGCCGATGATTATAATGCGGATATTCGTCTTGCTGCACCGAAAATCTCATCGGTTCCGGTACTGGATTCATTGGACAATTTGATGGATAACAATGCGGCGACCGGGATCCATTTAAAGAAAGGTCAGCCTCTCGTCCTTGACATCGCTACGAAAACACCTTACACTGTCCGTAGTATCATGATAGTATCCACCCATCAAGCTGTTTATATCGAAGGCGATATCCAGGCTAAAGTAAATGACGGCTACGTGACGGTAAAACATTTTTCCATTGATCGCAGCAACCCGGAACTCAATACGGGCTTTGCACCCTGGGGGCCGGCAACAATTTCTCTGGCCGCCACAACTTCCGACCGGTTCAGGCTGGTGTTCACCAATATCTCGGCCGATTGCGGCATTGCTGAATTAAAGTTATCAGCAGTGCCGATGGTTGAAAACTATATTGAAAAATCGCTGGCTAAAATGTGGCCGACCCCGCACCCTTTCTGGAAAGATTACCAATGGGCACCGCAACCGGTTGCAAGTCCCGAATATGTGATCGATCCGGCTAAAGTAACCGACATTTCGTCCTATATGGCCGCTGATGGTACGTTGGACTGGAAAGTGCCCGCAGGCACCTGGATCATTGAACGGATCGGCATGACGCCAACCGACGTAACCAACGCCCCCGCTCCTCCGCAAGGGCGCGGCCTTGAAGTCGACAAAATGAGCAGCAAGCATATTGCAGAACATTTTGACGCTTACCTGGGACAAATAATAAAACGCATCGCACCCGAGGACCGCAGGACATGGCGGGTCGCGGTGGAGGACAGCTACGAAACCGGCAGCCAGAACTGGACCGACGACCTGCTAGCTGAATTCAAAGAAAAATATCATTATGATCCCACACCTTACCTTCCTGTTCTCCAGGGAAAAGTAATTGGCAGTGAGGACATGTCCGACCGCTTTCTCTGGGATCTGAGGAGATTGGTTGCCGACGATGTGTCCTTTAAATATGTAGGCGGACTACGCGAGATAAGCCATAGGAATGATCTTACGACCTGGCTCGAAAACTACGGACACTGGGGTTATCCGGGAGAGTTTTTACAATACGGCGGCCAGTCTGATGAGATCGGCGGCGAGTTCTGGAGCGAAGGTGATCTGGGTGATATTGAAAACCGCGCAGCTTCGTCATCAGCACACATATATGGTAAGATTAAGGTATCAGCAGAATCGTTTACTGCAGTGGGTAACCCATGGTCCCGTTATCCCGCAATGTTTAAAAAGCGCGGTGACCGTTTTTTTACAGAGGGCATCAACAATAGTTTACTGCATGTCTATATTCAGCAGCCGGACGATAATACCCGGCCCGGGATTAAGTGCTTGGTTTGGCGTTGAATTTAACAGGCTGAACACCTGGTTTTTTGATATGGATGTTTTGCTAAAATACCTCAAACGCTGTAATATGATGCTTCAGCAGGGTCAATATGTCGCCGATGTCGCTTATTTCATCAGTGAGGATGCACCTAAAATGACAGGAGTAACAAATCCGGAATTGCCGCAGGGCTATTCATTCGATTATATTAACGGCGATATTATCAAAGGTGCTCTGACGGTAAAAGATGGTAAACTCACCCTGCCAAACGGCATAGCCTACAGTATTCTGGTGATGCCTCAGCTTAAAACCATTCGTCCTGAACTATTAGCAAAAATAAAAGAACTCGTACAACAGGGTGCCGTTATTTTAGGGCCAAAACCTGAGCGGTCTCCAAGTTTACAGGGCTATCCGGACGCAGATAAGTCTGTTCAAAATATTGCGGATGACCTTTGGGGTAAAAACGATGGTTTAACCGTTAAGATCAACCATTATGGCAAAGGATTGGTCCTGAGCGGAATGAGTATGCAGGAAGCGCTGGACTTGATTAAGGTCATCCCCGATCTCAGGATCGCCAAAAGTGATTCCATTCTGTTTATCCACCGGCAATTGCAAGAGGGTTCGGTTTATTTTATTTCCAATCAGAAAAATAGCCCGGTTAAGATATCTGCCACGTTCCGCATCACCGGCAAAAAGCCTGAGCTCTGGAATGCGGTGACCGGCTCAACACGTGCTTTGCCGGCTTATCATCAAACAGCGTCGACTACCACGACACCAATACAGCTGGCACCCTATGAAAGCGCATTCGTGATCTTCAGCAGGGAGGGGAATTCAGGTGATACAACTAAAACCAATTACCCGGCGCCGGCAAAAACCATCTTTATCAATAAACCATGGATGGTAAGCTTTGATAAAAATATGCGGGGTCCCATAAAGCCGGTAAAATTTGATACACTGAGCGATTGGTCGAAAAATGCAAATGACAGTATCAGGTATTATTCCGGTACCGCCTGGTATCAAAATAGCTTCAAAATAAAAAATATAGAGAAAGGTGCAAATTATGTAATTGATCTCGGCCTTGCCAGAGCTATTGCTAAAATTTCGGTTAATGGCGTCGAAATGGGTGGCGCCTGGACCCCGCCCTACCAGCTTGATATCACTAGGTCACTTAAACCGGGCGAAAATAAACTGGAAATTAAAATAGTCAATACCTGGGTAAACCGATTGCTCGGTGACGCGCTTTTGCCGGCAGACCAGAGGAAGACGGCTACTTTGTTTGGGCCCGACCCCAGGAATGGCCTGCAATCATCAGGGTTGCTGGGACCAGTCACCATTAAAGTTTATAAATATTAATAACAACACCGGACAACATCATGCCAGCTATAACAAAAGACCGTTTTCGATACCGTGAAAAATGACTATTGAGCTTCAAAATGCATCGTTGCTTAATATTAGACCTACTGCAGAAAAGGCAATACTAAACCTCCAGAATTTGGACATTTTATATTAAGATGCGAGCACAGAAACCAAAAAGTACCTGGTTTGAATGCGTTTTCCTGGAAATTTGGTTTATGACGGCGAGATATGTCGAACACCTTTAGCCAACAAAGTCGCCGAGTTAATGTATATGAAAACAAAGAGCTGCGAACAAAAAAATGGGACAAAGTCTTTAGAAAAGATTTTGTCCCATGAAGGGTAAATGATGGGGCTCGAACCCACGACCCTCGGTACCACAAACCGATGCTCTAACCAACTGAGCTACATCTACCGTGTTGGGAGTGCAAATGTAAATATTTACCGCCTAAAGTCAAGCAGATTTTTAAAATTACAATCGCCTTACCGTTTAATTTACCGCTATGGCCAATAATTGCCGAAATTTGTATCCATGGCAGAGCAATTAATCGAGTTGAATGTGACGGGGATGCACTGTAATAATTGCGCCATATCCGTACATAGATTATTAGAAAAAAAAGGTTTTCGTGATATCCTGGTGGATTTTGCTTCCGAAGAAGTAAAATTTTCAGCAGACAACGAAGCCAAAGTGCAGGACGCGATCAAGGGCATCGAAGGATTAGGCTACAAAGTAATTGAAGATGCAGCCCTGCATAGCGAAAAGTTCTATGACAAGATAGAGAACAAACTCATCTTCTGTACCATATTCACCATCCCTCTTTTATCTTCTATGGTAATACCATGGCACTTTCTGCATCTGCCCATAGTGCAGTTATTGTTATGCTTGCCGGTTTTCGTTGTGGGATGTCTTCATTTTGGTAAAAGCGCCTGGCATTCGGTAAAGGGCGGTGTGCCCAATATGGATGTGCTGATATTTATCGGCTCGTCATCGGCTTTTATTTACAGCATGGTAGGAACATTGGAACATTTGGGGATGCGCTACCAGTTTTATGAAACCTGCGCCACAATTATTACACTCGTACTTTTAGGCAATTTGTTTGAAAAACGCTCGGTAACCCAAACCACTTCAGCAGTAAAAGACCTCGTCAAAATCCAACAGGTAAACGCTATCCGTATCATTAATGGTGAACAGGAAATGATCAGCGCCCGCGACGTGCGCCCCGGTGATACGCTTTTGGTAAATACAGGCGATAAAATACCTGTAGATGGAGAGGTATTATCAGGCAATGCGTCTGTTAATGAATCCATGCTTACCGGGGAAAGTATCCCGGTTGAAAAAGGGAAATATGACACCCTGATCGGCGGGACAATTGTGGAACATGGCAATGTAACCATGATCGCCACCAAAGTGGGTTCCACTACCGTACTCTCACAAATCATCGACTTGATGAAGAAGGCCCAGGCTGCCAAACCACCCGTTCAGAAGTTAGGCGACCAGGTTGCTGCTATATTTGTGCCTGCTGTTATCCTGATTGCAGCAGTAACTTTTGTGCTTACCTATTTCCTGGGTCATGCCGGCATACAGCACCCGTTAATGAACGCGATAGCTGTATTGGTGATCTCCTGCCCCTGCGCCATGGGATTAGCCACGCCTACTGCCGTAATGGTTGGACTTGGTCGTGCAGCCAAAAACGGGATACTAATAAAAGGAGGTGATACGATTGAGGCTGTCACCCAAACCAAATACATTGTATTTGACAAAACAGGGACACTAACCACCGGGAAATTCCACATCAACAAAATAAAAATAGAAAAGGGAATCGATATTGAAGCCGTTCGCGGAACGATAACCGCGATAGAAGAGCGCTCAAACCACCCCATCGCACGTTCGCTGGTAAGCGAATTGAAAAACCTTCCGCAGCAAAAATTGATATTAAAGTCGGTCACCGAGGAAAAAGGATTGGGCATGCGGGCAGAAGACGTGGATGGCAATCACTATTTCCTGGGTTTAGGTAAATCAAATGCAGAAAGCGATTTTAATGTGTCGCTTTATAAAAACCAGGTTTTGCTGGCGGAAATTGAAATTGATGATGAAATAAAGCCACAGGCGGCATCCTTGATCACCTCTTTAAAGCAGATGGGTATTATCCCGGTATTATTAAGCGGTGACAAACAAAACAGGTGCTTGAAAGTAGCCAAAGCCATAGGTATTGACGAAGTACACGGCGAGAAACTACCGGGCGAAAAGTTAACAATGATCGACGTTTACAAAAAGAAGGGACAAACCATCATGGTAGGCGATGGCATAAACGACGCCCCTGCCCTAACTAAGGCCGATGTAGGCATCTCAATGAACGATAGCAGCCAGGTAGCTATACAATCGGCCAGGGTTATATTGCTGAATACCGACCTGTATTCACTCGTTAAGTTCCTGCAAATCAGCAGGCATACGCTGATCACCATCAAACAAAATCTTTTCTGGGCCTTTGCCTACAATATTGTAGCTATCCCGATAGCCGCTTTCGGCTTTTTAAACCCGATGGTGGGCGCTTTTGCCATGGCGTTTTCAGATGTAGTTGTCATCGGAAATTCATTGCGGTTGAAAGCGAAGAAGATCGATTGATTTCAGACCATAGTTGATAGTCCATAGTCCATGGTTATACGCGACAATATATCTCTCAAATATTTATTTAGATATAATGTTTTCTATTTTTGACACGGGTTATGGACTATCAACTATGGTCCATGGACTAAAAAAAGAAATGATCGAAATTTTTACAGACGGTGCATCAAGCGGAAACCCGGGGCCCGGTGGTTATGGAGTAATCCTTCGCTCAGGCAAACATTATAAAGAGCTTTCAGAAGGTTTCCGTAAAACGACCAACAACCGCATGGAATTATTGGCCGTAATAAAAGGCCTCGAAGCGCTCAAAAATTTAAAACAAGACGTTACTATCTACTCTGATTCCAAATATGTGATCGATGCTATCGAGAAACGATGGGTACATGGCTGGCTTCAAAAAGGCTTTGCAGGTAAAAAGAATAAAGATCTCTGGCTGCGTTATCTTGAAGTGAGCAAACTCCACAATATCAAGTTCGTATGGGTACGCGGACATGCCGGTCACCCGGAAAACGAAAGATGTGATGTATTAGCCGTAGCTGCCGGAAAACAAAAAAATCTGCTGATCGACTCTGTATTCGAAATGGAATCGGCGAAGGTCAACTTGTTGTAAGGTTAGAAAGTTGAAATGTTGCAAAGTTTTTAAATCAAACTGATGCAAACCAACATTACAACCTTCCAACATTTCAACTTTCAAACAAAAACTACTGAATCGCCACCAACCCCTCAAAAGTCCGTTTAGTTACTTGTGGTGAAAAACAGGCCATCATTTCTTCCGCCTGCTTTACCATATTTTCCGAACCGATAAAAATAGCTGAACGCTGGTGCAATTCAGTTACCTCAAGGTCCAAAATGCGCTCATACCCATTACTTGCCTTGCCCCCAGCCTGTTCTATCAGGAATGCCATCGGGTTACATTCATAAACCAGTCGTAATTTGCCTTTCGGTGCGCTGGCTGTTATCGGGTAAATAAATATCCCACCTTTGATCAGGTTACGGTGTATATCGGCTACCATTGAACCGATATAGCGCGAAGTATAAGGGCGCCTGGTCTTCTCATCCTCTACCTGGCAGTATTTGATATATTTTTTTACGCCATCCGGAAAATGCACATAATAACCTTCATTAATAGAATAAATGATACCATCAGCAGGTATTTTCATATCCGGATGCGACAAGCAAAACTCTCCTATTGAAGGATCAAGTGTAAAGCCATTCACCCCCTTACCCGTAGTATAAACCAACATGGTTGATGAACCATAGATCACATAACCTGCGGCAACCTGTTCCGTTCCGCGTTGTAGTACATCCTCCTCTAATGTGGCCCTGCCTTTGGTTGATTTCCTTCTGTAGATCGAAAAAATAGTTCCGATACCTACATTGACGTCAATATTAGATGAGCCATCCAATGGGTCAATAGCTACAATATATCTCGCATCTTTTGAAACTTCTGATTCGATGTGGATGATATCATCGTTTTCTTCCGATGCCACAATACAGCATTCGCCGCCGCTTCTTAAAGCAGCGATAAATTGATCGTTGGCATATACGTCCAGTTTCTTCTGGCCCTCGCCCTGGATATTGATTGTACCAGCTTCTCCTAATATATCCGCCAGGCCCGCTTTATTTACCTCGCGGTTCACAATTTTAGCAGCGATACCGATATCTCTCAGCAGCCTCGACAGCTCACCCTTAGCGTACGGAAAGTCTGCTTGTTTCTCAATAATAAATTGGCCTAAGGTTTTGGCGATCTTCATGGACTTAGTGTATTAAATACAATATTATTTCTGCAATTCTATGGCCTCTAAGGTATGGATTTTTTCCTCAGAAATGCAAAATCTAAGCATTGTACGTAATTTATGCCAACCTTGTTTCCCTGCTGCTCCGGGGTTTAAGTGTAAACAACTGATCTTTTTATCATAGATCACTTTCATGATATGGGAGTGTCCGCAAATAAATAATTTTGGAGGGTTAGTGTAAATTTCTTGTCTTATTGACGGGTTATATTTCCCCGGGTAACCACCGATATGCGTCATCCAGACATCCACCTCTTCACATTTAAAACGCAGATGTTCGGGATAATCTAATCTCAACTCTTTTCCGTCAATGTTTCCGTAAACACCGCGCAAAGGTTTAAAGGCTTTCAATTTATCCGCCAGTTCAATCGTACCAAAATCACCGGCATGCCATATCTCGTCGCAGTTTTCAAAGTGCTTAAAAACGGCTTCATCGAGGTAACCGTGGGTATCCGAAAGTAGGCCTATTTTAACCATTTAATATTTGTAGATGATTTTTATTATAAAATATACTACAATCATTACCGATGATACAGTAACATTAGTAGTATATCTTTTCTTACTATTGAAATAGAGCGAAGCAGCAAAAGCGATAAAATATATGATAGATAAAATGATAAAGGGCTTTTCCCATTCGTTAACTCTTTCAATAGGAACTCCGAATGCCTTTAATGAAGGATAACCACGATATAAATCTGTAGCTTGATAAATCAATCTGCCCAAAATAACAAATAAACAAACAGTCAAAATCATCGAAAAGACTTTCATATCAAAAAGCAATAAAGTAAGGTTGCAGCAATTTAAGATATTCTTCCGAATAATTGCCCGCAGATTTATAGATCACCAACTTGCTTATTTCTGTCGAAACTTTTTCGAACCCAAAGCAAGCAATAATCCTGTGTGGCGCCGAATCTTCAAATGATCTGACATTTATTCTTTTTTGCAGACATAAATTGCCCTCCGAAGCGAGATAGAAAACAAAGTCCGCAATAGTTAAAGGTATGATCAGCCAAAAGCTGCCTTCCAGACTTAAATGTGCAACAGCAGTCTTGATCAGCTTTTTAAAAAAATCCTCATCGGTATGCTTTGCTAATTCCTTTTTTGCTTCCGGTGATTTTAACGAATTAATAAAAAACGGCGGGTTTGAAACGATCAGATCATAATTTCTATCCGGATTCGTCGCAAAAAATTCTTCAAAACCCAGCGGATACACATTCAATCGTTGAGAAAAGGGCGAATAGCTAAAATTCGTTTTGGCCGTATTGGCTGCTGTCGTGTCGATCTCAATAGCATCAATTTTGGCATCCACAAATCTTTGCGCCAGCATTAAAGCGATCACGCCCGTACCCGTACCAATATCCAATACAGTTTTAGGGTGATCTGCTATAACCAGTGCACCCAGCAATACCCCGTCAGTATTGATCTTCATGGCGCATCCGCTCTGATCAACATTAAATTGTTTGAACCGGAAAATATCGGGCATGGTTATATCTCGTAAAACTCAATAGGCAAACCATCCGGGTCAGCAAAAAACGTAAAGCGCTTGCCGGTAAATTCATCGACCCGAATAGGTTCAATAAATATATTGTGTGACTGTATATGACGAACGGCTTCGTCAATATCATCCACTTCAAATGCGATATGCCTTAACCCTGCGGCTTCAGGCCGGGATGGCCTGGGCGGCGGGTCAGGAAATGAAAAAAGCTCAATCTGGTATTGTCCTCCAACTTCCAGGTCGAGCTTATATGAATTTCTTTCTTTGCGGTAAACTTCCTGTAGTATCGTTAAACCAATTGCCTCAGTATAAAATCGTTTGGATCTTTCATAATCCGAACAGATGACAGCGATATGATGTACACGGTTTAATTTAAGCATTTATTCGTTTATGAATTATCAGACTTACGAAGTTTTGAAAACTTCGTAAGTCTTTGCCAATAACTTATTCGCCCAAAATCACATGCAATACGTTATCGTAAACTAACTTGATATCGGTAATATGGCCGAATGGTTCTTCGTCAATATGCAAATAACCATCACTCACTGTGCCCAATAAGCTGAATTCCACCTCGCTGGTCGCCATCAGTTCAACAAAACGTTCCTGCTCTTCCGGCGATATACTCACCACTACCCTGCCCTGTGCTTCACCAAATAAGAACGCATCCTTCCGTATCGCGCTGTCTGATTCTATCTCGAAACCAAAGCCATTTGGCATAGCCGACTCTAGCAACGTAATAAACAAACCACCGTCAGACACGTCATGCGCCGACTGTATCACCTGGTGTTTGATCAGTTGTTTGATCACCTGGTGCATATCGTACTCCTTATCCAAATCGAAATACGGAGCTGGTGCTGATAATATTTTATGATACGAAGCCAAATATTGCGATGAAGCAATGTCGTTAACGGACTCACCAATCAAATAGATCAGATCGCCGGGCTGCTTAAAATCAGCCGTCATTAAGGTTGATACATCGTCCAGCACCCCCAGCATACCAATTGTTGGTGTAGGAAACACAGGGCCATCATCCGTTGACTGGTTATAAAAGCTCACATTGCCACCGGTAACAGGGGTTTCAAATTTGGTACACGCCTCGCCCATCCCCTTTATCGCCCCAACAAACTGCCAGTACACTTCTGGCTTGTATGGATTACCAAAATTCAAACAATTGGTGATGGCCACCGGCTCACCACCAGCGCAGGTGATATTACGGGCAGCTTCGGCCACGGCAATAGCGCAACCTTTTTGCGGGTCCGCATATACATAACGCGAATTACAATCGACTGTCAGCGCAATGGCCTTATCCGTGTCCCTTACATGCACTATCGCGGCATCGCAAGGGCGGTTAGTGGTCATGGTTGACGCGCCAACCATTGAATCATATTGCCTGGTAACCCAGCGCTTTGACGCAATGTTAGGATGCGATATCAAGTGCTCTGCCACATCTTTCAGATCGGCGGGCTCTTTTACATCTTCTATCTTGAATTCTTGATTTTTCTTAAAATAGGCAGGTTCGCTGTACTGGCGTTCATAAACAGGTGCACCTCCGCCTAAAACCAGATCATCAGCAGGAACATCAGCAACCAATTCTCCATTCATGTAATATAACAAACGTTTGGTATCAGTTACCTCGCCGATAATGGCGCAATTTAGATCCCATTTATCAAAAACAGCTTCTACTTCTTTTTCTCTTCCTTTATGTACCACGATGAGCATACGTTCCTGAGATTCTGAAAGTAGTATCTCGAAAGGTTTCATATTCTCCTGGCGTGTAGGCACTTTATCCAGGTAAATAACCATACCATGCTCACCCTTTGCCGACATTTCGGAATTGGAGCAGATAATACCCGCTGCACCCATATCCTGCATGCCCACTACAGCGCCAGTTTTGATTACTTCAAGCGTAGCTTCCAATAATAGTTTTTCCTGGAAGGGATCACCCACCTGTACAGCAGGCAAATCATTAACTGAATCTTCTGTAATATCTTTGGATGCGAAAGCCGCACCATGTATACCGTCTTTACCAGTTGCTGAACCCACGATATAAACCGGGTTGCCAACTCCGTAAGAAGTAGCCGAAACTGTTTCACCGGCTTTAACAATACCGGCCGACATGGCGTTTACCAGCGGATTAACATTGTAACACTCATCAAAAAACAGCTCACCGCCTACTGTCGGGATACCGAAAGCATTGCCATAATCGCCGATGCCTTTAACTACTCCCTTGATCAGCCATTTGGTACGATCAAGGCTCAGATCGCCAAAACGCAGGGAATTTAACTGCGCTATCGGCCTTGCTCCCATCGTAAATATATCACGGTTGATACCACCAACACCTGTAGCCGCACCCTGGTAAGGTTCCAAAGCTGAAGGGTGGTTATGTGATTCTATTTTAAAAGCGCAGCCGATGCCATCGCCCAGGTCAACCAGTCCTGCATTCTCTTCGCCTGCTTTGGCCAGCATACGCGGACCGTCCTTAGGCAGGGTCTTTAACCAGGTGATCGAATTTTTATAAGAACAATGTTCGCTCCACATCACCGAGAATATAGAAAGCTCTGTAAAGTTAGGGACACGGCCCAATATCTCTTTTATACGTTCAAATTCTTCGGGTAGTAAGCCTAAATCTTTAGCTGTTTGGGTGGTGGTTAATTCCAGGGTCTCCAAGGTAATTACGTTTTGTTGAAAGGATGTGCAAAGGTAGAAAAAAGAGGCGAAAGGTGAAAGGATAAAGGCGAAGGGTTTACCAACCACGTTCAATTTTCTCTTTATTTTTTCTTATCCTTTCACCTTTTGCCTTTATCCTTTCACCTCTTATTCATTATTCAGCGTCCGGGATCACAAAACTAATAGGGATAGTATATTTCACCCGAACAGGTTGCCCGTTTTGCTTGCCCGGTTTCCAGGCAGGTGCTAATTTTAGTACACGCAATGCCTCTTCATCCAAACCATAGCCCGGCCCCTGCATAACGGTGATATTGGATAAATGCCCATCCCTTTCAATGATAAAACTTAAAAATACTTTTCCGCTTTTACCCGCATCTGATGCCTGGCCTGGATAATGGATATTTTTTTGCAGAAACTTCGACCACGCCGCAGCGCCACCATATGGTTCAGGCAATACTTCTAAACCACCAACGTCAACCGGGTCATTAGTATTTGCCTTCGGTCCGGGATCTATAGGGCCGCCGTCGCTTGTTCCTTTCTTCAATATATTCACGCCAGGTCCTGTGCCTTTGGCTGTTTCCGGACCAATCGTTGATACGATTAGATCAGCTTTTGTTGGCGCATTGGTCGATACCGGATCGGGGCCCATTACCATCGTTGTATATTTTATAGTTGGTGAATGAGGCGCCGGCTGGGTCGTTATATGCTTTACCTGTTTTGGAGTTACAACTCTTTGGCGCAATGTAACTGTGACAAATTTTTTAAACGCATCCTCAGGGATTATTTTTGGTACCGGGTGAGATTTGAATAAAACTGCACAGGAGAATCCCAATATGGTAACACCGGCAAAAGCAATACCCATCGCCTTCATCATATTACCGCCATAATGTTTCCTGAGATCATAAGCGCCATATTCTTTATTACGGTCATCAAATACAAGATCGAGCCACTCGGTCCTGTATAAATCGGATTTTGAGCCAAACATAATTTTAGATTTAAATTGTGAATAAATTACAATGAACTGGGATATAAACCGGTTTTTATCAATCACCTTCAGGAATTACAAAACTGATAGGCAACGTGAATTTCACACGCACAGGCTTGCCATTCTGAATACCCGGCTTCCAGGCCGGTGCTAATTTCAAAACCCTCGCAGCCTCCTCATCCATACCATAACCAGCACCTCGTTCAACGGTAACATTTGACAAATGCCCATCTTTTTCAACAATAAAACTTAAAAAAACCTTCCCTTGCGCATGGGCATCTGAAGCCTGTGGCGGATAATGCATATTTTTCTGTAAGAACTTCCCCCATGCCTCTGCACCTCCTCTTGGTTCGGGCAATATCTCAACTGCATTCATTTCTTTTGGGGTGTTGTCTTCGGTTATCTTTGCATTGGCATTTCCATTGTCGACAGGCAAACCTAAATCAATACCATCATCATTTCCCTTTACTGTTTTTTGACCGACGGCTGCGGTTTGAAGTTCAGTTAGTTTGGGAGGTTCTTCGGCCCTTTCGTCGGGAGTTACCACCGGTGGCGGAAATCTAACCGTGCTTGCCTGCACGTGTGGTTTTGGCGGTTCAATATGTGGTGGAACTATTGGAGGTTTAGTAGTATTGGGCGGAGGAAGGATATTAACAATAGTCGGTGGTGTGGAGTCAACAGGCGTTGGCTTAAATAAATAATGTTGCGCGGCAAATAGAACACTAACACTAAAAAGGGTAATTGCCAATGCCTTTACCAATGTCCTGTCGTAATGTTTTCTTAGATCATAGGCGCCGTAAGCCTTGTTACGGTCGTCAAATACAAGCTCGAGCCACTCGGACTTGTACAAATCAAATTTTGAGATAAGCATGGTTTTGAAATTTAATTTTGATATATAACGATTATACAATATTAAATATTGTATAAAATCAAATATTTTAATTTCAGGGAACCGATGCCCCTCTTTACCTCTCAGATATAGATTTATATATTTACCATTTATCAGTCACAATTTTTTTAACAGGCTGCTGATCTGTTTTTTTTACTTTATCCCCTTCCTTCATATATTTCTTCAATTTCTCGCCCGTCTGCTTACAGAAAGCGCCCGTTTGTTCAAGCAGGGCGTCCAGGTCTTTTTGGCTTATTTTGGTGGTGGCTTTTTCAAGCGGAAGATCAATACCGGTAACAGGCACAAAATTGCCGTACCTGTTTTTCTCATACGGTGTGTATACGAAATCGGTTATCCAATACCGGTATTTGGCATCCTTACATTCAATAGTTAGAGCACAAGCAATTTCACCGGTTTCATGCTTGGTAAGTGAACTATAGGTCAAAAACTTATCCTTAATGTTTATGCTGAAATTATCGGACTTTAGGGGCTTTTCTTTTGGATAAGTGTTCGCTATAAATCCGTCAGCATTTTTTTTCAGGCTATCCGTTGTAGTACCCGGAGCATCAACCACCTCGTAGTAAATGTATTTATTATGCTCATCCTGGGATAGCAGGCTTTTTTGAGCGCTGGCCACACCTGCGCACAATAAACAAATCGAAATCATCAAAATTCTTTTCATATTATAAAGATAACAATAAAGCCGCCCCTATTCAGGAAGCGGCTTTTTCACAATTAAATTATTTGTTTTTTTAGAACGCGTAAACTGCAGCCAGCACAAATTGTGAAGCGGAATTGGTTAGAGTACCGTCAGATTTTGTGAATGTAGTGAAATCATCGCTCTTATGATCTAACCTAACTTCAGGTATAAAAGTTAGCGGGCCGGCCTTTACATTTAATGTAGCGGTCAGGCCTGTAACATGTGATTTTGGGTTTTCGTCGGTTGATTTTGATTCAAAATACTCACCTCTTAAACCAAAAGTTACAGCTTTTGAAAGCGCGATCTGTGGATATAAAGCGACACCGTCATAACCGCCGCCGCCATGAGCAGGAGTGAATGTAGCAGCGTTCAAGCCTAATTTGAAGGCACTTGTAATTTGATAAGCAGTAGTTAAATCAAATATAGTACCTGATGAAGGGCCAGTTGCAAGGTTCAAATAAGCGGTCCATCCTTTTACTGGCGCCAACATTAATTGAGCACCAAAAGTTGATACATCATGAGTTGAAGTATAAACATTCCAGTTGTCATTGAATATACCTGCCATTAAACTTACTTTATCTGAGAAAGCATAAGTGGCTTTAAATCCTGCATTTTGAAATGGGCCTGAACCAAACAGGTATGAAGTAGAATAGTTAAAGTTACCTGTAGGGCTTATTACTTCGTAACCGATAAAGGTTGCCATGTAACCTGCTGTCAAATTAAATTTGTCAGTAAGGTTGTAAGAAACATATAAGTTTTGAATGTGGAACGAGTTACCTGCATTTGCTTCGCTGCCATCGCCATTTGGGGTAGATTGGAACTGCCCTCTTGGACCGAAACCCAACTCACCTACAAAAGATGCTTTACCTACTGTTTTCTTTAAACCCAGGTCGATCATACCGATAGAGATCGAATTGTTGTCCGAAGCGAAATAGGTTGGGATATTTGCATGACCTGAAAAGTCATCCTTATAATAAGTATCTACTGAGCCGTAGATCACTAATGGTGCGTCAGATGTGGTCTTAACAGTATCCTGTGCTTTTGCAAGGGTGAATCCTGTTACGGCAATTAATAAGAGTATTAGTTTTTTCATGATTAGTTGGTAATTAAGTTGGATTGATTTGATTATTGTTGATTGAGTTTGAAATTATTAAGCAAAAGTTTAGCTGTTCTGCGCCAAATGTTGATTTTAATGCAGCAATAGATAGACTTGAATTAGAATTGATTTAGAAAAATCCCGTGCGGTTGGTTAGATGTGGTTGGAATAAATTAACCAACCGCACAAGAAATATATTTATCGTTATTGCCGCATAATTAGGCAGTAACCTTAGTTGCAGTACCTTCAAAAAGACCGCTTAGGCTTACCTCATCATCTTGAGCAGGGTAAACTTCCATTCCGTGATCAAACATATCCAGACCACCTACGCCTAACTCACCATGTTCTTCTACACGTAGCTTCCATGGATAAGGGAATTTATTGATGATAAACATCATGATACCCGCAACAACAAACACTGCAATTGCAATAGTAAAGGTTCCGATAGCCTGTGCTTCTAACACGCTAAAGCCACCACCATAAAATAAACCGGTGACAGGAGCTGAGTTGTCCGCACCAGTTGGGCCTGTGGCGCCAAATTGGCCAGAAGCGAATAATCCTAATGATAAGGTTCCCCATATACCGGCAAAACCGTGTACTGAAACTGCACCAACCGGATCGTCAATTCTGAAATATTCAATTAAATACATACCTCCAAATACAACCAAACCCGCAACGCCGCCAAGCAAAGTAGCACCCAGCGGGCTCACCCAATAACATGGACAAGTGATAGCAACCAGACCACCCAGGCAACCATTTAAGGTAAAGCCCATATCGAATTTACCTTTGGTAGTACCCCACCACAAACCAGCCATCATAGCTATCATACCACCCGCGCAAGCAGCCAGGGTAGTATTTGTAGCAACGCGGCCTATGCCTTGCACATCCATAGCAG
>Ga0207671_10001812_pt1 | contig 23851 bp, 15 predicted proteins | sample KBSC24metaG_FD_184352 | JGI IMG/M metagenome (GOLD analysis project Ga0207671, IMG submission 184352) | Corn rhizosphere microbial communities from Kellogg Biological Station, Michigan, USA - KBS C2-4 metaG (SPAdes) (version 2) | ecosystem: Host-associated > Plants > Roots > Rhizosphere > Soil... | reverse complement strand
GTGTACAAGGGGCAGGTAAAGGAAAAAGTGCCGTTGGCGGAAGCCATCGTTTTCCGGGACATGGTGCAACCGATACTCGACGCAAAATGTATCGGCTGTCACAACAGCAGCAAGGCGAAGGGTGGATTGGTGATGACGACAGCTGAATTGTTGAAGAAGGGAGGCAAAAGCGGCCAGGTACTGGATACTTCCGACGCCAATCTGAGCTTGTTATTACAACGCATCCACTTACCGGAAGAGGACCGGAAACATATGCCTCCGGCAGGCAAGCCGCAATTGAATGACCAGGAGATTGCCATTTTGTATAACTGGATCAGGAAGGGAGCGAATTTTACAGTGAAAGTAGACTCGCTGGAGCCGACGGATACCTTGCGAACCATTGCAGCTAATATTTTCAGGTCTTCCGGCGACGAGGAGACTTATGACTTCTCTGCTGCCGGTGAGGAAAAGGTCCGGCAATTGAATACGGACTACAGGGCTGTCTACCCACTGGCAACGGGCTCTCCGGCCGTTGCCGCCGACTTTTTTGGGGCGGCCTTTTACAAACCCAGTCAACTGAAAGACCTGCTGGTCGTCAAGACACAGCTCGTCTCTTTAAACCTTGCAAAGATGCCTGTCACCGACGATGAGTTGTCGGTGATCGGTGAATTTTCCAATCTGAGGGTCCTCGATCTGTCGTTCACCAAGGTTACGGGACGCAGTTTGTCTGCCCTGGAAAAACTGCATCATCTGAAACGCATTTCCTTAACCAATACAACCGTGCGCCGGGACGATGTTCTCAAATTGCTGGCATTGAAGGAGCTTCGGCAGATCTATATCTGGAATGCCGGCGTGAGCTTTACCGATGCCACTGAGATAAAGCGGAAATATCCTATGCTGGATATCCAGGCAGGCGCCCGCACGGATACCATGCTGCTGAAGATCAACCCGCCGCAGAATCAGACCAGCGCACAGGTGATCAGCGATACGCCGATCCTGCTAAAGCTCCGGCACTTTGTTCCGGGGACAACGATCCGGTATACGTTGGATGGAACGGAGCCGGATAGTCTTCATTCGCTGGCTTACGACGGACGGACGTATATCGACAGCCAGGTGCTGATGAAGGCGCGGGCGTTCAGAAAAGGGTGGCGGCCCAGCGATGTTGTGCAGTACCAGTTTTACCGGGCGACCTACAAGCCTGACACTGTCATTATGATCACGCCTGCTGATTCGTTTTATAAAGGGAAAGGTGGAACTACCTTGAAAGATCTGCAAAAAGGATCGCAAAACTTTGGGGACGGGAAATGGATCGCTTTCCGGAACAACCGGATGGAATGTATGCTGCGGTTCTCAAAACCAGTGCATGCCCGGAGCATTACGATCAGCTCACTGGTCAATGTAGGCGCTATGATCATGCCGCCGAAGAGCATCCGTATCATGGGAGGGGATGATCCTGGCAACCTGCGGTTGCTTTACCAGTTTGCACCAACTGCGGATACGCTGCTTTCGTCGAATTACCTTATTCCCTATGAGTGTAAATTTCCGCCCGTGTCGGTAAAGTACATCCGGGTAATGGTCGAGCCTTTCGGCAGGATGCCCGTGTCCTTACGGCCACTGCCGCCCCCGCCCCCGAAGAAGGAGGAGAAGGCGGCGCTGCCATCGAAGAAGGAGGAGAAACCGGCGCTGTCATCGAAGAAGGAGGAAAAACCGGCGCTACCATCGAAGAAAGATGACCAGGCGACATCTCCGCCGAAGAAAAAAGAAAAGCCGAAACCGGTGAATGACAGAGGCTGGTTCTTTGTCGATGAGATCTTTGTGAATTAGCGATCAACGCAACTTTTTTACAAATCCGGCAATTGCCTGCCCGATTTCCATGGGGCTGTCTTCCTGTAAAAAATGCTTTCCTTTTACTGTTATCTCTGTTTGATTGGGCCATGTACTGCAAAATTTTCGAACACTGTCATTTTCCACGGCCCCGGGATCACCATGGATCCAAAGCTTGGGGACAGGACTTTGCTTAAGCCAATTTCCAAATCCAGCTACAACTTCGGCCACTTCTTTTGGCTCGCCGTCCAAAGGGATCTGACGTGGAAATTCCAATGTCGGGCGACGGTCCTCACCCTCGTTAAGAAAAGGCCGCAGATACTCCGCTTTTTCGGCATCGCTGAGTTCCCGGAAAATTCCTGCCGGCAGTACCTTTTCAACAAACACATTGTTGTTTAAAATTAACTCTTCTCCGGCGGGAGAGCGCAAAGCCCGGAATAGATCACGAACCTTGGGCTCAAATTCATCCCACTTAAAAGGGATGGCCAACGCTTCCATGTGAACGATGCCCTGAACGTGGGAACGGTGTTGATTCGCCCAGTCAAAACCCAATATAGACCCCCAGTCGTGGAGTACAAGTATCGTATTTTTTTTCAGCTTCAATTCTTCCCAAAGTGCAAAAAGAAAACTGCGATGCTCCTGGTAAGAATATCGCTTGGGGTCGGAGCCCGGAAGCTTTTCGGAATCGCCCATGCCGATGAGATCGCAGGCAATAAGGCGCCCGAGACCGCGGCAGTATGGCATGATATTTCGCCAGAGATAGGATGAAGTCGGATTTCCGTGCTGAAACACGATGGGATCGCCTTCGCCTTCATCGATATAAGCCATCCTGCGGCCTTTGATCTCTATAAATTTTTTTTCGGCAAATGGCTTTTCACTAAAAATAACCTGAGGATTTGCTTTGCTTTCCATATTTTAAATGATTTTATACAGCAAAGCAACGACCCTGTCATCCGTCAAAAAATAATGTACCTTAAGATTTTTTACGAAACCTGCTTGCTTTCATCTGGCTAAAAAACTCGGGTGTTACGCCAATATATGAGGCGATATATTTTTGCGGGATCCGGTTCTCAAGGTCAGGGTAGTTTTTTGTGAACAGGTCATATCTTCCTTCCGCAGGCTGCGAAAGGTTGGCATTTATCCTGGTTTGATGAAAGACAAAGGAATTTTGAAATAATATCCTGAAAAATCGTTCAAATTTGGGCGCCCGCTGGAATAAAATGTCCAGGTTGTCCTTGCTGATCTGCAATACAGCTGTAGGTTCCAACGCCTCCAGGTGATTGACACTTTTCTGTCCCGATAAAAAACTATACAGATCGCCGCTGCACCACCAGTCTTCGGGCGCGAACATCAGAACGTGCTCTTTGCCGGCCGGGTCAATGGTATAGGTCCGCAGGCAGCCATCGGTCACAAAGAACTGGTACCTTGAAACATCGCCTTCTTTCAGTAAAATCTCCTTTCTTTTAATGTTTTTGGGGAGCGCAAGAGATAAAAAGGTCTCTATCTCTTCCCCGGTCGGCTCAATGTGCCGCCGTAAGTTTTTTATAATAGTTTCGTGCATAATATTTAAGGTTTGGACCCTGTCACATAAGGGTGGCTTGCAGAATTGTGGGTTTGTCACCAAACAAGGGGCCGCCCCAGTCTGTTTCGTCGCCGTTGAGGATCCGGCCTGCACGGAATTGTCCGTTGGCATAGGTTCCTTCTTCTACTTTGAGATATTGCCAGGCCTTTCCTGCGTTCTTACCCAGGGGATGGAAGGTGATGCGGCAATTCGTGCCGGTTATCATGAACTTGTTGGGACTTAGCTGGATGATCATCAGCTTGCCTGTGGGGGGTGTGTTCCCCGGCAGGGGGTATCCTCTCCCTTTGCCAAATGCGACGCATGCCTGCCAACCGGCGAAATCGATCCTTTGTTCTGTGTGATCGTCGGGTTCTATGACGGCCCGGACTTTACCTTCGAAGATCCACTGTGCGAGGTCTCTCATCATGGGAGACAGGATCGCATAGGCGTCTCCGTAAGGGGTAAGTTTATGCAGGGATTCTTCGTCGGGAGAGGATTTGTGCAGGGCGTCGTTGTCAGGTGTGAGTTCGTGCGAGGAAGTTGGTGCTGCGGGGCTCAAGGTGTTGTCGTCGATGCCGAACGGAGAAAATCCGATACCCCCATGGCCGAGAGTGGCGTATAGATATTTTGCGTTCTCGGGTATGAGCCCGGCTTCCGGCACGAATAATGGGTTGCCGTATTGACTATATAGATCCAGCACTTTCAGCACCCTGGCGGTACCGGAGAGGTAGATGTCAGGCGCCAGGATATCGATGGCAGGCGCGGCCGTTTTCCAAATGGGCAGCACGTTATCCGTCGGGCCGCCGCTCTCATAATGTGTAGCCGGGGGATTGGTAAGTGGATCGCGCAGGGCGGCATTGACATACATCGGCAGGGGATATTCCGCTTTGCCTGCGGCGGCCACCCGTCCGATGAAACGGGCGATGGACCAGGCCTGGAAATATTCATCGGCCCTGTCGCCGAAGACCTCTTTCCAGGAGCCGGCGCCCGGCCGGGCATTCTCTCCACCCTTGCCGGCGCTAGTTACGGGCGTCTGCAGAGCGCTGAGGATCGAGGGTTTCAGCAGTTCGGCCGGGACGGCCTCTTCGAATGCCTTTTGCGCTCCCGGCGAGAAGTTCCGTACGCTGTTCCAACTACCCGGCTCGTTCTCCACCTGGACCATGATCACCGTGCGTTGGGGGTCGGCCACCTTCAAATGTCGCATCACTGCTGCAAAGGCCTTCGTATCTGCGTCGAGTGTAGCTTGCACATCCGGTGCGGGAGAGTCGATGGTTTCGCCGTCACGTCCCGTGATATTCGGGTAGGTTGAAGGCTCCTTTTTCATCCATTCGGGCATATAGTGATTGCTGCCGTTCTTCCAGGTGGCAAACCACAGGAGCACCAGGCGAACCTTGTGCGTCCGCGCCTGTGTCAAAAGGGTATCGACAAGGGAAAGATCGAATTTTCCTTGCGAGGGTTCGATCTGTTCCCAGTAGATGGGTACTTCCAGCGTATTTGCATGCATGGCTTCGATAGCCCGCCAGACCTTTGGCAGCATCGCGGGCCAGGCACTGGAATTGTGGGCCTGACCGCCGAGGATCAGGAAAGGTTTTCCGTCGACCAGCAGGGCGTGACGGCCATCTTTTTCAAGAATCGATGGAACGGGGTGAATTGCCGGATTGGAATGCACCGGTGGGATGGGTTGAGCCTGTGCCGGAAGTGTGTAAAGGGCCAGCAGTGCGGCCAGACATAGTAATCGCATAAGGCGCAATATAAGATGGCATATCTGTCAAAACAGATATTTTTTTATCTATTTATTGGCATAGCGATTAACTTACATCTCCCAGTCGGGAGGCCTTTTTTATTTTTTGTTTCCCTTATCTTTATCGGGAAAGGTACATTTGAGAAAATGATCGATATAAACCAAGACGGAACAGCGGGTGAACGGCAGATATTGGCAGCCGTGGCGGCAGGCGACGAAAGAGCGTTCCGGGTACTGGTGGAAGCATATTGGAGCCGGGTGTACTATAATACCCTCACCCTGGTAAAATCTCCTGCAGTCGCGCAGGATCTCACACAAGACATTTTTCTGAAGATCTGGTTGCAGCGGGAAAAACTCCCGGAAGTGGAGAACTTTAAGAATTACATCTATGTGGTGGGACGTCACCAGGTCATTGCTGCCCTGCGGAAAAAGATCGTGGAGACGGTGGGCGATGATATGGCGGCATTGCGGGAGGACATGCAGGCGCCGGACCTCCGGCTGGAGGGTAAGGAGGCGTACAAAATGCTCATGGAGGGGGTAGAGCGGCTTACGCCCCAGCAAAAGCTTATCTTTAAAATGAGCAGGATGGAGGGGCTTTCCCATAAGCAGATAGCCCGGCAGCTGGGGCTTTCCAGGAACACCGTAAAAGTGCATATGGTCATTGCCCTCAATTTTTTACGGGGCTGGCTTCGTGACCTGGGCTATCTTTCTCTTCTCTTTCTTTTTTACCGATGAAAAAAAAAATTTCAGGATGAACTAGTCCTTGTGCTTTTCGAAAAGCGTCCTGTATATATTGGAACAGATTATGGACAACCGGGAACTGGAAATTTTACTGGATAAATATATTACGGGGGACCTTACCCCCGCTGAAAAGGTCCGTTTGGCGGAGCTGGCGGGTCAGCCTGCGCAGGAGAAAGCCCTGGAAGGATTTGTGCGCCAGGTAATGATGGGTGATGAGTATGCCGGGGTGGATGATCTGCGTGTAAAGAGAGCTATTATGGTTCAGTTGGAGAATGCCATTTCCAGGAAAACCCCTCGACGTCGACTGGTCTTTCTGCGATATGCTGCTGCGGCGGCCGTACTGATCATCCTGGCGGGCAGTGTATGGCTATGGCGTTCGGCAAGTTCAGCCTCATCCAGTGGATTGGCGCAACAGCCTGTGCACGATGTGGCGCCGGGGCGTGAGGGCGCGATCCTTACGCTGGCCGATGGGAAGCAGATCGTTCTGGACAGCAGCACCAATGGCGCCGGCAGGAATGGGAACCTGGCCAAGCAGGGCAATGTGATGGTCTCCCGGCTTAGCGGAGGACAACTTACCTACAGGATCGATGATGCGCCCCCTGTCACTTCGGAGGCGGTATACAATACACTTACTACGCCCCGTGGAAGAAAGACCCGTGTCGTATTGGCTGACGGGACCCTGGTTTGGCTGAATGCTTCCTCGTCCATCCGGTTTCCCACGGAGTTTGTGGGGAAGGATCGGAGTGTTGAGGTCAGCGGAGAGGTCTATTTCGAAGTGGCTAAAAATGCTTCTCAGCCTTTTATCGTAAGAACAATGGCGCCTGCCTCGCGGACACCCCTGGAAGTGCGGGTCCTGGGCACCAGCTTTAACATCACGGCTTATGGGGACGAGAACGAGATCAGCACTACGCTGGTGGAGGGGGCGGTCAAGGTCGTCAGCGGATCTGCCGCCAGGGTCATCAGCCCCGGCCAGCAACTGATAGCAAAGGCCGATGGCCGGCTGGAGCTCAACGCCGGTGTGGATGTGCAAAAGGTGATTGCCTGGAAAGATGGTAATTTTCTTTTCCGTGGCGATGAGCTGACCACGATCATGAAACAGCTGTCACGCTGGTACGACATCGAAGTGCATTTCGATGGTACCGTCAGCGACCATTATACCGGCAAGATCAGCCGTCAGGTAAATATTTCGCAGGTATTAAAGATGCTCCAGGCTGCCGGAGGAGTAAGGTTCTCCGTGCAGGATAAAGAAGTAACGGTCTTGCATTGATCTTATCCCATTGACTCACTGCCATAATTTGATCGCGTGTTTTTTGCCAAAAAAAACCGGAAACGATGCCACGTTCCCGGTCTAAATGTCGGTGAAACACGAAGCGCTATTGCATTGCTTATTGTTTAACCAAACTAACCAAAGGTATGAAATTTTTGGACCACTGCTTATTGCGAAGTATGAAGTTAACTGCAGCCATCTTACTCGTCACAGCGCTACATGTCTCTGCCGGCGTGTATTCCCAGCGAATAACGCTCACCATGCATGACGAGCCCCTGGAAAAGGTGATACTGGAGATCGGGCGACAAGGGAATGTCGAGATCCTGTATAACAACGATCTTATACGGAAGGCTGGCCGCGTCACGGTCATTGTCCGCGATGCGGATGTGGATGAGGCGCTTTCGATGGCCCTTGCCTCGACGAATTTTAATTTCAAGCTGGTGGAAGGTTTATTGATCATCAGTCCGAGAGAGACGCCTGCACCGGCGAAACCTGCTGCAGTCGCGGAACCACGCAAAGAGATCACGGGGAAAGTGACGGGGGCGGATGGCCGTCCGCTGCCGGCCGTCTCGGTGGTCAACAAAACGCAAAAGAGGGGTACGCAGACGGATGCGGCCGGGGCTTTTTCTATTACAGCCAATGAGAAGGATGTACTCGAATTTTCGATGGTGGGGTATGCGTCGCAGAATTATAGGGTCACAGGCAGGCAGACCGAAATATCTGTTATGCTCACGCCGCAGGCTTCCAGCCTCAACGAAGTGGTCATGATCGGTTATGGATCTTCCCAGAAGAAAGATCTCACCGGCTCGGTGTCCGTTATTTCCGGAAAGGATGTGCAGGATATACCGTTCAATACCGTGGACAATGCCATTGCGGGCAAGGCGGCGGGAGTGCAGGTGACCAAGACGGACGGTACGCCGGGCGGCGCTGTTCGTATTCGTGTCAGGGGGACTGCTTCTATCATCGGGGGCAATGACCCGCTGTATGTCATCGATGGCGTACCCATGCAGGTACAATCGAACTATATCAATCAGGGTTATGATGTCAGCAGCCCCGTGGGCAATGATATTGCCGGCGTTGGCGGCGCGAGCCAGGGTATGTCCACGGCCTTTGTAAACGGGCTCAACAGCCTGGGGGGGCTCAATCCTGACGATATCGAGTCCATTTCCATCCTGAAAGATGCCAGCGCTTCGGCAATCTATGGTTCCAAGGCGGCCAACGGCGTGGTGATCATCACTACTAAAAAAGGCAGGAAAGATTCGAAGCCGCAGATAACCGCCAATTATTATGCGACGGTGACCAGTATTATGAAAAGACCGAAATTATTGGATGCACAACAATATAGGATGCTGCTGACAGAAGCTGCAACAAATGATAACGCGGCGCGTGACAAGGCAGGGATGCCTCATACCCCCCAGGCAGACGTGATCGTAGGTCAGCCGGACAAGTTCTTTGGCCCGGCCAACACCGATTGGATACGCCAGGTCACCCGGAAGGCTGTGTCTCACACGGCGGAAATAGCCATCCAGGGCGGGAGCGCGTCTTCCCGGTATTATTCTTCCCTCTCCTATACCAGCACCCCCGGTATCGTCATCGGCTCGGACTATAAAAGACTGGTGGGAAAGATCAACCTGGAGAACGACATCAGCGGAAAATTCCGGATACTCACCAATTTCAACATCGGCTATACCAACCAGGACATCACCAACGGGGCGTATGACCAGGCATTGAAGGCCCGTCCCGATTATACGCCTTTCGACTCCACCGGCAACTTTACGAATTTTGCCAACGTCGGTTATAGCTACCAGGGTTTTCAAAACCCTGTGGCGCTGCTGACAGCCATTAATAACTCGAAGACCACCAGCCTGCTGGGATCGCTGAGCGCGGTGTATGATATTATCCCGGGTCTTCAATTCAAAAGCACGGTCTCGTTGAACAACCAGGTCTATAACCAACGTCTGTATACACCCAGCTATCTGCAGATCGGCAGCTTCTATGGCAATATCTCTTCCAACGGCGGGATCGGCGGCAACAGCAACAGCCGCTTTGCCGACTGGTTCATAGAGAATACGCTGGGGTATACCAAAACGTGGAATGAGAAGCACAACTTGAATATACTGGCGGGTACTTCCTACGAAACAGTGAAAACAAGTTTTTTCAGCGCTACCGCCACGGGTTATCCCAATGACAATGTGCTCAACAGCCTGAGCTCTGCTATCACCCCGTTGTACACGAAGGGGGATGAGCCCTCGAAACCACAAAGTTACCTGGTGTCGTATTATCTACGCGCCAACTACGCCTTTAAGGACAAGTATCTTTTGACCTTCACCGGCCGGGCGGACGGCAGCAGCAAATTCGGTCCGGACAATAAATACGGCTATTTCCCCTCCGGCGCGATTGCCTGGCGCCTCTCTAAGGAAAAGTTTCTGGGACATGTGGACTGGATCGAGGATATCAAGCTGCGGGGCAGCTATGGCCTCACGGGCAACCAGAATATCGGCGACCAGAAATACCGGACCCTGTATACACCTTACTCTTATGCGGGTAACAATGCCCTGGTGCCGGATCAGCTGGGCAATCCGGCCGTGAAATGGGAGACCACCAAGCAGACGGACCTGGGGCTCGACTTTTCCCTGTTTAAGAACAGGCTGCAGGGAACCTTTGATTATTACAACAAACAAACGGACGACGCGCTGCTGTCCCTGCCTGTTCCACCCAGCGCCAGCTATACTTCCCTGCTGGGGAATGTCGTGGGGATACGCAACCGGGGTGTGGAGTTCTTTCTTCAGGGGGATATCATCCGCACAAAAGACTTCCGGTGGAATATGTCGGCCAATATCAGCTGGAACAGATCGATCATTACCAGGCTGAGCAAGACGGCAGACCTCAACAGCCAGATAATTTCGCCGTCAGGGATAGAATACCAGAATACAACTCTTGTCGAGGGACAACCACTGGGTCTTATTACGGGGATGAAGGTGCTTGGCATTATCAGGAACCAGAAGGACCTGGATAATTACAAAAATAAGCTGGGGGCTTTCGCGGGGTTTTTCAACTACCTGGATATCGGAGACCCCATGTATCAGCTGGATACAGTAACCTATGCCTCCTATGGCGCTGCCTATCCTGACTTCCATACTATCATCGGCAGCGGGGCGCCCAAATATTTTGGCGGGTTTACCGAAGGCTTTAGCTACAGGAATTTTGATCTCAATCTTTATTTTCTATTCTCCCAGGGCGGCAGGCTGATGTGGGGAGATGATGTCAGCAGCACCACGTTCGTAGGCACTTCCAATGCCAATGTCAGCATGCTGAAACGCTATACGGAGCAGAATACGGGTTCCGACCGGCCGCGTCTGCTGCTGGCAGGCGATCAACTGATCTATAACACCAACCTGAGCATTTACAACTCATCCTATTTGAAGCTGAGGACTGCTACGCTCAACTACCGGTTTAACAAAGCCGGCTGGATGAACAAGGCAGGCATACAGGCCGCATCAGTCTACCTGTCGGCCACCAACCTCTTCACCATCACCAAATATCCGGGTAATGATCCCGAAACATCCGACGACGCCTATAGCGTTACCGGTGGCTATTTCGACGTGAGCAACTATCCGTCCGTCAGGACCTTTTCCATGGGCATCAAGATCGCTTTTTAACCAAAAAAAGAACAGACAATGAATCGGATCGATATACGATGGTTTTTAGCGCTCGGCTTTCTGCTGGGCGCCTGTAACAAAGAGCTGAACGTTCTTCCTACTACGCAGGAGGTGGATGGTAATGTCATTACAGACGGGAAGAGCGCCGCGACAGCGTTGAATGGGGTTTATTACCGGCTGGCCGGAGGCGGGACCGATAACAATGGCGTGCCGTCGACGACATGGTATCTGACGAATGAAGAGCTGCCTTCCCAGCTGAGCGGGATGTTGTCCTATACTTTCGGCGGCGGCGGGTTCGATGAGCATACGTATAATGCCAAGTCTTACGGGATCGATGCCGTATGGAACTATGGCTATGCCCTTGTCAATGCGGCCAATGGATTTTTGAAGAATATAGCGCCGTTGACGAAGATCACTGCTGCGGATAAAAGCCGGATGGTCGCGGAAGCAAAATTTCTCCGTGCATTCGGCAATACGCAGGTGCTGCTATATTATGGACAGTATGATGATACCACCAGCCCTTACGGGATCATCATCCACGACAAATTCGTCCAGCCGGACAATATTTACCTGCCCCGGTCTTCGGTGGCGGCGAGCTATGATTCCATTCTCAGCGATCTCGATGCGGCGATCCCCGATCTGCCGGGCACGAATACGACCAGTGCCTATGCCAATAGCTGGGCGGCAAAATTGCTGAAGGCCCGTGTGTTGATCAACCGGGGCTCAACGGCCGATCTTGAGCAGGTGATCAGCATTACGAAAGACATTATTGCGGGCAGTCCCTTCAGCCTGGAGGCTAATGTAAAGGATATCTTCTGGACCAGGGGCCTCGCCAGCAGCGAGGTGATGCTGGGCATCCAGCCATATGCCGCTCAAAAGATCAAATGGACAAGCGAGATCTATTACCCTGATTATGGCCCGAATAGTTTTACGACCTCACTCTTCCAGGATGATCCACGTGCAGGCTGGTGTATACAGAAAGTGACGACTCTTTATGGCCAGAATACTGCGTTGACCAAATACTACCCCGGTTCCGTCGCGGACATTGCCGCCGCGGCTATTTCGGAGAACAGCTATGTTTTCCGGCTGACCGAGGCTTATTTGCTGGAAGCCGAGGCCATTGTCGCAGCCGGCGGCAGCCTCGATGAAGCGAAGGCATTGTTGAAGACCGTAATGGGGCATGCGGGTTTTACCGACTTCTCCATGGTGGATGCTGTCACTACCGCCGCAGATCTGCAGCGGCTGATCATCGAAGAAGAGATGAAGAATTTCGTGGGTGAGGCCGGCCAGGACTGGTTTGCGGTACGCCGTCTGCCTTTTAGCACGGTTCAGGCGCTGCTGCCCACGATCAAGGACAAGAGCCGTCTGCTGTTGCCGATACCCGATGCGGAGATCATTTCCAACAGTAAGATCAAACAAAATCCTAATTATTAAACACTGTCAGATGAAACCATCGATCACACTATTATTTTTCTACCTGCTGGCGCCGGGCGCCCGGGCGCAGAACAACACGACCATTCATGCCGTTATTAAGGATCTTCCACCGGGTCAGTGGGTGTATTACAATGCTATGATGAACAGCCTGCAGAAGGATTCGGTGCAGACCACGGCAGATGGATTTACCATTCACATGCGTATACCCGAAGGGGAGGGCGATGTCTATCTTTTCCGTCTTGGTACAAAGTATGCTGAAAATTCATTTACCATGGCCTACCTGGAGCCGGGTATGGTGGAAATAAAGGGAGATGGACCGATGTTCAAGGGGGCTAAATTTTCCGGCGAGCGATGCCTGGCAGATAACGAAGACTATGAGAAGACGATCGATGCGGACCCCGTGCTGAAGGACCGGGCTGCGCTGTATAAGAAAGCCAATGAGCTGTATGCTAAGCATGACTCGATAGGTCTTGCGGCTTTGCAGCCGGAGCTGGATAAAGTGGATTCGGTGGATAAGGCTTTGACCAAAAAGTGGGTGGCGGCTCATCCGGGCTCTTCCTACAGCGCTTTTTTATTGAGCCGGCAATTGGGTCAGCTGCCTATCGAGGAGAGGGAGGCGCTGCTGAACGAACTGAGTGCTGCGGCCCGCAACAATGCGCCAGCCAGGCGGCTGGCGGAAAGTATCCGTATCAATAACCTCACCGGCATCGGCAAACCGGCATTGGATTTTATGCAGCATGATACGTTGGGGAAGGCTGTATCGCTAAAGGATTTCAGGGGTAAATATGTGCTGGTGGATTTCTGGGCTTCCTGGTGTGGTCCCTGCCGGGCGGAGAATCCCAATGTGGTGGCGGCTTATCAGCAGTACAAGGACAAGAACTTCACTGTGCTGGGTGTATCGCTGGACAGGCCCGACGGCAGGGAGAAATGGCTAAAGGCCATACATGATGACCATCTCTCCTGGACGCAGGTGTCGGATCTGAAGTTCTGGAACAATGCCGTTGCCAGGCAATATGATATCAATTCCATTCCTGCTAATCTGCTGGTGGGTCCGGACGGTAAGATCCTTGCAAAGGACCTGCATGGGGATGAGTTGGGGAAGAAGTTAAGCGAGCTGCTCGGCGACCCGGGCCGGGGCAGGCATTTTTCTTTGAATGGTACGTTGCAGGGCGCTTCGCCGATGTTGAAATTATACTATACGGGTAGTGACGGAAAGTCCCAACTGGACAGTGTCCGTGTACGGGATGGCAAGTTCAGCTTTCATGGCGACATCGCCGAGCCGACCATGGCCTATCTTTCCGGCTCTTCCGGGCAGGCGGGGATGGACGATCCGCATAATGTCAGCTTTTTTCTGGAGCCTGCGGATATGACGATTGCGGTGCCTGCTGATGATTATAAAAGATCGGTGATCACCGGGTCGGCCAGTCAACAGGAGTATGAGGAGCTGGCCAGGGCGAAGGAGCCCATCCACAAAGAGATGGAGCCTTTGTCGAAGGAATATGAAAAAGCCGGAGAGGTTTTGCGGGCGGCCATAAAGGCAAAAAAGGATGACACCTATATCGATACGTTACGGTATAGAGCGGCGGCCATACATGACAAATTTGATCCTTATTTCGAGCGTATGGCACAAATGGATTATGCATTTTTTGCATCGCATCCGCAATCTTATGTTACTGCCTTTGAGCTGCGATTTCACACGAGCAGCCTGCCGCTGGATTCCGCGAAGCTTTTTTATTCACGGCTTGGTCTGGCTGTCCAGCAGAGCGCCGCCGGCAAGGCCATTGCTGCCGAGATAGAGAAGCTGGCGGCGGGAGCGCCCGGCAGCATGGCAAAGGATTTTACGACAAAGGAGGTGGGTGGTGGAACGCTTACACTTTCTTCATTGAAGGGAAAATATGTCCTCATCGACTTTTGGGCCAGCTGGTGTGTACCCTGCAGAAAAAGTATGCCGCATGTGAAGGAGCTGTATGCGAAGTATAAAGAAAAAGGGTTGGAGGTTATCGGTGTTTCGGATGATGACAGGGACAGCACGGCCTGGAAGAAAGCCATGACAAAGGATGGGACGGACATCTGGCACAATGTATTGCGGGGGCTCGATATGGAAAAGATCCTGCGGGGGGAAAAGAATGAGAAGGACATCAGTGAGAAGTTCGGTATCCATTCCCTGCCGACGAAGATATTGATCGACCGGGATGGCAAGATCATCGGGCGTTATGACAAAGGGACGGAGGAAGAGGCAGCGGCAATGGATAAATTACTGGCCGAGGTGTTGGCAAAAGGAGCCAGCTGATGCATACATAATTTCGGGCAGGAAGGTACAGGATGGCTCCCGGGTAAGATGTCTTATCTTGGGACATTATGAGAACCACCTTTATACTTTTTCTTGCCATTGTATTTTCTTCCGGGTCGTTTGCAGCAACCCCTCCCTGTCAGCCTGTTTATTTGAGATGTGAGTATCTCGCCGACCCGTTGGGTATCGATGCGCCCCATCCCCGGCTATCCTGGAGACTGGATGACCGGCGGGCGGGAGCTATCCAGAAGGCTTATGCTGTGACGGTTGGTACGGATAGTATGGGGGTGGTTGGCGGTGGCGCCGGCCAGTGGTCTACCGGACGCCGCGATGCTGCCGATCAGCTGGTGACGTATGACGGCGCTGCGCTACAGCCCTTTACCCGTTATTATTGGCGTGTAGAGGTTTGGGATAAGGATGGACAGCGTTCCGTCAGCCAGGTCGCCTCTTTCGAGACAGGCATGATGGACATGGCCAACTGGAAAGGGGCCTGGATCAGCGACAGCCGTGACAGGGATTTGCGGAGGGCGCCTTATTTCAGGAAGACGTTCCGGACAGCACGGAAGATCCGGTCGGCACGGGCATATATAGCTGCTGCCGGTCTGTATGAACTATATATCAATGGTCATAAGATTGGCGACCATCGCCTGGACCCTATGTATACAAGATTCGACCGGCGTAATTTGTATGTCACCTATGATGTGACGGCCGATCTGCGCCCGGAGGAGAATGCCGTCGGCGTGCTGCTGGGTAATGGCTGGTACAATCATCAGTCTACAGCCGTCTGGTTTTTTCACCAGGCGCCCTGGAGAAGCCGGCCGTCCTTCTGTCTGGATTTGCGTATTGTATATGAGGATGGTTCTGTAGAAATCATTACCTCCGGAAAAGACTGGAAGACCTCCCTCAGCCCCATTGTGCTCAATAGTATTTACACCGGCGAACATGTGGATGACAGGTTGAAGCAAAATGGATGGGACAGTACCGGGTTTATCGACACGAGCTGGAAGGAGGTGATCTATCGTCCCGTGCCGTCCCTTCATGTGATGGCCCAGGCGCTGCATCCTATCCGGAATGTGGAAGAGGTGCGGCCTGTGTCGGTGACGCATCTCAGCGATTCCGTGTGGGTCTTTAACCTGGGAAGGAATATCGCTGGTGTCAGTAAGCTGCGGGTACATGGCCCTGCAGGCACGAAGCTGGTGCTGAAACATGGCGAGCGGCTGTATCCCAATGGACGGGTGGATCAATCGAATATCGCGGTGCATTACCGTCCGACGGATGATACGGATCCTTTTGGGACGGATGAATATATTTTGAGTGGCGAGGGCCTCGAAGAATTTATGCCTAAGTTCAACTACAAGGGATTTCAGTATGTAGAGGTGACGACTGATGCGGGGATACAGTTGACACGTGAGAGCCTGGTTGGTTATTTTATGCATAGCGATGTGCCGGCAGTGGGTACGGTGAGCTCTTCAAACCCTGTACTGGACAAGATCTGGAAAGCCACGAATAATTCCTATCTCTCCAATCTCTTTGGCTATCCTACGGATTGTCCCCAGCGGGAGAAGAATGGGTGGACAGGGGATGCGCATATTGCAGTAGAGACGGGCCTTTACAACTTCGACGGGATCACGGTCTATGAGAAATGGCTCGCAGACCATCGTGATGAGCAGCAGCCCAATGGCGTGCTGCCTTCCATCGTTCCCACCAGCGGCTGGGGATATGAGTGGGGTAACGGTCCCGACTGGACCAGCACCATTGCGCTGATACCCTGGAATATCTATCTTTTTTACGGGGATAAGAAATTGCTGGCGGATTGTTATGACAATATCCGGCGTTATGTGGATCATATCTATGATATCAGTCCTTCCGGGCTTACTACCTGGGGGTTGGGAGACTGGATACCTGTCAGCACCAAGCCGCCTGTGATCTTTACTTCTTCGGTCTATTTTTATGTTGACGCTTCCATCCTTGCCAGGGCGGCTGCATTGTTGGGCAAGCCCTCGGATCAGACGAAGTATATGGCCCTGGCGGAAAAGATCAAGGCTGCTTTTAATGATAAATTTTTGGACAGGTCGACGGGCGTTTATGGACAAGGTATGCAGACGGAGCTGAGCATGCCGTTGAAATGGGGGTTGGTGCCGGATGATATGAAAAGCAAGGTGGCTGCCAACCTGGCGAAGAAGGTAGAGGCAGATGGGTATCACCTCAATGTGGGGTTACTTGGAACGAAGGCGCTGCTGAATGCGTTGAGCGAAAATGGCTATGCCGATGTTGCTTACCGGGTAGCTTCCAGTGAGACCTTTCCCTCCTGGGGATGGTGGATCGTAAATGGGGCTACCACCCTGTATGAGAACTGGCCTATCGATGCGAAGAGCGACATATCGCTGAACCATATTATGTTTGGAGAGATCGGCGCCTGGATGTATAAAGGCCTGGCCGGGATCTTACCGGATCCTTCCCAGCCAGGCTTTAAACATATATTGCTGCGTCCCCATTTTGTAAAGGGGTTGGATCATTTCGAGGCATCTCATGAAGGACCTTACGGGATGATCAGATCTTCATGGACGCGGGAAAAAGGGAAGATTGTTTACAAGGTGGTCATTCCGCCGAATAGTACGGCGACATTACAACTATCCAGCCAGGAGATCCAACTTGCGGCAGGTGAGCATACTTTTAAGCTATAGGACAGCTGGAGTTGGCGTGCGGCGCATAAAAAAGGGGCCTGAGCCCCTGAATTTGATTATTGATTGCTTTGCTGCTGCTTTTTCTTATGGTCGATGACAGCGCCTGTGCCCGCACCTACGGCGGCACCTGCCAGTCCGCCGATGACGGCGCCCGCACCACGGTTGTTATGGTCGATCACTGCACCGGCTACTGCACCGGCACCTGCACCGATGACGGCTCCCTTGGCGGTATTACTCCAGCCTTTTTTCTTCTTTTGCGTTTCTGTCGTTGCCGGCGCTGTTGTTGTTGCCGGTGTTGCTTCTGTGGTCTGCGCAGCGTCGAACTGGTTTTCCCGGGCTTCCTTATGCCGGTGTTTTGCTTCGGCCTGCTTCATGGAGTCAATGGTGTGTTGCTTCATGGCTGCCACCTCGGCCTCTTTGGAAGCGTTGTTCTGACAGGCTGCTAAAACAAAGGGGATGGAAATAACTAAACAGATCTTTTTACTCACGTTCATAATGTCTTTTTTAGGGTGTTCGTGAATCTTCGATTTCATAGATTTTTACTTTACCTGGACACTTAATTGCAAATTCCGTACCATAGCGACGGTTTGTTGTTTAATTATTTGATTTACAGTGCTTTAGGGTGCCGTCAAATTTGAGTGACCCGCGGGTCGGTGGCAGGCAACCTTAGCGGCCGGCAGTACGTTTTCCACTACCACCTCCTTTCGCTAAAAATTCCTTTGTCATGAAGCACACCTTCTTCGCGGGCTTATTCATCCTGCTTGCCCATCATTTATGTATTGCCCAATCCTGGAAAAGGGTTTCTGAAATACCGAAAACAGCGATCTACTGTTTTGAAGTGCACGATCATACGGTCTATGCGGGCGCTGTCGATCGTGTGTATATCGGGACGAACGATGGTGCGCAGTGGCATGCTTCTGCATCCCTTGACAGTGCATATGTGATGGCAGTGACGGAATACCATCACAAATTATTTGTGGGCACAGGCAAACCTGGTGTCCGGGTAAGTAACGATGAAGGAGCGTCCTGGCAATCACTGAACAATGGTCTTGATATAAACATTCCCATCTCCAGCTTTGCCACCTGGAACGATGAGCTGTATGCCAGCAGTCTGGGTAACGGGTTTTATAAATTGAATGAGGCTAGTGGCCGCTGGTCGCTGTTCAATCCGGAGTTCTTCACCAATGTGGATGGAAATGTATACCGGGTGGTGGCTATTGATTCCACCCTGATCGCGGTAGCCGGATTAAATGGTATTTTCTACGAATATGATCCGGCAGGGGGCAAATGGGATTATTCCTATTACCTGTCCACGCTGGCGCCGGGGTTGGGCATGTACAATCTTTTGTTTGACAGCGCGAAAAACCTTTATGCGGCTTCACCTTCCCGGCTAACCTTGTTTCGCAGCGGGGACAGGGGGCGTTCATGGCTACTGGATAACAATGGGATGCATCCAGGTGACCCTACGCTGGCAGCTGATGACCAATATGACTATGCTGCGGTAAGTTACCTGTATCAGCTGCCTTCGGCCTATGCAGTGAAGGTATACCGGCGCGCCTTGCATGCGCCTTCCGGAACGCCATGGACCATGACGGACAGTCTTCCCGACTTTTATTTTTATGCGTTGGGTACGGCGGGCAGGCGTCTCTACGGCGCCACGGATGATAATGGTCTCTATTATAAGGAGATGGATGCAGTGACGCCATCGACAGACACCAGCGATAAACCGTTCATTTATCCCAATCCTGCCTACCTGCAGGTGAATGTGGCGCTTCATTTGGATGTGCAGCAGACTATCACGGTACGTATTTTCGATGCTACCGGTAGACTGGTGGAGATGCCATTGAAGAATTACACTCTGGCTGCGGGCCGGCAGATCGTTACGCTGGATATACGGGGCCTCTCCGGAGGGGCCGCCTATATCATCGATGTCAGCACCCGGGACAAACATTATACGGGAAGATTGATTGTGCGATGAACGGGAGCCGTCCACGCTGCTGCAGCCGCTGGTACGAAAACGTTGTAGTAACTGCTGATTTGGGGGTATTGCTGTCTTAACGGAAGAAAGAGGGCTTATTATTACTATTTTGTAAAAATTTAATTGGCCAGATAAAAAAAATATCTTTCTTTCGCTAAACCCTTTTCACCCCCTAAATGCATGCTATATGAACACCTCCTCTTCCTTTCGGAAGGCCATAAATCCTATAACGATAATGGGTTTGTGGATTTCAATGATTGCAATTGCCGATATTGCTGTCCTCCCCCTCATTTATTTACATGCCGTTGACGCCGGACAAAAACCGATGGTCTTTTTGATGTCTTCCATCAGATTAGCCATGAATGGTTTATTCGTATTGGGTATTCTAATGGCCATTATATACTTCAAACAGTTTCGGAAATTTTGGGTTGCCCATTGCCTCATACTTCTTTTGTTAGGTGTTTTTGCCTTTAAAGACCTTGCCAGTGGGATGAGGTCGAAATATACGGCTAAAGACAAGAGCGTGGCCATCATGAAATAGCAATTCATCCCCCGACACCCTCAACTGATACATCTCTCTCTTTCCCGGGCTGTATCTGGGCTCTAGCTTGGCGGAAAAAAGAAATGAAAATCCTTTTCGCCAACTTCCCTGCGGATGGGCACTTTAATCCACTGACAGGTCTGGCTGTTCACCTGCAACAACAGGGGCACGACGTACGATGGTATACCTCCCAGGCCTATGCCGGCAAATTACAGCGGCTGCAGATTGCCCATTACCCGTTTAAAAAGGCCATGGATCTTTCCGGCGATCTGCTGGAGAAGGTCTTCCCTGAAAGAAATAAAAAGAACTCGCAGCTGGGCAAGCTGAAGTTCGACATCATCAACGCTTTTATCCTGCGGGGGCCGGAGTACTATGCGGATATAAAGGAGCTGTACAGGGAATTCTCTTTTGATCTCCTGATCGCGGACTGTGCTTTCACTGGTATCCCGTTCGTAAAGGACCTGATGAATATACCCGTGGTGTCGATCGGCGTATTCCCGCTGTCGGAAACCTCCAAAGACCTGCCGCCTCCGGGGATGGGCATGACGCCTGCCGGCTCTTTTACAGGGAAGGTCAGGCAGGCCCTCTTGCGCAAGGTAGCGCGGAATATCATTTTCCGCGAGCCCAACAGGGTGATGTTCCAGTTGTTCGATCGATATAAGATACCGCACAACGGGGAAAGTCTGTTCGATATGATAATCCGTAAATCCGACCTGCTGTTGCAGATCGGTACACCGGGTTTTGAATATTACCGCAGCGACCTGGGCGAGAACATACGTTTTGTAGGAGCGCTGTTGCCTTATACGGGCGCAAAAGAACAACCCCGCTGGTATGATGAAAGATTGCGGGAATATAAGAAGATCATATTGGTGACACAGGGTACGGTGGAAAAAGATGTGACGAAGATACTTGTCCCTACACTGGAAGCCTTTAAGGACAGTGATACCCTGGTGATCGCCACCACGGGCGGCAGCGGCACACGGGAGCTGCGCGAGCGATTCCCTCACCAGAACCTGATCATCGAAGATCTTATTCCGTTCTCCGACGTCATGCCGTATGTGACGGCCTATGTCACCAATGGCGGTTATGGAGGAACAATGCTGGGGATCATGAACAAGCTGCCCATGGTGGTTGCGGGTGTGCATGAAGGAAAGAATGAGATCTGCGCCCGGGTGGGTTATTTCAAACTGGGGATCAACCTGCGGACGGAGCGGCCGACAGCCCGGCAGATAAGAGAGGCGGTTGATAAGATCATTGCCGACGATGAATATAAGCTCAATGTGAAAGATCTGGCTGCCGGGTTTGCGAAATTCAATCCTTACGATCGTTGCACACGTCTTATCGAGCGCGTTATGAAGACACGTAGCGTCAATTCATACAGCATTCTGCGCAGCTCATGCATTGCTTCATTTTCAAACTGAGAAGGCGCCTCTAGCTTTGCCAAATAATCAGAAAAAAAATTACAATGAAAAAAGCACTTCTATTTTTATTTGCAGCCTCCATGGCAATGGTCTCCTGTAAGAAGGATCATGATCACCCGCAGGCAAAGATCTTTAAAGGACCTGTTGTTCCCTTCCAGCATGGGTCTGCATGGACATGGTATGAGGTAGATGGTAAGAACAAGCCGCTGCGTCTTGGAACGACGATCGATAAGGCCGCGATGAATTCGCTGGATACGTCGGACGCAGGTGGTGAAGGTCATTCTCACGAGAACATGGTCTCGTTGTTATTCCCTGCCCAGGCGAAGGATACTGTTCCGTTCATTCATTTCGGACTGGACTGGAACCCTCATGGTCACGAGCCGGCCGGCATCTACGACAAGCCGCATTTCGACTTCCATTTTTATATGATCAGCGAGGCGGAAAGGATGGCTATTCCTACGTTTGAACAGGCGCAGGCCGAGTTCGAGAACTACCCCGACAATGCCTTTATGCCGGTGAACTATGTTCCCATTCCCGGCGGTGTGCCGCAGATGGGCGCGCATTGGATCGACGTTACTACGCCCGAGCTGAACGGGCAACCCTTTACCCAGACCTTCATATTTGGATCTTACAATGGGAATGTCATCTTTTATGAACCTATGATCACGCAACAGTTTATCCTTACCCACAGCAGCTATCAGCGGGATGTGCCACGTCCTGCCAAGGTTCAGAAGGATGGCTATTATCCCACAAAGATGCGACTCGAGACTGCATCCGACGGGACGGTGAATATCATCCTGGAGGAATTTGAATTCCGTTTTCACTCCGATCCTGTGTGACCTGAGTCACTCAGTTTTTACGAAGCCTGCTTGCGCGGGCTTCTTTTATTTTTGGCTCGGGGATTATCTGTAACTTGGTGGCACAAAATCTTACCACATGAGCTATTCGAAACTTTATGCCGGCGTCCTGGCGATCGCCTGCTTTGTCATGGCCTGCACCAACAGTGAAACGAAGAAGGAAGAGCAAACAGCTGCAGCGGGCACTCCCGTGTTAAAAGAGGAGACCGTCACCATCCAGGGAGACAGCGCTTCGATGGTCAGCTATCTTGTATATGACGATTCTATCAAGACCAAACGGCCGGCGGTGCTGGTGATCCCCGAATGGTGGGGCCTGGTCGACTATACCAGGATGCGGGCAAGGGAACTGGCCAAGCTGGGATATGTAGCGTTGGCGCTGGATATTTATGGTGGCGGGAAAGTTGCGGATGATCCGAAGACCGCAGGTGAAATGGCGGGTCCTTTTTATATGCATCCCGAGAAGGGTAAGGCACGTATAGATGCGGCCATTGCGAAGTTGAAAACCTACCCGCAGGTGGATACAGCCAACATAGGCGCTATCGGGTATTGTTTTGGGGGCGGTGTCCTGCTGAACACGGCCCGGCTGGGGGATGCGCTAAAAGCCGTCGTCAGCTTCCACGGCAGTCTGCTGGGTACGCCTGCCAGGAAAGACCTGCTGAAGACAAAGCTGCTTGTGTTACATGGCAATGCGGATGTGATGGTAAACCCGCAAGTGCCTCAATTCAAAAAACAGATGGATTCCATCGGGGCGGATTATAAATTTATCGGATATGACAGCGCCACACATGCGTTTACCAATCCCGCGTCGGATGTGAATGGGAAAAAGTTCAATATGCCCATCGCGTATAACGCGAGGGCGGATAGCGCGTCCTGGAAGGAAATGCAGCGTTTCCTTAGCGCTGTGCTGAAATAGGGCCGCTGTCTGCGGAGCGGGCTGCCAACGGGCGGCCGACCAGGGGCCAGCCTTTGTGGAGGCCGGTGGTCACCTGCTCATCAACTCCTCGAAAGTGAGGTCCATCACGGGGTAAGCCTTCCAGCCTTCGAAGTCGAAGTGCCACCATTCGCTGGGGTAGATGACGAAACCGTGCTTTAGCATTACGTCCTGTAGTAATTTTCTGTTCTTCTGTGCATGTTCAGGTAAGTCTTTATATGTCGCGGAAGCCTTTTCGGTAAAATCATCATAAGGAGTTGGCATGTCCAGCTCCTTTCCTGTTTGCAGGTCGATGAGGGTCAGGTCCACGGCGCATCCCCTGTTATGCCGGGAACCGGTGTAGGGTGATGCAACAAAGTTCGAATCGTGATAAGCTTCGTAAAAAGCCACCGTCACGCTGTAAGGTCTGTAGCCGTCGTAGATCTTTAGTCCATAGCCCAGCGGCTTTAATTCCTGTTGGATGTCTTTTAAAGCTTCCGCAGCGGGGAGACGGAGGAAGGCTGCTGCCGTCCGGTACATGGGACGGTGCATGATGTTGTTGCTGGTCGCATAGCGTATATCCAGCAGGATGCCGGGGATATATTTATCCAGGGGGACAATGGCCTGCCGGGGATCGGCGGAGACTTGCTGTTTGTAGTCGGATAGGGACGAGATGGTTTTGAGACCGTATTTGCCGGAGGTTGGAGCAGGGGCCGATTGGCTGGTGGCCGGCTGTGTCTGCCGGATGGGCGCTTCTCTTATAGAGTAAGCTTGTATCAGTGCCGGGTTTTCGGGAGACAATGTGAACCGTACCAGGAGGCTGGCGTTCTCTCCTACAATGCGGAATGTTCCCCGCAGCTGGTTATCCGGAACTATCTCTTCCACGCGCAGTATCTTACCTGCCTTATTGAAAAGCGCCGTTGTCTGTTTTCGCAGGGTGTCGATGAGATAATCGGAAAAAAAG
>Ga0207671_10001800_pt1 | contig 23963 bp, 19 predicted proteins | sample KBSC24metaG_FD_184352 | JGI IMG/M metagenome (GOLD analysis project Ga0207671, IMG submission 184352) | Corn rhizosphere microbial communities from Kellogg Biological Station, Michigan, USA - KBS C2-4 metaG (SPAdes) (version 2) | ecosystem: Host-associated > Plants > Roots > Rhizosphere > Soil... | reverse complement strand
CGAATGGGCGGCGCGCGCGCCTTGCGCCGGCACCGGCGTCGAGGTGCGGCCGGTGATGCCGCCGCCGCCGCGCGGCTGAGCCGGGGCTCGTGACCGCGCCCGCGCCGCGCGAAGCGGCCATCGCCGCGGCGCGTGCTTCCTATGGGCGGCTGATCGCCTACCTCTCCGCCCGCTCGCACGACATCGCTGCCGCCGAGGATGCGCTCGGCGAGGCCTTCCATGCCGCGCTGATCGCCTGGCCGCGCGACGGCGTGCCACTTTCGCCCGAGGCCTGGCTGCTGACCGCTGCGCGGCGCCGGCTGCACGACGGCTGGCGCCACGCCCAGGTGCACGAGGCGGTGGTCGAACAGTGGCGATTGCTGAACGACGGCATTGCCCCCGAAGAGGCATCGGCCGCCTTCCCCGACGAGCGCCTGGCGCTGATGTTCGTCTGCGCGCATCCGGCGATCGATGCCGCGGCGCGCGCGCCGCTGATGCTGCAGACCGTGCTCGGACTCGATGCAGCGCGCATGGCGGGCGCCTTCCTCGTCTCGCCGGCGGCGCTCGGCCAGCGGCTGGTGCGCGCCAAGGCGAAGATCCGCGCGGCCGGCATTCCGTTCGAGATCCCCCCGGCCGAGCGCTGGCTGGAGCGTCTGGGTGACGTGCTCGAAGCCATCTACGCGGCCTACGGCACCGGCTGGGACGACGTCGCCGGCACCGATCCGAAGCGCGGCGATCTGGCTGTCGAAGCGCTGACGCTGGCCGCCACCGTCGTGCAGCTGCTGCCCGACGAGCCCGAGCCGCTGGGGCTGCTCGCGCTGCTGGCCTTTTGCCAGGCGCGCGCCGCGGCACGACGCGACGAGGCAGGCGAATACGTGCCGCTGGCCCAGCAGGATGCGCGCCGCTGGAACAGCGAGCTGCTGGCCACGGCCGAGAGCGCGCTGCTGCGTGCGGCGCGGATGCAGCGGGTCGGTGCGTTCCAGCTCGAAGCAGCGATCCAGTCGGCCCATACGCAGAAGGGTCTCGGCGCGCCGGTCTCGCCGCAAGCCATCGTGCAGCTCTACGACGCGCTGGTGGCCTTGCAGCCGACGCTGGGGGCCCGCGTCAGCCGGGCCTGCGCGCTTGCGCCCGCGGCCGGCGTGGCCGCGGCGCTCGAAGCCTTGTTCGCGATCGGCGAGCGCGAGGTGGCGGGCTACCAGCCCTACTGGGCGGCGCGGGCGCATCTGCTGCGTCTGGCGGGCCGCGAGGATGAAGCGCGGCAGGCACGGCAGCGCGCCATCGGTCTGACCGCCGATCCGGCGTTGCGTCTTTTCCTCTCGCGACAAGGGAGCTGAAGGCCGCGCGATACTCGGCTCATTCCCCACCCGTCAGAAGCGCCCGCCGCCATGTGCCAACTGCTCGGCATGAACTGCAACACGCCGACCGACATCATGTTCAGCTTCACCGGCTTCGCCACCCGGGCCGAAGAGCACAAGGATGGTTTCGGCGTCGCCTTCTTCGAGGGCCGCGGCGCCCGCTGCTTCGTCGACGCGCAGAGCGCGCGCCACTCGCCGCTGGCCGACATGGTGCGCGGCTATCCGATCAAGAGCGACAACGTGATCGCGCACATCCGCAAGGCCACGCAAGGCCGCGTCGCGCTGGAGAACTGCCATCCGTTCACGCGCGAACTGTGGGGCCGCTACTGGGTGTTCGCGCACAACGGCGACCTGAAGGCCTTCCGGCCGCGGCTGCACGGCGCCTTCCGCCCGGTCGGCGATACCGACAGCGAACGTGCCTTCTGCTGGCTGCTGCAGGAGCTGAACAAGGCGCACGCCAGCGTGCCCAGCGTCGCCGAGCTGACGCGGACCTTGGCCGAGCTGGTGCCCGCCATCGCGTCCCACGGCAGCTTCAACTTCATGCTCAGCAACGGGCAGGCGCTGTGGGCGCACTGCTCGACCCGCCTCTACTACCTGGTGCGCCAGCATCCTTTCCAGGCCGCTGCGCTGCAGGATGAGGACCTGCGCGTCGACTTCGCCGAACACACCACGCCGAACGATCGCGTGGCCATCATCGTCACCGAGCCGCTGACCCGCGACGAGCCCTGGATCGCGCTGCCGCCCGGCGCGCTGCGGGTCTTCGTCGATGGCGCTCTCCTTCCGCACTGAACCGCTCGCTTCCATGTCGTTCACGCCGCTTACCCCCCAGCCCCGCTTCGACCGCTTCTACCGCCACGACGCCCTGACCCAGCTGCTCTTCGACTACGCCGCCGCCTACCCGGCGCTGGTCGAGATCACCAGCATCGGCAAGAGCCATGAAGGCCGCGACATCTGGCTCGCGACCATCACCCATCTCGCCACCGGCGCGGCGATCGAGAAGCCCGCGTTCTGGCTCGACGGCAACATCCACGCCGCCGAACTGACCGCGAGCACGGCCTGCCTCTACTACCTGCACCAGCTCGTCACCGGCTACGGCGACGATGCGGCGATCACGCAGCTGCTGGACACACGCACCGTCTACCTCTGCCCGCGCCTGAATCCGGACGGCGCCGAGCTCGCGCTCGCCGAGCGCCCGCGCCACATCCGCTCGTCGACGCGCAAGTACCCGTACGAAGAAGCGCCGGTCGAAGGCCTGACGATGGAAGACATGGACGGCGACGGCCGCATCCTGATGATGCGCATCCCCGACCCGCACGGCGCCTACAAGAAACACGCCGACGAGCCGCGCCTGATGGTGCCGCGCGAGCCAGGCGAGTTCGGCGGCGAGTACTACCGGCTGATGCCCGAAGGCAGCCTGCGCAACTACGACGGTATTGGCATCTCGGTGAATCGCGATCCCGAAGGGCTGGACCTGAACCGCAACTTCCCGTCGATGTGGCGCCAGGAGTACGAGCAGACCGGCGCCGGCCCATACCCGGCCAGCGAGCCCGAGGTGCGCGCGATGGTCGCCTTCGTCGCCGCGCATCCGAACATCGGCGCGGCGGTCAGCTTCCACACCCACAGCGGCGTGATCCTGCGGCCGATGGGCACCGAGAGCGACGACGACATGACGCCCGAGGACCTGTGGCTCTACAAGCGCTTCAGCGCCATCGGCGAGAAGCTCAGCGGCTATCCGGCGATCAGCATCTATCACGAGTTCAAGTACCACCCGAAAGAGATCATCACCGGGACTCAGGACTGGCTCTACGAACACCTCGGCGCACTCTTCTGGACAGTCGAGTTGTGGGCGCCGAATCGAGAAGCCGGCATCACCGGCTACAAATGGGTCGACTGGTACCGAGAGCACTCCGCGGAAGACGATTTGAAGCTGCTGAAGTGGAGCGATGAACATTGCGCGGGACTCGCGCATGTCGACTGGCATCCCTTCCAGCATCCGCAACTGGGCGCCGTCGAGATCGGCGGCTGGGACCGCATGAATTTCTGGCGCAATCCGCCGCCGCACCTGCGCGAGCGCGAGGCGGCGCGATTCCCGGCCTGGATGACGCAGATTGCACTGAGTCTGCCGAGACTCGAATTGCTGCGCACTGAAGTGCGTGCTCTCGGCCCCGATACCTGGCGCGTGCGCATGGCGGTTGCCAACAGCGGCTGGCTGCCCGCCTACGTGACCAAGCGCGCCTTGCAGCGCAAGGTGGTGCGCGGCGTGATCTTCGAGATCCACCTGCCGGCCGATCCGGGCGCCGGTGTTTCACTGGTCGGCGGCAAGGAGCGCGTCGAAGGCCCGCAGCTCGAAGGCCACGCGCCGAAGGCTTCGCTGCAAGGCTTTCTGCCGCAGCGCGAAGTCACCGCCGATCGCGCCGTTGCCGAATGGGTGGTGCGCGCACCCCAGGGCACCCGCCTTCCGCTCAGCGCACGCGCCGAGCGGGCGGGGGTGGTCAGGACCGAAGTGTCGCTCGACTGACCGGTCGACAGGGCGACACGCCGGCCGGCGCGCGGCCGCTCCGGAGCGGCCGGCGCACCCGCTTGGCGGGTGGTGCCGGTACTCCGGTGCCGGGTGCCCCATTCCTTTAGAAGTGGTATTCGACCCGAATCATCGGCGTGCTCGCCGTCGCGCCGTCGCCGCCGCCGCCTTCCGCATAGAGCTTGGTCGGATTGCCGAACTTGTTGCGCCAGTACTCGTACTCGAAGCCGACCAGGAAGGTGTTCTTCGCCATCCCGGCACCGGCGCCCACGTCGTACATCAGGGACATGTCGACATGAGTCTCGGGCGAAGTCGCACCGCCGAATTCATTCTGTCCCTTGGCACCGATATAGAGCGCGTAGCCCTTGAAGGTCAGCGGCAGAGACGCGATCGGAAGGCCCCAGTCCAATTCGAGTGCGCCGTGAGTCTTGTAGGTGTAGCGGCCGGATGAGAGGCCGTTCGGCGCATTGCTCTCGTTGAGCACCAGTGCGCTCAGGTTCAGGAAGCCGGGCACGTCGAACATCAAGGTCGGGCCGAGCACCAGCATGCGCTTGCGCGAGGCATAGCCGTCGTTCTTGGTGTTGAAGTCGAAGCCGCCGGTCACGCCGACTCCGTTGACCGGTCCGAACTTGATCGGCGTGCCGGCGATCTTGCCGATGTCCAGCATGTGGCGATAGACCACGTACACCTCCTGCGCCCCGGACTTGCCGGCCACGCCGTCCGCCGGATCGGCGCCGTTGGACATCAGCATGTCGACGTTGAGGAAGTTGGTGCCGTACTTGTAGCCGCTCGCATGCGTCAGCGAGAGGATGGTCTTCTTGATATCGACCCGGTCCGAGCCGTCGGGATTGTGGTTGTCGTAAGGCTCGGCGAAGGTGGTGCCGTAGCGCACCCCGAGCGAGGTATCGCTCCAGTCGGCGGCGTTCGCGGCGCCTGCCGTCATGAGCAGGGCGATCGCGGCGATCGTCAGTTTGGCGGACATCGAATTTCCTTGTGTGACGTGACGTGGACCTGACAGGCGTAGCAAATCCCGAGTCCCGGGACTCGCGATTGCGGCCAAAAGGTGGGGAGGCGTTTTGTGAATGCCGGGCCTGTTTGTGCAATCTGCGTACCAGCGCTTTCAGGCGCTTGTTGGTGCAAGACAGCGCTAAAAGTGTATACATATGCACTGAATAAATGCATACATGAATCCATTGCTGCATATATCGGTGCGCTGATGACCCTGATCGACAATGCCGGCGCAGGGGTGTGCGTACAGCAAGAGGAAAGGGATGCCCGCATGGAGCTCAGCGTCAATGGCCAAGCCCACGATCTGCCCGACGAGTCGGTCGACCCGGCGATGCCGCTGCTCTGGGTGCTGCGCGACGTGCTGCAGCTCACCGGCACCAAATACGGCTGCGGCGTGGCGGCCTGCGGAGCCTGCACGGTGCATGTCGCCGGCCAGGCGGTGCGCTCCTGCGTGCTGCCGCTGTCGGCCGTCGGCAAGCAGCCAGTGCGCACGATCGAGGCGCTCGGCAGTGCCGTGGCGCCGCATGCGCTGCAGCGCGCCTGGATCGAACACCAGGTGCCGCAGTGCGGCTACTGCCAGAGCGGCATGCTGATGGCCGCCGCCGCGCTGCTGGCACAGAACCCCGATCCCAGCGATGCGCAGATCGATGCGGCGATCACCAACATCTGCCGTTGCGGCACCTATCCGCGCATCCGCGCCGCGATCCGCAGCCTGGCCCGGCCGGCGCCGGCGGTGCCGGCTGCGCGCCGCAAGCCGCCGAAGGCCAAGCCATGAAACGCCGCGGCTTCGTGCTCGGCGCCATCGGCAGCGGCGCGGCCCTGATCGTCGGCTGGGGCGCGATGCCGCAGCGCAGCCGCCTCGGTACGCGCTCGACCTTGCCGGCGCAGGCCGACGGCATCGCGTTGAACGGCTGGATCCGCATCGCGCCCGATGGCGGCGTGCTGCTCGCGATGCCGCGCGTCGAGATGGGCCAGGGCGTGCACACCGCGCTGCCGATGCTCGTCGCCGAGGAGCTGGACCTGCCGCTGGCGCGTGTCCGCCTCGTGCCGGCCGCGGCCGAGACGATCTACGGCAACGTCGCGCTGTTCCTCGCCGCGCTGCCGTTCCATCCGAGCGAGGAAGAGCCGGGCCGTGAGAGCGGGCGCCTGAAGGCCGGCCGCTGGATCGTCGGCAAGCTGGCGCGCGAGCTCGGCCTCAGCGTCACCGGAGGCTCGACCAGCGTCGTCGACGCCTGGGAGCTGCTGCGCTACGCCGCCGCCACCGCCCGTGCGCAGCTGCTCGGCGCGGCGGCGCTGCAATGGAAGCTCCCGGTGAGCGAGCTGAACGCGGAGGACGGCGTCGTCAGCCATTCCTCGGGCCCGCGCGCGCACTACGGCCAGTTCGCCGCGGCTGCGGCCGGCACGCCGGTGAGCGACGTGCAGCCCAAGCCGCGCAGCGCCTGGAAGCTGATCGGCACCGCGGCGCCGCGCACCGATCTGGCCGGCAAGGTCGATGGCAGCGCGCGCTACGGCATCGACGTGCGCCTCCCCGAGATGGTCTACGGCGTGCTGAGCATGGGCCCGACGCTCGGCGGCAGCCCCGGCACGATGAAGACCGATGCCGCGCTGCGCGTGTCCGGCGTCGAGCGTGTGGTGCAGATCGGCGGGGATACCGGCACGAACGCCGGCGTGGTCGTGCTCGCGCGCAGCACCTGGCATGCGCGGCGCGGGCTGGCGGCGCTGGAGGTGGAATGGCGGCCGCCGCCGGCGCGGCTGATCGACAGCGAGCGCATCGCCGTCGCGCTCGAAGCGGTGGCGCGCGAGGAGCGCGGCCTGGCCTTTCGCAGCCGCGGCGACGTGGATGCCGCCGAAAGCGCGGCAGCGCGCCGCATCGAGGCGGTCTACCACGCGCCCTATCTCGCGCATGCCGCGATGGAGCCGATCAGCTGCACCGCGCGGGTGGCCGGCGGCAAGGTCGAGATCTGGGCCTCGACGCAGGTGCCGGATTTCGCGCGCGCCGCGGCGGCCATTGCGGCCGGCGTGCCGGTCGACGCGGTGACCTTGCACGTGCCCTACCTCGGCGGCGGCTTCGGCCGCCGGCTCGACGCCGACTTCGTCGGCCCGGCGGTGCGCGTCGCGATGGAGACTTCGGGGCGCCCGGTGCAGCTGATCTGGCCGCGCGAGGAAGACATCCGCCACGACTTCTACCGCCCCGCCGGCGTGGCAGTGATGAGCGCCGGGCTCGACGCCAACGGCTTGCCGGTCAGCCTGCGCGTGACCACCGCCGGTGATGCGGTCACGCCGCGCTGGATCGAGCGCAACCTGCCCTGGATGGCCGGCCCGATCGACCTGCCGGACAAGACCACCAGCGAAGGCCTGTTCGACCAGCCGTATGGCGTGCCGAACCAGCGCATCGCGCACGTCGCGACGCACAGCGGCGTGCCGGTCGGCTACTGGCGCTCGGTCGGGCATTCGCACAACGCCTTCTTCGGCGAGTCTTTCATCGACGAACTGGCGCACGCGGCGGGCAGGGACCCGGTGGACTTCCGGCTGGCGCTGCTGGCGGACTCTCCGCGCCATGCGGAAGTGCTGCGGCTGGCGACACAGAAGGCCGGCTGGGGCAGCGCGCTGCCGGCGGGGCGGGCGCGCGGCGTGGCGTTGCACGAGAGTTTCGGCAGCGTGGTGGCCTGGGTCGCCGAGGTCTCGATCGAGGCCGGCGTGCCGCGCGTGCACCGGGTGGTCTGCGCGGTCGATTGCGGGACCGTCGTGAACCCGGGCATCGTCGCGCAGCAGATCGAGTCCGGCGTGATCTTCGGGCTGAGCGCGGCGCTGCACGGGCGCATCGACATCGTCGGCAGCGCGGTCCAACAGCAGAATTTCCCGGACTATCCGGTGCTGAAGATGGCGGACGCGCCGCGCATCGAGACCCACTTCGTGCCGAGCGAGCGCCCGCCGGGCGGCATGGGCGAGCCGGGCACGCCGGGCATCGGGCCGGCGGTGGCAAATGCGCTGTTCGGCCTGACCGGGGTCAGGGCAAGGAAACTGCCCCTGGGAGCGGTCAACTCCGGGAGCCCGTGAGTCGAGCGCGCGCCGTCGCCGGCTAGGGGCCGTCGAATGCCAGGCGGAACGCGGTGCGCCGTCCCGGCTCGCTGCTGACTTCCGCGCGGCCGCGGTGCAATTCCATGATCGAGCGGACGATCGCCAGCCCCAGCCCCGACCCCGCCGCCGATCCTTCGCGCCCGACTTCGCCGCGCACGAAGCGCTCGAAGATCCGCCCCTGCAGCTCCTCCGCGATCGCCGGCCCTTCGTTCGACACCTCGATCACGCAGCGCCCGGTTCCATCGACGATCGCGGCCAGCTCCACCACCGTCCCGCGCGGCGCATAGCGCAGCGCGTTCGAGACCAGGTTGCTCAAGGCCCGGATCAGCATCGTCTCGTCGGCCCACACCCGCTCCAGCGCGTCCGGCGCGGCGCGCACCGTGGCCACCAGTGCGACGCCGCGGTCCTCGGCGACCTGCTCGAAGTACGCGATCACCCGCTCCAGCGCCTCGCGCACCTCGAGCCACTCCGCCGCGATCACGGCCTGCGCGTTGTCCGCCCGCGCCAGGAACAGCATGTTGCCGATCATGCGCGAGAGCCGCTCGTACTCCTCGACCGCCGACTCCAGCACGCCGCGGTATTCCGCGGCGCTGCGCGGCCGGGAGAGCGCCACCTGGGCCTCCCCGAGCAGGTTGCCGATGGGCGTGCGCAGGTCATGCGCCAGGTCGGATGAAAACGCCGACAGCCGTTCGAACGACACCTCCAGCCGGTCCAGCATGTGGTTGAACGCCACCGTCGATTCGAGCAGCTCGCTCGGCGTGCCTTCCAGCGGCAGCCGCTCGTGCATCGCCTGTGCGCCGATGCGGCTGGCCGCGGCGCCGAGGCGTTTTGCGTCGTTGACGATGCGGCGCGCGATCCACGAGCCGAAGACCACCGCGAGCAGCGCCGCGACCGAGAGCGCGATCAGGGCGTTGCGCCGGTCCTGCGCGCGCAGCTCGATCGCCGCGGTCGGGCGGACCGCCAGCGCCACCAGCACCGCGCCGGCCGGCGCCTCGGCCCTCGGCGGCAAGGCGATGCGCCCGAGCAGCACGCGGTAGCGGTGCTCGTCGGAGCCGACCCACATCGTCGTCAAAGCCCCCAGCCGCTCGCGCAAACCCTCGACCTGCATCATGCTCAGCTCGGTCGGCAGCTCGTTGGCCGAGAGCACCTGCTGCGGCAGCTCGTTCACCGGCACCGGGAACAGCGACGAGGTCGCGATCACGTGCCGCTGTTCGTCGAGGATCTCGACATGCAGCCGGTGCACGCGGCGCTCGGTGCGGTCGACGAGCTGCGGCGCGGCGCGCGCCACGTCGAAGTCGGCGCTGGCCAGGTCGTCGCGGATGAAGGCCAGGTTGGCGAGCAGCAGCAGTTCGTTCTCGCGCCGCATCTCCCGCGTCAGCATGCCGTCGAGCAGCCAGGCGCAGGTCGCGACGACGAGGATCGAGATCAGCGCGATCGCGGCGCTGATCTGCACCGCCATCGAGCGGCGCAGCCGCGCCAGCACGCGCTGCAGTACCGATGTGGCGCTCATGCCTGCCCCCCGATCGTCGAGTACGCCGATCGACCTTGCAGGCCGCGCTGGGCCAGTGGCCCAGCCCCTCGCCAGGCACGAACAGTCCACTGGACTGTTCGTGTCCGGGCTCGGCCCCCCGAGGGGGTGCGGGCCGGCTTGGGAACGGCCCGGCGCTCGGCCCGCCGCGGAGCGGTGCTCACCTTGGCTGCGGATCGAAGACGTAGCCGACGCCGCGGATGGTGTGGATCAGCTTGGTCTCGTAAGGGTCGTCGAGCTTGGCGCGCAGCCGCCGCACCGCGACGTCGACAACGTTGGTGTCGCTGTCGAAATTCATGTCCCAGACGTTCTCGGCGATCAAGGTGCGCGAGCAGATCTCGCCGGCATGGCGCAGCAGATAGTCGAGCAGCGCGTATTCCTTGGTCGTCAGCTCGATGCGCTGGCCGGCGCGCGTGACGCGGCGGCGCATCGGGTCGACCTCGAGATCGGCGATGCGCGTCAGCGTCTCGCGCGGCTGCACCGGGCCGCGGCGCAGGATGTTCTGCACCCGCGCCAGCAACTCGGAGAAGGCGAAGGGCTTGACCAGGTAGTCGTCCGCGCCGAGCTTCAGGCCCTTCACGCGGTCGTCGACCTGGTCGAGCGCGCTGAGGAAGAGCACCGGCGTCTGGCGCTGGCGGCGCAGGCCCTGCAGCACCGTCCAGCCGTCGATGCCGGGCAGCATCACGTCGAGCAGGATCAGGTCGTAGTTGGTGCCGCTGGCGAGGTGCAGGCCGTCGATGCCGTCGCTCGCGATGTCGACCGCATAGCCCTGCTCGCTCAGGCCCTTGCGGACGTAGGCGGCCGTCTTGGGTTCGTCTTCGACGATCAGGATGCGCATGATTTCGAAGTATCCAGGATGGGCCGCACCGCCGGCTGACGGCTGCATTGCAAAAACGTCATGTGCGCGTCACCACGCTGTGCGCGCCTGATTCCTATTGTTGAGACCGTGATGCCGCATCGGCCACCCACTCAACCCCCAGGAGAATTTCATGCAAGCCAAGTCCGTCTTCGTTCTCAGTGCCCTCGTGCTCGCTGCCGGCAGCGTGTTCGCCGACCAGGCTCCGAACAGCGCCCAGCCGCTGACCCGCGCCGAGGTGCGCCAGTCGGTGGTCGACGCGCGTGCCAACGGCGAACTGCGGCCCGCCGGCGAAGCCGGCGATGAAGTCTGGACACCGGCCGAAGCGCCGCGTTCGACGCTGACGCGCGCCGAAGTCGTGCAGCAGGTGGCCGCCGCGCGTGCGGCCGGCCAGTTGGCACCCGCCGGCGAAGAGGGTGACGATTTCTACCCGCTGACCACGCAGAACAGCGGCCCGGGCCTGAGCCGCGCCCAGGTCGTCGCCGAGACGCTGCGCGCCCGCAACGCGGGCTTGCTTGAGCCGGCTGGCCAGGGCGAGGTGGGCGATTACGACGAAGCCCGCATCGCGAGCCAGCACCGGTACGCCGTGGCCCACGAGCGGCATGCCGCCGCCGCACCCACCGCGTCGTCGAACCAGTGATCAGTGTGCGGACGGCCGCCTGTGAGGGCGGTCCGGGCCGCATCGCGCTCGGGCGATAGCCGCGCCTGCGGCCGAGGTCACGGCGCCGCGGCCGACTCGGCGATCACCAGCCCGAGCGCCCGGCGCAGCTTGTCCGGGTCCAGCGGCTTGGTCAGGAACTCGTTCATCCCCGAAGCCATCGCCTCCTCACGTTCCGAAACCAGCGCCGCGGCGGTCAACGCGATGATCGGCAGGCTGCGCTGGTCGTAGCGGTGGCGCAGCAGGCGCGCCGCCTCGTGGCCTCCCATCACCGGCATCTGCACGTCCATCAGCACCGCGTGGAACGGCAGCCCGGCGGCTTCGGCGCGCATCACCGCGTCCACCGCGGCGCGCCCGTCACCCGCCTGCGTCACCTGCACGCCCCACTGCTCCAAGGTCGCGACCGCGATCATCATGTTGACCGCGTTGTCCTCGACCATCAGCACCCGCGCGCCGACCAGGCGTTCGGGGCTCGGCAGCGCTTCGCCGAGGGCCGGCCCTTCCGGCGCGGGCGCCAGCGGCAGCTCGGCCCAGAACGTGCTGCCGACGTTCAGCTGGCTGGTCGCGCCGACCCGTCCGCCCATCAGGCTCGCCAGTTCCTGGCAGATCGAGAGGCCCAGGCCAGTGCCGCCGAAACGCCGCGTCGTCGATTCATCGGCTTGCGTGAAGGGCTTGAACATGCGCGCCAGCGTGGCCGCATCCATGCCGCAGCCGGTGTCGGTGACGGCAAAGCGCACCAGCGGGATCTCCTGCGTGTCGTCGCAGCGCACTTCGAGGCGGATCTCGCCCGTCTCGGTGAACTTCAGCGCGTTGTTGATGTAGTTGCTGAGGATCTGCCGCGTGCGCAGCGCATCGCCGTGCACGTGCCGCGGCACGCCGTCGTCGACCTGCATCGAGAGCCGCAGGCCGTGTGCTGCCGCCAGCTCGTGATAGGCGCGCTGCAGCGCGTCGAGCAAGGCGCGCAGATCGAACGGCACCGACTCGAAGGTCAGCTTGCCGGCCTCGATCTTCGACAGGTCGAGGATGTCGGAAATGATCCCGGAGAGATTGCTCGCGCTGTCGAGGATCTGGCGCAGGTACTGCAGGCGGCTCGATTCCTCGAGTTCGGGGCGCAGCGCCAGGCGGGCCAGGCCGAGCAGGCCGTTCAGCGGCGTGCGGATCTCATGGCTGGTGTTGGCGAGGAAGGCGCTCTTCGCGCGGTTCGCCGCTTCGGCTGCGTCGCGTGCCGCGGCCAGCGCATGTTCGACGCGGCGGCGCTCGGTCACGTCCTCGGCGATCCAGATCGTGCCGCTGTCGCGCGGGTCGTCCGGGTCGATCGCCTGCGCGCGCACGCGGCACAGGAAATGGCTGTCGTCCTTGCGCCGCATCACCTGCTCGGTCTCGAAGGGCAGCCCCTGCATCAGCAGCGGGCCGGAGCGCTCCGTGACCTCGGCATAGGCTTCCGGGTTGCGCCACATCAGCGCCGCCGGCTGGCCGATCAGCCCGCCCGCCTCCCAGCCGAACATGCGTTCCCAGGCGAGGTTGGTCTGCAGGAAGCGCCGCTCGCGCGTGAATGCGATGCCGACCGCGGCGTACTTCAGCATCGCCTCGTATTCGCGGCGCAGGCGCTCGACCTCGGTCACGTCGCGCGCGGTGCCGACGGTGTAGTGGCGGCCGTCGAGCGCGAAGCGCGCGGTCGAGAGCAGCGCATCCACCTGCCGGCCGTGTTTGCTGACGAAGCTCACCGGCAGCGCATCGGTGCCTTCGCCGCCGCCGAGCGCCGTCAGCACCTGGCCGCGATCGGCAGCGTGCTGCCACAGCTTCAGCTCCTCGGTGGTGCGCCCGACCGCTTCTTCGGCGCTGTAGCCGGAAAGCCGGCTGAAGGTGGCATTGACGCGCATCAGCTGGCCGGTATCGGCATCGGTCAGCACGATCGCGTCGGGGCTGGTCGCGACCACGTGCGAGAGCAGCGCTTCCGATCGTTTCAGCGCGGCGCCAGCTTCGCGGCGTTCGGTGTCGTCGAAGAAGATCGACAGCGTCGCGCGGCCGCCGGCGGTCTGCACGCGCACGCTGCTGTAGCGCACGAAGCGGCGCCGGCCGTCGACCGACTGCAGTTCGATTTCGATTTCCGGATGGCTTGCGCCGACCGGTGCCTCCTCCAGCTTTTGCACATGGCGCTGCACCTCGGCGCGCGACGCGGGCTCCTGGAAGTGGCGCAGCATGTCGCTGCCCATCAGATCGCCGGCACGCTCGTAGCCGAGCAGCTGCAGCGCGGCGGCGTTCGCGTCGATCACCTTGCCGGAGCGGTGCAGCAGCAGCGGCGAGGGTGTGCGTTCGAACAGCTCGCGGTAGCGGGTTTCGCTCGCGGCGACGGCGCGGCGCGCGGTGACTTCGCGCGTCGCGTCGCGGCCGACGCCGGCGAATCCGACGAAGCTGCCGTTCTCGTCGTAGCGCGGTTCGCCGCTGATGCGGGCGTAGCGGCGGCGGCCGTGGCTGTCGTGCTGCTTCAGCAGCAGGTTGCCGAACGGGCGCCGCGCTTCGAGATCGGCGCGCAGCGCGTCCATGCCGATATCGTCGAGCCCGAAGCCGGCGATCTGCCACGGCGGCGCGCCGAGGCGGGTGCGTGCCGCCACGTCGGCGCTGCCGACCGAGGCCTGGCTGACGTGGTTGAAGCGGAACTGGTTGTCCATCTCCCAGTACCACTCCGGCGCCATGTGCAGCACGCTGCGCAGGCGCCGGTCGCGGTCGGCCGCCTCCTGCAGGTAGCGTTCGTTGAGGCGTGTGATCAAGGTGCCGAGCGCGAGGCTGAAGAGGACCGCCAGCGCCTGCGTGATCACGCGCAGGCCGAGCGGCTGCTGCACCGCGATGCTCGCGCCGGGCAGGCGGCCGCTGGTCTCGGCCCAGGTCAGCGCCGCGAGTGCGGCGCCGCAGCCGGCGCTCATCCACACGCCCGCGCGAAAGCCCGCGCTCCAGCTGATCGCGCAGACGAGCGGGCCGAAGAAGCCTAGCGCCGCGGCATGCGTGCCATCGCCCTGGCCGAAGGCCAGCCCGCAGATCAGCAGCAGCCCGGTCCAGCCGGCCGCCAGCGCGACCTTGTGCACGCTGCCGTGGCGCATCACCCAGCCGCAGCCGCCGATGACGGCACCGGCCACGAGGCACAAGCCCACCAGCCAGGGCTTGCGCCCCGGCGGCAAGGGCACGTCGGCGAACTGGTAGAAGAGGCCGCTCAGCAGGCAGACGATGCCGCCGGCGGCACAGATCCACGGCACGATCAAGGTCGGCGTGTCGGCGGGCAGGTCGAATCGAAGGGACGGAGCTGTCTTCATGATCACCGGGCTTCAAGAACCGCACAGCGCGGCGCACGCATGCGGCCCCCGTGAGGCCGCCGAAGACAACGCCGTCGTCGGTCGATTCGGCGTGACCACAAAGCGGCAGGCTAGAGTACCTTCGTGCTGTGCACTCCGGTATTCGCCTTTCGGACGGCCGGGCAGGCTCATGACCGCCCTCCCGGGCAAGTTTCGAGCCCAACCCGCGGGGGCGTCGTCATTCTGCGTCGCGGCTGGCGCCGCGTCTCGTCAATCCGCGGCGTTCAAAGTCTCCCGTGTCGCCTGCGCGACGTTGCGCGCAGCCTCGGCGAAGTCGACGCCTGCCGAGGCATACAGCACCGCACGCGAGGAGTTGACGATGATCGGCGCGCCTTCTCTGTAGCCGGCACGCACCGTGGCCTGGGCGTCGCCGCCCTGTGCGCCGACGCCGGGGATCAGCAGCGGCAGGTTCGGCGCCAGTTCGCGCACCCGCGCGATCTCTGCCGGGTAGGTCGCGCCGACGACGAGGCCGAGCTGGCCGTTGCGGTTCCAGTCGCCGTTGGCGAGGCGCGCGACGTGTTCGTAGAGCAGGTCGCCGTTGGCCAGGCGCTGCGCCTGAAGGTCGGAGCCGCCCGGGTTCGAGGTGCGGCACAGCAGGATCGCGCCCTTGTCCTCGTAGCGCAGGTAGGGCTCGATCGAATCGAAGCCCATGAACGGCGACAGCGTGACCGCATCGGCGGCATAGCGCTCGAAGGCTTCGCTCGCGTACTGCTCGGCGGTCGAGCCGATGTCGCCGCGCTTCGCGTCGAGGATCACCGGCACCTCGGGCGCCGCCTGGTGGATGTAGGCGATCAGCCGCTCCAGCTGATCCTCGGCGCGGTGCGCCGCGAAGTAGGCGATCTGCGGCTTGAAGGCGATCACCAGATCCTTCGTCGCATCGACGATCGCGGTGCAGAACGCGTGGATGCACGAGGCATCGCCGCGCATCGCGCCCGGCAGGCGCGAGGGTTCCGGATCGAGGCCGATGCAGAGCAGGGACTGGTTGAGGCGCTGGGCGCGGGTGATCCGGTCGATGAAGTTCATGCCCGGATTGTAGAAAGCCGGCCCGGGGGCTCGCCGGCGTCAGCGGCTCGGCGTTTCGCCGCCCAGCCAGGCGGCAAGGGATTGCGCGGCCATCGGTTTCATGCCGTCGGCGATCCAGATCTGCGGGTTCGACGCGGGCGACAGCTTCATCGCCTTCTCGCGCGCCGAGACGCCCTGGCGCGCCTGCCGGAACCACTCGGTGATCGGCACGTCGGCATCGAAGCGGCTGCCGAACAGTTCTTCGATGAAGTAGGTGTCGCTGGAATCCACGTCGCAGCCGAAGGACGCGCGGTTCGCCGCGGCGGCGGTGATGATGATGCGGTTCGGCTGCTGCAGCGCCGGGATCAGCGAGCCGGAATAACAGGCGGAGATGATCAGCAAGGTCGGCGTGCGGCCGAGCGGCTCGAGCCAGGCCTCGAGCTGGCGGGCATCGGCGACGGCGTTGTCGCGCTCGGTCGCGGCGAGCGAGAGCAGGCCCTTGCCGCCGTGCGAGCTGAGCAGCACGACGGCGCGCGCGTTGCGGCCGTCGCTGGGCAGCAGCGCGCCGGCGGAGGCCAGGGCCTGGCGCAGGCTGGCCGACGAGGCGCCCGGCCAGTCCGCCGGCTTCGGGGCGCCGTTGGCCAGGCGCAGCACCGCGAGCTGCGGCGCCTGGTGGCGCAGCTGCAGTTCGGCCAGCCGCACATCGCCCACGAAGGCGGTCGAGCTGCCGTCCATCGCCGCGCCGACGAAAACCGCCATCGGCCGCTCGGCGGTGCGTGCGACCTGCGCAGCCGCATCGACCTGCGCCTTCAGCAGTGGATCGAGCGCAATCTTCGGTGCGGCACAGGCCGTGAGCGACAGCAGCAGCGCCGTCGCCAGCACCAGCAGGCGCGAACGCATCGGAATGTCAGCCGATGCGCCGCGCAAGCGCTTCGGCCTTGCCGATGTAGCCGGCGGGCGTCAAGGCCATCAGGCGTTCGCGCTCGGCCTGCGGTATTTCGAGGCCTTGGATGAATTCGCGCATCGCCTCGCGCGTGATCGCCTTGCCGCGGGTCAGCTCCTTCAGCCGCTCGTACGGGTTGGCAAGGCCGTAGCGGCGCATCAGCGTCTGGATCGGCTCGGCCAGCACTTCCCAGGCCTCGTCCAGATCGGCGGCGAGCGCCGCTTCGTTGACCTCGAGCTTCTCCAGCCCGCGCAGCAGCGAATCGTGGCCGAGCACCGCGTAGCCGAGCGCGACGCCCATGTTGCGCAGCACGGTGCTGTCGGTCAGGTCGCGCTGCCAGCGGCTGATCGGCAGCTTCTGGCTCAGGTGCGTGAGCAAGGCGTTGGCCAGGCCGTAGTTGCCCTCGGCGTTCTCGAAGTCGATCGGGTTGACCTTGTGCGGCATCGTCGACGAGCCGATCTCGCCTTCCTTGGTGCGCTGCTTGAAGTAGCCCAGGCTGATGTAGCCCCAGACGTCGCGCGACCAGTCGATCAGGATGGTGTTGCAGCGCGTCACCGCATCGAACAGCTCGGCCATGTAGTCGTGCGGCTCGATCTGGATCGTGTAGGGATTGAAGCTCAAGGCAAGCTTCTCCTCGACCACCTTGCGGCTGAAGGCCTCCCAGTCGAAATCGGGCCACGAGGCGATGTGCGCGTTGTAGTTGCCGACCGCGCCGTTCATCTTCGCCAGCAGCTTCACGCCGGCGATGCGCGCGCGCGCCGTGGCCAGCCGCGCGACGACGTTGGCGATCTCCTTGCCGACGGTCGTCGGGCTCGCCGTCTGGCCGTGCGTGCGGCTCAGCATCGGCAGGGCCGCGTGGCTGTGCGCCATCTCGGTCAGCTTGGCGATCAGCTTGTCGATCGACGGCAGCAGCACCTGCTCGCGCGCGGTCTTCAGCATCAGCGCATGGCTGGTGTTGTTGATGTCCTCGCTGGTGCAGGCGTAGTGGACGAACTCGTGCGCCGAGCGCAGCTCGAGGCTGTTGCCGAAGCGGCTCTTCAGCCAGTACTCGACCGCCTTGACGTCGTGGTTGGTGGTCTTCTCGATGTCCTTGATCGCCTGCGCGTCGGCTTCCGAGAAGCGCACCACCAGGCCGCGCAGCAGGCCGCGCGAGGCTTCGCTGAGCGGCGGCAGCTCGGGCATGCCGGCATCCGAGAGCGCGATGAACCATTCGACCTCGACCTGCACGCGCCGGTGCATCAGGCCGAACTCGCTCAGCAGCGGGCGCAGCGCGGCGACCTTGCCGGCGTAGCGGCCATCGAGCGGCGAGAGGGCGGTGAGGGCGGACAGGGTCATGGCGGCGGCGGTTGATAAGTAAGCGCTGAGTTTATTCGGCACCCGGCAAGCACCGATTGACGCTGGCGGAATGGCTCTTGCTTAATGTTGCGCCTCACTACATCGCCGCAGTCATCTTCGAGGAGATTCCATGTCCGTGTCGCGCCGCCGTTCCCTGATCACCCTGTCGGCCGTGCTGGCGTTCGCCGGCTTCGCTTCGTCCGCGCTGGCGCAGGCCAAGCTGAAGGTCGCGGCGATCTACACGGTGCCGGTCGAGCAGCAATGGGTGAGCCGGCTCGACAAGGCGCTGAAGGCCGCGGCGGCGCGCGGCGAGATCGAGTACGTGTTCAGCGAGAACGTCAGCAATGCCGACTACGAGCGCGTGATGCGCCAGTACGCCGAGGGCGGCAATACGCTGATCGTCGGCGAGGCCTTCGCGGTCGAGGCGGCGGCGCGCAAGGTCGCGAAGGACTATCCCAAGGTCAGCTTCCTGCTCGGCAGCTCGGGCAAGCCGCAGGCGCCGAACTTCTCGGTCTTCGACAACTACATCCAGGAGCCGGCCTACCTGAGCGGCATGGTCGCCGGCGGGATGACGAAGAGCGGCAAGATCGGCATGGTCGGCGGCTATCCGATCCCCGAGGTGAACCGGCTGATGAACGCCTTCATGGCCGGCGCGAGGGAGACCAATCCCAAGGTCGAATTCATGGTCAGCTTCATCAACAGCTGGTTCGATCCGCCGAAGGCCAAGGAGGCGGCGTTCGCGATGATCGACAAGGGCGCGGACCTGCTCTACGCGGAGCGCTTCGGCGTCAGCGACGCGGCCAAAGAGCGCGGCAAGCTCGCGATCGGCAACGTCATCAACACGCAGGACAAGTACCCCGATACCGTGGTCGCCTCGGCCTTGTGGAACATGGAGCCGAGCATCGACGCGGCGATCAAGGCGGTGAAGGCCGGCACGTTCAAGGCGGAGGACTACGGCCCGTATTCGACGATGAAATTCAAGGGCAGCGAGCTCGCGCCGCTCGGCAGCTTCGCGAGCAAGGTGCCGCCGGAGATCGCCGCCAAGGTCAAGGCGAAGGAAGCCGAGATCCTCGCCGGCAAGTTCACCGTGAAGGTGGACGACGGCCAGCCCAAACCGACCGCCAAGTAGCCCCGTGCGCGCCCGGTGACCGACGGCCCCGTCCTGCGCCTCTCGGGCATCAGCAAGCGCTTCGGCGCGCTGGTCGCCAACGATGACATCTCGCTCGAGCTCGGCCGCGGCGAGGTGCTGGCCTTGCTCGGCGAGAATGGCGCCGGCAAGTCGACGCTGGTCTCGATCCTGTTCGGCCACTACGTCGCCGATGCCGGCCGCATCGAGGTCTTCGGCCGGCCGCTGCCGCCGGGCAACCCGAAGGCGGCGCTGGCGGCCGGCGTCGGCATGGTGCACCAGCACTTCAGCCTGGCCGACAACCTCAGCGTGCTCGACAACGTGATGCTCGGCACCGAGCCGCTGTGGCGTCCGTTTTCGCGCCGCGCCGAGGCACGACGCAAGCTCGGCGACACGGCGGCGCGCTTCGGCCTCGGCGTGAAGGCCGAGGCGCTGGTCGGCACGCTGTCGGTCGGCGAACGCCAGCGCGTCGAGATCCTGAAGGCGCTGGTGCGCGGCGCACGCATCCTGATCCTCGACGAGCCGACCGCGGTGCTCACGCCGCAGGAGAGTGAATCGCTGTTCGCGACCCTGGCGCAGCTGGTCGCGGAGGGGCTCTCGGTGATCTTCATCAGCCACAAGCTCGACGAAGTGCTGCGGGTTTCGCAACGGGTCGCGGTGCTGCGTGCCGGACGGCTGGTCGCGACCTTGCCGGCCGCGGGGGCGACCAAGCCGATGCTGGCCGAGCTGATGGTCGGCCGCGCGATCGCGCCGGCGCAGCGGCGGCCGCGCCAGGCGGGCGACGTCGTGCTGGCGATGCGCGGCGCAGGCGTGGACGGCGAGGGCGGCCGGCCGCCGCTCGCCGACGTCTCGCTGGAGATCCGCGCCGGCGAGATCCTCGCGATCGCCGGTGTCTCGGGCAACGGCCAGCAAGCCCTGGCCGGGCTGCTGTGCGGTCTGCAGCCGCTCGCGGCCGGCAGCTTGCAGCTGCGTGGTGCCGGGTTGGCGGCGTCGCCGCAGGCCTGGGTCGCCGCCGGCGTCGCCCGTATCCCCGAGGATCGCCATGCGGTCGGCCTGGTCGGCGATCTGGCGCTATGGGAGAACGCGGTGTTGGAGCGCTACGCGAGCGCGGATTTCGCCCGGCTCGGCGTGGTGCGCCGCGCGGCGGCGCGTGGCTATGCGCGCCAGCTGATCGAGCGCTTCGACGTGCGCGGCACGCAGGGCGCCGGGGTGGAGACGCCGGCCCGTGCGCTCTCCGGCGGCAACATGCAGAAGCTGATCCTGGGCCGCGCACTGATGCCGGTGATGCCGGGCGCCGCCGGCCCGGTGCTGATCGTTGCCGACCAGCCGACCTGGGGCCTGGACATCGGCGCCGTCGCCTACGTGCACCAGCAGCTGCTCGATGCCTGCGCGGCCGGTGCCGCAATGCTGCTGATCTCCGAGGACCTGGACGAGATCTTCGCACTCGCCGACCGCATCGCGGTGATGCACCACGGCCGGCTCACGCCGGCGCGGCCGGTGGCCGGCTGGTCACTCGGCGAGATCGGCCTGGCGATGACCGGCGAAACATGCGGCGTGCCCGCGGCGCATGAGAGCAGCCATGCCGCGGCTTGAGCGCCGGGCCGCGCCATCGCGCCGCGCGATGCTCGCGGCGCCGTTCGTCGCTGTCGTGTTCACCTTGATGGTGAGTTCGCTGCTCGTCGCCTGGGCCGGCGCGCCGCTGGCGCGCGCCTACGCCTTGCTGCTCGAAGGCGGCTTCGGCTCGCGTTTCGCCTGGGGCGAGACCTTGACCCGCGCGACGCCGCTGATCCTCACCGGCCTCGCCGCGGCGGTGGCCTTTCGCGCGCGGCTCTTCAACATCGGCGCGGAAGGCCAGCTCTACCTCGGCGCGCTGGCGGCGGTGGCGGTCGGCGGCCTGCACGGCGGCGACGGGTTTGCGCTGTCCCCGTGGCTGCTGTTCCCGCTGATGCTGCTCGCCGCGGCGCTTGCCGGCGCCCTGCTGCTGCTGGTGCCGGCGTTGATGAAAAGCCGGCTCGGCGTCGACGAGGTGGTGACCACCTTGCTGCTCAACTTCGTCGTGCTGCTCTTCGTCAGCCTGATGCTCGACGGCCCAATGAAGGACCCGATGGCGATGGGCTGGCCGCAGAGCGTCGCGCTGCAGGACGGCGTGCAGCTCGGCAAGCTGGTCGAGCGCTCGCGCGTGCACACCGGCCTGCTGATCGCGCTCGGCCTTGCGCTGCTGCTATGGGCGCTGCTGAAGTTCACGACCACCGGCTTCCAGATCCGTGCGCTCGGCGCGAACGCACGCGCCGCGGCCTTCGCCGGCATGCCGGTCGGCTGGGTCACGGTCAAGGTGGCGCTGCTGTCGGGTGCGCTCGCCGGGCTCGCGGGGGCGGTGGAGGTGGCAGGCCGCACCGGCTATTTGACGCTCGACATGTCGCCCGGCTACGGCTACAGCGGCATCGTGATCGCGATGCTGGCCGGGCTGCATCCGCTCGGCGTGGTGGCTGCAGCGGTCTTCGTCGCCGGCATCCTGGTCGGCGCGGACAGCATGAGCCGCGCCGTCGCGGTGCCAACCTACATCGCCGACGTGATCGTCTCGGTCTCGCTGTTGTCGATGCTGGTGGCCGGTCTCGCGGCGCAATACCGGCTGCGCTGGGGAGCGGCGGCATGACGATCGAGATCGAGCGCACGACGGCACTGCGGCGCGTCGAGCTCGAAGCGCTGCTGCGCGAGGCCACCGGCCCCGACCATCGCTACCTGATTCGCCTGGTCGACGACTGGGAGCGCGGCAGCAGCCGCTACGACGGCGACGGCGAGGCGCTGCTGCTGGCCCGCGAAGGCGGGCAGGTGGTCGGCACCATCGGGCTGATCATCGATGCCTACGCCGCCGCGCCGCTCAGCGGCCGGCTGCGGCGCCTGTATCTGTTGCAGCGGCTGCGCGGCCGGGGGCTGGGCCGGCTGATGGTGAACCGGGTCGTCGCACTCGCCACCGGCCGTTTCGAGCAGCTGCTGGTGCGCGCCAACCGGCCCGGTCCGGCGAGCTTCTTCGAGCACCTCGGCTTTCGCCCGGCGACCGCCGAACCCGAGGCGACGCATGTGCTGGTGCTGCCTTTTGCCCAGGTCCATCGCGCGAGCCGCGCGCGGGGCGAGCGATGCTGAGCGACACCTTCGCGCTGATGCTCGGCCTGCCGTTCTGGGTCGCGGTGCTGCGCATCGCGACGCCGCTGATCCTCGGCACGCTGGGCGTGCTGCTGTGCGAGCGGGCCGGCGTGTTGAACCTGGGCATCGAAGGCATCATGGTCGCGGGCGCCTTCAGCGGCTGGGTCACGGTGTATGCGTTCGGACTGCACGGCAGCGGGTTGTGGCTGGGCGTGCTCGCGGCGGCGCTGGTGGGTGCCGCACTCGGGTTGCTGCACGGCCTCCTGACCGTCATGCTGGCGCTGTCGCAGCATGTCGCCGGGCTCGGGTTGACGCTGTTGTCGACCAGCCTCGCGAGCTACGCCTACCGCGTCAGCTTTCCGAAGGTCGAGAGCCCGCCGACGATCCGGCCGTTCGCGCCGATGAGCGGGCTGCCGCTGCCGATCCTGAACCAGGAAACGCCGCTGACCCTGCTCGCCTTGCTGCTGGTGCCGCTGATCGCCTATGGGCTCTACCGTACGCCGGTGGGCCTCGCGGTGCGCATGGTCGGCGAGAACCCGGCGGCGGCGGAGGGCCAGGGCCTGAGCGTCGCGCGCGTGCGCATCGGCGCGATCATCGCCGGATCGGCGCTGATGGGCGTTGCCGGCGCCTTTCTGACCTTGGCGGCGTTCAACGCTTTCTACTTCAACATGGTCAATGGGCGCGGCTGGATCTGCGTCGCGCTGGTGGTCTTCGCGTCGTGGCGGCCGGGCAAGGCCTTGCTCGGCGCGCTGCTGTTCGCCTTCTTCGATGCGCTGCAGCTTCGGCTGCAGCAGGCGAGCGGCGGTGTCTTCGGCATCGAGCTGCCCTACCAGGTCTACCTGATGCTGCCGTATCTGCTGTCGATCGTCGCGCTGGTCGTGATGGCGCGGCGCGCCGCGTATCCGCAGGCGCTGATGAAGCCTTATCGCAAGGGCGAACGATAGGCGTGCCGGCCCCGGCGGAGCCGATGCGGCAATGTTCCCCAAGCGGGCACGCTCGCGCTACGATGGCTTGCGTGGAAACGGCCTGCACGAGCCGCCGCGATCAAGGGAGCCGATGATGGGTCAGACCGCTGTGCAACCGTCCTATTCGCTCGACGATTACCTCCGCGCCGAAGACGCCGCGGCGCTGCGCCATGAGTATGTGGCGGGCGGCGTGTTCGCGATGGCGGGGGGCAGCGAGCGGCACAACCAGATCTCGGGCAACGTCTACATGCGGCTGCGCGCCGAGACGCGCGGCAGCGCGTGCCGCGCCTTCATCGCCGACATGAAACTGCGCATCGACAGCGCCAGCAGCGTCTACTACCCCGACGTGATGCTGGTCTGCGATGCCGACGACGCGCACCCGCAGTTCAAGACCGCGCCCTGCGTGATCGTCGAGGTGCTGTCGCCGTCGACCGCGGCCACCGATCGGCGCGAGAAGCGCAAGGCCTATTTCGGCCTGCCGTCGCTGCAGGCCTACGTGCTCGCCGATTCCGAGGCGCGCAGCGTCGAATACTTCCTGCGCGGCCCCACCGGCTTCGACCCCGGCCGGCTCGATGAAACCAGCCAGCTGCTGCTGCCCTGCGGCGAGCGCCGCATCGGCCTGACCCTGGACGACGTCTATGAAGACGTCGACGGGCTGTCCTCCCCCCTTTGAACCCTGATTGCCATGACGCTCGACACCCATCCCAGCAATCGCCACATCCGCCTGACCTCGCATCCGGTCACCGGTGCCACCGGCGCGCCGACCATCCACTGGGGCGCCGCTACCGCGCTCGAGCGTGGCCCGGTGGTCGGCACGGTCGCCAACCGCAGCCAGCGCAACGTCATCGGCACGCATTCCGGCAGCTACGGCATCTACCGCGCGCTCGCCGTCGCGGCCGGAAATCTCGTCAAAGGCCATCGCGCCGACCTGACCAACACCTCGCCGACCGACCTGGTCGGCCCCTACCCGCAATGGAGCGACGCCAGGCGCATCGTCTCGATCGATCCCTGGGGCGCGTCGGTGGCCGACGTCTATGCCGACTATCTAGCCAAGGGCTACGACATCCGCCCGACGATCGCGGTTACCAAGGCGCATATCGACCTGCCGGAGATCCGCCATGCGATGG
>Ga0207671_10001798_pt1 | contig 23983 bp, 20 predicted proteins | sample KBSC24metaG_FD_184352 | JGI IMG/M metagenome (GOLD analysis project Ga0207671, IMG submission 184352) | Corn rhizosphere microbial communities from Kellogg Biological Station, Michigan, USA - KBS C2-4 metaG (SPAdes) (version 2) | ecosystem: Host-associated > Plants > Roots > Rhizosphere > Soil... | reverse complement strand
CGGTGTCTTCGTCGAATACCTTACCGCCATTCATGAGTTGATGATTCCGGGCGGATTCCAGGTCATGGTGCTCAATGTGCGTTACTCGGCCGAAGAGGAGGAGCGGGCCATCGATACGATGCTGGGGCATCACGTTGAAGCCATGATCGTTGCGGGCGTCGATCAGACTGAGCGGTCCCGCATGCTTTTGAAGCAATCCGGCATTCCCGTCGTGCAGACGATGGACTTGACCGACGACCCGGTCGACCTCAACATCGGCTTCTCGCACGACGATGCAGGGTATCGCGCCGCGCGGTTCCTCTACGATCTTGGTCGTCGGCGCATCGGCCATCTGACGGCTCGGCTCGATCCCCGCTCGCGGCGCCGGCATCAGGGCTACCTTCGTGCGATGAACGAAGCCGGCATCGGATCGCCGAAGCTAGTTGCCTCGACGCCCCGCGCCTCGACGGTTAAGATCGGCGGAGAACTATTTCTTGAAGTGCTGGGCCGCGAGCCAAATCTCGATGCCGTCTTTTGTTGCAACGACGATCTAGCGCTAGGCGCCATCTTCGAGTGTCAGCGCCGCGGCATCCGAATCCCGGAGGACATTGCAATCCTCGGTTTCAACGATCTCGAATATTCTGCCTCGACCTTTCCATCGCTGAGTTCTGTAACGACGCCACGCGCTGAGATGGCGCGTTGGGCTGCCGCGAGCGTACTTGAAATCATCCGCGGGTCCGGCGAACGTCCCATTCAACGTAGAGTCGACCTAGGGTTTAATGTTGCAGCCCGGGCTAGCACGACACGTTCGCCCTAAGTACACACGAATGAGGTCCGGAAGTCTGCTTTTGGCGCAACGTGGACTCTTGCGAGCGGCTGCTTTTGGCGGTGGGTTCAACCGATCGCGTCAACGCATCGACCCGATGGGAACAACTAACGATCGCATGCGCCTAAGTCTGTGAACCGGTCAGTGCCAGGCGTCGCTCAGCTGGCTTCGTATTATGTCCAGCCGAGGCCAGTTTCGGCGGCCGAATGATCGAGCGGCGACGAAGGCACCGGTTGGTCCGATCGTCGGAAGGTCTTTGGCGATCTCCCGGTGACTCGCTTGAAGGCGTTGCTGAATGCGCTCTCCGACGCGTAACCAAGCCTCTGCGCTATGTTGGCCATCGGGGTGGCTGTCTCGCGCAAGGCCTGCTCGGCCAAACGCATACGCCAGTCAGTAAGATAGCTCAGGGGCGGCAGGCCGGCCGTTTCCCTGAAATGCGAGGCGAACGTCGTTCTGGACATGCCGCAGGCACGGGCGAGCTCCTCGAGACCCCACGAACGGTCAGGCGACCCGTGCATCAGTCGAAGGGCAGGAGCTATCCTGGGGTCAGCCAGCGCGCGCAGCCAGCCGGCGGCCATTGGGCTTCCCGATTTCAGGTGCGCCCGCAGAATATGGATGAACAGCAGTTGGGTGAGCTGCGTCGAAGCAAGCTGTCCGCCTGGTCTAGCGTCGGCGCGCTCGATGACCAGCTGCGAGAACAATGCCCCGAAAGCAACGGCCTCGGAGGATGCCGCCCGGATGTGAATCCAAGCCGGAAGAACACTCCTCACGAGCGATGCCTGTGCCGGATCGAACAGCACGTGCCCACCGAAATGCTCGAACGCGCTGCCGTCGCCAATCACGGCAGTGGTGCGACCGGCGTCCGAGAAGAGCGTCACTGCGTCTACAGGCGTCACGCTCGGTGCACTGCTCAGGACGAACGGACGCTGCTCAGCAAGCAGTCCCACGTCGCCGGTCTCGAATTTGACCGCCTCGCTTCCGCCTTCGAACCGGGCCCAGCACTCCCCTCTAACGACACCAAAGAACTTGACCTTGTCGCGCCCCGGAAAGCGGATCGCCCAAGGACCTCCCGCTGTGAAGCCGCCGGTCACCGTGGGCTCCGCTTTCATTAGCCTCAAAACGTCGGAAAGGGGATCGATCTCCATTTTCGCACTATCGCGCATGAATGACGCACTTTCAATTATTCAACGTACGACGAAGTGCGATTATTTTCCTCTCATGGAAACGGAGCTGACAAATGAACGAACTCGTCCTAGTTACCGGCGGCACTGGCTTTATTGCCCAGCACTGCATGCTATCCCTCTTGGGTGCCGGCTACCGTATTAAGACGACGGTGCGGGACCTCTCGCGGGAAGAAGAAGTCCGCCGGAACCTGAAGACCGGCGGCGCCGAACCCGGTGAGCGGCTTTCGTTTGTGCGCGCCGACCTTGCCTCGGATGAGGGCTGGAACGAGGCCGCACGAGACTGCACCTATGTGTTCCACGGCGCCTCGCCCACCCCTTCCGGTAACCACCAGACGGAAGACGACTGGGTGCGGCCGGCCGTTGATGGCAACCTGCGGGTACTTCGCGCAGCGCGTGCCGCAAGCGTGAAGCGTGTGGTTCTCACTTCCGCGTTCGGTGCGATCGGGGTCGGCCATAAAACCCTCGACCGTCCCTTCGTCGAAACCGACTGGAGCGATCTCAGCGGCAACGTCGCACCCTACCAGAAATCGAAGACGCTCGCTGAGCGTGCCTCTTGGGATTTTATCGCTGCGGAAGGGCAAGGCCTGCAGCTCGCAGCCGTGAACCCCACCATGGTATTGGGGCCCGCCCTGGGGCCGGATTATTCGCATTCGATCCGAACCATCAAGGAGATGCTGGACGGACAGCCGGGATATCCCAGGATCAAAAGCTGTGTCGTCGATGTGCGTGACGTAGCGGACCTTCATCTCCGCGCCATGACCGATCCCGCCGCAAACGGCGAGCGCTTCCTCGCAACCTCGGGCGATAGCCTCTTTCTGGCCGAGATCGCAAAGATCCTGAAAGAGAATCTGGGAGCAGCGGGCGCCAAAATTTCCACGAACCAGATTCCCGACGTGGTCATCAAGACCATGGCCCTTACCAATGCAGCCATGAAAGGTCTGGTGCCGCTCCTCGGCGTCAAACTGGATGCGAGCGGGGAAAAGGCGCAGCGCCTTTTGGGTTGGAAACCGCGCACGCCGAAAGAGGCCATCCTAGCGGCCGGCGAGAGTCTCGTCCGGCTGGGCCTTGTCGGGTGACAACACAACTGCGGTACCGCGGTCGCAGAATGATGTTAGCCTCATTGAGCCGGTGACGGCCGGCTGGCTCTGGCGGCTCCGCGAGCCCTCACCGGCGCGCGGATCGACTAACTTCGAAAGAACAGGTCGCTTCGATGTCCGCTTCTGGCGCAGAGCGGACCCCGCTTCCGCCTCGCGCCGGATCGCGGCCTAAGCCGTCCCAGCCGGGTTCGAGCCACTATCCCATCCACTTTGAACCGCCTATCTACTCGCCAAGCTATCGAGTCAACGGTAGGGCGGCGCGACTGTACGTGCCGCCCAATTGGCGCATTAGATTTCAGGCAGACTTGCAGGCGGCCTGGCGCTTAAGCGCGGCGCTGGCCTTGGCCTCCGTGGCGTACCAGTATTTGCCAATCATCGTAGCTGTCTTGCCGTCAGGCTTCTTCGTCACGACCGAGCACGCCTTGGTGTCGGTTGCCTGAGCGATGTAGTAGTGCGTCTTCGGCTTTGCTTTGGTCATCGCCGGAGCCGCGGCGGTCGCCGTTGTGGCCGTTGGAGCCGAAGTCGTAGCTGCCGCAGCCGCGGCAAACGCCGGCCCAGCCGTAATAATCGCAGCAAACGCTATAGTTGCCATAACGCGCATCTTCATATTTCCCACTCCGTTCGCATCCGCCTTCTGCTGCGAAGGCAAAGTCAGTTGAGCAGCGTCGCATGAGTCGCGGAGCGTGACATTTTGCCCCTGATCCGAAGACTGACGGTCATCATTGGACAAAGGTATCCGACTTGAGAGGGTTGCAGGCTATACAAAGATGTAAATCGATCAGCCGGATAAGACGCCGTGAGTGGTCGAGGCAACTACCGCTTCCGAACCGCATAGGTCAGGCGCGACGTCCTCGGGGACGGCTCCGTCCTGACCAGCTCCAGGGCCACGCGACCCGCGTCGACAGCGCACGACAGTCAAGCCATCAGTTCAGTGATGCAGGCTAGCGCCGCTTTGCGCGCAAACCGCGCGCTGAATGCCCATGCGAAAAACGCCCGGTGAGTGGCGTGCTCAACCGGGCGCCAGTTATGACTGCATTCAATACCGCTACCAGAACCTGAGGCTCGGACACGGTAGGGGGAATATCTGCCTGCCGTCTTAAGCCGACTAATCACAAACAACCTGCAATTTTAGCCAAGCTCACATCCACAAGGCTGACTCGCGGCGCGAAGTCGTGGGATCGTCGCTAGAAGGTTCTTAGCTCAATGCAAAACTTAGCCCGATCTCGCCGCCAGCATGCCTGACTACGTGACATGTCCGGAGCTCGGTCCCATTCATCAGGAGCGAGACGTGACCCTCAAGCCGATGAGGCTCATCGAGGTGGATCAGCACACCGTGTAGCGAGATATTTCGGATCGTGCAGGGCATTGGGCGCCGGATCGCCGGCAGCACGATGTGGGCTCGCTGAGCCACCACCATTCGAGGAGATCGCCGACGCTCTTGCACTTGGAAACCTCTCACTCGCACCGGAGCCGCAGCCTGTGGGCACCGCCGAGTTGCGAGCCTGGTAACCCATCACAGCTAGCAAAGTGCGACTGCCGTCAGGCTAGTTTTCCTTGAATGCGATCCATTTATCGCCGCCGTGCGGTGTGGCGGTCGCTAGATCGATATGGTCCGTGGGAACGCCTTGCCGTTGGGCTATCGTCCGGACGATAGCTTCAGCATCTTCGGGTGAGCGAGCAGTCATGTCGATGAGCAAGCGCGGGACTGTTGGCAGCGCCGCGTGAAGGTACCAGACGGACAGCGTTAGACCCTGCCGACCTTCTTCAACCTCTGCGCGAATTCGTGGATAGGCGTTGTCGGCCACAGCTCGTTCCCAGGAGTTCCTATTCGAACTGGCGCAATTGAATTAAGGGACCGAAAGTTCCAGTCATTTCTCAGCGTTGCTGATCGAGAGTTGAAACTGAGTATTAACCGAGCCAACGCCGGTCGAGGCTACTGCATGCAGCAAGTGCTTTGTGGCCGGGCCAACAGCCCTCTAGGGGACCGCGAATTTTGGTTATGGCCTTTCACGGAAATAGCACCACCTGCGTTCGGGAGAGCAGTCAACCCCGATTAAAAGCGCTGCGACGTCCGGGCGCCGTTGGCGATAGCGTTGGGATTCCCTCCGTCGGTGCCTTCCCGGCTCAGTCCGTTTCGGCTCTTGAGCACGACCACGCCCTTCGCGTATTGAAGATTACGCTGCACGCGCATGCAGCGCGATAACACCGGCATGCGCCAAGCGAACTAGGGGTTGCAGAAGACTATGCAAAAGAGGGCAGCAAGTTCCGCCGATGTTGCACGTCTTGCTGGAGTCTCGCGCTCGGCGGTGTCGCGGACTTACACCCCAGGAGCTTATGTTTCGCCCGAGACACGGCAGAAGGTACTGGCGGCGGCAGAGATGCTCGCTTACCGGCCCAACGCCATCGCACGCAGCCTCAGCAAGAAGTCGAGCCAACTTATCGGCATCGTTGCCAGCAATCTGGAAAACCCGTTCTACGCGCAGATGCTCGCGACACTCAGCAAGATGCTGCAACAGCGCGGCTACGCCATCCTCCTTCTCATTGCCGAAAGCGACAATATCGACGCGTTGATCCCGAGGTTGCTCTCGTATCAGGTTGACGGCGTGATCCTCCCGGCCGCAACGCTCGGCTCGAAGATTGCAATAGAGTTGCAGCACTCGGGCAAGCCCGTGGTGCTGGTCAACCGCTATCTTAGGCACGACGTGGTAAGTTCCGTTTCGGGCGACAATGTCGGCGGAGGCGCTGCTGTCGGGGACTTTTTGGCGCGTACGGGCCACCGCCACGTTGCCTATCTCGCCGGGCAGGACGATACATCGAGCAGCCGTGATCGCGGTCGCGGCCTGCGGGAGGGGTTAGCCCGCCACGGTATTGCCGTCTACGCCGAAGAGGCAGGGCAGTACGAGCGCGAACCTGGTGCGGTCGCGGTCCGCAAGCTGCTCTCCCTGTCGCCGCGTCCTGATGCAATCTTCTGCGCCAACGACACGATGGCGCTGGCAGCACTCGAAGTAGCGCGCGGGGAATTCCACCTCGGGGTGCCCGAGGATCTCGCCGTTGTGGGTTACGACAACTCTGAACCCGCCCACTGGCCCTTCTACGACCTGACGTCAGTAGATCAGGACATGCCCGAGATGGCGCGCGTGGCCATCGAGCTGCTGATTAAGAAGCTCGCGAGCGCGCAGCCGCAGGTCGAGCATCTCGTTATCCCAGCGCGCCTCGTCGGGCGCAGCACCACTCGGGTGCTGGCCTCTGCGGCGGGTCGCGCCAGCGCTTGACTCCCGGCAGCGTCACTTTTAGCGTATGCACACGGGTGCAGAAAACTGACCCGACCGAGGAGAAACCATCATGCGAGCAATGAAGACGGGGTTGGCGGGGCTGGCCGCCATGCTGTTGCTGACGGCTGCTGGTTCGGCGTTCGCCGATCCCGTGACCGTCAATTTCCTGACCGCCGAAAAGCCAGAGACGTTCGCGGACGCGATCGCGCAGTTCGAGAAAGCAAACCCGGACATCAAGGTGAACTTCGAGACCGTGCCGTTCGATAGCATGGTGCCGACTATCGAGGCCCGAGTCGGCGGCAAGGACTCATCGATCGACGTGTTCCTCGTCGACACGCCGCGTGTACCGGCGATGGCCAATAGCGGCCTCCTCGCCAAGATCAACGACGAGATGGACAAGGTGAAGGCCGTCGCCAACGAGGAGAGCCAGGGCGTACTCACCTACAAGGGCGACCTCTACGCGCTGCCGTTCTGGTCGTCGACGCAGCTGATGTACTACAACAAGAACCTGTTCGATAAAGCCGGCGTTGCCTATCCCTCGGCCGAGCAAAAGGACCGCATGACCTATGAGCAGACGATCGACATGGCCAAGAAGGTCATGGCTGGGTCAGGGGCTAAATACGGCTTTGTGCCGGAGCAGATCGACCGCTACTACCAGCTGCAGCCGATCTTCGAGGGCAATGGCGGTGGAAGCGGTCTAACCGGCCCGGACAACCTCACCCCCGATGTGACGAACGACAAGTGGATCGCCGCCGGCAAGTTCTACGCTTCTCTGTTCGCCGACAACATCGCACCGCGCGGCATCACCGATGACCAGATGCAGACGACGTTCACCAGCGGTCAGGACGTATTCTATGTCGGCGGACCCTGGCAGTTCACCAATTTCAACTCGGTGAAGGATCTGCACTATGGCGTGGCGCCGGTTCCCTACTGGAAGGACGGCAAGCCGCAGACCCCGACCGACTCGTGGGGCGTGGCGATCAGCCCTTACGCCGCTCATCCCGCCGAGGCGTTGAAATGGGCTGAGTACATCACGCTCAATGCCGAAGGCCTCGCGCCGATCATCAAGCAGAATCCGATCATCCCGGTGAACAAGGACGCCTACCCGGCCTACATCGACTGGATCGCTTCACTTGATCCGAAGATCGGTCCGGACGCCAAGAAGATCATGACTTACGAGATCGCGGACACCGCCGTCAGCCGTCCGCGTTCAATCGGCTACGTCGCCTTCGAGACGGTGATGAACAAGGCGTTCTCCGATATCCGCAATGGCTCGGACGTCGAGGCAACGCTAAAGCAGGCCCAGCAGCAGCTGACCTCGCAGCTTCGCCGCATTCAGTAAGTCTCACGCCCTTCAACGACTGGGACCGCCGCGGCCCCAGTCCCTTTTCACCGAGGCTCGGCCAGCAATCATGAGGAAGTGGCGCAATTTCTGGGTCGCCATGATTTTTCTGCTGCCCGCCATCCTGTCGGTGGTTGTGCTGCGGTTGTGGCCGGCCATCCTCGCGCTGCATCAGTCGCTACTGGCGCCCCGCGCCACGACCTACAGCTTCGACAATTACATCTATATTTTCACCGACCCGGTGTTCCTGAACTCGGTGTGGATAACGCTGTTCTTCTCGATCATCGTCAACCCGCTGCAGATCGCCGTGTCGCTCGGCCTCGCGGTAGTGATGAACAACAAGCTCCCGGGGACGGGATTCTGGCGGTCGCTGATCCTTTTGCCCGTCGCCATCCCGCAGAGCGTGTCGGCCGTGGTGTGGGCCGTCGCCTTCCGGCCTGATGGTTTGCTCAACAGCCTGCTTGCGGTGTTCGGCATCGGGCCGCAGCGCTACATCACATCGCCTGACCAATCGCTGGCCTCGATCATCCTGGTCGTGAGCTGGATCGGCGTCGGTTACTGGATGACCATGCTCATCGCGGGCCTCCAGGACATTCCGAAGGTGCTCTACGAGGCGGCGACCATCGACGGCGCTACCGCCTGGCAAAAATTCCAGCACGTGACCGTGCCGCAGTTGCGCCGCCCGCTGACCTTCGTGCTCGTCGCGGATACGGTGGCCAACTTCCTGGTCTTCGCCCCGGTGAGCATCCTGACCAATGGCGGCCCGCAGGGGTCGACCGACCTGATCATGAACGAGATCTACACCAGCGCCTTCATCAACTCCGATCCGGGGTCGGCCTCGGCCGCCACGATGGTGCTCATCGCACTTGTGCTGGTGATCGTCCTCATCCAGTTCCGCCTGATGAGCGACCGGGGGGAGAAGTGAAAGAACCCTCGGGCATCGATCGCATCACGCCGCGGCAGGTCTTCCACATGGCGGTGATCGTCGTCATTGGCCTCACCTTTCTGTTGCCGCTCTACTGGCTCACCCTTTCGTCCGTCCGCCCTGAGGACGACATTTTTCGCTACCTCAATCCATTCAGTCTCTGGACGTTCATTCCCAACCGGCTGACTTTCGACAATATCGTCAATCTGTGGACGGGCGTCTTCGCTCGCGCGATTTTCAATTCGCTGTTCGTCGCCATCGTGACGGTAGTCGCCGGTCTTGCGGTGTGTGCGCCGGCGGCCTTTGCGCTCGCTGCGATCGAGTTCCCCGGCCGGGCGATCGTCTTCACCGCGATGATCGTCAGCTTCCTGATCCCCTTCGATGCCATCGCCGTACCGCTGTTCTACCTAATGCGCGGCTTCAATCTGCAGAACACCTATACCGGCCTCATTCTCCCCGGTCTGGGCAATGGCCTCACGGTGTTCCTGCTGCGGCAGTTCTTCCTCGGCATTCCCAAGGATCTGAGCGAAGCGGCGCAGTTGGATGGCATGGGCTGGTTCGGCATCTTCTGGCGCATCTACCTGCCGCTCTCGACCCCCGCGCTGATCAGCGCGGGGCTGATCATGTTCATTTTCCAGTGGCAGGCTTACCTCTGGCCGCTACTGATCGCGCCATCCAACGACATGAAGGTTGCCCCTGTCGCGCTCGCGCAGTTCTCGACCGAATATCACGTGAGCTTCGGGCTGATCTTTGCCGGCGCCATGTTCCTCTCGCTGATCCCGATGGTCATCCTCGTGGGCTTCCAGCAATATTTCACCAGCTCAGTCGCCGCGACGGGCAGCAAGGAGTAACTCAATGCCGTATTGGCCCGAATTCGCCAGCAACGCGACGCCCGTGTCAGATGCCACCCGCCTCAAAATGCTGGCGCCGCGCGCCGGACGCGTGCGCTGCGTGCTCGACACCGACACCTACAACGAGATCGACGACCAGTTCGCGCTGGTCCAGATGATCCTCTCACCCGAGCGGCTCGATCTCCAGGCGATCTATGCCGCGCCGTTTTTCAACGACCGGTCGAGCGGCCCCGGCGAAGGCATGGAGCTGAGCTACGAGGAAATCATCCGGTTGCTCGAGCGGCTAGATGTGAAGCCCGATGGACTCGTCCACCGGGGCGTCACCGAATATGTCGGGCGCGAGAAGGTGGCCCGACCTGCCGCAGCGGTGGATGATCTCATCGCGCGGGCTCGGACCGGCTCATCCGACAACCCGCTTTACGTCGTCGCTATTGCAGCGATCAGCAATGTCGCCTCGGCCCTGCTCCAAGCACCGGACATCGCGGACAAGATCGTGGTGGTCTGGCTCGGTGGCTCCGCCCTCGAATGGCCCAATCAGCAGGAATTCAACCTCAAGCAGGACGTTGGCGGCGCTCAGGTGTTGTTCGATTCCGGCGCCCCGGTTGTCAACGTTCCCTGCATGGGTGTCGTGTCGCACCTGCACTCGTCGGTTCCCGAGATCGAGAAGTACGTCGAGCCCTATGGCGAGATCGGCAAGTTTCTGGCCATGCGCTTCAAGGAGTACGCCGAGGACGGCGACTACATGGGATGGTCGAAAGAAATCTGGGACATGGCGCCGGTCGGTTGGCTCCTGGACGAGGAGTGGGCGCCAAGCGTTTTGGTCTCAACTCCGATCCTTACCGACAACACCACCTACAGCTTCGATCGTGGCCGCCACACTATGCGTTACGTCACCTACATCCGTCGCGACCCGATCTTCAAGGACTTCTTTGGTAAACTGGCCCGTCGCGCAGGATAGCCAGCGCGCGGCATAAGGGTACCTCAGCGTGCCGCTTTTTGACCCAAAGCCGAACGAAAGTTTGCCTCTAGAGCAAGTCCGCGGTGGAGCTGGAAGGTGAATGCAGTCACCTGGCAGCGGCTGCATTCACCCTTGGCGCAGAGCCGACAGTGCGGACGCAGCCGGTCAGGTCGACGCTGCTTCCTTCAGCACAGCCTCGGTCACCTTGCTGTCCTCCTCGAGCGGGCGCACGGCTGCGACGCCCTGCTTCTTGAGCGCCGCGTGGTAGGACTGCACCGCCTCGAGCGGCTTTATCGCGCCGTCGGCAACGAGGCGCATGTGGTGGACGATATCGAGCTGGCTTTCGGCGAGGTTGATCTTGCGCCCGAACAGCGCGACGCGGGCGCCATACTTTTCCGCCTGGTAGATCAGCTCGAACGTATCGCGGTTGGTACCGGCGCCCCCGCCAAGCACGCCGACCACGAGCTGCGGATCGAACGCGACGAGTTCTTCGAGCGCCTTGGGGCCGTTGTAGGGATATTTGAGGAACTGCGGACGCTTGTGCTTGAGCACGCCCGAAAGGCTGCGGGCGAGGTTGTCGTTGACGAACTGACCCAGCGCCTCGGGGGGAATGCCCGACTCGACGTTCGGGTTGAACACTTCGAGAAAATAGCCGATGCCGTTGGCCGCGGCGTCCTCGCGGAAGGCCGCGAAGGCTTCGAGCGAACGCAGGTCCGCTTCGAGGTCGTTGACGAAGGTCATTGAATAGAGCGCGAGGTCGGAGAGCCCAGCCGCCGCCACGTCCTTGAGCGACACGGTGCGGAATGGCCGCGAGGCGCCGAGCTTGCCATAGCCGTTGGGCCGCGCGCCCCAGATGTCGGTGGTGTCGTTGCCGCGGAAGGCCGGCTTCACCGCGCTGCCATTGAAGGCGCCGGCCTCCATCAGGAGCTGGAGGTTCGAGGCCGACACCAGCATGATGTCGAGTTGATCCTGTCGAATGATCTGGGTAATCGTAGCGAGGAATTCCGCGCGGGTGCGGAAGCGCACGAACTGCCCCTTGGCGTCGCGGATGGGGCCGGTGCCGGGGATCGGGTTGGACATATCGCCGTCCTTGGCGTCGGCGATGATGAAATCCCCCCGGGCATAGTTGCCCGCTCGAATCTTGGCGAGTTTGGCATCAAGGCGATACGCCGTCTTGCCCCGCGGGGCGGCTTGCGTTGCGGCGACGCGCGTGTCGAGGGCATAGGTGGTAGTCATCTAAGTCTCCATTTGGGGGATTGGCCGGGGACGTGCCGAAGGCGCGCCGCCGAGGACGAGCAGGGTGCCCGCGAGGAAGGTATCGCCGAGGCCGATTGTGGCCTTCGGTCGTTCGAGATAGGGGGCCGGACAGCACACGATCGACCAGTTCCCCTGCCGTCGGGAGAGCGGCAGCGGCGGCGTCGAAAACCGTGCGTTGTCCGGCAGACGCGCCGGCACGGCGAAATCGCCGGCGGCGGCGCGGGTGGAGGCAAGGAGGCATCCCACTTCAAGGGCTTCGAGCTCGCGCGCCGGATCATCGCGTGTCGCGGCGAGCGCCCACTCATCGGCGTGGATGCAGACGCGGTTGAGGTCGAAGCGCTCGGCGAGGCGGATCGCCGCCAGATCGGGCGTTGCCGCGCCGGGATCGAGTCCGCGCAGCTCCGAGAGGCTCATGCCGGCCGACGTCACCTCGGGCAGCATGCTCTCGACCGTCAGATCGCGTTCGGCGGTGCTGGCGTAATCGCCCAGCTCGAAGTGGACGAGCGACAGGCCCGCCGCATGCCAGGCGCGGGCGAGGCGGAGCGTGTAGTCGATCTCGGCCGACATTTTATCGGGCGGCGCCTCGTTGAAACCGCAGATGATGGCGCTACCGGCATCGGGTGCCAGCTCGACCGACAGACGGTCGAACTGATCGTCGTGCTGGAGCTCGCTGTGATCGAGGCGAAGGATGGTGCGAGATGAGCGGGGTACCACGGCGCCGCCGATTCTCTCGCCCGCTGTGTATTCGAACACATAGTGAGGCGGTCGGCCGCTGCCGCTTGGGGTGATGCTGGCCCGGGGTTTCGGTCCGGCATCGGTCGCCACCAACACATCCGGATGGATCACACCGAGCTGTCCGGCGCTGCGATCCTCGAGCGCCGACATCGCGGGAGCGCCCAGCATGGCCAGCATGTGGGCGGCCTGGAGATTGGTGCCACCGACCGCGTGGCGGCCGTTGCAGTGGGCGTCGATCCAGGCCGGGCCCTCCGCCCATTCGACGGCAAGCTCGCCCCCAATGCCACCGAGCGCCCGGCGGCGAAGCTCATTCATCACTTTGCGTGCCGGGCCCGCATCGCCTGCCGCCGCGTCGAGCCGGTCGAAGGTTTCGTGCAGCGAGAGATAAACGTCGGTACAGACGCTGAACCCGCCAAAGGTCAGCCGTGCCTCGGCGATGAGTTCGGGCAACCGCCCGATGAGCGCCGTGTACTGGTCAGCCCAGGAGAAGGGAGTGGTCATTCCTTCACCGCCCCCTGCGTCAGCCCGGCGATGATGTGACGCTGGAAGATGAGGACGATGGCGACGAGCGGCACCGTGACGACGACAGAGGCGGCGGCGAGGTCTCCCCAAGGCACGTAGTAGAGAATCTGGAAATTGGCGATGCCCACGGGCACCGTTTGGACGCTGATGTCCGAGGTGAAGGCCAGCGCGAACATGAATTCGTTCCACGCCGCGATGAAGGCGATGAGCCCCGTGGTCACCACGCCGGGAAGCGACATCGGCAGGGTGATCGACCAGAGGGTCCGGAACGGCCCCGCTCCGTCAACGTTGGCCGCTTCGTCGATTTCGGCGGGAATGGTCGAGAAGTAGCCGAACAGTACCCAGATGGTCAGCGGCAGGCCAAGCGCCACATATACGATGACCAGCACGGCGTAAGTATTGAGCAGCCCGAATTGGCTGGCGATGAGATAGAGTGGCGCGACGATCGAGATCTGCGGGAACATCGAGACCGAAAGGATCAGCCCGAGTAGCCCGAACCGCCGCTGCACCTTGAGCCGCGCCAAAGCGAACGCCGCAAGCGCCGCGAAGGCCAGACATACCAGGGTCGTCGATCCTGCGACGATCAGCGAGTTGAGAAGGTAGAGGTGGAATTTCTTGACGACGAAGATGTTGTAGAAGTGCTCGAACGTCAGCGGGCTCGGAATGAAGCTCGGCGTTGCCGACATCAGCTTGGCGTCGCTCTGGAACGCCGTCGACATCTGCCAGAGGAACGGCGCCGCCGACCAGATGACGATCAGCGTTGCGGCGATGCGAAAGAAGATGGTGCGCAGCGAGCGGGTGGTCGAACGCCTCCGTACCGCGGGCGCGAGAGTGAGGGCTGCGACGCTCATCTCAGCCCCCCATCGGCAGGCGCCTGCCGATGAAGACCGCAAAGCCGATGGCGATGACGATTTCGGTCGCGAACATTGCCGTCGACATGGCGGAGCCGACGCCGAACTGCAGCGTCGAGAACATCGTCTTGTAAGTAAGGGTCGAGAGGACCTCCGTCGAATCCGCCGGACCACCGCCCGTCAGCACGTAGACGAGGTCGAAGATGCGGAAGGCATCGAGCGTCCGGAACATCGCGGCGATGAGCAATGTCGGCAGCAGCAGCGGCAGGCGGATCATCCAGAAGCGCTGCCAGGCATTGGCGCCGTCAATCGTGCTCGCTTCGGCCAGCGAGTGCGGAATGGTCTGTAGCCCCGCAAGCAAGAGCAGCGCCATGAACGGCGTCGTCTTCCAGACATCGGCAATGACGATGGTGAGCAGCGCGTGGTCGGTCGAGCCGTACCAGTTGATGTTGTCCTGAATCACCCCGGCGGCGCGCAGCAGGTAGTTGACGATGCCGTTCTGCCCGTCAAACAGCCAGCCGAACATTTTCGATGTCACGACCGTCGGGATCGCCCAGGGGATCAGCATGGCGGCGCGCACGACGCCGCGGCCGGCAAAGGCCTCGTAGAGCACCAGCGCCATGCCGAGGCCGAGGGCCGTCTCGAGGGCCGTCGACAGCACCGTGAACTCGATGGTGTTGCGCCAGGCGTTCCAGAACTTGTCGTTGCCCATCAGGGCGATGTAGTTGCCAAGGCCGATAAACTTGTCGGTCCGGAAAATCAGCGACGTGTTGCGGAACGATAACCACAGCCCCTCAATCACCGGATAGACCGACACGGTGGCAAGGGCCGCCATGGCGGGCAGCAGCATGAGTGCCGCGGCCCGCCCCACGCCCCAGAATCTGGCGATAGCGTCCATGGAGATCCTCCCTCCAGTTTCCTCAGCGGCGATCGTGCTCACCGAGTTGGCCCTCCGTCCAGTTCCGGGTTCCTTGCACTCAGCCAGCGAGGATCTGGTCGATCTGGTCTTTCGCCGCCTTGAGAGATCCCTCGATGTCGCCCGAGGACAGCGCCTTAGAGACCTGTGACTGCAGCACCAGTGAGACCTGCGGGTACTGCGGGGTCACCGGCCGTGGCAGGGCCCCCACGAACACCGATTTGAGGCTCTGCATGAAGGGGTTGGCCTTGCCGAGGTCGGCACTGTCGAACACCTCCTGGCGCGTCGGCGCGAGACCCTGGGTGACCGCGAAATGGAGCTGTGTTTCCGGCGTCGACAGGTATTTGAGGAAGTCGATCGCCGCGTCCTTTTCCTTGGAAGCAGCGTTGACGCCGAACTGGTACCCGCCGAGGCAGGCCGCACTCGACTTGCCGGCGAAGTGCGGCAACGGGGCGACGCCAACCTTGTCGACCACCTGGGACGTCGACTTGTCCTGCGCCGTGGCCCAGGTGTAGCTCCAGTTGCGCAGGAACACCGACTGACCGGCGACGAACGGGCGCCGCGATGGCTCCTCGTCCCAGCTCAGCACGTCGGCTGGCGTGATCTTGTGCTTATTGATGGTGTCGTACATCAGCTGCACCGCTGCGATCGCCTCCGGGTCGGCGATCTTCACCGTCTTGCCGTCGGGCGCGAGGATCGAGCCGCCGTTCGAACCGACGAATGACACGAGGTCGCAAACCAAAACCTCGGCCTGCTTACCCTGCCAGAGCATGCCGAACTTGGTGTCGCCGCCCATACCCTTCATCGCGGCCGCGACGAGATCATCCCAAGTCTCGGGCACTTTTGCGCCGATCTTGTCGAGGATGTCTTTCCGGTAGAAGAGCATGCCCGAGTCGACGAACCAGGGGTGCGCCGTCAGGGCCCCGTTCCAGGTGCAGCCCTGTACGATGCCGGGGAAGTACGCCTTCATGTCGTCGGCGCTGAAATACTGTGCGAGCGGCAGAGCCCATCCTGCCTCTGCGAACTCGGCGATCCAGACGATGTCCTGCGTGAAGACGTCAGGCGATCCGCTCTTGCTGGCAAGCATCTGCACAAGCTGCTGGTGCACCTCGGTCGAACTGCTCGGTGGCGGCAGCTCTGTATAGGTCACATGCACCGCGCTCTGCGAGCTGTTGTACTTGTCGATGACCTCGTTCATCGAGTCCTTGGCGAAAAACTTCGCGCTCGCGAAGGTGATCTCGGCCTTTGAGGCCGCGTAGACGCGCTTGGGCAGCGTGAATGCACCTGTTGCCGCGGCGCCCGCCACAGCGGCCGAACCTGCAAGAAAATCACGCCGGCGAAGACCTGAACCCGGCGTGTTGGCGCCGCCTTTGATCTGCTTATCCATGGATTTGTGACTCCTCCTTCTCCCTCGCGCCTTTTGCTCTACCCGTGCGGGAGATTGCACGAATATGCTGTTATCTGCGTGTTTATGCTTTCTACTGCGCTAGAACTGCATAGTCAAGCAGTCGGTTGCGGTGTAAACGAGGGGAAGAGATTCAGCGGGGCTTGGGATGGCGGGTGACAAGCGGCAAAAGCCGAAAGATCGGGAAGGCGAGGCCGAAACACCGGACTACGCACTGCCCGCGCGGCGGCGTGCCGAGTTGGTGAAGGTGGCAAAGAGCCGGGGCTCGATTACGGTCATCGAGATCGCCCAGCAGTTCTCCGTCTCGGTAGACACCATCCGCCGTGATCTCGACTATCTCGAGAGCCGAGGCCTGCTGAAGCGCACCCATGGCGGCGCCGTGCCGGTCGATGGCTTCATGGACCGGGACACACCGCTCGCGATGCGGCTCACCGCCAGGGTCGACGAAAAAACGCGCATCGCCCGCACGGCGGCGGCTCTCATCGTCGACGGCGAAACACTGATCATCAATGGTGGCTCGACCACCCGCGCCTTTGTCGGTGAACTTGGCGCGCGTCGAAACCTCACCATCGTCACCAACAATCTCGGGGTTCCGGCGGCTATCGCGCCCAATGCTGCGCGGGCGGTCTACCTGCTCGGCGGGCACGTGCGGCCGGAATTGCAGGTGACGATCGGGGCCGTTGGCTTTCCAGATGCCGGTCCGATCAGCGCCGACACGGCGGTTATCGGGGTCGGCGGCGCCTCCACTCGCGGCCTCTCCACGACGCTCCTGGAAGAGGCTTCGATGATCCGCGCCATGATGAACTCCGCCCGGCGTGTCGTCGTGGTCGTCGACGCCGCCAAGTTCGGGGCATCCGTCTTCGCGCATATTGCCGCGCTGGATCGGATCCATACGCTGGTAACGGATCAGGCACCGCCGCCGGGCCTCGCCTCGGCGTTGGCAGAAGCCGGCGTCGAGGTCTTGGTGGCTGAGTGATCGCAGCCGTTCGCGCTTATCCTGCCTAGGGATCAAAGATCGGCGGCGTTCGGTTCAACCTCCGCAATTGGCGCGATAGGGGCGCCGAGCCGCGGCGGGCGACGTAGGCGACTTCGCGAACGAGGGTTTCATGCTGCGGCGACGCGGTAAGCCGGTCACGCCAGTAAGCGAGGCAGCTCCTCTTCGCTTCGAGATGAGGACGGGCTTTCTGCGCCGCGAGCGCAACCATAAAATCAGCGAGTCAACGGCGACCGGTGTGTTGAGCCCACGGCTCGCCGCCGCGAAGGCCAAGCACGCACCGGCGACGCCGGTCGGCGTGGCCGATGCGCTCTTCGCCGAAGAGCAATAAATACTTCGTACATCCGAAAAGCCTATTCTGCAGCTTTGTTAGTAGCCCTCGTCATAATGCTCGTTGGGTACACAGCCTTGCATGAGCTTGCCACCGTGACGCACTTCGGAGAGGACACGGCGCAAAAGCCGGCCGTTCCAATCCATAATTCGGTCACGCCAGATTTCTTGTTTTGCCTTGAATGCGGCGGGAAATTTAGGACGCTCCGAAAACATTTGGTCGTCCAATATGGCCTAAGCCCTGCAGGCTATCGGGCCAAATGGCAGCTACCTTCGGACTATCCGATAGTGGCTCCCAACTACGCGACAATTCGATCGGGCATTGCCAAAGGCCTAGGGCTTGGACGCGTAGGCCGACGTCTGGGTCGCGACTCGCCTCAGTAGGGCTCGCAAGCTGGTCGGCCTAATTTGGCCCTATCGGCACATCGTCGCGCCGCCTAGGAGCGACTGCTGGTTCGCTTGTTGGTGTCTCCGCCGCTCGATGGTGGCGATATAGCGCGGGCGCCGATCAGATCCCACATATGACGAGCCTTAACTCGGTTCCTTGTCGTTGTTTATCTGATCAAAGGCAGACCGCGCGCCGGCTGCGACTTGATGGCCCCAAGTTCGTCTCCCGCCGCGGCGCTGCGCGCCACATGATAGACCGCCACCGAGATCGCCCCCGGCCGATCCGTCGAGAACGGCATTGCGGCTGCCGCTCGAAGTACTATCCGCGTGGTGCCCCGGGGTCGGAGGCAACTGTCGCACCGGCAAGGATTTTCAACCGCCAATATGAGATGTTCTGGTTCTGAGAATTACGGTTGCCGCTCAAGCCCCCTTCGGAGCCTGCGAGCCTCGCCTAAGCAACGTCTCGATGCCGCTGGGCTTGATCGGCCTACTGAAATGATACCCCTGAATTTCGTCGCATTGGTTATCACGCAGGAAGGCTAACTGCTCGTCGTTTTCAACACCCTCGGCGATGACGCGCATGTTGAGCTTCTGCCCGAGGGAGATCACTGCGGCGGCAATACCTCGGTCGTCTTCATCGCTAGGAAGATTGCGAATGAAGGACTGGTCAATTTTGAGTCGGGCCACCGGAAAATTCTTCAACGCGCTGAGGCTCGAATAGCCGGTACCGAAATCGTCGATCGCAAACTGAACCCCAAGCGCCTGCAGTTCCTTCATCGTGACAATCGCCTGCTGCACATCATGCATCAAAAGGCTCTCGGTGAGTTCTAGCTCGAGATATTTGGCGTCGAGACCACTTTCCGCCAGTGCATGAGTGACGCGGTCGATCCAGGTCCTGTCGCGGAACTGGCGAGCCGAGACATTGACGCAGACATTTACCGGGGGCATGCCGGCGTTTTGCCACGACTTATTTTGGCGGCAAGCCTCGTGGAGTACCCAATCACCAAGAGGAACGATCAATCCGGACTCTTCGGCAAGTGGGATGAACTTTGTCGGCGAGATTCGACCGAGCGTCGGGTGTTGCCATCGCACCAGGGCCTCGACCGCAAACACCTGCCCGGAGCGCAAATCGACCTGCGGCTGATACACCAAATGGAACTCTGAGCGCGCGAGACCGGTCCGGATCGCTTCGCGCAACGATAGACGCTCGTGCACCCTGCTGTTCATGGTGTCGGTAAAGAACTGAAAATTGTCGCGCCCAAGGGCCTTGGCTTGATACATTGCGGTATCGGCATTGCGGAGCAACGTTTCGGCATCCACTCCGTCGCGCGGGTAAGTCGCAATACCCATGCTACACGTGACCTGCAGCGATTGCCCGGCGACGATAATGGCTTCGCCGATGGACGCGCGGACTTTCTCAATGGTCGTGGGCATCAGGTCGGCATTCTTCGGCCGATCAGCCAGAAGGATGACAAATTCATCCCCTCCAACGCGAACCACCGTATCGGTCGCTCTAACCGATTGCGTCATACGCCCGGCCACCGCCTTTAGGAGCTCGTCGCCAGCGTTATGTCCGAGGCTATCATTGACCAATTTGAAGTTGTCGAGATCGACAAATACTACCGTCACCGAGCGGTCGTCCCGGCGTGCGTGCAGAATCGCCTGCGACAACCGATCGATGAGCAGAATGCGGTTTGGTAAGCCGGTGAGAGCGTCGTGGTGTGCAAGAAAGTGCACCTGCTCTTCGGCCAATTTGCGTTCAATCGCGATGCCGGCAATGCGGGTCGCGGCATCGATCAAGCGCATCTCTCCTTGCGTCGGCTCGCGGACCGTGGCGGAGTACATCGCAAAGACACCCAACACAGTACCCCGGTGTGACAAGACCGGCGTTGACCAGCACGAGCGATGACCATGCGCCGCGGCGAGGTCCCGATAGTCGTCCCAAAGCGGGTCATTCATGATGTCGGTGACAATGACGGCCTTACGACGAAAGGCGGCGGTACCGCAGGACCCCGCTTTCGAGCCGATCTGGAGGCCGTCGATGGCGTCCGTATACGCCTTCGCCAAACCAGGCGCCGCGCCAAGCCGCAAGTGCTGCCCGTCCGCATCGAGCAGCATGACCGAGCCCAAGATCCCTACCAGCTGGGACTCGATGAGGCCCACGAGGTGTTCAAGCACATCTTCCAGCGGGGCGCTCATGGCGATCATTTCAAGGATGCGCGCCTGGCCGTCGCGCAGAGAGTCGGCCCGTTTGCGCGCGGTGATGTCGTGAGCAATGCCGACCAAGCCGAATATCTCGCCGTGGTTGTTGCGCAACGGGACTTTCGTCGACGAAACCCACTTGTGGGCGCCCGTCGCATCGACAATGGTTTCCTCCTTGTCGATCATTGGCTCCCCGCTGGCGAGCATCCTCTCTTCAATCGCTCGAAAATGCCTCGCAACATCCTGTGCGTGAAGGTCGAAGTCCGTCAAACCGATCATGTCGGTGGTCGTCCGACCGCTATCCGAGGCAAGGGCCTTGTTGGCGACGACGAAGCGACTTTCCTTGTCCTTTACCCATAAATAGTCGGGCACCCAATCGATCAAGGCCTGTAGCGAAAGCCGCTCGTTGGCCACGGTGCGATTGGCCTTGAGTTCGGTAATATCCTCGTGGGTCGCCACCCATCCGCCGTCTGGCATGGGCTGGTGACAGATGTGAAAGGTGCGCCCATCCTTGAGTTCGGCGGTCCACGTCTTTGCGTCGGGAGTTAAATTGATTGAGGCGCACCATTTGAGGTAGTCCTCGGTATCCATCGGGGACGTTCCGACGGCGAAGCGGCGGTCGGCGATGTCGCGCAATGACGTGCCAGGGAGGACTTCTTCAATGGGGAGGTGGTAAATCTCAGCATAGCGCCGATTGCAGAGAATCAGCCGCTGCGCGCCGTCGAAAAAGCAAACCCCCTGCGAGATTTTGTCCAAGGCGGTCTCGTAGCGCAGCGCCTGAGACTCCAGCGCTGCGAGCCTACTGAGAACGTCCCGTTCGACGATTTCGGAGGAGGCGGTCGCGAGCTTTGCGAGTGCGCCGATGTCGTGGTCTGCTGGTGCCGGGACGCGCCGCCTAATTGGATTGGAGCGCAAAGCAACGTCCTTTCTGTTTTGGCGATTGAAGCTAATCAACCGCCCCGGCATCTCTAAGGTTTCAGGATGTACAAAATAATAGAGCCGGCCTGTTAATTGCTCATGAACGGTGCTTATCAAATCCCAATGCCGACCCTCGGAGCCGGGCATACGTTCTTATGCGTACGGTCTATATATTTAGAATTATTGCAAAATCGAACATCGATTCATACTTAGACGGCAAGTACGTCATTTGCTGGCCGTTTCGACGATGGTAGTTGTTAATACAATATTTTGTAAACCAAACGATGATAGTAGGTGATACGCGACGGAACAGATTTCATCGTCGCGACTTATCGGTCTATACCGGGTGAATACTCTGCCACCCGGTGCTCAAGATGCCGCTCAGCCTCTACGCAGGGCTGAGCAGGCATCTTGGGCAATATTGGCGATGCATTGCTCGGTCCCCATTCCAAACATTCTGCCGGTTCTGGCCACCCGATCGCGCGGCGGCCGGGCCATCCTTTATTTGCTGCCGGGACTAACTCAGCGCCGCCAGACTGAGCGCGTCATGGTCGGCGTGTGGTTCCGTCAGCTTCTAGTCCGTGGTGTGGTTGGGTCTCGCTGGGAAAAGGAGAGGCGCGGTCCAGGGAGCCGCGCCTCGACATGGTCACCTATATCCGAGGATCAATAAACGTAGACGACCAGATTGCCCCCAGCCTCGCCGACACCGAGCACTCGGCTCGCATTCGAGCGGGCCCGGCCAAGCGACGTACTGATCAGCGGGTCCGCCGCGGCCATCCCTTGCATCATGCCGATGCTCGCGTTGGCGGCTGCTGCACGCGCAACGGAGGCCTTGATCTGCGGGCAGACCGGGACCTTGACGAGTTGCACGCCGGCCGCATGGCCCCAAGCATTGGCCTGCGCTGCGCTATATCGAGTCTGAAGAAGGCGAGCGAGATTGCGGGTGTCTTGCGTGCAAGCCGAGCTTCCTGTGCCATAAGATACCAGACCGCCGGCACCGCCGCCAAAGTAGCCGCCTAAGCCGCCGACGCCCCCAGAGCTCGATCCGATGCCGCCGGAACCGCTTCCGCCGCCCAAGAGGCCGCCGCCGCCGCCCAAAACGCCACCAAGGCCGCCAGTGCTGCCGCTAAGTCCGGTATCGGACAGCAGTGTGTCCACGGTGCCGCCGTTACCGGTTACGCCGTTTACCGTACCCCCGACGTCGCCGACAAGATTATCAACCGTGGAAACACCGGTCCCCGGAAGCGTGACACCCAGATTGCTGTTGCCGCCGATCACCCCGCCCAAGCCGATGTTTAAGGTGCTGCCGCCGCCACCCAGCAACGTACCGTTGGCGGTCGTACCTGTGCTCCCGCTATTGGTGGAGACGGTTGCGACGCCGGATACACCGACGCTTCCGCCACCTGAGCTAGACGAGCCCCCGCTCGAGCTCGATGAACTGCTTGAGCTCCCACCCAACAGACCGCCAAGTAGCCCGGCCGCCGAGGCCGGCGCTACCAATAGACACGACACGGCGAAGGCGCTGACAATTATCTTTGAACTGCGCATGTAAGAAGTCTCCTGTGCTTCCAGGACCCCAAGGTCCCCAAGTCGCATCCGATATTCGGTGCTGCACCACAAAAGACTTCAAAGATTGATTAGATGCTCTGAAGCAACGTTGTTTTTGGATAGTGTGTTAATTATTTGTAGTATAGCACTAAGTAGTTCCGCTTACGCGGATATGTTTGTCGAATTTAAATATAGATTGATCGAATACATCGGTTAGCTGTCAGAATGGTGCGATCGGGAAGCTATCTATAAGCGAGAACGGCGCCCTGGCTAACGACATCGACACCCGCTCGGTCGGGCTTCTCGATGAAGCCGGCGACATCCAAGACGCCGTTGGCGAGAGGTGCGCCATGGCGCCTACGCCGGGGAGGTGACCAGGTATCGGAATGGGCGGTGTGACAGCGTCTCACAGAGAGCCCCGCGATGGACGACTCATGGCTCAATTCTGTCGGCGTCGGCGAAGCGACTGACTAGGTCGTCAGGTCTACCCTCGGAGAGCAGCTCGGCAAAGGTACGTTGCCTCAGGAAGCTTCGCTCGCGTCGGACCTAGATGGCCCCAAACGATAACGGCGATCGTGTTGCGAGAGGCGACAAGATTTTCGTAAAGCCATGGCTCGGTCCAACTGACTGACAGAAGGAGCCGGCAAAAGAAGCCGGCGCAGAATGGGGCGCGCGACGCAGTGGCGACTCCGGCTGATTTCGCAGAAGCATTGGCGGCATGGCTGGCACCGGAAGCCTGAGGGCCTTCCAAAATGTTTTTTGGACATCGCTTGGTAACTGGTTGGCTCGAACCGCATGGCGTCGAAATTGGAGACGAGTGGCAGAGCCGGCGTGCCTCGTCTTCAGGGAGGGGCAGTACCCGACGATGGCGGGTTCAAAGCGAGGGAGGCGTCCCGGGTCAGGGTGACTTCACCGGGTTGATCGCCGAGAACACGCGATCGGATCAGCCACTGCGCCTTGCCGCATTCCTCCATCGCCGATAGTGTCTTGTCTATGCTGAAGCCTTTTCTCCTCATATCGATAAGGATCTGCGGGACGGCAAACTCGGCGACATCTCCCGCTTCAAGCGATTTCACATGTCGCAACAGAGCTTGGGCGGTGGGCGATAGAAACTCCAACCTTCGCACGGCGCTCATCCTCTAGGACCAGCGAGACATCAGATATCAGACTACCGTCACTTGTGCGACGGGGTGGGCCGGGCACAGAGTCAATCGCGTCCCTACTAGCCAGACCAGCCACGCCGAATTTGCCGCCAGTAGGCGAGCATGCCCTAGTCGTCGGCGTCTGCCCAGATTACGTCCTGAGGGTGATCAGGGAGTTGGTGCTGCTGCCTCTGCGTGAGCCTGTGGGCCAAGTCTGTCGCTTCGTCGAGCGAGGGTAGAAACTGAGCCGCAGGTGGCTCGACTCCGTGGCTCCGCAACATCTTTTGCACCGCGGGTGACGCCGCCGAGATGAGGACAGCGACGCAGCGTTGGCGCGCCTTG
>Ga0207671_10001796_pt1 | contig 24003 bp, 21 predicted proteins | sample KBSC24metaG_FD_184352 | JGI IMG/M metagenome (GOLD analysis project Ga0207671, IMG submission 184352) | Corn rhizosphere microbial communities from Kellogg Biological Station, Michigan, USA - KBS C2-4 metaG (SPAdes) (version 2) | ecosystem: Host-associated > Plants > Roots > Rhizosphere > Soil... | reverse complement strand
TTACCCTTTATACTTGCGCATGCTGGGTACCCGTGTAGCCAAAGACGCGCAAATAAGTGCGGTTACTATTGGCGCCAACGATCTGCTGGAAATTGGCAGTGATGTGAGCCTGAGCTCGGGCGTGGTGCTGGATAACGTATCGGTTGAAAACGGTCTGATCAAATTCCGCAAGATCAGTATTGGAGCCCATGCTTATATAGGCAGCGGCGCGGTGCTGTCGGGCAATACCGTGGTAGAAGACTGGGGCGAACTTGGAGACCTGAGTCATTTGCAAAGCGGCCAAACCATCAAAGCTTACGAGGTATGGAAGGGCAGTCCGGCAGAAAAGGTGCATCAAATGCAACCCGAAGAGCTGCCACAGCCGCTTAAGTCACCTTTCCTCAAGATCAAAACTTACGGGTTTCTGTATACACTGCTGCTCATTATTTTCCCGGCGGTTGTGTTGGTGCCTTTGCTCCCTGTTATCCGGCTGTTGAATTACCTGGATCTGCAAACCGGCGATTATGATTTTAGTTATTTTATCCATGTACCGGCGCTCACCCTGGTATATATATTACTTTACGCTTTTGAAACTGTGCTGTTATCGCGCCTGTTGCTGTGGAAGATCAAGCCCGGTACGTACCCGGTTTTCAGCAGTACCTATGTGCGCAAATGGCTTTCAGACCAATTGATATCAGTCGCGCTCATTGTATTGCACCCTATATATGCCACGGTTTTTGTTTCCTTTTTCTTCAGGATGCTGGGCTCAAAAATTGGTAAAAATACCGAGATCTCTACCGCAAGTAACGTAACCCATACCATGCTCGAGATAGGCAACGAATCGTTTATCGCCGATGCCGTTACCCTGGGCGAAGAAGACATCCGTGCCCAACGACTGATCTTGAAAAAGACAAGCATTGGCAACAGCAGCTTTGTGGGTAACAGCGCGTTAATTCCCCAGGGATATGAACTGGGCGACAATATGCTGATAGGTGTACTATCGGTACCGCCAACTCTCGAACAACAGCAGGACAATCCTCGTGGCGACTGGTTTGGTTCGCCGGCCATAGCTTTGCCTCGCCGACAGGATAGCGGTACTTACCCGGCATCGCTTACAACCACCCCATCCTGGTCACGGAAGTTATCCCGCGGCCTGATCGAAACTATCCGAATCCTGCTACCCGAAACGGTGATCATTTGCTGCAGCGTGCTGTTCATCGCTTATTGCCATGACCTGATCAAGGAACGTACTGTTTTACAGATCGTCGAACAGATACCCAAAATACCATTCTATTACCTTTTCTACATGGGGCTGCCGGCATTCTTTATCTCCTTAGCTTTAAAATGGGTGGTGATAGGTCGGTTTAAAAAGGAGCAAAATCCCATGTGGACGCACCGGGTTTGGAGAAGCGAGGCCATCACTACAACCTACGAAGCCCTGGCAGTGCCGTTTATGCTGGAATTTTTAAAAGGAACACCGTTTTTACCCTGGACCCTGCGCCTGTTTGGTGTAAAGATTGGCAGGCGGGTATGGCTCAACACTACTGATGTTACCGAGTACGACATGGTTTCTATCGGCGATGATACCGCTTTAAACGAAGATTGCGGTCCGCAGACCCACTTATTTGAAGACCGGGTAATGAAGGTGGGCAGCATCAAAATAGGAGCTCGTTGCAGCATAGGCGCGCGCAGTATTGTTTTGTACGACAGCGAAATAGGCGACGATGTAAAACTGGAACCTTTATCCTTAGTGATGAAAGGCGAAACCCTGGCCTCCGAAACCGAATGGACCGGCAGCCCGATCAAGGCGCTGGCGTAAGTTGGAAGTCTGAAGTTTTGAGTCTTAAGTTATAAGTTGAGGTTTCTGACAACATTTTTTCTGTGTAGAGACGCATATTTGCGTCTCCCGTATGTACTTACCGTGGGTTTCTGTATAGTTTGAAACGCAAATATGCGTCTCTACAACAAAGGGCCACGGGAGATATTAAAAGAGTCCGGACTTAAGGCTCAAGACTTCGAACTCCCGACTTAAATCCGTATATTTGTATACATACAACGGCCTGGTTTTCCTGTAAAAAGGAGAACCGGGCCGTTTGCATAAGGGATAAAAGACCCCGAAAATTGGTCGTTTATCATGTAGTTATTTGACAATCAATAATTTAATACTTTTTAAAGCTTTCAAAACAGGCGAAAAATTTGTTAAAAAGTGTTAAAATGGCATTAAAGTTGAGTTAAAATGGCTAAAAAGCAAGCCTTTTTACCTTGTTTTTGACTAAAAAAGTGTTAAAATTTAAGGTTTAAAAAGTTTTACGTCTGAATCTGCCGGATGTCCGGGTTCCAAACCAATGCAAACGTTTGTGTTATTTTAAGCTTTAAGGTGCCCGGGTTTTATAAGTATCTTGTTGGACTAAAAGCATCGCCGCGATAGTTATTTATACACCTATTGAATTACATCAGTATGATGAAGAACAATACCCTACTGAAAACCATAAACACCTTTTTACTGCTGATGAGCATGGCTTTTGTAAGCTACTCACAGCAAAAACCCAACGTGATATACATTTACGCCGATGACCTGGGTTACGGCGATCTGAGCTGCTATGGCGCTACCAAATTGCATACGCCCAACCTGGATAAACTGGCCAAAAGTGGCATCCGCTTTACCAATGCGCATGCTACATCGGCCACCTGTACGCCATCGCGGTTTGCCCTCATGACCGGTAAATACCCCTGGCGCAAAACAGGTACAGGCATACTGCCGGGCAATGCCGCGCTCATCATCCCAACTAATAAAACTACCCTGCCCCAGGTGTTTAAGCGGGCGGGCTACGCCACAGCCATTGTGGGCAAATGGCATTTGGGGCTGGGCGATAGCGTCAATAAAAACTGGAACGGCGAAATAAAACCGGGACCCAATGAAGTTGGCTTTGATTATTCCTTCATTTTTCCGGCCACGGCCGATAGGGTACCCACCGTTTTCCTGGAAAATCACCGGGTGGTGGCCAGCGACCCTAATGACCCCATAGCGGTTGACTACAGCAAAAAAATAGGTAATGATCCTATCGGTAAAGAGCATCCAGAGTTGCTGAAACTCAAGTCGTCGCCCGGGCAGGGGCATGATAATACCATTGTGAACGGTATTGGCCGTATTGGCTATATGAGCGGCGGTTACCAGGCCCGCTGGGTTGATGAGGAAATATCATCTACCTTTTTATTTAAGGTGGAGCAATTTATAACCGATCATCGCCAAAAGCCGTTCTTTTTGTACTATGCTTTAACTGAGCCCCATGTACCGCGTATGCCGGCCACCCGCTTCAAAGGCACCAGCGGCCTGGGTTATCGCGGGGATGATATCCTGCAGCTGGACTGGACTATAGGCCAACTGATGAAAACGCTGGAATTGAACGGTATGGCCAAAAACACGCTCATTATATTTACAAGTGATAATGGCCCCGTGCTTGATGATGGTTATCAGGATGGCGCGGTTACCCTATTGAGTGGGCATACACCGTGGGGGCCGATGCGGGGCGGCAAATACAGCGCGCTGGAGGCGGGTACCCGTTTACCCTTTATTGTAAGCTGGCCGGCACAGGTAAAGTCGGGTGTTTCGGACGTCTTGTTTAGCCAGATGGATATTTTAGCATCGGTAGCACACTTGCTGAATCAGAAGATCCCTCATGGTGATGCACCGGATAGTGAAGATCATCTGGACGCGCTCCTGGGTAAAAGTAAACAGGGGCGGTCGACACTGATAGAACAGGGCAGCGCAGATCCCACAGCCATTATCAAAGGCGATTGGAAGTATATCAAACCACACCCTGGTGTAACGTATATGAAAGAGGTAGGTATAGAATCGGGCAACTCGCCGTCACCACAGCTGTATAACCTGAGGGATGATATTGGCGAAAAAAACAACCTGGCCAATACTTATCCTGATAAGGTAAAAGAGCTCGATCAGTTATTAAAAAATGAAGTAAGCAAAGGCACGGAGAAAAAGTAAGCAAGACCTATGAATACAAAATATTGGTTAAGGGCATCGGTTGTTTTTTTAGCTGTTGGCTTCGGTACCCTGACAGTAAAGGCACAGCAAAAGCCAAACATTATTTTTATACTAACCGACGACCTGGGTTATGGCGATATCGGCGTGTTTTTTCAAAACCAAAGGAAAGCATCCGGCGATCATAGCAAACCCTATGAACTGACACCTAACCTGGATAAAATGGCATTGAGCGGTGCCCGCTTTACTCAGCAATATGCCAACGCGCCGGTTTGCGCACCTTCAAGAGCCTCGCTCATCACCGGGCTTAACCAGGGCAATGCCTCGGTAAGGGACAACCAGTTTGATAAAATGCTGGAAAATAATTACACCGTAGCCTCCATGTTAAAAACCGCGGGTTACAGCACCACAGCCTTCGGCAAATGGGGTTTGCAGGGTGTAAAAGAGGAGGGGCCCGATTGGCCTGGCCACCCCCGCAAACGGGGTTTTGATAATTACTATGGCTATATGCGCCATGCCGACGGTCATGAGCATTATCCCTTGGAGGGTTTGTATCGCGGCAAAAAACAGGTATGGGATAATTACAAGGAAGTATCAGCCGGGCTAAGTAAATGCTATACCGCTGATCTGTGGACCGCCGCCGCCAAAAAATGGATCGTTGATCACAAAAATGGAAAAGAAGCCGCTAAGCCGTTTTTTATGTACCTGGCTTATGATACACCCCATGCGGTTATCGAATTGCCTACACAGGCTTACCCCGCCGGCAGAGGGTTAAAAGGAGGCCTGCAATGGCTGGGTGATGCCGGGCATATGATCAATACCGCTTCGGGAACAATTGACTCTTATATGTACCCGGAGTATGCTAACGCGACCTACGACGATGACCATAACCCGGCCACGCCCGAAGTTCCCTGGCCCGATACCTATAAAAGATACGCTACAGCAGTACGCCGGATAGATGACGCCGTGGGCGATATCAGGCAATTGCTGACCGATTTGAACATGGCCGATAACACCCTGGTGATCTTTACCTCTGATAATGGCCCCTCTATCGAATCTTATTTGCCTGCCTCGTTTGTGCCTAATCATCCTACCTTTTTTGGGAGCTATGGGCCGTTTGATGGCATCAAAAGGGATTGCTGGGAAGGTGGACTACGAATGCCCACGATAGCCACCTGGCCAAAACGTATCAAAAGCGGAGAGGTGATTAATACACCATCGATGCTGTCAGACTGGATGCCCACTTTTGCCGATGCCGTGCATATTCCTGCTCCGGCACGTACGGATGGCGTTTCTTTACTACCCTCATTAACGGGTGTTGGTAAACAGAAACAAGGACTGGTTTATGTAGAGTATTTTGAAGGCGGTAAAACCCCGGACTTCAAAGAGTTTGAGGCCGGCAAGCGTGGACGACAACGGAACCAAATGCAGGTCATCCGCATGGGCGATCTGGTGGGTGTGCGTTACGCTATCAAAACCGCGAATGATGACTTTGAAATATACAATGCCCTGAATGATCCTAAAGAAATAAACAATCTGGCCTCCAGACCGGGCTATGCAAAAATTCAGGAAGCTATGAAGGCAAAGGTGCTACAGGTTAGGCATCCGGATGCGGAAGCCCCGCGCCCCTACGATACAGTAGCTGTACCGGCAGATAAGATAATGACGAAACTATTGCCAGGCCTTTCCTGGGAGTATTATGCCGGGAAATTTCCCTGGGTAGCTAAAACAGATGGGCTTACCATCACCTCCAAAGGAACAAGCCAAAGGGTAAATGGGACAGAAGCAGGTTACAAACCAGGGATGGTAGCTTATCATGGTTTTATAAAAATTCCTGCCGATGGGCATTATACATTCTCGCTGCAGGTATCTGGAAAAGCTTACCTGCGTTTGCATGAGGCCACATTGATCGATGCCGATTTTGGGTATCAGCCGGGCACGGTGCTTACACAAGGCGTCAATTTAAAAGCCAGCAATCATGCCATAACTCTGTATTACCTGTTGCCAGAGGGGGGTACGCCACAGGTAACGTTTAAATGTACAGGACAAGATGGGGTAGATATTGACGGGAAAGATCAGGTGTTCAGTCATACTGTAAATTAAGGAACGATCGATTCACGCCGCCGCTGGGTGACCTTCTTCATCTGAGGTGGAAAGAGGAGGTAATTAATAGCATTTTGTCATCCTGAGGAACGAAGGATCTTCTTCTGTATGCTTTTTGTACAACAGATGCTTCACTCCGTTCAGCATGACAACCTTTTTCGAATCCTCTTTCCGCCGCAGGCGAAGAGAGGGATGTCGAGCGCAGCGATGGCAGGGTGAGTCGACACCGCGTGACAAGCCAATTGGGAATCCGGTCACTATTGTAGTATATTTGAATTTTATAAATTCTGTGCCCCATGGATGTTACTACGCTGAATGATTTTTACGAGCACGCGGCTTCTGTAAGCGGCGAAAGTGTAAGCTCGCTGTTGCCAGAAGGCATCAACAAAGAGATTGGTCATTTCAATGTGTTTGATGTAGCTGAACTGTTTACCCGGATCAAAAAAGCGCCCGGATTGATGCCTTATAACCGCCGGGCTTACTACAAGATAAGCCTCATAAGCGGTCATAGTATGGCCGAGTATGCCGACAAAACCATTGAAATAGAAAAGAATGCCCTGCTTTTCGCCACGCCCAAAATACCTTATAACTGGGTACCGCAGACCGATCAGCAATTGGGTTTCTTTTGCATTTTTACCGCCGATTTTCTGTTGCCCAGTAAAAGCGGTGTAGTATTGGATGACCTGCCTATATTTAAACCGGGCGGCTATCCTGTGTTTCAGCTCAGTGATAAAGAGGCTGCCGATATTCGTCACATTTTCAGAAAGATGAGTGAAGAGATAGGCTCTAACTATGCCTACAAGTATGACCTGTTGCGCAATTATGTACTGGAGCTGATCCATTACGGGCAAAAGTTGCAGCCGCTCACTACGCTCTATGCAGGCCATAACGCTTCGGCCAGGGTATCGTCACTGTTCATTGAACTTTTGGAAAGGCAGTTTCCTATCGATTCGCCGCACCAGAAAATAGGTTTACGCACCGCCAAGGATTATGCCGACAGGCTGTCTGTCCATATCAATCACCTCAACAAGGTGCTCAAAGAAAACACGGGCAAAACCACAACCGAGCATATCAGCAACCGACTGGTGCAGGAAGCGAAGATCCTGCTGAAACAAACCGCCTGGAACATTTCGGAGATCGCTTATAGCCTGGGTTTTGAGGAGGTGGCGCATTTTTCAACCTTTTTTAAAAAACAAACCAATATCGCCCCATTGAAGTTCCGCGCATAAGCGATATTTGAATTTCGCAAAAAACGGATTGATATTCACAAACGGCTGAGTAGGTATTTGACTGAACTTTGTTTTATCAAATTAAAAATAAAACAATGTCAGCAAATCATAAAATTGCCCTGGTAACCGGCGGTAGCCGCGGGTTAGGGAAAGATATGGCGCTTAAACTGGCTCAAAAAGGCCTCGACGTCATTATAACCTACAACAGCAGGAAAGAAGATGCCCTGGCCGTAGTGGCCCAGGTTGAGCAGGCAGGTAGTAAAGCTGCTGCCCTGCAACTGAATGTAGGCGATATAAAAAGCTTCGGTGCTTTTTTTGCACAGTTAAACGGTGTTCTTCAAAGCACTTTTAACACCGATCACTTCGACTTTTTGATCAACAACGGCGGTATCGGTGGTCACGCGCCTTTTGCTGAAGTTACTGAAGAAATGTTTGACGAATTGTTGAACATTCATTTCAAAGGAGTTTACTTTTTAACACAAGGATCACTCAAGCTGCTGAATGATGGCGGCGGCATTGTCAATATATCTTCAGGGCTGGCCCGTTTCAGTATGCCCGGACCTTCAGCTTACGCTTCCATGAAAGGCGCGGTTGAGGTATTGACCCGTTACCTGGCTCTTGAGTTGGGGCCACGCCGCATCAGGGCAAACGTTGTTGCTCCGGGAGCTATCGCCACTGATTTTTCGGGCGGCCGGGTTCGGGACGATGCAAACTTAAATAAGATGGTGAGCAGTATGACCGCATTAGGTCGCGTAGGGCAGCCCGAAGATATTGGTGGTGTGGTAGCCTTTTTATGTACCGAGGATGCCCGCTGGATAAATGCCCAACGTATCGAAGCATCAGGCGGTATGCACATCTGATCACCCATTTGAAGTAATATCGTTTTATACTTCTTCAACGTCAAAACCCGATTTATTTATAAATCGGGTTTTGACGTGTTCATATATTTCATAAAACCTCGTAATCTTGCTGTAAGGTTTACCCGCCTTTGCCGACTAAGTGTTAAAACGATGATCGGCTGTCTGAAGGAGATTGTCAGCCAATCATCACATTCAGCAAAATAAAATATATTTAATTAACCGTAGGCAAACTTATTACGTTAGTTGTAATAGAACCCAATAAAGGATAAAACGTATAAATAAAATATCAATGAAAAAGAATATCGTGCTTTTAATGCTATTCATAGTCAATTGCGCTGCCGCTTTTGCTGCAACAGGTAATACGCATAGTAAACAACCCGTAACAAGTATTGCTCACGGTGCAAAATTGGATACTGCTACCTTTGCTACTGGTTGTTTTTGGTGTACTGAAGCCAAGTTTCAACAGTTAAAAGGAGTAAAAAAGGTGATCTCGGGTTTCAGCGGCGGGCATGTGGCTAACCCCACTTATGAGCAGGTTTGTACCGGCACCACCGGGCACGCCGAAGCTTGTAATATTATTTATGACCCTAAGCAGATCTCTTTTGACGAGTTGCTGGAGGCCTTTTTTGTAGCCCATGATCCTACCCAGCTTAACCGCCAGGGCAATGATGTGGGTACGCAATACCGCTCAGCTATATTTTATCATAACGCCGCTCAAAAGCAAAAAGCCGATTATTATATCGGCAAGCTCAATACCGAAAAAGCTTATAAAAGTAATATTGTGACCCAGGTGGTACCTTATAAAGTATTTTACAAGGCCGAAGATTATCACCAGAACTATTTTAACCAAAACGGTAGTCAGCCATATTGTAAATATGTGATACAGCCCGAGCTGGAAAAATTCAAAAAGGTATTCAAAAACAAATTGAAATCGTAAACCGATGAGAGCAATAATTTTAGCAAGTGTATTGGTGCTTTTCTTTGGAGCAGCTAATGCTCAGCACCTGAAAAGCGACAAAGGGCACGAAAAGAACCCATATTACTCCAATACCGATACCAAAAAACTGAACGTGACTGATGTGGAGTGGAAAAAGATATTACCACCTGCTTTATATGCTACCGCGCGGGAGCAGGCAACAGAAGCGCCCTTTACCGGTCAGTACTGGGATAAAAATGCCAAGGGCACTTATTACTGCGCGGTATGCGGTAACGAGTTATTCCGGTCGGATGCTAAATTTGCCAGCAATTGCGGTTGGCCAAGTTTTTACCAGGCGGTAAGAAAAAACAGTGTGATTTACCGGGAAGATAACTCGGTTGGCATGCAGCGTACAGAAGTACTCTGCGCGCGGTGTGGCTCGCACCTGGGACATATATTTGATGATGGTCCGGCACCCACCGATAAAAGATATTGCATGAACTCCATCTCGCTCGATTTTGCTCCGGATGGACTGAGTAGGAAATAGAATCGGAATAGAATCAAGAGATAAGAGTCAAGAATTAAGACAAAAATAATAATCGGTGTATTGTACTTTTCTTGATTCTTGACTCTTATCTCTTGATTCTCTCTTACTTAATCAATATCCCTGCTTCTCTAAATCCACTCAGGTCTGCGGTGGATGGATCTTTTTCGGTGACAATAACATCAATGGCATTAGCCGCGCATACATAATAGGGGTCTGATGCGCCTATTTTATCATAAGTAGATAAGGCGATGACATATTTTGATGTTTCGATCATGGCCCTGTCTACCAGGCTTTCCTGGTAAGTAAAGCCCGTTAGGCCTAGCTTCAGATCAATACTGCAAATACCCAACAGGCATACATCAGCCCTGAAATTGCGGATAGCCTCAATGGTTTCATGCCCGGTAGTTGAAAAAGCGTGCTTATTGAGCTCGCCGCCAATAAAAAAAACGGTAACATGAGGATAATCTTCTAAAATAGATACTACCGGAAAGCTGTTGGTAATAACGGTTAAGTTGATGTCCCTGGGTAAAGCGGCAATAACCGCGGTAGTGGTGGTACCCCCGTTAAGAATGATAACCTGCCCGGGCTTTATAAATTCTAAAGCTTTTTGAGCTATTACTTTTTTGTGTTGTGTATCGATATGCTGACGTTCCTTAAAATGCGGATGTACAGGTGAGCCAATGATAGCCCCACCCCGAACGGCTTTCAGCAGGCCCTTGTCTGATAATTCTTTGATATCCCTTCTAACTGTATCTGTAGACACACTGAGCAAGCGGCTCAGATCGTCCAATACAACTTTATTGTCCTGCGCAATCTGTTCAATTATTTTTTGAAGACGTTCTTCTTTCAGCATAAAAACAAATATAAGCATAAATTGCTTATTGCAAATTATTGCATAAAATTAACATTTAATTTGCAATTAATTGAAATATATTGCATAATATTGCAATATGAAAAGCCTATTTGATCAAACCGATACGTCTGAAATCCTCGACCGTGTTGAGCATCTAAAACCCACCGCAAGGCGGCTTTGGGGTAAAATGAAAGTTGCTCAAATGTTAGCGCATTGTTCGGCTGTGTTGCAAATGGCTAATGGCGAAAAGATTTTACCAAGAACTTCTTTAGGCAGGATCTTCGGTTGGATGGGAAGGGCACAATATTCGAATGAAAAGCCTTTTGCTCGCAATATTCCGACAGAAAATCAATCAAAAATTGTTGATGAAAGGGATTTTGAAATGGAGAAACAAAAACTCGTGGTGTTTATCAAAAGTTTCATACGAATGGCGAAAATGGGGCAACCAGGTACCCCCACCCTTTTTTGGGACAATTGACACCTGCTACATGGGGTATTGGCATGTATAAACATGTTGATCATCATTTACGACAGTTTGGTGCTTAAATAATAACAACAATAAAACATGAAAATGAAAAAATTAAAAAGAATTGCAGTGGATATGGACGGTGTTTTAGCTGATACCGATGCACATTATTTAACATGGTACTATAACGCCTACGGTGTCCAGATCCCTTATGACCAAATATTGGGAAAACCCGAAGGCGAAGGTTTTCCGGAAGAAGGCGCTATCCGAAAATTTATACTGTCACCTGGCTTTTTTCGCACACTACCTGTGATCCCCGGCGCGGTTGAGGCCATAAAAGAACTGATGGAGGATTTTGAAGTTTTTATCGTATCGGCTGCTATGGAATTTCCTTTATCACTGCCCGAAAAATACGAATGGCTGCAAGAGCATTTTCCATTTATACCCTGGACCCACATCGTTTTTTGTGGCGATAAAAGTTTGATCAATACCGATTACATGATCGATGATCACCCTAAAAATTTAGATAAGTTTAAAGGAACAACCATTATGTTTAATGCTGCCCATAATGCCAACATTGATCATCATCGGCGCGTAAGATCATGGACAGAAGTTTTGGCTTTATTGAAAAATAAAGACAACCTGGTACCTGAAGTTTAACATTTGTGGAAAATCATAGAACTTAGCCTGAATTTAAAAAAACCATAAAGCCGCTTTATATAAACTAAGTGGCTTTATGGTTTAACATTCCTCAGCCTTATTCAGCGTCGTATATAACTACTTTTTCAAAGTAAACGCGGAACTCGTCTAAAAACGCTTGATGCAAGGGATGAACCTGGTAAACATCGTGCCCGGCCAGATCATCAAAAAATACAGTTAAGCTAAAGGTATAGGTGGTATCTATAACCGCGCGCTCAATAGGGGCCGGTGTACCAATATGCAGTGTTTTAATGCTTTCAACCCCATCTAAGGTCTCCAGGCTTTTACGGAAGGCAAGTTTTTGATCGACGGTAGTGTCGGCTTTTAGCCAGAATAAAACGTGGTGTACTATCATTGTTTAAATTTTTCCAAATGTAATGAATAGCCGTTTACCGGGTTAAAAGCGGATAGCTTTTTATTGATTTTGTTGAATAGATTATCCTGTTGGTTGAAAAGAATTGATTTTGCTTTAATAAATGAAAATTTTTAAGCAAAAAAACAATATGAACCCGTTACAATTACTGTTATTTATGATTGCGGGAGGGTTATTTAACCTGATCCCTAAAAACTCGGCGTATACTGTTATACCGGCGAGGATATTTTTCTATCTCTCCTGTTTTATCATCCTGAGCTATATTGCTTTGTATTTTTCGGGAATCCATGAGCAGCATGTGCTCAGCGTATTGACAAACATATCAAAATACGCTTATTTGATATGGATAGTTTTGCTTGGATATTTGGCAGTAAATATTTCACGTGCTGACTTTAGGAGTTTATATGTCGCGGAGCATCCGGATAAGAAGGTGGTCTTTTTAAATACATTATATGGGCTCTCTGTAATGATTGGCTGCATTTTTATCATTGCTACCATTGGGAAATCACAGAATTTTAAACAAATGAGCGACTTTTTTAAGCTCTCCGGATATGCTACCTGGTTCCTATACTTTATTATGGTGGTTGAAGCCGCAGGAGGGGTAGGTATCCTGTTGCACCGGTACCTAAAAACTGGACTATTGGCTGCTTTGGGGCTTTTCCTGATCATGTTGGGAGCGGTTTATACACATTGGCATAACCATGATCCTTTTTCTGATTCTTATGCTGCCGTGGCACAAATGATCAATTTGGACCTGTTGATCTTTTTTTACTACAGGCAAAAGCAGCTTAATATGGTTAACAGATTATTTAACCTTGATTTAAGCTAAAATCCAAACAGATAAAGCACCTTTGTACCCATAATTATTGTGCAATGCAAAGAAGATCGGCCCTTAAAAATATCGGGGGACTACTTTTGGTCCCTTCCCTAACGTTTGGTAATACATCAGCAAAAAACAAACCCGTTTTAAGGGTAGCTCACTTAACAGATATCCATCTTAAAAATAAATTCGACGCGCCTGCCAGGTTCACTAAATGCCTGCATCACGTACAGCAGCAAACACCCAAAGTTGACCTCATATTAAATGGCGGCGATATGGTGTTTGATATGAATAAGGAAAACATCAGTACAATAAACGATCAGTGGCAGCTAAGCAGATCGATCATGAAGTCTGATTGTAGTATACCGGTGCGTTATTGCCTGGGTAATCATGATATTTGGTGGAACGAAGATGATAAAGGACAGGCCATTTACGGCAAGAAATATTCCATGGATCAGCTGAGTCTGGTTAAGCCCTACTATAGTTTTATACAAAACAGATGGAAATTCATTATCCTGGATAGCGTTCACCTGGACATTGATGATACCTGGTATATTGGCAAGCTGGGCGATGAGCAATTTGGTTGGTTGGAGCAGGAATTGAAAACTACCGATCCTTCCATGCCGGTACTTGTCATGACGCACATTCCCATCCTGACAGCCACCAATCTGATCGAAGATAACACCGTGAACAGATGGACAATGTATGGCGGCGATATGCATACCGATAATGCAAAGATCATTAAGCTGTTTTACCAGCACCCCAATGTTAAATTATGCCTGAGCGGGCATATACACCTGCGTGAAAAGCTGGTGTACAACCATGTTACCTATCTTTGCAATGGTGCCGTAAGTGGCGCCTGGTGGGAAGGCAACAGAAGAGAAACCGCCCCGGGCTATGGCCTTATTGACCTGTATGCCGATGGTAGCTTTACCGAAGATTATATCAATTATTAAAGTAGCTTTTTAACTGCTGCTGTTAATATGCCGGTAGCGGTTTCCAATTCATTTGGCGTTAAAGCGGCAAATCCTAACCGTACCGATGAAGAGGCATAAGCCGCGTCATGAAAATAACCGGTACCATTACCCACAAATAGCCCCATCGCCGAAGCTTTTTCGGCTACCTCATTGGCTTTAATACCGTTGAGATAACTTACCCAAACGGCAAAGCCACCATCGGGTATTTTAAAGCTAATATATTCATGAAGCCGCTCTTGGAGCAGTTGACATAATATATCGCGCCGTTCGTGATAGGTTTTATTGGCTTTTTTGAGGTGCCGGCTGATGTCGCCGTTCTTAAGCAGGTTAGCCATGGCTTCTTCTAAAAGCAACTCGCCCTGGCGGTCGATCAGTTTACGTAAGCGGGCAGCCTGTACAATTAAGTTGGGCGGTGCCACCATGAAGCCTATACGGATACCCGGCGCAATGGTTTTGCAAAACGAACCAATATAGATGATACTGCCATAATAGTCGGCACTGGCCAGTGGCAATATCGGGCCGCTTGAATAATGGAAATCGTAATCGTAATCATCCTCAATGATCGCGAAGCGGTATTTATGTGCCAGTTCCAGCAGCTGCATCCGCCGTTCGGAGCTTAACGTAACCGCAGTTGGGCGGTGATGGTGCGGAATTACGTATACAATTTTTACTTTTTTCTTTTTGCAGATGGCTTCCACCGCTTCCAGGTCGATCCCATGGTCATCAACCGGAACAAGGGCCATCTGTGCACCGGCTTGCTGAAACGTGTGGTTTGCTTCCGGATATCCGGGATCGGCAGCAATTACCGTATCGTTTTTAGAGAGTAATATCTGGGCGGTAAGGTATATGGCCATTTGCGAACCTTTGGTAATAATGATATGCTCGGGATTGACCTGCAATCCGCGGGTTTCGCCTAAAAAGCGTGTAAGCTCTGTACGCAGGTTTTCGGAACCATACTCCGACCCGTACATCAAATATTGCGAAGTAAAGTGGTAATTACCAAAACGCCGGTATTCGCGTACCAGCAACTCGATAGGGGCCAAACGTGTATCCGGAAAACCATCATTGAATACAAGGTGGGTATTATTAACGGGCTGAAATAGCTGGGGAAAGGGGATCCTGTTATCGTCTACCTCAAAATATGTTTTTGTGCTGTAACAGCTTGGTTCGGGAGATTCGGATAGTTGCCGGGGTTTGATGTCGGGCAGATTTTTAGCTACAAAAATCCCTCTTCGCGGATAAACATCAACCCAGCTTTGGGCATATAGCTCATCGTAGGCGGCTACTACGGTTTGGCGGTGTATAGCCAGTTTTTGTGCCAATATGCGGCTGCCCGGTAAGGCCGAGCCCGGTTTTAACTTGCCCTGGCGTATCTGGTTAATAATACCGTTGGCAATTTGGAGATAAACCGGTGTTTGAGCAGTTTTGTCAATATGTATTAAAATTTCGGCTAAAAGCATACTGGACCAGTTGGTTAATGGTTTATGAATGATAAATATAGGCCAATGCTTTTTTAGTTGAACACAATAAAAACAAAATTTGTACATTAAACCACATCATGACGGCAGAACTTAAAGCTTTTATAAAACAATACGCGGATCTTGACCAGGATAAGTTGGATGCTGTTACTCAGAAGTTTAAGCAACGCAGTCTGAAAAAGAATGATTTTTTACTGGAAGAAGGTTTGGTGTGTACCGACCTTGTTTTTGTGCAGCGGGGCTGTCTGCGGTTGTATTATTTGCAGGATGAGGTAGAAATATCGGTGTGGTTTGCTTTTGAGCATTCATCGGCCATTGAGATCTATAGTTTTATCAGCGAAAAGCCCTCGAAGTATTTTTTACAGGCTATTGAGGACACCGTGATATGGTATCTGCCCAAAAGCGAGCTAAGTAATTTGTACAAACAATATCCCGAAATGCAGGAAATGATGCGTAATTTTTGGGAGGATGTAATTCTTAATTTATTGGAGCGGTTCACTGCCCTGCAACGGGATTCGGCCGAACAGCGTTACCTCGACCTGTTGACCAAACCGGCCTTTTTGCAAAAGATACCTCAAAAATATCTGGCCTCGTTCATTGGCGTTACACCAACTTCTTTAAGCCGGATAAGAAAGAATATCCGGTAATTAAAGTGGACTACCTTAGTTATTATTAGTGGACTATTTAAATGGTCCACAAGTGGCGTAACTTTAAGTGTTATTTAATAAAACACAAAGATTATGCAGCTTATTCAAAACTTCAAACTACCCTCCCTGTACTTGCGCGTAGCTATAGGTTCGGCTTATATATGGGAAGTTGCCGATCGTTTGGGCGTATTGGGCGCTCATGGCAGGCCGCATGTAGGCTGGGGCGATTGGCAGCATTTCATGGATTATGCACACCAGGTAATGAGCTTTTTGCCCGCATCATTGATCCCTGCTTTTGCTACCATAGCCACTATCGGCGAAGCCGCTTTTGGTTTTTTGATCCTGATAGGTTTATTTACCCGTTTGGCGGCTATAGGTTCGGGAATTTTAGGGTTCTGCTTTGCAATAGCGATGGCCATATCATTTGGTATCGAATCGCCGCTGGGCTATTCGGTATTTACGCTGAGTGCCGCGAGCATCCTGCTGGCCACATTACCGTCCTATGCCTTCAGCATCGATAGCCTATTATCGCATCAAAAGATCAACAAACAATTGACTATTTACCAGGATAAAAACGGTGTTGAAACTGTTTGATCCATCAATTTTATAAAAATGAAAACATTAATCATTATCATCCTGGCTCTTTTACCGCCCTGTTTCGGCAAGTTAAATGCACCGAAGCATGCGCACCGGAAAATGCAGGGTAACATAACAGAAACCTATCTGCTCAAAACATTGCTTAATCAACCCGGTATCAATAATAAGGAAGTACAAATGTTGGTGGTAACCTTTCCTCCGGCAAGTGTATCTGCCGCGCACAGGCACCCTTTTCCAACCTTCGGTTATTTGCTTGAAGGTGAATTGGAATCAACTTTTGAGGGCAAAACCTATCACTATAAACCAGGCGATTCATTTTACGAAAAACCAAACGGCCTGCATGCCGTAACCCGGAACAGCAGCAAGGATAAACCGGCGAAGCTGCTCGTATTCTTCATCGCCGAGAAAAATAAACCTACTACTGTACCCGTAAAAACTAAATAACATGAAAACTACCACTTCAAATAAACCATCAACCCTTTTAGTAGTAATAGCTTTTGCCATTGTTTACGTGGTATGGGGCTCCACCTACTTCTTTATACAGATGGCGGTACACGGCTTCCCGCCTATGCTGATGGGCGCTGTACGCTTTTTTACAGCCGGTGCATTGTTATTAACCTGGTGCCGCTTTAAGGGCGACAAGCTATGGGTTAAAAGAGATATCATCACTTCGGGTATCAGCGGCTTGCTGATGCTTTTTGTGGCCACCGGTATTGTGATCTGGGCCGAACGTACCCTGCCAAGCGCTATGGTTGCTATTATGGTATCGGCCAATCCCATCTGGTTTGTGATCCTTGACCGGGTAAACTGGAAGCTGAATTTTAAAAGTCGTACTATCATTGCCGGGTTGATACTGGGTTTTGCAGGTGTGATCCTGTTATTTGGCGAAGCTATCAGCAAGTCCTTATCCGGTGCGATCAGTCATGCGCAATTAACAGGTCTGATCCTGTTACTGGCCGGACCGATCGCTTGGTCAGCAGGTTCACTTGTTTCCAAAAAACGGGGTAGCGATGCACCGGCCCGGGTTAATACTTCATGGCAAATGATCATTGCCGGCCTGGCATTTATACCTGCCAGTTTGTTTAACCATGAGTTGGGTTCATTTCATTTAGCCAGTGTGCCTTTACAATCATGGCTGGCTATTGGCTACCTCATCCTGTTTGGATCTATTGCTGCATTCAGCGCCTATGTATGGTTGTTAAAAGTCCGTCCGGCAACAGAAGTAAGCACGCACTCCTACGTAAACCCGGTGATAGCCGTGCTGTTGGGAACCTTGTTTGCCCATGAAAACATATCTGGTCTGCAGATATTTGGCCTGGTAGTGATACTGATCAGTGTGTTATTGGTGAACATGGCTAAATATGGCAAAATCACCTTTATGCGCTCGTGGTTTGGATTGGACAAGCATAATGATAAATTAGTTGAACATTTGAGTTCCGCCCAATGTACTGAGATCTGCCTGGATTAATCCGTAATTACCTAAAACGCAATCACATGAGTACAAAAAAGATCAACATCATTTACTGGATTTTCACCGGTTTGCTATTGGCCGCCATGGGCTTAGGCGCCATTCCTGATCTATTGTCGATGCCCGAAGCGCTGGCTGTATTTAAACACCTGGGTTATCCTGCTTACTTATCACCTTTTATGGGGGCGGTTAAACTACTGGGCGTGATCGCCATTTTAATTCCTGGCTATCCGCGGATCAAGGAATGGGTGTACGCGGGTTTTGTTTTTGACCTTACCGGAGCCACCTATTCAGGTCTGGCTACAGGCGATCCGGTGCTACAGGTAGTATTACCTATGTTGATCGGTTACGCGTTGATCATCGGATCATACATTTACCATCACAAGAGACTAAAAGCTAAACAAGCTTGATTTTTTTGAGAACATGTACCGGGTTAGTACGTGTTCTCAAAACTAATCAGCCATTGGTTGCCAAATTTATCAACCAGATCCCCAAACAGGGCGCCCCAGAAAGTATCTTCCAAAGGATGTGTTGCTTCGCCATCGGTTGATAACCGGGCGTAATATTCATGGGCTTCCTGTTCAGTGTTACAGTTTAACAATAAGGATACAGCATTACCTTTGATCAACCCGGATTCGGGTACCATATCTGAGGCCGTAAGTACCATATCGCCTTTGATAAGTGTGGCATGTACCACGCAGTTTTCCATACAGGGAGGCATAGGTTCGTTAAGCGGTAAGGGTAGTTCACCAACAGTTTGAAAAGTGAGCTTACCGCCAAGGCATTCTTTATAAAAGGTCATTGCCTCCAGGCAATTACCGTTAAAAGTTAAGTATGAATTGATATTTGCCATGCCAGTATGCCTTTAATATGTACAGATTAATTGACTATACAAAATTGCGTGTTGCAACGCAATTTGATGAGGGCCTAATACGACAATTGAGAGGGTAAATACGACAAAAATGAGAATCAAGATATAAGAGTCAAGAATCAAGACAAACCGTTTCTTTTCGTCAATTCATATCAGGGCGCGAAATATATTTTTTCCTCTTGATTCTTGACTCTTATATCTTGATTCTAATTGATCACAGCTCCCTGTTTTAGTTCATCGCCAGGATGGTTAATAACCTGGTCGCCAGCTTTTAAATTGCCAAATACTTCGGTGGAGTCATTCCTGGCTAAACCTTCTTTGATGTCAACCAACACGGCTTTCCCTTGTTTAACGGTAACCACGTATTCGCGCTCTGTGGACCGTACAATAGCATTGTTAGGAACCAACAGTGATTTAGCGCCCGAAAGCATGGGGATCCTTACTTCGGCATACATACCCGGTTTTAGTTGCCCGTTTTTATTCTGTACATCAATTTCAATAGCTTCTGAACGCATACTACCCAACGAATTGGCCGAGCGGCTTATTTTGGCGGTATGGTCGTTGCCCGGCATGGCGTTAAATACAAAGGTAACGGGTTGTTGAAGGTCTACCTTATCTACATAATCTTCGGGGATAAATACTTCCAGACGCATTTTGCTGATGTCCTGCAGTATCAGCATCGGTTGGTCTGTGCCTTTGCCCGGTGATACCAATGCTCCCGGCGATACGTTACGCTGTACGATCATGCCATCAAAGGGCGCGCGGATATTCAGGTAATCTTGTATGGTGCGTACCGAAGCTACATTGGACTGTTCTGAACGGGCCATCGCGTCATCGGCTTTCATTTTGGCCGAGGCGTTATCCAGATCGAGCGGAGACACCGAGCCGGGTTCTTTGGCCGCCTCTTTTAGTCGCTGGTATTTTTCTTTACTGGCAATGGCATTTTCCTGGGCCTGCAAAAAGCGGGAATTAGCCGCCTGTAATTGCGATTCCATTTCCGGGGCTTCCAGGGTCATCAGCAGTTGGCCTTTTTTTACGATGGCGCCGCGGTCAACGTATAATTGTTTTACAAAGCCATTCACTTTCGGGAAAATGTTTACTTCATTAAATGGCTTTAACTGCCCAGGCAACCGGGCCTGGCTCGAAAGGGCTTTTTCAGTTATGATTCCGGTTTCGTAAGCCGATTTTTTGTTGATGGAGGCAGCCGCCATATTTACCGGCGTTTGGTTACTGGAGCAGGCTGCCAGCATACTGGTGGCAGCTGCTAATAATATGATTGATTTAAATTTCATGATCTTATGCTGTTAAGGTTTCTTCTTCTGTTATTTCGGCTAAGTGCTCAGCGGGTTCATCGGGCATTAGTGATGGCGAGTCGTAGGTAGTTTTGTTTTGTACCCAGGCAAATACCTGCGGTAAAATAAACAAGGCCGCAAGTGTCGAGGCAAACAAACCGCCAATTACCGCCCTGCCCAATGGCGCCGACTGTTCACCGGCCTCTCCCATACCCGAAGCCATCGGGATCATACCCGCTATCATGGCTAAACTGGTCATCAGGATGGGGCGCAAACGGATAGACGCGCTGGTGATGGCTGCCTTGGTAGCATTTCGATAATCTAACCGCAGCTTCTCGGCATTGGTCACAATCAGGATGGCGTTGGCTACAGATACCCCGGTCGACATGATCATGCCCATATAGGATTGCAGATTCAATGTTGAGCCTGTAGCCAGGAGCATCAGCAGTGAGCCTAATATTACCGCGGGTACGGTAGATAGTACCGTTAAGGATACCTTGAAAGATTGATAATTGGCGGCCAGCAACAGGAATATCACCAGGATGGCTAAGCCCAGGCCATTCTGCAAACTATTCAGTGTTTCGGTAAGCAGGTTGGCCATACCATTCTGCGATGCTATCAAACCTTTGGGTGCTGCCCCCAATGAATTAATAGCTTTTTGCACATCGGTAGTAGCCGTACCCAAGTCCTTTTTATAAATATTGGCGCTGATAGTTACAAAGCGGCGCGGCCCGGCCCGGTCATATTCGCCCGGTACGTAGCTAGTTGTGAAGGTGGCGATATCGCTCAACACCGGGCTGCTTTGACCTTTTACCAGTGGGATTTCTTTCAACTGATCCATCGTGTTCATCACATATTCCGGAATTTGAACCTGTACCTGGTAGGTGTAGGCCCCTTTTTCATCCAGCCAAAGGTTTTTATCCGTAAAGCGACTTGATGAAGTACTCGCGGTAACCGAGCGGGCAATATCTTTGATATTGAGTCCGAGTTGTGCAGCCTTCAGCCTGTCGAGCGTGATCTTGATCACCGGGAATTTCAGCGGTTGGGCTATCTGCACATCGCGCAGGTAGCTGATGCCTTTAAGCTTATCTACCACCTTGTTGGCATAACCTTCAATTTGCGCCATGTCTTTACCAGCCACCTGCACCTCAATGGGTGATGACGCGCCCTGGCTCATGATCTTCTCGGTCATGTCAATCGGTTCAAAAGTTATCCGGAGCTCGGGCAGTTTATAGTGGATGTTTTTACGCAGGGCATCTTTCAGTTCATCCATATTCACCTTATATTTTTCGTCCAGGTTTACCTGTAGTACGGCTTCCTGTGTACCGGTGTTAAACACATACAGGTTACTGGTTCCATAAGCGGTAGGCACCAAGCCAATGTAGCCCGAGGTGATCTCCACATGGTTATTCACCGTTTGGTTAATGATCTGCAATACCTGTTTAAATGCGTCCTCGGTGCGTTCCAACCGGGTACCATCGGGTTCTTTAATACGGATCTGGAATTGGCCATTATTGATCTTCGGCATCATATCCTTACCTATAAATACAAAGCAAAAACCTGCCAGGATGATCACACTAAAAAGGTACACCAGTACGATGCCCTTTTTACGTGGCATGCTCCTGTTGAGCACACCAATGAGCCACAGCTTGATACGCTCAAACAGGTCATTCTTTTCGGGGTGTTTTTGCTCATTGTTAAGGTGTTTTTTTACCTGGCCTTCCTCCTGCGCATCCAGGGCTTCGCCGGCATGTGCGTGAATATCTTCATGATGATAATGCTGATAACGCTCGGCTTTAATGAGCCAATTGCTTAGGATGGGTACTACGGTTTGCGCCAATACGTAGGACACGATCATGGTTAAGCCGATGGATAAGGAAAGGGGTAAAAACATAGCCTTAGGCACACCGCTCATCATAAACGATGGCGCGAATACCGCCAGGATGCAAAGCAATATCAATAACAAAGGGAACGAGATCTCCTCGCAGGCATCATAAATGGCCAGACGTTTGGATTTGCCCATCTCCAGGTGCTGGTGAATATTTTCGATGGTTACTGTGGCCTGGTCGACCAGGATACCGATAGCCAGCGCCAGGCCGCTCAGGGTCATGATATTGATGGTTTGCCCAAACATGCTGAGTAGCAACACTCCTATCAGGATGGATACCGGGATGGTGATCACCACGATGAGGCTGCTTCGCCAGTCGCGCAGAAACAGCAGTACCATTAAACCGGTGAGCAAGGCTCCCAAGCCACCTTCGGTCATTAAACTTTTTACGGCGTTCACCACAAACACCGATTGGTCAAACTCATAGCTCAGTTTCACATCATCGGGCAGCAGGTTCTGCATCTCGGGCAGTTTGCTTTTGAGGTTTTGCACCACAGCCCAGGTGGAAGCATCGGCGGTTTTAACCACGGGGATGTATACCGAACGTTTGCCGTTGATGAGGGCATAATCTACCGTGATATCGGCAGCATCGGCCACACGGGCCACATTCTTTACAAAAATGGGTACGCCATTCTGGGTTTTTACGGGGATATCGCCAAAGTTGTCCGGGTTTTTAATAAGCGTGTTCATGGTAGTCAGGAACATGGTATTATCCAGCCTGAGGTTACCAGAGGGCGATGTTACGTTGAACTTGGCCAACGCGTCAACCACTTCATCGGGTGTTAAATTATAACTGCGCAGTTTATCCGGATCGAGATTTACGGTAATAGAACGTGCATTGGCCCCAAACGGCGGCGATGGCGACAAACCAGGCACGGTAGCAAACATGGGGCGTATTTTGGTAGCCGCCATATCGTAAATATCCTTTAAACTGCGTGTCGGGCTCGAGAACACCAGCTGACCAACAGGCAGCGATGAGGCATCAAACCGAACCACCTGCGGCGGCAATGCACCGGGAGGGAAAAAGCTGGATGCCCTGTTTACCTGTAGCGCCACCTGTGCCGAAGCTTCGGCCATGTTGGTGCTTTCATAAAACGATAATTTAATGAGGGTTAAACCCTGTATGTTTTTACTGGTGATACTTTTAATACCATTGATATACAGGAACTGATCCTGGAACTTGGTAGAGAAAAAGCCTTCCATTTGCTGCGGCGACATACCGCCGTAGGCTTCGATAACATATATAGTGGGCAGGTTGAGCTGCGGGAATATATCTATCGGTATTTTTACTGCGCTGAGTACTGAAAATATCAGCAGGCTCATGGTGATCACTATGGTAGTGATGGGCCTTTTGAGCGCGGAGGTGACCATTGACATAGCTAAATTATTTTAAGAGGTTTAAAACGGTATTGACCTGGTTTTCGGTAACGGCTTTCTGGAACAATGCACCGGAATAAGCGAATTTGGCCTGCGCCAGGTCTGTTTCGGCACGGTAAAGGATATTGAGGGCGGCATTGAGCTCAATAATATCGGTTAAGCCGCTTTTATATAGCGACAGCTTTTGACGATAACCATCGTTGGCTGCTTTTAACTGCCGTGGAATTTCCTGCAGGCGCTGCCTGGCGGTTTCCAGTTCTACATCGGCCTGGTTGGCACTGATGGATAACAATTTCTTTTGCTCTGCCAGTTTTTGCGAACTATAGTCGGTGTTAGCCTTTTGGGTACGCAGCTTCAACTGGCGGCGGCGGATATCAAACAAATTATAGGATACGCCGATGCCCACCAGGTAATTGCTGCGATCGACACCCAAGCCGCTCGACAGGCTGTTGAAGTGATCGTTCGCATCGATACTTGATCCCCGGCCCCAAGCCGCGGCTTCCAGCATGATCTTGGGGTTATAGCTTTTTTTTACCATATCCTCGCGCTGCAGGCTATTTTGGTAT
>Ga0207671_10001795_pt1 | contig 24030 bp, 18 predicted proteins | sample KBSC24metaG_FD_184352 | JGI IMG/M metagenome (GOLD analysis project Ga0207671, IMG submission 184352) | Corn rhizosphere microbial communities from Kellogg Biological Station, Michigan, USA - KBS C2-4 metaG (SPAdes) (version 2) | ecosystem: Host-associated > Plants > Roots > Rhizosphere > Soil... | reverse complement strand
CAGCTCCGAGCGCAGGTGGCCGGCGCGGCTCTCGAAGTCCTCGCTCATGGCCATCCGCGGTGCGCCTCTCTGCGCCTGGCTGTGCCCCACCGGGTGCCTGTCTGTGCTTCCGGGTGTTTGTCTGTGCTTCCGGGTGTTTGCCTGTGCTTCCGGATGTTTGCCTGTGCCTCACCGGCGCCCGCACCGGCTCAGGCGGTCCGGACGGCCTGAACGGCCTCGCCGACCTGGGTGGCGTTGACATCGGCTGATCAGCCTGTTTCGGCAGGATCCCCCATTTTCTGGGCTCATCGTCCGGCGACCGATTAGTTCCCCCGGCCCGAGAAGTATGTATCAGCGACCGCTACGCGACGATGAGCGAACGGAGCTCATATATGAGCAGGACACAGACGGCCGGGGAGGCCGTAGCAGCACCGCCCGGCCCGGGCAGCCGCCCCTGGCTGGCACTGATCGTGCTGTTGATAGGCCAGTTCATGGGCCTTCTCGACTCCTTCATCGTGAACGTCGCCATGCCCTCGATCGGCACCGACCTGCACGCGTCCGGGTCCTCGCTGCAGCTGGTGGTCGGCGGCTACACGCTCGCGTACGCCATGCTCCTGATCACCGGCGCGCGGCTCGGCGACCTCTACGGCCGGCGGCGGATGTACCTGACCGGCGCGATCGTGTTCACCCTGGCGTCCCTGGTGTGCGGGTTCGCCCCGGACATCGCCGTGCTGGTCGTCTTCCGGCTCGTGCAGGGCGCCGGCGCGGCCGTGATGGTGCCGCAGATCATCAGCGTCATCCAGATGCTGTTCTCCGGCCAGGCCAGGACCAAGGCGCTGTCGGTGTACGGTGCCGTGCTCTCCAGCGGCGCGGTGTTCGGCCTGGTGGTGGGCGGCGCCGTGGTCAGCGCGAACCTGTTCGGCGCGAGCTGGCGGCCGGTGTTCCTGATCAACGTGCCGCTCGGCCTGTGCCTGACCCTGCTGGTGCCGCGGTTCGTCCCGGCCGACGAGCCGCGCTCCACCCGCCGGCTCGACGTGCGGGGCCTGATCGTCGCCACCGTCGCGGTCTTCCTGCTCGTGCTGCCGCTGATCCTCGGGCACGAGGCCGGGTGGCCGCTGTGGACCTACCTGTCGATCGCCGCCGGGCTCGTGCTCGCCGCGGTGTTCGTCCGGGTCGAGCAGCGGGTCGCGGCCGGCGGAGGAGACCCCCTGCTGGCGCTGGACGTGCTGCGCTCCCCGGGTATCGCCGCCGGCATCGGCGTCCTGGCCTGCATGGCGCTGACCTATGGCGGCCTGCTGTTCGTCCTCACCCTGCACCTGCAGACCGGCCTGGGCTACAGCGCGCTGCGGACCGGGTTGATGTACGTGCCCTTCTCCGGCTTCACCGGCCTGGCCGCGTACTACTGGCGCAAGATCCCGGAGCGGGCCCACTACCTGGTCTCCCCCGTGGCCCTGGCCACCTGTGCCGTGGGCTACCTGTGCCTGGCGGTCGCGGTGCACGACGGCGGCGACGGCGGGGCGCTGATCTGGGTCGGACTGGTGGTCTCGGGCCTGGGCCAGGGCCTGACGCTCAGCCCGGTGATGGCGCAGTCCCTGACCAAGGTGCCGCTCACCCGGGCCGCCGACGCCAGCGGCCTGATGACCACCACCCTGCAGCTGGGCAGCGTCACCGGCGTCGCGATCTTCGGCACGGTGTTCCTGTCCTTGGACCACAACGCCGGGACCGGCCCGGTCGCGTCCGCGGCGAGCGTCTCGGCCTCCGCCTTGGCGAGCACCCTGGCATACGGCCTGGCGATCGTCGCCGCCGTCGGGATCATCCCCGGTGCGGCGCTGGCCCGCACCGTACTCGGCGCTCGGCGCGAGGCCGCGCAGACCAAGGCGAAGGATGAAACCGCAGCATGACGAGTCCCGGCGCCGTCGCACCTGTCCGGCCGGCGCCGGGGCCTCAGCGCTTGCGGTCGGAGAACCAGTCGTTGCCGGTGTTGACCTCGTCGCTGACGAACGTCACCCGCCTTGCCGACTGCGTGAACAGCGCTTCGAACAACGCGTGCGGCGACACCCGTGCCGAGGAGACGCGCGCCAGCGTGAAGGCGTAGCTCCGATACGGCACGCCGACGGCTCGGGCGAACTTGATGACGTCGTCCTCCTTGAAGTACGACGCCGGCATCCAACCGAGATCCCGCGCCTCGGCGTCGAGGAACACGATCCGCTGAAGCCTGTGGCCGGCCAGACCCACCGTCGCGATGGCAGCCACCCGGGACAGGCAGTTGCCGGAGCCCGCCGGCCGGCGCTGAGCCCTGAAAACCTCGACCGCGTCGAAGCCAGGTCGCAGACCATTGACATCGGGTGCCCACGCGGCGGAACCCTTGGTCCCGGTGACCGTGACGCGCTGATGGTCCCACTCGATGGCGCCCAGGCTGTACCAGGCGGCGAACGGCGCGTTGAGGTAGGGAGAGGGGTACTTCCCGTTGGGCGGGACGGGGACGAGCCGCATGCCCGGATCGCGCCCGGGCCGGTCCGCGTCGTCCACGGCTCTGACGAGTTTCACGGCGACATCAGGGATCTGCAACGCCCATCCCGTGCGTCTGTCCGCGCCGGCGTCGAGGCGTCGGTGCCGCAGCTGGAGCTTGACGTCCGGCGGCAAGAAAGGCCAGGTCAGAGTGTTCGCTATTTTCGACATCGACCTATTCCGATGAGCTGGGTCGTGGGCGATCGTGTCCATAGGTTAACAACCCGCGCGGCGTTGTCCACTCATGAATGTAGCCACGAAATCGCGACACGTCTGCCCGCCGGAACGAGGCTGGCTGGAAGTCGCCCCGACCCGCTCTGGATGCGGACCGGGGCCTCGTGGATCAGGCGTTGAGGAGCCTGACGATCAGCGGGTCGCGAAGTCCTGGTTGGTGCCCGTCCCGGACTTGCAGGTCCACTGCTCGAACTGGACGCCCTGGGTGGTCACGGCTCCGGTCTGGTCCAGGCACAGGCCGCTGTTCTCGTTCTTGAACTGCCAGGTTCCGTCGGACTGCTGGACCGGGAGCCACAGGCCGTTGGACGTGCCGTTCTGCGTGTACTGGATGACCTTGGCGCCCTGGGTGGTCGAGGCGCTCTGGACGACGACGTCCTTGCCGCTGTTCTGGTTCTGGAGCTCGCCGTAGCCGTTGGCGACGGGGACGAACTGGAACTCCTGGTTGGCGGTGCCGGCGGTTCCGCAGTTCAGCTGATCCACGACCGCGTTGTTGGCGGTGCTGCTGCCGGCGATGTCCAGGCACTGGCTGCTGTTCTGGACCACGAGCTGGTGGTAGCCGGCCGGGAAGGAGCCGGTCCCGCCGCCCCCGCCGGTGGTACCACCGGTGATCTTGTTGAAGATCTTCGAGTACGCGTACCCGGTGCCCTTGTCGTAACCGTCGACCTCCCAGAACGCCAGCTCCTGGACACCGTTGCTCGCCGCGAAGCTTTCGAGCGTGGAGGCGTTGGACTGGGTGAAGTTCTCGTTGTCGTCGTTCTGGCCCGCGATCGGGGTCAGCCCGAGCATGCCCCAGGCCTTGCTGCTGGAGACACCGAAGACCGACTCCAACTGCGGAACGGTCCCCTTCGCCGCGGACTCGGCGTCGTTCAGCGCGTTCTCGCCGTCGCCGAAGTCCATCGTCATGATGTTGACGAGGTTGACGGCAACGCCCTTGCTCTTGGCGTCCTTCAGCAGCGCGATCGCATTGGACTCCAACCCGCTGGGGTCGACGGGAATGGTGAAGTCGATCTGCAGACCGGGATTCGCCGCCTGCAAAGCGGCCAGCGCCTGGTCCCGCCGCGAGTTGGAGGAGGTGTCATCGAGCACGCTCCCCTCGATGTCGAAGTCGAGCCGCGTGACGTGGTACGTGCTGACGACCTTGGCGTACGCCGCCTCCAAGCTGGAGACGCTGGTACAGGTCTGCGCCAACTCACCGCCGGCCTCCCCACCGAACGAGATGATGACGTTCCCACCCGCGTTCTGCAGAGCACTGATCTGCGAACTGAACGCACCGACGGAGTCACCCCCGTCCTCCCACTCGGGCGTACAACCCGACTTCGGCGTGAGGAACGCCAGCGTGTAGAACTTGCCGCCGCTGGCGGACATGTCCGCGGCCATGTCCCCGGCATCCCCAGACGAAATCTGGAGATACGGCGCGGAGTAGTGCGCGGGAAAGCTCGCCGCCGCAGCGGCCACAGCCGCCGAAGGACTGGCCACGGCAGTCGTGGCGCCGGCGGCGACGCCGATCACGGCAGCGGGCAGCAGCACCGCGGCCGAGGTGCCTATCAGGATCTTGCGAGGGTTTCGGGGCATGCGGAGCCTCCAGGCGGTGTGGGGTGATACCTGCGATCCGGACGCAATCGAGTTAGTAAGCTTTACTTACTCAACGTGCGAGAGTAGGTATCCGCCGGTCGGGAGTCAAGACCACACGCCGGAGAACTCAGCAAGCAGTATCCGGATCGAAAGTCCCCGGCAAGCTCTGCACAAGCACAGGCTCAGCCGCGTCGAACCAGTACTTGCCCGCGTTGGCGAAACCGCAGTACGTACTCGGCGCGTAGTCGTAGCCTGCGATCCACGTCGGCAGGCCGAGGTCCAGGCCGCCGGTGATCGCCTGCCACTGCTGCTTCGTGGAGTACACGCCCACGTGCTTGCCGTGTGCGGTCAGCGCCGCGGTGGCCGCGACCACCACGATCGAGTTCAGCTTCTGGTCGCAGATCCAGAAGTTCGGGTCGTAGCAGTGCGGCCCGCTGGGGTCGATGCTCGACTGCGTCGGCAGCTCGATGTCCAGCCACCACTGGTTGCTCGTCGCACCGACAGCGGCGGCGTTCTGGAGGTCGGCGTTGGCCGCGTTCCAGCCCCAGTTGAACGTCTGGCAGGCGAAGTCGCTCGCGGTGCAGTCGCCGGCCGGGCCGTGGTAGGCGTACTCCAGAACGTGTGGCGACGTGAAGCCGATCGGCGAGTCGAGGACCATGTACTGCGCCCGCGTCTTCGCACTCTGCGCCCAGGCCGTCTCCTGCGGGAGGCAGGGGTTCTGGCTGAACGGGTGGCCGCCGTCGACGCCCACGATCGCGATCGAGGAGGCCGGCGGCATCGGCCCGCCGCACTCCGGCCACGAGATGTCGTAACCGGTGTCGCCGCTGTCGAGGCCGTGAGAGGCGCGCGCGAGAGCCCCGGGCGCCACGGCGTGCGCCGGAACGTATCCGGTCTTGTCGTCCAGGCTGGTGATCGGCAGGCCGCCGACGGCGGCCGAGGGCGTCGTCGTGACGATCGTCGGAGGCGTGGACGGGGACGGGTCCGACGAACCCGTCGCGCCGAACGCGTCCTCGGCGGGAGCAAGCGCGATCACGCACGCGACCGCGACGCCCAACGGCAGCAAAGACTTCAACCGCATGTGGCTGCATCTCCAAAGTGTGCTGGCATCCAGGACAGGCAGGCCGATGAATCAGGCCTCGTCAATAATGACGCCTGAAAGCCGGCTCGTGGATGAGCCGCACAGGTGAAACGATCCTCACTCAGTGAAGATCATCCGCAAGCCGCTCCATGACCGCCTTCGTGACCGCCGCGTCCACCTGGACGGTCATCGCGTGCCGGTCGCTGAGATTGCCCAGCAGCATGCGCAGGTCGAGATCGTTGATCGTCCGTCGCAGCACATCGTCGGTCGTCAGGGTCTTGTCGATGAGAACGTCGGGAATCGCGCGGATCGCGGCCTTGCGGAAACTGCTGAGATCCGACTGGTCGACAGCCTCCCGAACAAGCTGCGACGCCTTCGGCAGCTTCCCGTCGGCCTTCAAAGTGCCGACCGCCGTGATCAATCCCGTCCGCAACGCGTTGATCTGCGCATCGGTGCGGGCGCCAGGCTGGGCGATCTGCAAGGTGAAGGCCTCGCGCGACATGCCGAGCTGACAAGCCGCGTCGTCGAGACCGACCAGGACAAGCTCCTCCGTCAGCGCATCGATCCCCGTCGCCACCGAGTTGACCGGTCGCGAGACACACGAGTCCGTCGGCCGAAGCGGGACGTAGTGCCCGCCGCCGTTGGCAAGCTGCAACCCCAGCACTCCACCCACCAGCGCGACGGCCAGCGCAGGCAGCGCTGCCGCTCGAAGGCGGCCCGACAACCTGGTCATCGCTCACCTCGCCGACGCAGCGGAATCAGGGACAGCATCGCTGTGAGAGCCAGCGCCGCGCCGATCAGGAAGGCGTTGCGGAACGCATGGGTGGCGGCCCGCTGGAGCTGATTGTTGAGGTCACGTTCAAGCTGCGCCTTAGTGGCTTCTTCCACCGGGGGCACGTTCAGGCGCGCGAAAGCGGGATCCAGATCGGGCACCCGCCCGCGGTCCGCCTTCAACTGATCGGCCAGACCCCCGGCGAGCGTCGTCTTGTCCTGGGGCGCCAGCGGAGCGTCCAGCACCAACGCGGTGATGGCGTCTTCGGCCGGCGACTGGGCGGCCCGGAGGTCGGCGGTGAAAACCGGCGTGAGAATCGCGAGCCCCAAGACGACCCCCGCGTGCCGAGCCGCGATGGTCCAGCCGCCGTGCAGGGTCGGCGGCCTGCGGCCGTCCATCGCCTGCAGGCTCAGCGGATCCAGCGTCAGACCGAGCCCGAGTCCGACCAGCGCCTGCGGGCCGATCGTCCACGCGAGAGCGGCCGACGGCAGCAGCGCCAACCCGGTCAGGCCGCCGGCGATGAGCAGACACCCCGATGTCGTCTGCGCCAACGGCCCCGCTCGCAGAGTCCGGACCAGCGGCCGGGTGAACAGTGCCGCAAGCGGTACCACCGCGACCGTGACGGCCGCGACCGCCGGCGACCGACGCCAGCCGTCGACCAGGAGCAGCACGAACAGGAACAGCGCCGCGGTCAGGGCCGCCGAGAGCAGCGCCAGGGCGATGTTCGGCCTGATCCGCACGCGGTCCCTGGGCTCGTCGTCTGCGAGGGCCTGACCCTTCTTACGGCGCATGGCCAGGGCGGAGGGAACAGCAAGCACGGCGATCGGCACCTGCACGATGAAGATCGAGCGCCAGGAGAACCAATCGGTGAGCAGTCCACCAGCCGTCGGTCCGATGGCGGTTCCGAACACGCCGGCGGCGATCCACCACGCCGTCCCCCGATGCTCGGACAGCTGGTTGACCAGCAACTGGAGGCTGCCGACGATGGCGAACGCGCCACCCACCGCCTGGACCGACCGGGCGGCGATCAGGACGTCCAGCGAGCCCGCGACCGCGCACGCGGCCGAGGCCCCGGCGAACACCGCGATGCCGAGCGCGCTCAAAACGGCCGGATCCCGCCTCCTGTAGAACCCCGCGGCGGGGCGGGCGACCAGGGCGAGAACGAGGTTGAACGCGATCAGGACCCAGGCGACCTGGCCCACCGTGGTGTGGAGGCGCACCAGGATCTCCGGGAGCGCGAGAGTCACCACCGCGGAGTCGGCCAGGACGCACCCCACGGTCACCGCGAGAAGGGCTGCTCCAACCCGGCTCATAGAACCCCTGCTTCGTGCGGGTATGTCAGTCTCCGTCGCCAGGTCGGCCGGTCGCATATGCAAGCTCCTCCTGAGTGGCAGTAGCACTCTACGTGGGACACGGCGCGGAAGTCGTTCGGCGCCCCATTCATACCGGCGGCGGCGCCAATGCACCATCGTCCTTCCCGAGTTCCGCCTCTCGCCATCCTTCTATTTCGTCACGCTTTCAAGAGCGCCGTGACGAAACGCTTTTCGTCTCGCCTCGCGTGACGAAATTCGACACCGTTACCTCGATGTACTGCGGCAAAAGAAATCCACGGCCATAGTCAAAGCTGGCTGTGTACAGTGCCGATTATGACTCGTACTACGTATTCGTTGTCGCGCCGTGTCGTACTCGTCAGCGGGATCGCCGCCGCAGCTGTCGGCGTGGAGGCCATCCCGGCGGCCGCAGGTTCCGGGAACCGCGGTAATGAGCTCGCCCTCGCTCACGCGACCGTCATCGACCCTGTCGACGGAGTGCCCCGGCCGGATAGCACGATCCTTATGCGCGGTGACCGGATCGTCCGGACCGGCCCGTCCGGTCTGGTGCACGTTCCCGACGGAGCGACGGTCGTCGATCTGCGCGGCAAGTTCGTGATCCCGGGCCTGGCCGACATGCACACGCACGGTCTGGCCTACGAGCAGATCGATCCGGCGTTGTACGTGGCGAACGGCGTGACCACGGTCCGCGACATGGCCGGCAACGCATCGGTGCGGGATTGGCGGACGAAGATCAACGCCGGGGCGCTCCTGGGCCCGCGCTACACCGTCGGCAGCCGGATCATCGACGGCTCCCCCACGATCTGGGATCCGCAGATCCTGACCGTGCTCTCCGTGGCCGACGCCGACGAGGCCCGGCAGGCCGTGCGGCAGGTGGTCGCCGAGGGAGCCGACTTCGTGAAGGTCTACTCGCGGGTGTCGGAGCCGGCGCTGCGGGCGATCGCCGCCGAGGCGCGGGCCCAGGGGATCCGCTTCCTGGGGCACTGCCCGGACGACGTGCCGATCGCCGAAGCGGCCGAGCTGGGCCAGGCCAGCTTCGAACACGTCTTCTGGACCCCGTTCGGGACGTCGTCCCAGGAGCCTGAGATCAGGGCACGGATCAAGCAGATCAGGCTCGGCCTGGGCGACTACGCGGGCTGGTTCAAGAACATCCATCCCCTGGAGATGCTGGCGGCACGCACGCACAGCCGGGCCAAGGCCCAAGCCCTGTACGAGTGCTTCGCCCACCACCGCACCCGCCAGGTGCCGACCCTGATCATGCACCAGGGCCTGGACTACGCACGCACGCTCGACCAGAACGACCCCCGCAACCGCTACCTGCCCGCGTCATCGAGGGGCGGCTACGACTACGCCCTGCAGAATCTGTATCTGAAGGACCGGGCGCCGAGCGAGGACGCCGAATGGGCCGGCCTGTTCGAGCACCGGCTGCGGCTGGTCGGCGAGATGTACCGGGCAGGGGTGCCGATCATGGTGGGCACGGACACCGGCACGCCCGGCGTGTTCCCCGGCTTCGCCGTACACGACGAGATGCGCCTGCTGGTCGATGCCGGTCTCAGTCCCCTGGCTGCGCTCTACGCGGCGACCGTCGAGCCGGCGGACTTCCTCGGCGTCGCGTCCGGCCGCATCGCCGGCGGGTACGTCGCCGACCTGGCCGTGCTGGACGCGAACCCGTTGCGCGACATCAGGAACACGACGAAGCTGTCCGGCGTCGTCGTCCGCGGCCGGTACCTCGGGCCGGACGAGCGGACGCAGCTGCTGGCGGATGTCGAACAGGCTGCGGCGCAGATTCCCGACACCGAGGCCGCGGCGGCGGGCTGCCTGTGCCACAGGTGAGCGACAGGAGGGTCACCGTCAGGAGGGTCAGGAGCGTCAGCGTCAGGAGCGTCAGGACAGGTTCGCCGGCTCCAGCAGCAGGCTGATTCCGTCGAGGAAGCGCTGGAGCCCGAACTCGAACAGGGCTTCCGACTCGGTGGCCCGCAGCGCTTCCTCGCCGAACTGGGACACCATCGGCAGGTGCCGATAACTGCGTTCGAAGGCGTCCTTGCGCGCGGCCATCCATTCACCACGCTCAAGCCCTTCGGTGTGCGGCCCATGGCCCTGCGACAGGGCGATGCTCTGCACGAACAAGCTGAGCAGCGCCGTGGTCTTCACCATGGCCTCGTAAGAGAAGCCGCGGTTTGCCAACGTCTGCAATCTCCAGTCGGTGTAGGCCATGACGTTCGCACTCGCGGGCGGATGCGAGACCATATCGGCGACACGCGGCAACCACGGATGCGCCTGGTAGAGCGCCCACTCTTCGCGCGCCGACAGTTCGAGCCTCGCCCGCCACCCCTCCGGCCCGCCGTCCTCCGGCAGCGGCCGCTCTCCGAACACGGCGTCGGTGATCTGTTCGATCAGCTCGTCGCGTCCGGAAACGTAGCGGTACAGCGACATCACGCCCACGCCGAGGCGCGCCGCGACGCCGCGCATGGTCAGCGCCTGGGCGCCATCTTCATCGGCAAGCTCGATCGCGGCGCCCACGATGTGCTCGGCGTTCAACGGAGCGCGCTCAGCGGGTTCGGTGACATGGTCCGCGATGCGCTCAGCGACACGCTCTCGATAGGCCTTGCTCCGACAGGCCCGCGAGCAATACCTCGGCGGGCGGCCTCTGCCTGCCGACGTCAGGGAGGTGCCGCAGACTCGGCAGTCCATCGGCCCAGTCTATCGACCATCGCCACGCCGACCGGGCGCTCGCCCTCAACCCCCCTCGCCCCCGAACCACCCCTCCAACCGCCGGTAGACCCCCGGCGCCACCCCCTGCACGGCCACCGGCACCCGCAGCCACCGCGGCACGAACACCTCGGCCGCCCCGCGCTCCACGCACCGCATCACCGCCTCGGCCGCCGCCTCCGTCGGAATCGGCTTCGGCCAACGCCGCGCGTAAGGCGTCCCGCGCCGTTCGAAGAACGGTGTCGCGATCACCCCCGCCACCACGACCCCGACCCCGATCCCGGTGCCGCGCAGCTCGCCCCGCAGGCTGTCCGCGAAGCAGCCGAGCCCGGCCTTGCTCGCCGCGTAGACCGCCTCGCCGGAGACCCCGACCCGCCCGGCGATCGAGCTGACGAACACCAGGCGCCCGGCGTCCCGCTCGCGCATCCCCGGCAGCAGCGCCCGGGTCAGCGCGATCGGCGCCGCCAGGTTCACCGCCAGCAGCCGCTGCGCGGTCCCCTCCGGCATGGCGCCGAAGTCCCCCTGCCACCCGAAGCCCGCGTTGTTCACCAGCACCTCGACCCGCCCGCCGCCGACCTCCAGCGCCCGCTCGGCGAGCCGCTCGGCCTCGCCCTCCCGCGCCAGGTCGGCGCACACCGGCACGCCGTCCACCGCCATCGCCACGCTCGCCGTCGCCCGCTCGTCGCGGCCGTGCACCACGACCCGGTACCCGCGCCGGGCCAGCGCGGTCGCCGTCACCGCCCCGATCCCCGACGAGGACCCGGTCACCAGCGCCACCCCCCGGCGCGCGCCGCCCTCGCTCATGACCCCTCGGACAGGGCCAGCGCCTCCTCCACGAGCGCCTCGACGATCTGCGCCTCGGGCACCGTCCGCACCACCTCGCCCCGCACGAAGATCTGGCCCTTGCCGTTCCCCGACGACACCCCGATGTCGGCCTCCCGGGCCTCCCCCGGCCCGTTGACCACGCATCCCATCACGGCCACCCGCAACGGATGCGGGAATCCGTCGAACGCCGCCTGCACCCGCTCGGCCAGCTTGTACACGTCCACCTGCGCGCGTCCGCACGAAGGGCACGACACGATCTCCAAGTGCCGCCGCCGCAGCCCCAGCGACTCCAGGATGCTGATCCCGACCTTGACCTCCTCCACCGGCGGCGCCGACAGCGAGACCCGGATCGTGTCCCCGATCCCCTCCGAGAGCAGGATCCCGAACGCCACGGCCGACTTCACCGTCCCCTGCATCAGCGGCCCGGCCTCCGTGACGCCCAAGTGCAGCGGATAGTCGCACTGCTCCGACAGCAGCCGGTACGCCGCCACCATCACCAGCGGATCGTGGTGCTTCACCGAGATCTTGATGTCCCGGAACCCGTGCTCCTCGAACAGCGAGCACTCCCACAACGCCGATTCGACCAGCGCCTCGGCCGTCGCCTTGCCGTACTTCTCGTACAGCCGCTTGTCCAGCGATCCCGCGTTCACCCCGATCCGGATCGGAATCCCCGCGTCCTGCGCGGCGCGCGCGATCTCGCCGACCTTGTCGTCGAAGGCCTTGATGTTGCCCGGGTTCACTCGCACCGCCGCGCAGCCGGCGTCGATGGCGGCGAACACGTACTTCGGCTGGAAGTGGATGTCGGCGATGACAGGGATCTGCGACTTCTTGGCGATCGCCGGCAGCGCGTCGGCGTCGTCCTGCGAGGGCACCGCGACGCGCACGATCTGGCAGCCGGCAGCGGTGAGCTGCGCGATCTGCTGCAGCGTGGCGTTGACGTCTGCGGTGAGCGTGGTCGTCATCGACTGCACCGACACCGGCGCCCCACCGCCGACCGGCACGCCGCCGACGTCGAGCTGCCGGCTGATCCTTCGTCGCTCGCGGGTCCCCGCGGCGACGTCGGGGAAGGCCGGCAGTCCGAGGTCGATGGCGTTCACAGTGCTCTCCTTGGGGATGAGGGGTTCGGCCGGATCACGGCGCCAGCGGCGTGGAGCTTGGAATCCCGGGCATCTCAGGGATCTCCATCAGGTCCAGAGCATCCGGCACGGCGATCCGGGGCCCGGCCCGCAGCCCGTCGACAACCGTCGCGACGATGTCGCGCACCCCCAGCCCGGCTCCCTCCAGAATCTCCTCGCGCCCGCCGGCGGCCAGGAACTCCTGCGGCAGCCCGATCACCCGCACCGGCGTCGTCGACTCCGCGTCCGCGCAGGCCTGTCCCAGCGCCGTTCCCATCCCGGCGCTGCGCACGCTGTCCTCGACGGTCACCACCAACCGGTGCCGGTCGGCCAGGTGCGTCAGGTGCGGGTTGATCGGCAGGATCCACCGCGGGTCGACGACCGTCGCCCCGATCCCCACCCGGTCGAGCTCCTCGGCGGCGGCCAGGCAGGTCCGCGCCGTGACGCCGGCCGCGACGATCAGGACGTCCAGAGGCCGGCCGGCCGCGCGGTACAGGATGTCGACGCCGTTCATCCGGGTGTGCGCCTCGATGTCCGGACCGGCCTCGGCCTTCGGGAAGCGGATCACGGTCGGCGCGTCGTCGACCGCCACGGCCTCGCGCAACAGCTCCGCGAGCCGCGCCGGGTCCCGGGGCGCCGCGAGCCGCAGGCCCGGCACGACCGAGAGGATCGCGCTGTCCCACATGCCGTGGTGCGAGGCCCCGTCCGGCCCGGTGACGCCGGCACGGTCCAAAACGAACGTGACGCCTGCCTTGTGCAGCGCCACGTCCATGACCACCTGGTCGAAGGCACGGTTCAGGAACGTCGAGTAGACGCACACCACGGGGTGCAGCCCGCCGGCCGCCAGCCCCGCCGAGGAGCAGACCGCGTGCTGCTCGGCGATGCCGACGTCGAACACCCGCTCCGGGAACCGCCGCGCGAACTCGCCGAGCCCGACCGGCAGCACCATCGCCGCGCTGACGGCCACCACGTCCGGCCGCTCGGCCCCGATCGCGCCCATCTGCTCGCCGAAGACCTCGGTCCAGCTCTTCTTCGGCGGCTTGCGCGGCGTCCCGGTCTGCGGGTCCACGACGCCGACGGCGTGCATCCGGTCCGCCTCGTCGCACTCCGCGGGGGCAAAGCCGCGGCCCTTCGTCGTGATCACGTGCACCAGCGCCGGCCGATTCATCGCCGCCGCCTCGCGCAGCGCCTGCTCGGTCGCGGCGATGTCGTGGCCGTCGACCGGGCCGACGTAGGCCAGGCCGAGGTCGGCGAACAGGTGCTGCGCGCGGCGCTCCCCGCGCAGCCCGCCGAGGTGGGTCGCGATGCCGCCGATCGTCGGGGCGTAGGCGCGGCCGTTGTCGTTCAGCACGATCACCACCGGCCGGTCCGCCGCGCCGGCCAGGTTGTTCAGCCCTTCCCAGGCCAGCCCGCCGGTCATCGCGCCGTCGCCGATCACCGGGACGACGTGCCGCCGCGCCGGGTCGCCGGAGCCGTCGGCCAGCTCGCCGCGCAGCTGGAACGCCTTGGCCAGGCCGTCGGCGTAGCTCAGAGCGGTCGAGGCGTGCGAGTTCTCGATCCAGTCGTGCGCGGATTCCGAGCGCGAGGGGTAGCCGGACAGGCCGCCGCGTCGCCGCAGCGTGTCGAAACCGGGGCCGCGGCCGGTGAGGATCTTGTGGACGTAGCTCTGATGCCCGGTGTCGAACAGCAGCACGTCGTGCGGCGAGCGGAACACCCGGTGCAGCGCGATGGTGAGCTCCACCACGCCGAGGTTCACCCCCAGGTGGCCGCCGGCCGCACAGACCTTCTCGATGAGGAAGCCGCGGATCTCTTCGGCCAGGCCGGCGAGCTCGGCGGCGCCCAACCCCGCCAAGTCCTCCGGGCCCTTCACCCGCCCCAGCACCGGGTCGGCGGGCTGCCGCCGGGGTGCCGGGGACGACGACGAAGACTTGGCGGTCGTCCGCATAGGGACTCCTAACACTCGCCTACCATCGCGGCGCGGGAAGTAACTCGTGTGACTCCCACCGCACCAGGGTGGGCGTGTTCGGCGGGCTGCGCGTGTCCGGCGGGGCCGGTGTGGCCCCCGGGTAGCAGGTTTCCGCCCTGGTCAGGACTCTGTGTCCGGCGCCGGCGGGCTTCTGCGGCGGTTCACCTGTTCGGGCGATCCAGGGGTCGTTAAACCCGTTCGGTGACTGCGGATGGTGCCGACGCAACTACGCAGAGGCGAAGAATAGGGCAGACGACTGGCAAAAGAGTAAGAATCACAAGATCAATGCGTGAAACGGCGCCCTCGTGCTACACACTGGGAATCCACGCGCAGTCCACCTATGTCGGACAGCGAAGGCGACGCCGATCCGGCAAGGCAGGGAATATGCAGGTTGAGCTCGAAGACCGCCGCGAGGCGGGAGGCAGCACCGGGGTCGGGACGATGGCGCTTCCAGTGGGGACGGCTCCGGCCGCCTCGATGGCGGCGGCCACGGAGACCGCGACCGCGATTCCGGTGGCGGCGGCTTTGAACGCGGCGCCGTTTGTGGCTGGGACCATCTCCTCCGCAGAGGTGAGCTCCGCCCTGGCTGCGACCTCGTCTCCGGCCATCGCTCCTGCTCGCCGCCCGATCGCCCCGGTGACCCCCGAGTCGCCCGCCGCCCTTTCCGCGCGCGGCCTGACCGTGACGGTCAAGCACCGCGGCGTGGTCAAGACCCTCCTGGACGACGTCTCCTTCGACGTCCCCGAGCAGGCCCTGGTCGCCGTCATCGGGCCCTCCGGCTCCGGCAAGTCGACCCTGCTGCGCGCCCTGACCGGCTCGCGTCCCGCCGACTCCGGCGGCGTCCGCTACGCCGGCCACGACCTGCGCGCCGAGTACTCCGTGCTCCGCCACCGAATAGGGCTGGTGCCGCAGGACGACGTCCTGCACGCCCAGCTCACGGTGAAGGCGGCGCTGCGTTACGCCGCCGACCTGCGCTTTCCGAAGGGCACCACCGCCGAGCAGCGCGAGCGCCGGATCGACGAGGTGCTGACCGATCTGCGGCTGACCGAGTTCGAGGGCAACAAGGTCGCCACGCTGTCCGGCGGGCAGCGCAAGCGCGTGTCGGTGGCGCTGGAGCTGCTGACGAAGCCTTCGGTGCTGTTTCTGGACGAGCCGACTTCCGGGCTGGACCCGGGCATGGACCGCGACGTCATGCGCATGCTGCGCTGCCTGACCGACGAGGGCCGCACGGTGCTGGTCGTCACGCACTCGGTCGCCGAGCTGCAGGCGTGCGACCTGCTGCTGGTGATGGCTCCCGGCGGGGGCGTGGCGTACTACGGGCCGCCGCAGGAGGCACTGCCGTTCTTTGAGTGCGAGACGTGGGCTGACTTGTTCTATGCGTTCTCGTGCCGGCGTGATTACGACTGGGCCGAGGCGTATCGATCCTCCGAATATCACGCCACATACAGTGCGGAGTCGTCCGGCGCGACAACGCTTCCTTCACCGCGGTCTTCGAGCGAGGACTTTGGTCCCGTTGAGTCCCGGGACTGTGACGCTGAGTTGTCGGCTTCGGGCGTGTCTGCTCCCGCTGTTCGGTCTGTTTCCGCTACTCCCGCCGCTCCTTCTACTTCCGCTGCTCCGGTTGCCTCCGCCAAGGCGGCTCAGCCTTCCTGCTACTCGTCGCCCCGCGCCGAGCAGGGCTGGGGCTCGCAGCTGCGCACGCTTATGCGCCGCTACCTCGCGGTGATCGCCGCGGACCGCGGTCATCTGTTCCTGTTGGCCGCGCTGCCGATGATCATGGGTGTGCTGAGCCTGGCGATTCCGGCGTCCTCCGGCCTGGCCGCGGCTTCCGGCGGCGTCAAGAACACCGACGCGCCGACCGTTCTTCTGGTCCTCGCGGTCGGCGCGTGCCTGACCGGCGCCGCCAACGCGGTGCGTGAGCTGATCAAGGAACGCGGCATCTACGACCGAGAACGTGCGGCGGGGTTGTCGCGGTCGGCGTATGTGATGTCCAAGGCGATCGTCCTAGGCGTGATCACAGCGACGCAGACGATCGTCTTGTCGGCGATCTGCCTACTGCCGCGCAAGCTTCCCGCGCACGGACTGCTCATCTCGGGCACAGCGGTTCCCGAGCTGATGCTCGCAGCGGTACTGCTCGGCGTGACGTCGATGCTGCTGGGGCTGGTGGTCTCCGCGATCGTGCGCACCACCGAGAAGACGATGCCGCTGCTGGTTCTGATCACCATCGTCGAGGTGGTGTTCTGCGGCTCGCTGTTCCCGCTCTTCCACAGCCTGGGGCTGGAGCAGCTGGCCTGGTTCTCGCCGTCGCGCTGGGCCGTCGCCGCCGAGGCTGCGACGATCAACCTGCCGGGCATCATGGGGCCGCCTCAGGGGCGCGAGACCACCGATCCGCTGTGGCAGCACTCCATCACGCAGTGGGGCGCCGACGTCGGGATGCTGGTGGTGCTCGGGGCGGCGTGCCTGGCGCTGGTGCTGCGGCTGCTGCGGCGGCATGAGTCGTCGCTGCTGCGGGGGTGCTGAGGCGCTGAGCTCGGTGCGTGCCTCCGGGACCGTTGACGGGGAATACTGACTCGCGACGATCACACCCGGCTCGGAGGCGATAGTGGCGGAACCGAAAGCATCGACGTCGGATCTGCCGCTGACTTTGAGCCTCCACTGCCCGGCGTGCGACAAGCACTACGCGCTCCAAGAGCTCGCCTGGCGCTGCGCCGACTGCCATGGCGTCTTGGAGCTGTCCGGCTTCACGCCTGTTTTCCCCAGCCTCGCCGACCTGGCTCGCCGCCCGGCGACGCTCTGGCGTTACGCCGAGGCCCTGCCGCTACCCGAACCGACTGCCATCACGCTCGGCGAGGGCATGACGCCGTTGGTCACGGCGCCGGGCCGGCCAGATGTCCGCCTCAAGGTGGATTACCTGATGCCGACCGGCTCGTTCAAGGACCGTGGCGCCGTCTTGCTGGCCGCTCTCGCCGGCAGCTTGACGGTCGATCGCATGATCGCCGACAGCAGCGGTAACGCCGGCACGGCCATCGCCGCCTACGCTGCTCGCGCCGGCATCCCCTGCGAGGTCTATGTTCCGGAAGCCACCTCGGCCGGCAAGATCGCGCAGCTTCGCGCCTACGGGGCGACGGTCCACCAGATTCCCGGTTCCCGCGAGGACACCGCTGATGCCGCAGCAGCGGCAGCGGACGTGCCCGGCACCCTTTACGCCAGCCACGTCTACAACCCCTTCTTCTTCCACGGGACCAAGACCTACGTGTTCGAGCTCTGGGAGCAGCTCGGCGGCCGGCTTCCGGACACACTGGTGCTCCCGGTCGGCAACGGCACGCTGGTTCTCGGTGCTTATCTCGGCAGCCGCGAACTTCTAGCCGCCGGCCTGATTGATCGGCTGCCGCGGATTGTCGCTGTTCAGGCCGCTCCGTGCGCCCCTTTGGCCGCCGCCTTTCAGGACGGGCAGGCCGCACCTTCGGCGATCGTTCCCGAACCGACCATCGCCGAAGGCATCGCCATCGCCCGCCCCGCGCGCGGCTCGCAGATCCTCGCGGCCGTGCGCGATACCGGCGGCGTCATCACATCGGTCAGCGACGAGCAGGTTCGGGCGGCTCACGCCGCTTTGGCTCGTGCAGGGCTGTATGTCGAGCCGACCGGCGCGGCGTGCTGGGCCGCACTCAGCGCCGGGCTCGTCGGCGAAGGCTCGGCCGCTGCGGACACCGGCGCCGCCGACGTACCCTTCGCGGTCGCGCCTTTGTGCGGCAGCGGCCTGAAATCCAAGCCGCCGACGACATCGGACTAGCCTTCTGATCCGCACTTCCACCACCCTGCGCGCCGGGCTGCGCGTCTAGCCCCGTCCCCTGTCTCCCCTTCGGCCTCTTCTCTCCATCGGCCTTATCTCTCGGCCGGACTCATCTCTCAGTCGGCGTTATCTCTCAGTCGGCCTCATCTCTCAGTCGGCCTCATCTCTCAGTCGGCCTTATCTCTCCATCAGCCTCGGATTGCATCGACGATGCTGATCGCCGCCAAGATGCCCATGATCGCCGCGGCAGTCCGGGTCACGACCGTGATCGGCACGACTTTCAGCAGCCCTCGCCCTCCGACGATCGCCAGCCCGGCCACCGCCCACAGCGCCAGCGTCGCTCCGATGCCGACCGAGATCGGGTCGTGGTACTTCGCCGCGAGGTTGGCTGTGACGATCTGAGTCAGGTCACCGAACTCGGCCACCAGAATCACGCCGAAGCTCATCGCCGCCACGCGTCGGAAAGTCGCCGGCTTGTCCCCGCTGAGCTGCAGGTCTTCCTCTTCCTCCGCCTCATGGCGCCCCCGCAACAGCAGGATCGCGCCCATCAGGAACAGGGCGCCGACCACGGCGTGCAGCACCCGCCCAGGCAGCAGCGCAAGCAGGCTTCCGGCCGCAATGGCCAGCACGACGTGCACGAGGAACGCCGCCGCGGTGCCGACGAAGACGTGCGAGGGGCGGTAGCGGGTGCCGAGCACAAGAGAGGCCAACGCCGTCTTGTCCGGCAACTCGGCAAGGAAGACGATCCCGAACACGGTCAGGATGACGAACACGTCCACGACGGGGTGAGTCCTTCGAATCGGGCCGCGTCCGACGCCCGATTTCGGGGAGGCTTCGGCGCGGCAGCTGTCGCTGCGGGCCGAAGGTCTTGCTCAGCGCCTCATCGGCACCCCGGGGGCCGGGCCCTAGGCGGGCCAGTATGTCGACGTCCCGGCGTTGGAGCTACTCCCCTTCGCGGTGATCCAAGGATAACAGCCGCTGCCGCTGACCTTTTCGCCGCATGCCACCCTCGCGCCTCTGCTGCTGCTCGCCTTAGCACCCACCCCACCAGCACCATCGGCACCCATTGGCACCACCGAGACGTCCAGACTTGCGCTTCGCAAGTTACCGATATATCGTTAACGTATCGACAGCAACCAAAGACTGTCGCACACCAACGATGACAGATCGGAGACGATCGTCACGCCCCGAAAGAGGACCCCATGAACACGCCCAACCAGAACCCCAACCCCCAGCCCGCCGCCTCGAACGACGAGCACCGCGCCGACGCAGGTCGTCGCCACCATCACCGCCACCATCACCACGAGAGCTGCCACGGCCCCCGTCGTGAGGAGCGCCCCGAGCGCCGCGGCCGCGACCGTCGGCGTGACTACGACCGGCGCGACCTCGACCGGCGCGACTTCGGTCCGCGCGGTTTCGCCCGAGGCGACTTCAGCCCCCGTGGCTTCGACTCCCGCGACTTCGGCCGCCACGATTTCGGCCCTCGCGACTTCGGCCCGCGTGGTTTCGATCCCCGCGACTTCGGCCCCCGCAGCTCCGGCCGCCGCGGTTTCGGCCCTCGTGGTTTCGGCTCGCGTGACTTCAGCTCTCGCAGCTCCGGCCCCCGCGACTTCAGCTCTCGCAGCTCCGGCCGCCGCGACTTCGCCGACCGCGATCTCGACCTCGCCCCCGACCACGGCCCGAGCACCCCGCCCGCGCCCCACCACACCGACTCGCACACCACCTGCGACCACCACGGTGACGCCCACCGCGCCCGCCGCGAAGACCGCCGAGCCGCCCACCGCACCGAGCGCACCGAGTCCCGCGAACAGCACCGCGCCGCCCGCCACGAAGCCCGCGCCGCCGCCCGAGCTGCCCGCTCCAACGACTCCACCCGCTCCACCCGCGACTCGCGCCGCCTCACCCCGGACCAGCGAGCCGACCTCCGCGCCACCCAGGTCGCCCTAGCCGGCGCCGACCGCGCCCTCCGCAAGCTGACCGCCGCCTACGCCGCAGCCGTGAGCGCCACCGACCCCACCCACCGCGACCAGGCCCGCACCATCCTCGCGAACGCCCGCCGCGACCTCCGCACCATCCTCACCCCCGAAGCCTGACCCACCAGCGGCCCCGCCACCGGCGGGGCCGCACACACCCCCCGCAAACGTCAACCTGGAACCAACCCCCGACCCGCTAAGATGAGCCCGCGTCGCCGCCAGGCCCTCGTAGCTCAGTGGATAGAGCACCGGACTTCTAATCCGATGGTCGCAGGTTCGAATCCTGCCGGGGGCACCCGTTCATACCCTTGTTCACCCCAGCTGAGCTGGGGTTTTTGTTTTCACCGAGTCGAGCCGTCGCGACTCTTGGCGCAAACGTTCGACCCTCGGGCCCAGGTTTCAGGAAATACACAAGCGTCCGGGGACGGTCCGGGTACGGCCGTCCCGACTCCGTACCCGATCTTGACCACGGATTCGATTTTCCTGCCAGCGAATGATGCTCCATGCCATCCAGCCAAACGGGCCAGTCGGAAGCCTGGAAAGGCTGTATCGCCAGGTCACAGGCCTTACCTGCGCGCATCACGTGCTGTCGGAGAACCCTGGGACACCCCGATCCATACCGCAGAGTCTCTACTGCCTCTGCAGAAGCGTCCGGGGACGGTCCGGGGACGGACTCTTATAACCGCCCGCAGCCACGCCAGGCATAGCGAATACTCACTTTACCTAGTCACGCCGTAGTAGTTTGCAGAAACTATCGTTAATATGTTCGACAAGTTCCTGCGGCTCATTTTCATAGTCTTCAGTTCCGAGATCCGGTTCTCGATGGCGATGGTGGAGGTCGGGTCCACGGCGGAGCGCGGCTCATCCATCAGGAGCACGTCCGGGGACAGCGCGATCGCGCGGGCAACGCACAGGCGCTGTTGCTGGCCGCCGGAAAGGCCGGCGCCCAGCTTGACCTTGGCCATGCACCTGGGCTGCCACAGCCACGCCAGGTTCTCCGCGCCCCGGACCGCGTTCGACATTCTTACGATCGGGTCATTGGTCCTACTGTCGACCACCACACGCCTGACACAGCCGAAGCGCTCGCCCGCAGGACCTCTACACTTGCTGAGGGACGTAGACCACGGCCGGAAGCACGTCGACGAGTGGTCCCTACCGTGTGGGGCTCGGAAATACGAATCTGGGGTTGGCCTGCGGTTCAGCCCGCGATCTGGTACCCGTGGGTGAGTCCGCCGAGGATGGCCTTCCGGCGGATCCTGTAGTCCGCGAGGTTGACCGGCGTTGGCGGCTCAGTCTCGGCTTGGGCCGGGGTCAACTGGCCGAGTGCGCGGTGCGGCCTGGCTTCGTTTCGGTGTGCCAGATAGCTGGTCAGGGTCCGGCGCAGGTGCTCTTCGTTAATGATCAGCGTCCGGTCGAACAGTTCGCGTCGTAGCTCCCCGATGATCCGTTCGCAGATCGCGTTCGCCCTCGGTGCCTGTGGAGGGCTGCACAAAACCCGGATTCCCTCATCGGTGAACACCGCGTCGAAGCCATCCGTGAACTTCGTATCGCGGTCCCGGATCAGGAACTTGAACTTCTTGTCGCGCTCCGCAAGATCCATAAGGGTGTTCCTGGCGGCCTGGATCGTCCACTCCCCAGTCGGGTTCGCGGTCACCCCGGCCAGGTGCGCACGGCGGGTCCCGTGCTCGATGAGGATCAGAGCGTACAGGCGTTACAAACCGATCGTGTCCCCATGCACGAAATCGATCGCGAGGATGCCGTGGGCTTGGGCGGTGAGGAACTGCTTCCACGTCGGACCCAAACGCCGCGGCGCCGGATCAACCCCGGCCGCATGCAGGATCTCCCACACCGTCGAGGCAGCAATCTGGTGACCGAGCTTGACCAACTCACCTTGGATCCGGCGATGGCCCCACATCGGATTGTCCTTCGCCATCGTCAGCACAAGCTTCTTCACCGCCGCAGCCGTCGGTGGCCTGCCAGGTTTACGCCGGGCGCTGTAGGCCCACTTACGAGCAACCAGCCGACGGTGCCAGACCAACAGCGTCGCCGGACTAACCGGGAATACCTCGGCCCAACGCCGACGCGAGATCAACGAGGACAGCGCCGCGAACCAGAACCGGTCGGCCGGCTCATAGCGAACCCTGGGGATCTGACGGCGCAGTACCGCATTCTCATGGCGCAACACCAGCAGCTCAGCATCCTTGAACACGTCACGACGAAGCAAGACCGTCGCGGTACCCAGGACACGGCGCGTTGCACGGTACACGAGAGACAGGAACATCGAGCCAGCATCGCAGCTCGACAACCAGAGGCCGCAGGCGCCCAGGTCATGGGGCCCAATCGTATTTCCGAGCCCTACAGGGTCGCCGCACACGGGACAGCAGCCGCGGCCCTTCACCGTCCTCGGTTGGCCACAGGTGCCGCAGTTCGCAGTGAAGACGAGTCGAACCGCATAGGCATCCGCCACGTTCATCAGGCCAGTGTCCCAAGTACCGACTCCGCCGCTCAGCGAATTCACGAACCTCGAGTCCTTAATCACCTGTCAGGGCTCATCGACAGCCGATTGTGTGGAAGGGTCTACCTTCTGCAATGCGTACCCCGGTCCCGATAGCCGCGCCACAGTCCTGTATACCTCCAGCACCAACTCATACACGGGTTTGGTTAGCGCCCTAGATGTCTTCAACTCGTCCTTGAAATTTTCAACCAGCACTCCTCGAAGCATCTCCGCAAGCAGTACCTTGTCCTCTCTCATTCCCATCTTCCGTAAGGCCACCTTGATGTCGGCATGGCGGTCCCTGGCATCTTGGAGTTGTGCCCGCAGCTGCTCTTCCCAGGTCGGTTCGCTCCGTTTGGGATTATCGCGGATCTCGGCGATGCGAGTCAACACAGGAACGAGCTCGTCATCGGTGAAGTTCGCGAGCTCGTATTTGTCTTCGCCCCACACACGGACCTTGACCAGGAAGTCAAGGTCTTCCGGCCCTATCTCACCATTCTGTAGCCTTATCTCTGTACGGATGGCGTTCTGTAGTGTCAGTCGTTCCGCGTCACGCTTCTGCTGGGTTTCCCATCTCGGATCGGGGTCGACTGCGATGATCAGTGCGGTTGGGTGACGATCAAGGAGTTGAACGTCACCCAGCTTCTTGCCCAGTCTGGGCGCGACTCCGTACCGAGTGATGAGCGTTGCATTGATGTGGGTACTGTTGCATAGCTGGACACGGACCAGGTCTGAGCCGTCAATCCCCAAGACGGCAAGCAGCTTCGGAATGTGGTCGTACTCTGTCTCGCCTTCAAGGAGCAGCAGAACACGGGGGTGGGGGGATAGGCCAAGCCTGCCCAACGCTTCATCCAGCGAGTCTCTCTCCGCAGCTGGAGGGCGAAGCCGTTGCTGATTCAGGCCGTACCCGGGCAACGGTTCGAGGACTCCGGCCTCGCTCAGTTCCTCGTGTGCTTGCAAAAGCACTTCAGCGCCAATTCGAAGCCAGATGGAATGAAGCGCCGTTCCTTTGAGCTTGAACCAACCTGAGTGATTCGAATGACGGATCAACGGTAGCCAATCCGCCAGGGGATCTCGCCAGTCAGCATCTATCAATAGATGCTGGCCCTCACCCGCGAGATCCGTTAGATCAAATCCAGCAGTCTCCAGAAGACTTATGACACTCGCCCCGTGCCAGAAATCCCAGTACTCTGTTTGCACAACTCCGGGGGGTTGCGAAAATTGGCCTATGATTCCCGGTAGGAAGTGAGACGACAAGGCAATCAGGGCACGGGTTCGAGCTTGGAAGCGACGTGAACGGTCGTCGTAAAGTTCTGCGCGACCGGAGCCGACAGCCATCCAGTCTCGCAAGCTGGGTATGCGATGGAGGTCGAGCAGCTGCCATGACGAGTACAGGTAGCCGTTCCACCAGTCCCAGGGCTCTCCAGCCGGAGCGTCGTAGGGACCGACGACCGCTTCGTTCGCCGGGTCTCGAAGCCGTCCATCCTTCGCAGCTCGTAACACACTGACCTCAAGGCTGTTTCCCACCACACGTGCTGGCTCGAACGCCATCCTCCTGTACTCAGCGGTCGTGGCGTGAGTTCGGGGCCTGATACGTGAAAGGTGCCTCTGTCCTGGCAGGATGCAAGTGTCTAAGCAAGCATTCTGGTCAGGGAGAGAGGCACCTTTCTGGTGTCCAAGACTA
>Ga0207671_10001794_pt1 | contig 24040 bp, 24 predicted proteins | sample KBSC24metaG_FD_184352 | JGI IMG/M metagenome (GOLD analysis project Ga0207671, IMG submission 184352) | Corn rhizosphere microbial communities from Kellogg Biological Station, Michigan, USA - KBS C2-4 metaG (SPAdes) (version 2) | ecosystem: Host-associated > Plants > Roots > Rhizosphere > Soil... | reverse complement strand
AGTCTCGCGGAAATCGGCGGCGCGGCGCTTCGCCTCGGGCTTCTGGTCCTCATGATAGGACATCAGCTCGACCGGATGGTGGGTGTCGTGCGCCTCGGCCACCATGTCGGTGATGGTGAGCTCCACTTGATGCGCGAAATGGCGGCCGGCCTTGTCCTTCGGCGCGAGGCCATGCTCGTCGCCCAGGAACAGCAGGATGTTCGCCACCTGGGCGATCACCAGATCGCCCGCCACCAGATAGGGCGGGGCGAAAGGCTCGGGAACGCGCCCCGCGATGTCATCGCCGAGCGAATCGGGATTTTCGAAGGCCTGGTCGACATAGGCGATGCCGCCGGCCTCCAGCGAAAGCCGGACGAATTCGCCGCGTCCGGGAATGCCCGGCCAGTACCAGAGCTGATAGGTCATGCCGCATGTCCCGAACGGAGAGTTATTCTCCCGGCGCCCGTGCCTTGATCGCCAGAGCGTGGACCCGCTCTGCGAGCAGCTCCGCGAGCGCCTGGTTCACCAACCGTTGGCGCGCCACCCGGTTCAATCCGTCGAACGCGCGGGCGGTGATCTCCACCGTGAAATGGCTCTCGCCCCGCGCATCATGGCCGGCATGGCCGCGATGCGTCTCGCTGTCGTCGGTGACGACGAGCCGTGTCGGCGTCAGGGCGGTTTCGAGGCGTCGCGTGATCTCGGCGGCGACGGGGCCGGTGGTGGTGCTGGTCATCGCCCCTATATATGGGGCTTTGCGCATCCACGGGGAGTATCTTGGCGGACGGTGAGGCAAGAAAAGCGGGGCCGCGTTTCCACGGCCGCGTCGAATCGGGACGGGCATGCGAGCATCCCGGCTGCGACCAGCCGGGCGAGTTCCGCGCGCCCCTGCGGCGCGGCCGGCGATCGGACGAGCCGCCGGCGTGGCGCTGGCTCTGCCTGGAGCATGTCCGCGCGTTCAACACCGGCTACAATTTCTTCCAGGGCATGGACCCGGACGAGATCGCCGAGGCGCAGCGCCCTTATGCCGGCTGGGAGCGCGAGACCCGCGCCTTCTCGAACGTGGGCGCCGACCGGCCCCCGAAATGGGCGGACTTCGCCGATCCCCTCGATGCCATCGGCGCCCGCTTCCGCGCCCGCATGGAGGAAGCCCGGGCCGAGCAGCAGGCGCGGGCCGACGGCCGGCCGCTGGGGCGCGAGGATCGCCAGTCGCTCAAGGTGCTCGGCCTCGGCATCGATACGGACCGTCGTGCGCTACGCGCACGGTATGCCGAGCTCGTCCGAAAATATCATCCCGATCGCAATGGCGGCGATCGAACGCATGAGAAGGCTTTGCAGGACGTGATCGCGGCTTATACGCAACTCAAGTCCGCCCCTGCCTTCGCCTGAGTCACGAGAGAGACGCAATGACCGACATCCCCAACGTCCAACCCGACGCGCGCAACGACACGTTGCTCGCCGCGCCCGACAAGGTGGTGAAGGCCCGCGACGTCTTCGGGCTCGACATCGACATGGAGGTGCCGGCTTTCTCGGAAGCCGACGAGCGCGTGCCCGATCTCGATCCGGCCTATGTCTTCGATCCGGAGACGACCACCGCGATCCTCGCCGGCTTCGCCCACAATCGCCGCGTGATGGTGCAGGGCTATCACGGCACCGGCAAATCCTCGCATATCGAGCAGGTCGCGGCGCGGCTGAACTGGCCGTGCATCCGCATCAACCTCGACGCGCACGTCTCCCGCATCGACCTGATCGGTCGCGACGCGATCGTGCTGCGCGACGGCCAGCAGGTGACCGAATTCCGCGAAGGCCTGCTGCCCTGGGCGCTCCAGACGCCGACCGCCCTGGTGTTCGACGAATATGACGCCGGCCGCCCGGACGTGATGTTCGTGATCCAGCGCGTGCTGGAGGCGGAGGGCAAGCTCACCTTGCTCGACCAGAATCGGGTGATCCGCGCGAACCCGTGGTTCCGCCTGTTCGCCACCGCCAACACGGTGGGCCTGGGCGACACGACCGGCCTCTATCACGGCACCCAGCAGATCAACCAGGGCCAGATGGACCGCTGGAACATCGTGGTGACGCTGAACTACCTGCCCGCCGCCACCGAGGCGAAGATCGTGCTCGCCAAGTCCGGCGAATATGACAAGGCCGGCGGCAAGGAGACGGTGGACCGCATGGTGAAGGTCGCCGATCTCACCCGGCAGGGCTTCATGGCGGGCGACATCTCGACGGTGATGAGCCCGCGCACGGTGATCTCCTGGGCGCAGAACGCGCTGATCTTCGGCGATGTCGGCACCGCCTTCCGCATGAGCTTCCTCAACAAGTGCGACGAGGCGGAGCGCAGCCTCGTGGCGGAATATTATCAGCGGGTGTTCGGCAAGGACCTGCCCGAGAGCGTGGTGAAGAAGGGATGAGCATCTTCAATCCTCCCCATCGCAGATGGGGAGGGGGACCGCTCGCGCAGCGAGTGGTGGAGGGGCGGCGGGCGCAGCCCGCCGACTGCGTCGGCGGCCCCTCCACCACCCTTCGGGCGGTCCCCCTCCCCACGCTGCGCGCAGGGAGGATTTAAGATGCCCGAAACCAATCCCCTCGAGGCCTTCCGCCTCGCGCTCGCGGGTGCCACCCGGGCGATCGCGCACGAGCCGGAGGTCGAGCTCGGCTATTCGGCCGATGCCGCGATCCAGAGCGGCAAGACGGTCAAGGTGCCGATGCCGGGCCGCACGCTCCCGGCCGATCAGGTGGCCGAGGCGCGCGGCGCGGCGGATGCCTTCGCGCTCAGGCTGCGGCTGCACGACGCCGCGCTCCACAATCGCAATGCCCCGTCGGAGCCGGTGGCGCGCGCGGTGTTCGACGCGGTCGAGCAGGCGCGGGTCGAGGCGCTGGGCGCCAGGGGCATGGAGGGCATCACCGCCAACCTCGCCACCGCGCTGGAAGCGCGGATGCGCGCCGATCCGATCGCGCGCGCGCGCACCCGCGACGAGGTGCCGCTGTCCACCGCCATCGGCCTCATGGTCCGCGAGCGGCTGACCGGCCAGCCGGCGCCCGATCGGGCCAGGGCCGGGCTGGAGATGGTCCGGCAATGGGTCGAGGAGAAAGCCGGCCCCGATCTCGACGGGCTCAATCTCGCGCTCGACGATCAGAAGGCCTTCGCCCAGCTCGCCACCAAGATGCTGCAGGACCTGCAGCTCATGTCCGCCGACGTGCCGCCCGAATATGAGCCCGAGGAGGGCGACGAGGAGGATGAGGGCGAGGACCAGAATGAGGGCGAGACCGACGACGAGCGCGAAGGCGAGGGCGCCGGCGCGCAGGATCGGATGGAGGCCCGCGCCGAGGCCGACGAGGGCGAGTCCGACGAGCAGGACGAGGGCGAGGCCGAACGCGATTCGATGGCCGAGGAGGAAGGTGGCCTCGGCGACGATGCCGAGGAGGGCGCGGCGCCGGCGCGGCCCAACCGGCCCTTTTCCGATCTCTCCCCGCATTTCGACTATCAGGCCTACACCACCAAGTTCGACGAGGTGGTGGATGCCGCCGAGCTGTGCGACGAGGAGGAGCTGACCCGGCTGCGCGCCTATCTCGACCAGCAGCTCACCCATTTGCAGGGCGCGGTGACCAAGCTCGCCAACCGGCTGCAGCGCCGGCTGATGGCCCAGCAGTCGCGATCCTGGGATTTCGACCAGGAGGAGGGGCTGCTCGATGCCGCGCGCCTCGCCCGCGTGGTGGTCAACCCGACCCTTTCGCTCTCCTACAAGGTGGAGCGCGACATCGAGTTCCGCGACACGGTGGTGACGCTGCTGATCGACAATTCGGGCTCGATGCGCGGGCGGCCGATCTCGATCGCCGCGATCAGCGCCGACATCATGGCGCGCACGCTGGAGCGCTGCGGGGTGAAGACCGAGATCCTCGGCTTCACCACCCGCGCCTGGAAGGGCGGGCAGAGCCGCGAATCCTGGCTGCAGGCCGGGCGCCCGCCGATGCCGGGCCGCCTCAACGATTTGCGCCACATCGTCTACAAGCAGGCCGACGACCCCTGGCGGCGCGCGCGCAAGAATCTCGGGCTGATGATGCGCGAGGGGCTGCTCAAGGAGAATATCGACGGCGAGGCGCTGCTCTGGGCGCACAATCGCCTGATCGCGCGCAGCGAGGAGCGGCGCATCCTGATGGTGATCTCGGACGGCGCGCCGGTCGACGATTCGACGCTCAGCGTGAATTCCGGCTCCTATCTGGAAAAGCATCTGCGCCAGGTGATCCACTGGATCGAGACGCGCTCGCCGGTGCAGCTGGTCGCGATCGGCATCGGCCACGACGTGACGCGCTATTACCAGCGCGCGGTGACGATCATGGATGCCGAGCAGCTCGGCGGCACGATGGTGGGGCAGCTGGCCGACTTGTTCGACGAGGCGGCGTAGGGCCGAGCGACATTCACGCCAGGCAAGGCGGCAATCCTCCCCCGCCAGGGGGAGGTGGCACGCATAGCGTGACGGAGGGGGAGGACGGCGGCGCGCCTCCGAGGACATCGCCGCCCGCCCCCTCCGTCGCCTTCGGCGCCACCTCCCCCTGGCGGGGGAGGATTTGGGGCCGTTCTTTTCGCAAATGGTGGTTGGATCGCATCGCCACAAACGGCTCGGGGCCGGAGATCCATCGGATCCCGGCCCCGTTCCTCGATACGCCACGAGAGGATTCCCCGATACGCCACAGGGGTATGACAGCGCTGGTAGCGCAGCGAAGCTGAACCTCAGCGTAACGGTACTGTAAGAAAACCGATCACCAGCTGAAGCCGATCGTGCCCTGCACGGTGCGGCGGTTGCCATACCAGCACCAGCCGTAATTGGCGAAGCAGCTGGTCAGATACTTCTTGTCGAACAGGTTGGTGGCGTTGACCCCGACCTGCACGTTGGCGAGGCGCGGGCTGACCTTGCCGAGGTCGTAGCGGATCAGCGCGTCGAACAGCGTGTAGGAGGGCGTGTTGAGCGGCCGGCTCGTGCCGGTGAACGGATCGGCGTAATAATCGGCATAGACCCGATCGACATGGCGCACCGCGCCGCCGATCGCGAAGCCCGCCGCCGGGCCGGACTTGGGCGCCCATTCGAGGTTCGCGGTGATGCCGCCGCGCCCGACCGTGGCGAGGCCGCGGCCCACCTTGGTGGGATCGACGTCCTTCACGTCCTTCACATTCTGGCGGCTGAACGCGACCTTGAAGGCGAAATCGTAGGGCAGCGAGCCGCTCGCCTCGACCTCGACGCCGCGCGAGCGGACCTTGCCCGCCTGATAGGCGGAGAAGTTGAGCGGATCGGACACCACCACATTGGTCTGCTCGATGTGGAACCAGGCACCGGTGATCAGGATGTCGGTGCCGGGCACCTGATATTTGGCGCCGGCCTCGATCTGCTTGCCGAGCGACGGCTTGGCCAGCCCGCCCGTCACCAGCCGGGTCAGCTGCGGCTCGAACGAGGTCGAATAGCTGACATAGGGGGCGAGCCCGAACGAGGTCAGGTAGAGCGCGCCGGCGCGGTAGGTGAACTTGCTGTTCTTCTGGACGGTGACGCCGTCGGTCTGGCGGGCCCAGTCCTGCCGCCCGCTCAACGTCACGCGCAGGCCGCCGGCCGAAATCTGGTCCTGCGCGTACACGCCCTGCTGGCGCTGGCGGTAATGGGTGTCGCCGATGCCGAAATTGTCCGGCACCTCGTAAGGCGTCTGGGGGGTCGGCATCGTGCCGTAGACGGGATCGAACGGATCGATCGGGGTGCCGCCGCCGAAGGCGTAGAGCTCGGCCGAATGCGCCACCTGGCGGTCCACGCCGAACAGCAGGCTGTGGGTGAGCGGGCCGGTCTGGACGGTGCCGGTCAGCTGGTTGTCGAAGGTCCAGTTGTTGAGCTGCTCGTGCGTGTTGTAGGACGAACGCGCGTAAACGGTCGGATCGGCGGCATCGACCAGCGAGCCGCCGGTATAGACGATGCCCAGGTCGCTCTTCACATATTGGTAGCGGCCCGACGAGCGGAACGCCCAGCCGCCGCCGAAATCGTGGCGGAAGATGTAGGTGAGGCCGAATTGCTCGCGGCTGAAATAGTCGCCCGGCTCGCCGCCGTAGAAGCTGGTGCGGATCTTCTGGCCGGTCGGGCTCGGGACGAGCGTGCCGAGCGCGGGGAAGACGCCGTAATCGCCGTTGAACGGATCGTGCGAATAGGCCGCCAGCACGGTGAAGCTGGTCGATGTGCCGGCCCCGGCGGTGACGGCGCCGGACACGGTCTGGCGGCGGCGCTTGCCGTAGGTCTGCTGGTCGTGCGCGCCGTTGACGCTGCCGTAGAGGCGCCACAGCGCGCCGTCGCCCAGCTTGCCGCCGACATCGGCATCGACCCGGTAGAGATCGTAATTGCCGTAGGTGCCCGAGACGGCGCCGTAGAAATCGCGATCGAGCGGGAGCTTGCTCGATTCGGCGACGAGGCCGCCGGGGCTCGACTGGCCGTAGAGCACCGAGGCCGGGCCCTTGACGATCTCGATCCGGTCCAGCCGGGAGACGTCGACCTGCGCATTGGCGTAGCCCGAGCCGCTGCCGAACTGCTTCAGGCCATCCAGATAGACCGGCGCGTCGAAGCCACGCAGCTTGAACTGGTCATAGACCTCGGCCGAGGAGCCGCGCGTCTCCGGCGTGACGCCGGCCACGAAGCGCAGCGCCTGATTGAGATTCTGGAGGCCGAGCCGGGCGAGCTCCTCGCTGCCGATCACGCTGATCGATTGCGGCGTTTCGAGAATCGGCGTGGCGGACTTGGTGCCGGACGAGGCTTCGTTGGCCGGATGGGCGCCGCTCACGACGATCTCGTCTCCGCCGGCGGCCGTTCCCGCTGCAGCGGCGGCATCCGTGGCGTCGGCCGGGGCAGTGGCCGCCGAGGCCGTGGCCAGCGGCATGATGGCGGCCGTACCCGCCAGCAGGCAGACGCGCGCGATCGAACGAAACATGTTTGATTCCCCTTGATATTCCGGAAATTTGAGGCCTCATAACGAGAATGCGAATGGCTCTCAATAGCAATTTATGCAGCGTGACGAGACTTCGCGGCCGCCAGAGGGATTTGTCGCCCTGCAACAGGCGATCGGAGTGGTGGGGAAGCCGAACCGCGCGAACGGGGCCTTAGCCGGAGCCTAACTTCGTGATAAACATAGTGTGCGGTGCACAATCGCCGCGACTTACGGGAGTACATATGATGAAGACCAAGTTGGCGGCGTTCGCCGCCATCGCGTCGCTCGTCGCGCCGTCTGCCATGGCAGCGGTGCGTCCGAGCGTTGCGCAAAACTTGTCGCTTACCCCGGTTCAGGCTGGTGCGCGTATCGGTGGGTCGTCCGCGACCAAGCACCAGAACATTGCCGGCGCTTCCACCGCGCTCCTGCTCGTCGCCGTGGCCGGTGCTGGCGTCGGCGTCGCCGCCGCTGCCGGTGCGTTCGACAATGGCAACGGGCATTCGGCGAGCCCGTAACAGTACGATCCCACCCGCCGGTACGACCCGGCGGGTGGGATCACTGTCCGGATATCCGCCCCCGGATCGCCGCCACGCGCGATCGCGGGTTTAACGGGTTGCTAAGATTCCGCGCCGATGCTCCGTCTGGGGGGATGCGGGACGATGCCTCGGTGTCGCCCTCACCAGAGCAGGCAGGGCCCATGCGTATCCAACGGTCTTTCCATCCCGTGCCGACGCGGCGCGGCGCGCGCATCATCGCCCTTGCGGCCATAGGGGGCTTTGCCGCACCGGCCATCGCCCAATCGGGAGTCGCGTCGGTTCAGCCGCCGCCCGCGAAACCCGTTCACAGGGCTTCGCCGCCGGCGCCTTATCCCTATCCCGTCTATCCGACCCCGTCCTGGGTGCATCCCAACGCGATTCGCTGCGAACAGGATCGGCTCCTTACCGATACGACGCCCTGCGGGGCGGGAACCGGGCAGGGGGAGGTCGTCGGCCGAACGGCGGACGCCACGATCGTGGCCGTGCCCGATCGGCCCAGACGCTGCGAGCAGGACAGGTTGCTGACCGACGAGACGCCGTGCACCCGCTGATGCCGGGCCGTCGCTGACGCCGCATCCGGCCATGTGAGGAGCGCGGCCGCGGGCTGCGCTTTGAAAGGGTGGCACACCGGACGATCCGCGCCCGAAACCGGCGGGGTGCGGGCGATGCCGGCCATCGCGAATGGGGCTGCGCTTGGGGCCATGGCATGCACGTGCCGGCCGGCGCGAGGATATCATCCCTCCCCGCGAAGGGGAGGGATGATACCGAACGCGCGTCAGATCAGCGGAAGGAACCGCTGAAGGTCACGCCGAACACGCGGGGGTCGTTGTAGATGCCCGCGCGATAGTTGGAGGTGTCGATCGCGTCGATCAGGTTCTTCTGGTTGGTGAGGTTGCGGGCGAACAGCGCCACCTCGTAGGTCTTGAAGGCGTAGCCGATCTTCGCGCCGAGCTCGTAATTGCCGTCGGCCCGATACTCGACCGACTGGTAGGCGACGAAGTTGGTCTTGCCCTGCATGTTGAAGTCCCCGCCCACGAACAGCCGGCTCGTGTCGCTGAGCGGGAAGTCGTAGCGCGCGCTGACGTTGAGGTTGTAGTCCGGCGCGTTGGGGAAGGGATTGCCGTCGATCTGGGCGAAGAAGTTGTTGCCGACCTTCACCACCGGGTTGAGCACCGTCTCCGACAGGGTCGGCTTGCCGCCGATCACCGCGGAACCGACCTGCGCGTAGACGCTCTTGTCGTCGATCTCGGTGTGCAGCAGGCTCAGGCCGACATTGAGGTGGAGGTTGCTGGTCGGGCGCGCCTCCAGCTCGGCTTCCATGCCGTAGCCCTTGCCCTTCTTGGCGTTGAACAGCACGCCGTTACCGTTGCTGTCGTTGCCGTTGAGCTGCATGTTGTCGACGACATAATAGAAGCCGGTGACGTTGAAGTGGACCTTGTTGTCCAGGAACGCCGTCTTCACGCCGGCTTCGTAGCTGGTGTTGGTCTCCGAATCGGCCGTCGAATAGGCCGAGCCGAACACCGCCGAGCGGCCCTGGATGGTCGGGCCGCGGAAGCCGCGGGCGACGCGCGCATAGAGGCTCATCTCGTCATTGGCGCGATAGAGCAGGCTCACGTCCCAGCTCGGCTTGGTATCGGACAGGCGGCAATGGGTCGACGCGCCGCAGGTGTAGGACGAGGTGGGCGCCGTCACCGGGACGCTGAGCGTCGGCGAGCCCGGATGGGCCAGCAGGTCGGTGGTCTTGGTGTCGCGGGTCACACGCACGCCGCCGGTCAGCGTCAGCTTGCTGGTCAGCGCATAGCTGGCCTGGCCGAAGGCCGCCCAGCTCTTGTTGACGTTGTGGAGGAGCACCCAGTTGTTGGGGTTGGGCGTCGTGCCGAGCGCGTTGCTGGTCAGGAAGAAGCCGCGCTGGTCGAACTCGGTATGGTCGCGCGAGTCGAAGTAGATGCCGCCGATCTGCCACTTGAAGCGGCCGGTGTCGGCACTGGCGAGGCGAACCTCCTCGCTCCATTGGTCGAGGCCGCGCAGATGGCCCTGCGACATGCCGCAGCCGGCCGCGCAGATGTTCGGGGCGACGCCGCCGAAATTGGCCGCCGCGCCGCCGTCCGTATCGCCGAGGCTGTAGCCCGACGCATGCTCCCAGGCGGTGATCGAGGTCAGCGAGATGCCGCCGAAATCATAGGCCGCCTTCGCCGAGACGCCGTGGGTCTTGTAGGCCTGCGGGTTGTTGCGGGCCTCGTCATTGGCGACGACCGAGCGATCGACCGACGCCGGCACGGCGTCGGTGCCGACCTGGATCGAGCCACGGTAGAAAGGCGTCGCGGTGCCGTCATAGTCGCGATAATGGCCCGACAGGCGCAGGCTGAAATCGTCGGTCGGCTTGAACAGCAGCTGCAGGCGGACGTCGCGCTCGTCATAGCCGCCCATCACGTCCTTGCCGGGCTTGGTGCCGTCGTCGGTCGGGCCGGTATAGACGTTGCTGATCCAGTCGTCGCGATGCTGGTACAGGCCGGACAGGCGGAAGCTGATCTTGCCGTCCTGGGTGAGCGGGCCGCCGACGCCGGCATCGACGTTCACGCTGTTGAAGCGGCCGTAGCTGAGCGAGCCCTGGCCCTGCCACGTCTCGCTGGGCTGGGCGCTGTCGAACTTGATGATGCCGGCGGTGGTGTTGCGGCCGAACAGCGAGCCCTGCGGGCCTTTCAGCACCTCGACCTGGCCGACGTCGAACGCGGGGTTCGACTTCAGCACCACATGCTCTTCCACCACGTCATCCTGGATGATCGAGACGGGCTGCGAGGCGCCGAGGTAGAAATCGATGTTGCCGAGGCCGCGAATGTAGAAGCGCGGGAAGATGCGGCCCGTCGTGTCGTCCACGTACAGGCTGGGCACGCGGCCCGAGAGCGACAGCAGGGTGTCGGCGCCCGCCGCCTGATAATCGTGCAGGGCTTCCGGCCGGATCACCGAGACCGCGACCGGCACCGTCATCGCATTTTCGGTGCGGCGCTGCGCGGTGACGATGATCGCGTTGTTGTCGACGGCGGTCTCCGCGTTGGTCGGCGTGTCGCCGGACTGCGCGAACGCGGTCGAGGGAATCAGCGCGAGGGCCGCGATTCCCGTGAAGAGCCAGGCTGTCGACTTCGAAAGAGTCATGTTGTGATACCCCAATTTTGCTGCGCCGTGGTCTGTTCTGGCGCGTGGCATGGCTTCTGCCGGCAGATTGATTCCACTTTCTGACGGAAGATGACGCTCCCTGACGCTCGCTGATGAACGGTTTGTTGCAGTGCGAAAAATTGTTGGGGATCGTTCCGGAATCGGCTGGGTGTGCGGCGAATTGGCAACGGTCTTGGGCGCCACCGCGCCACGCCGCGCGTTCGGCCATCATCTATGTCATCGTTCTGTCTTATAACCCCGTCTACTCTCCTGCCATGAGCCTCCGCCGGCTGCTTCCGCTTCTGCTGCTCCTGCTCGTGGTGGGGGGCGTCGGGTTTGGCATCTATCGGTCGCATGGCAGCCTGGCCGACCAGCGCGCCGCCGCCGCGCACGTGCTGAGCGGCGCGATCGGATCGGAGAAGGAGCCCTTCCTCGACGATCCGGCGGTGAGGCAGGCGCTCGCCGCGCAGGGCTTCGCGGTGCACCCCGACAAGGTCGGCAGCCGCGAGATCGCGACCGGCTACAAGCCCGGCACCTATGCCTTCGGCTGGCCCTCGGGCTCGCCGGCCGCCACCAAGCTCAAGCTGATCGCCCATGCCCAGGGCGAGGTGACGCCCTTCTACACGCCGATGGTGATCGCCACCTGGGGGCCGATCGCGGACATCCTCGCGGCCAATGGCGTGGTGTCCGGCAAGGGGCAGTTCCGCACCGTCGACATGCACAAGCTCGCCGACCTGATGCTGGCGGACACGCGGTGGAAGGACCTGCCCCATTCGGAGGCCTTCCCGGTCAACAAGGCGGTGCTGGTCACCACCACCGACGTCCGCAAGTCCAACTCGGCGGCGATGTACCTGGCGCTGCTCGGCTACGTCACCAACGGCGAGCAGGTGGTCGACGATCCCGCCACGGCGCGGGCCATCGCCGAAAAGCTCGCGCCCCTGTTCCTGCGGCAGGGCTTCCAGGAGGGCAGCAGCGCCAGCCCGTTCACCGATTACACCGCGATGGGCATGGGCAAGACGCCCCTGCTCTTCGCCTATGAGAGCCAGATCGTCGAATATCTTCTCAAGCCCGATGCGCCGCGGAAGAAGGACATGGTCGTCCTGCTGCCCTCGCCGACGATCCTCTCCAAGAATGTCTTCGTGCCCTATACCGACGATGCCCGGACGCTCGGCAACCTGCTGGCGAGCGACCCGGCGATCCGGGAGGCGGCGCACCGCTACGGCTATCGCCTGCCCGACGATGCCGGCGTGCCCCCGGCCTGGAAGCGGGCCGGCATCGCCGCGCCCGACACCGTGCTGGACGTGGCCGATCCGCCCAGCTTCGAGACGCTGGAGACGATGATCGGCGTGATCGAGGCGAAGCTGCAATGATCCTGATCCGGCGCCTGCTCGGCCTTCTCCTGCTGCTGGCGGTGGCGGCGTGCGGCAAGGGCGGCGGGGATGCGGCGGCCGACGATCCCCACGCCTTCCACATCCTCGCCGGCTCCGAGCTCAAGGACATCGAGCCCCAGGTGAAGGCCGAGGCCGCGAAGATCGGCGTGCCGGTGCGCTTCGATTATGCCGGCACGCTGGACATCATCGATCGCGTCAACCGGGGCGAGGCGGTGGATGCGGTGTGGGTGGCGAACGGCGCCTATACCGGCCTCGCGCTCAAGGCCAAGCCGGCCGCCTCCACCAAGATCATGTATTCGCAGATCGTGCTGGGCGTGAAGCCGGCGCTCGCCGCCGCGCTCGGCTGGGACAGGGCGCCGCCGAGCTGGAAGGAGATCGCGGCCGCCGCCGCGGCCGGCAAGCTCCATTATGCCATGACCAACCCGACCGCGTCCAATTCGGGCCTCTCGGCGCTGGTCGCGGTCGCCTCCTCGATCGCCGGCAAGGGCGAGGGGCTGGGCAGCGGCGACGTGAACGCGGCGGCGCTCAAGGGCTTCCTGTCGGGCCAGGCGCTGACCGCCGGTTCCTCGGGCTGGCTGGCCGAGGCCTATGCCCGCGAGGAAGGGCGGCTCGACGGCATGATCAATTATGAGAGCGTGCTGCTGGAGGCGAACCGGACGCTGCGCACCCCGCTCACCCTGATCTATCCGCGCGACGGCGCCGTCACCGCCGACTATCCGCTGCTGCTCGCCAACCCCACCCGCCGCGCGGATTATGACAAGCTCACCGGCCTGCTGCTCTCCAGGGCCGAGCAGGGCTATTTCGCCGGCACCATGCGCCGGCCGAGCGATGCCGCCGTGCCGCTGGCGCAAGGCATGCGCGCGGATGCGGCGGTGGACCTGCCATTCCCGGCGAAGCTCGACGCGGTCGATGCGCTGCTCACCGCCTATCTCGACAAGTTGCGCCGGCCGGTGCGCAGCTGGTTCGTGCTCGATCGCTCGGGATCGATGGAGGGCGAGCGGATTGAGAATCTCAAGACGGCGATGCGATCGCTGGTCGAGGGCGATCCCTCGACGCTGGCCGGCCGCTACGCCCGCCTCGCCGACCGCGAGAAGACCACCATCGTCACCTTCTCGGGCGCGGTCGATCCGCCGCGCGACTTCACCGTCGACAAGGCCGATCCGGCGGGCCGGCAGGCCCTGCTCCAGACGGTCGGCGCGATCGAGACCGACGGCGGCACCGCCATCTACGACGCGGTCGCCCAGGCCTATCGCGCCGCCGTCGCCGAGCAGCCGCGGGCGCCGGACCGGGTCTATTCGATCGTGCTGATGACCGACGGCGAGAACAATTCCGGCATGAGCCTGGCCGATTTCGAGCGCTTCTACGCGGCGCTGCCGCCGCAGAAGGCCGCGATCCGCGTCTTCCCGATCCTGTTCGGCGAGGGCGACGCGGACGAGATGAAGCGGCTGGCGGACATCACCGGCGGCCGCACCTTCGATGCGCGCAAGGGCGATCTGCTGGGCGTCTTCCGGGACATTCGCGGGTATCAGTGATCCCATGATCGACCGCCTGCTGACTGCGATCGGCGATCGCCGCAACGTCGCCGGCATGCTCGGCGCGGCGGCCGGGCTAGGCCTCACCTTCGGCGGCATGATCGATGCGGGCTGGTGGGCGATCACCGGCGGCCTCTATGCGGCGGGGTTCCTCGGCACGCAGGTGTTCGCGCCGCCGCTCCGCGCATCCGGCCCATTGTGGCAGTCGGCTCCGGTCGCGGACCTGCCCGCCGACCTGCGCCGGCTGGCGCGCGACATCGGCCCGCAGCTGCCCGCCGCCGCGCAACGCCATCTCGCCAATATCCTGGCCGCCGCGTCGGGCCTTGAGCCCAAGCTGCGCGACATCGATCCCGCCAATCCCAGCGTCACCGCCGTGCGCCAGATCATGGCCGACTATATCCCGACCACGCTCAGGGCCTATCGCGCGCTGCCGCCCCGCGTGCGATCGGCGACGCGGCTCGGCGACGGCCGCACCGCCGACGAGCAGATCACCGCCCAGCTCGCGCTGCTGGAAACCCAGATGGACCGCGTCGCCGACACCCTCTCGCGCGGCGACCTGGAGGCGCTGGACGCGCAGGGCCGCTTCCTCGACGAGAAGTTCCGCGCGCCCGATCTCTTCACGCAATGACCCGCGAGAGGCGGGCGCCGCCGGCCGTGCCGGATGGTGTGGAGGGACCGGATGCTGTCGAGGAGGTGGTGCTTACAGGACTCGAATGTGCCCCATAAAACATTAGATAATCGAGATTTCTGAGACCATGCTGAAATCATGGTCCAGTCGTGGTCCAACCTCAAAATGAGTCCGCGTTTGGTCCTCGGGACCCAAGCCGAAGGCGCCGATCGAATCATGCTTCTGCCTTGCCCGATAGTCTCTGCTTGACCCGACGTCCGAAAAGAGATTGGCGGGTTCTGATGAGGTGAGTTGCCAGGCTGCGAGCGCCCCGACAGCGGACATTCACCTCGGCGCACGCATGATCAGCTCGCGGCCCGGCTTGCCGGCGCCGGAAGTCGCAGTCTGAATCGTATAGGTCGCCTCCACCTCGTCAATCGCGAAGCGGCCCGATGCCGCCCGCGACCGCGTGGATATTCTCTCAATTTTAGTGGTGTGCCGGTCAGGCCGCCTGCGGCTGCGGCAGTAGAGCGGCGATCGCGTCGCGCAGCCTGGGCTTCTCGGGGTCCTTCATCACCCGCGGTAGCCAGCCTACGAACACGTCGAATCTATTGTTTCGTAAGGCACTTGCCGCCTCGGCAAGCACCCGTTCCTTTCCGTCATAGATCGCGAGCAACGCTGGCAGATCGCGGGCTGCTATGGCCGATTGCAGCGAGGTCCGTATCTCCGCCGCAAGCGACGTGACGCCAATCTCCGCAACGCGTGCCTGAAGGGATACCTCCAGCGCATGTTCGTCGGCCACGTCTGACAAATCGACCTGCTTCAGCACCCGGTCGATACGACGGCGGCAAGCCCGCAAGACGACATCCGTCTGCACATCCGGCTTCGCAGCCTCGGCGAAGAGCTGATCCGAAAGCCTAGCGAGCCGCGCGGACTGCTCAGCGGCATCGTGCGAATCCTCCTGCAGAATAGCCGTTGCGACGGCGGGCAGAGCGAATACATTCTCGATCTCAGCTACAGGGAGAACCAGAATTCCCATCCAGTTGAGCCGCTCCACATCGTCGGGACTCCTGCTGTCCGCATCCACGATCCCGGCGCAGGTTACGCGGGTGAGAGCGGCATTGGCGCGCATCGTTCGAACGGCATGGATGACCTGTTCGCAACCGCCTCGCGGCAGAATGGTGAAGTTGGGGTAACAGGCGCGATACACTGCTAGATCGAGGCTCCCGCCGTCTCCCTCTATAAACAGGACAGGCCGCCGGCTCCCGAGGATCAGCGTAGTAAGCTGCTCGTCGAAGGGCGTGTCATCCGGTACCTGTTCCACGTCCCACTGGTCGAGACCGCTATACGCTCGCAACACCAGCTTCTCGCCGCTTCGTGACGCCGCAAAGTCAAGGTCATGCGTGATCAGCACGAAGGCGCAGTCGCTCCGCGCCGCTTCAAGCTCGTCCCACAACCGGCTCAGCACAGCACGATGCATGTGCAATTCCGGCTCGTCGAAGATTAGGACGCCGCCATCGACGGCGAACAGCGCCTGCGCGATTATGTAGAAGACGGCCCGCTCACCATCGCTTAGCTCGGCAGCACTATAGGGAGTTTCGTCGGCTTCGATGGCAGCCGCTTGGATGTCGTCGCCCGTGACGATCAGTCGCCGTGTCGGCAGAATGCGCTCCCAGATTGCCTTCAGTCGCTGAAACTTGCTCAACTTAGGGCGATCGAGAGACCCGTCATGAGCCGCGTTATGCGTTTCGAGCGCTATGTTGCTTTGCTCTGCGAAGAGCGCCTGGACCAGCGGATCAAAGTCTCTGAGTAGGCTCGTTGCGGCTTTGCCTCCCCACCGATTACCTATGCGCCAAGAAGGTATGTTTTGCCAACTCTCCTCCGGCTGCAGCCGATTTAACCCGGTCCGGAGCATGAACTCGCTGGCTTTCTGGCTGATCTTAGGCACTCCCGGATCGAGCGCCAACGCTCGATGCGCAGCGATCCTGTGAGCGTCTGCGCCCAATTGCTGCTCGATCCCCACGGCAAGTCGTGTTTTGCCGCTACCATTCGCGCCGACAATGATCGTCGTCTGGCCCGCGGCCAAGGTGAGCTGGAAGTCCTGCGGCGGTACCGACAACGTTCGCGGCAAAGACATCACCACCTCCGGCTTAGCCTGTCGGCTTTAGCTGATCGTCCGGGTGGTCGTCGACCGCCGTAGACGGATGACCGATCGTCCTCACCAAAAATCGACGACGAGATTCAATTTGGCAGGAGGGTCAACGTGGCAGGCTCGATCGATACAAGGCCATTTGGGTGGATAAACCGCAGGTGTGAGATATAGCGATTGAGCGCGTCCACGGGTTGCCCGGCGGTCGGGATGCCCTTTAATGGGATCGGACTCGTGCGTCGGCAGGCGCCATAAATGTCGCGACCTTCACTGCTTCTAAATATAAGCACTTCAAGATTTCCGGGTCACTTCCACTAAGAAATTCCCGCTCGACGGCGTAATTGACACTCCTGTCTGGTTAAAATATTGAAGTGTAACGGTATTTACGGCAGAAACCCAAGCCTCAAGCAGGCCGCCATTCCCGCTCCCTGGGATGCCAATATCGACCCGATCAGCGCCCGGTGACGCACCTGCAATAGTGATCGAGACAGATGTCGAGGAACCCGCGGGGATTGGGCCTGGTGTCCAGCTAAAGCTGGAAGAGAAAAACCCAATATTCCCAGAAATGCATGCAGATATTGGCATGTTCAATGTATTTATTGGACCAGATACATTTTGACTAAAATCATTATCAGTGATTATAAAGCTACCCGTGTTGCCGGAGCTAAATGATAGCCCATATTTCTGCAAATTAGGAAGAATAGTATCGACTGATGTGCATCTATTTCCAATAATTGTTACATTATTCGATGTTCCCACGCGTATCCCGTCAGCAATTCCGTTGGATACATTGTTGCTGCAAAAGGTATTGTTGGATATAATTAGATTATACGTTGAGGCAATGACAGCGCCATAGGCACCGGATTCGATAACAACATTCCCATCGATGGTGACGCAAGCCGAATTGCTTATCTGGATTCCGCTCGATGTTGACGAGTTTGACGCGTTACCGCCACGGAAATTGTTATGCGCAACAGTCAGGAGATTATTTGATCGATCAGGGGTGCCGCCAAGTCCATCTGCTCTAAGAAATCCTGCGCAATTACGAGCTTGATTGTTAACGACGTTAGTTTGAAAAGGGATATCTGTAATAAATATTGCTGGTTGTCCCGCGCCATCAATCTGATTTCCAGATATTACGAATAGAGAAGATGATAGGCTATACTCTGAGTCATAGTTTGGATCAGTTTCTGTAGGGGGAAGAGCCCAGAGTGCGGGAGTTGTCGAGTTGCCTTGAATGCGTATTCCATTTGTAGCGAGAGGATTTTGGTTCAAATCGTTGTAAAGTTGATTATTGGATACATTTATATGGCCGCCATTGTTGACATGAATTCCTCCTTGCAGATTACCGGGAATCTCAGGGGAAATAATCTCCCATATTTCAATGTAGTTGTACATTATCTCAACAAACCAACATCCTTTTATCTTAATTGCTTCTTGGCCAGATTTATATATCTGACAATTTCTGATAATCGCTTTTCCGCCTTCGTATGGCGCCTTATTGACTCCGATATTAAAATATTCATTGTCGAAATATACACCACCGCGACTGTAGCCGTTAAAGAATGAATCTGCTACGATCACTTCTTGCCAAGGTGGGGGTGAACCGGAAGATGCTGGCTGTGATATGAATACTCCTGTAGCTTTAGGCGTTACTTCGGAGGCCGCGCATCTAATTTCCGCTATAACAATAGACGATGATCCGGACGCGCTTGTCTGAATCAGTATATCGGGAGAGGTCTCGGATGCTGGATTGGACTTTGATGTTGGCGATCCTAAATTGTTGATAAATTGACAATGTCTTATGGTAACCGTGTTGACATCGCCTAGCCTTATCGGTTCGCCTCTGAATCCCGAAAAACTGCAGCGCTCGATCGCTAACTGATTGGCACCTGACGCAACTATACCAGAGTCAAGATGGCCGCTCGTTTGGGAGCCGTAGCCAATAAATGCAATATCAACGATGCGATTGTTTCCGACGAGAGTAATGCCCGTGACGGATCCGGCGATGTTTTGGATCTGAGTTGCACCAGACTCGCCGATCAAATCTGTGTTTAGGGGGATCGCAACTCCTGCAGCAACAGCGAATGTCCCCCTGCCAAGTTCGAGCGGCAATCCATGGGCCGCTGCAATCCGCAGGGTAGCAGAGTCGTCGACTGCACCTGTTCCGTTGGGGCCATACCACCAGAGTTTGATAGTCTGATTATGGGCGGCGAATGTCACTCGCCCCGCGCCCGTGACTGAAAAGGCTGGAACTTGGTCGCCAACAAACGGCCGGTTGAACGTGAGATTGAACCCGCCCAGCGTGATGGCACCATTTCCTGCCTGCCATTGAGCGCTCAGGGTTGTATTCGCTGTGAGATTGCAACTCGCATCGATAATCACGATGCCGGTGGCACCCGCGGCGGTATCGGCCCCGCTTGCCGGGTTCGGATCGCTCAGATGCGCGCTTAGATACACCGTGGGCATGGTTTTTTCCCCGATCCGCTATCTGCTCTCCAGCCTCACAGAACATGGCGGCACCATCATGACAAGTCGTGTAAAAGCCGAGCACGTGCTTTACTTCGCTGCTCACGACGGGCGCAATTCAACTCAAAAAATGTGCGCCGCCGTCTCTCGTTCTTTGAGGGAAGGCGGGCCAATCTTTCCACCGGTCAGGCAGCGTCCATGGTAAAAGGGCTTACGGACGGTTTCAATTCCGGGCTCCCCGGAGATCGGCCATAGCTCCATGTCGTTAGGCACTGGGTACTTCCAGCCGTAATCGAGCGTTTCGCAGACGTGTCCAATTTCGATGACAGGGTGGTCCTGTGGGACGAAGCTGCTCTGCATCTGAAGACGCCATCCGGCGCACGCTCGGTCGTGTTGCCGACCGCTTCGCCGCAACGCAGCCCAATGTGGGTTTTGGCTTTATCATCCAGCGTCTCGAAACCGGCACCGCTGATAGAAACTGGATCGTAGCTGCGACTGCAGGGACCGCCGCAGAGTGTCGAAGTGCTGGGATTGCCCTGGCCTTACAGGCCATCATCAACTTCGATCTTGCGGGCCAGCGCCTTCGGGTCTCGCTCCACGATGCCCAGATAGTGCGTGAACAGCTTTTCGATGAGCTCTTGCGGAATGACACTGACGTTCGCACCTTGCCGACGGCCGGCGTAGACACCGCCCAGGATGGCAGCGTGCGCCTGCACCAGCGACGCAGCAGCTACCGCGCGCGCCTCTTCACTCAGTTTCGTCACAGATTCCCCTTTGCTGGTTTCCATTCAAGCGCAGTAGCCGATAGCAGGTCGGTTGGTACCGTCCACGACGGGCTCGCTCTTCGCAAGGCGAGGCGCCTTCCATCCGCGGACACCCCGACCGGCTGGCAACTGGCAAGGGGATCGTGGGAAGTGGCACGAATCCCAAAGGGTATCAGCTCAACGGCACGTGCCCGGCTCGACAGGGTGCGGCTATTGGCCCTTATATTCCATCCCGTGAATGAAGCCGTCGCAATAGTGCTGCATCGCCGTCCGCTGAGCCCGCCGTGCATGGTGGTCGGCGCTGTCGGTCTTCAGCCAGTCGGACCAATGCCCGCTCCGATAGGCGAGCATGCACACGTCGTCGGGGTTGCGGCCGATCACGTCGGCGACGGTATAGGTTGGTGGAGGGCTTGGCGCAGGTCTTTCGACGTCCCCCGCGGCCAAGGCCGCGATCAGCAGCATCGGGATCATGCGGCGCGCTCAATGGATCGATCGGGCTCTCTCATTTCAGCCCCAACGCTCGAGGACAGCAACCGATGCAGGCTGACCAGGGGGGCGGTGGTGGGCCCGGCAGGACTTGAACCCGCGACCTAGTCGTTATGAGCGGCCAGCTCTAACCAACTGAGCTACAGGCCCACGCGCTTTGCGGCATAGCCCGTTTTGCTATGCTCGCAAGCGCCAGCATGGGCGAGTGTCGAGTCGGGAGATCGGCAATGGACGGGACGTACAGCATCTGGACGATCTGGATCGATCAGCCCGAACACCCCGGGAAGTTTGTCGTCCGCCGTGACCATTTGCCAGTGCCGGCGGATCGCCAGCCTCTATCTGTAACACCGGCCGATAGCATGGAGGGTGCCCGCGCCTTGCTTCCTCTTGGACTCGTGAAGGCGGCCCGCAGCGAGCGCGAAAATCCGGCGATGGTCGAGATGTGGACGCCCGACCCCCGGTCGATCGACGGCTGACAGCTGCAGGTCGACGAGCGAATCGTGGATGCGTCGCCTCGCGGCACACGTGACGCGCGCCTTCAGATCATACCGACGGAAATCGGATGGGATAGCGTTTCTGAGGATGTCCGGCGCTGTTCTGCCGGTCCCGAAGACGGAAGAGAGATTATGAAACGGATCCTCCTCACCGCGCTGGCAATGGGTTCGGCGCTGGCTGCGATCTCGCCCGCTGATGCAGCCCAGGGCTGCGGGGCAGGCTGGCACCGCGGCTATTACGGTCGATGCCACCCTAACTATGCTCCTGGTCCCATCGCAGTCGCTCCCGGGGCGCTGGTCGTCGGAACATACTATCCTCGCCGCGGATACTGGGACGGCCGCCGCTATTGGTGGCACCGCGAGCATTGGCACGGCGGCTGGCGCTATCGCTGACGCCGTCTCGTCAGCCGGCGCGCGCATATTCCCTTACCCGCGCGCGTCAACATCGGGCTGCTGGAGATTGGCGATCACCGCCGCCAGCCCGAACATCAGCGCACCCCACGACTCTGCGCTTGATTGGGGGATCGATCGCGATGCCGGCCATGTCGGTACGCCAGGCTCGGCTTCGGGACGTAGGAAAGGGCCATTCGCATCGTTCACACCGAAACCGAGAACGTAACACCAAAGCCGATCATCAACCGATAAGCGGTGACAATGGCAAATCCGACCAAGGCGACCCCCGCACAGATGCGCATGAAGGCAATGCCTCGCTCTCGACCGCGCGCCCTTTCCGGTCGTCCATAAGTCAATACATAGACCGTCCATTGCGGCCTGAAAGCTGTGATAGCCATGACGACACAAGCGAAGGCGAGAAATGCCGTGTCCGCCATGTTCCGGGTCACGCTGGGTTCTCCACCGGATGTGCTTCACGAGCGTTCGAGCCCGCCACGACCTCCAATCTACCGCGAGGCGGCAGCCGGCGCCATGGTTGCCCCCATTAACCCTGATCGTGAGGAATTTGCGAACCGACCAAAGGCTAATCTGGCTGGGCCGCTACTCGGCAGCCGGCGCGTGTTGCATGTTCCCCCACGGCACGCGCCGGCATCGGCACAGCTCAGTGCTTGCCCCTGAACGCGTCCTCACGCCAGCCGCCATCCATCGGTTCTTCGAAGCGGAGCCCGAGTACGTCACCAGCCGCCCAGGCAATTACGGCCGGTACCTTGATCCCGTTGCGCACGAGAAAAGCGAATGACCCGGCCGGCGGACGCTCCCCGGCGGTGACGGTCGCCCGATCGTCGCCGAGCGTCGTAATCTCGACCGCCAGCTTACCGCAGCTCGAATAGAGGTTCGCCGGCAGCATGACGGTCGGCATCGGTTCGGCACATTCGATCGCGCGCATGATCACTCCTTGGTGGAGCAATCTATCGATCAACATGGTTAACGGATTGTCACCGGAACCGCGTGGCCCGCTCCGACGTCATCGTTCACACCACGGACTGCTTGCCGCTCGTAGACGGCAAGCCGATCATCCAGGAGACGGACATGCGCAAACTCGTGATCGCGACCGTTCTGGTCCTGCTGCCGACAGCGGCTTTCGCCCAGCCGGCGACGATCGACAATGCGGCCGCAAACCCGGTTCCGTCGAGCGGCGGCGCCTACGGACCACCCGCGCCGACACCGGCCCCCAACTATTCGGGGCCGCCTCAAGCCCGATCGAATCAGCCAGCAACGGATGGTGGCGCGTCGACCGCCCGGCATAAGGGGCATCGCCGAGGGGCGTATGTGGAAGCGGATGGCGGAGTGATGAGGCCGCAATAAGCCGCGATGGCCCGGTCGCGAGCGAGACCGCCGCCACTCCTGTCATCGTCTGGCTCTCTCGCAATACCGAGCCCGCAGGAACGATTCCCGCTGTGGATGCTTCGGCTCAACACACAGTCACGGGATCCGTCATGAAAACCAAGATCACGACCGCCATCATCATCGCGACGCTCACCACGCTCGCGGCCTGCAACACGATCCATGGCGCTGGAAAAGACGTGTCATCCGCGGGCAACGCCGTTTCCAACGCTGCGAAGTAGTATTTCCCCTTCCGGCTGGCCTCCCTTGCCGGAATTGCGACGGTGGCCGCGAACCAGCCGTCGCGCCAAGGGGAGGGTTCCGGCTTTTCGGAGCCCTCCCCAAGGTCTCCGGGATCTGGCTCATTGACCTTTATCCTCGACGGGCAGACCCTGTGCCTTCGCGTATGGCGCGCGCTGGATCAGGAGAATGTCGATGAGGCTGTCCCTTCCCGCTTTGGCTTGCATAGCCTTCCTCGCAGGTCCCGCGCTCGCCGCAGGACCGGTTGCTTTCACGACGATGTTGTCCGGCCCCGCCGAGGTGCCGCCCGCGCCGGCCGCCGGCCACGGCACGGCGAGCATCACCATCGATGCCACCAAGGGGCAGCTCTGCTACGAACTGTCCGCCACCGGATCGGACACGCCGACCATGGCGCATGTCCACAAGGGTGCGGCCGGGATAGCCGGCCCGGTGGTCGTCGCGCTCGATCCGCCGGCCAAGGGTTCATCGAAGGGATGCGCCACCGCTCCTGCCGATACCCTGACAGCGATCCTCGCGGAGCCATCCGGCTATTATGTGAACGTCCACACGGCGAAATATCCGAAAGGGGCGATGCGCGGCCAGCTCGGCAGATAGCCGCTCCGGACGCACGACTCGAAGCTTGAGCGCGGCGACGCGCCGGGCGGCCCGCTATGCGACGCGCATGGACCAGGGACAGCGCTTCATCCGCATCAAGGAGGTCCGGCAGCGTACCGGGCTGGGCAACACGACGATCTACAAGAGGATGAACGAGGGGACCTTCCCGCCGAACGTGTCCCTGGGACCGCGCATGTCCGCATGGGTCGAGAGTGAAGTCGACGCCTGGATCAGTTCTCAGGCGACCACCGATCGAGAGCCCTGGACGCCGCCGCTGCCGCCTCCACGGAAAGTCGGGGAGACGAAGCTCCCGCCGCTCGTGCCCAACGAGAAGGGCGCGGAGGCGGCTGCCAAGATCGCGGGCGTCGTTGGTCTCAACGTGCCCGAGGGCGATCCTCCGCCTCCGGATATCGAGATCGCGCTCCGCTTCCCCGATTGGCCGGAGATGATGCGGCAGCGGACTGCGGCTGCCTATCTCGATCTCTCGGAGTCGGCGTTCATACGCGAGGTGTATCGTGGGACCTTGCCTTACCCCGTGACGCTTGGCGGTCGGCAATCCTGGAGCCGACAGGAACTGGACGCGTCTATCGCGAAGCTTCTGGTCCGAACGCACACGCGATGAAGCGGGATCGGCGGACATGCCAAAATTGGTCCCTCGACAGCCGGGGACCTATGAGAACCGGAACTTGCGGGACGCCTTTCGTCTGCCGGACGGGACCGCCTTCCCAGACCGATCCGGCGCGCGGGATAGGCCGGTCCAGGGCCGAAGGCGCACAATATCACGATCGACCAGCAGTAAGCGTCCGGCCTGGAACGTTGGTGTACCTTCAGCCGGATTGAAGCGGTCAGCTCAGGCTGCAAACGGCAATAATGCCGTGCGCATGGCCACGACAGCTTGGCGATCCTCGGA
>Ga0207671_10001793_pt1 | contig 24059 bp, 25 predicted proteins | sample KBSC24metaG_FD_184352 | JGI IMG/M metagenome (GOLD analysis project Ga0207671, IMG submission 184352) | Corn rhizosphere microbial communities from Kellogg Biological Station, Michigan, USA - KBS C2-4 metaG (SPAdes) (version 2) | ecosystem: Host-associated > Plants > Roots > Rhizosphere > Soil... | reverse complement strand
AAGCAGTCCTCACAGCGGCGACGACAGCGGCACCCAGGCACCAGTGGAACGCAGGACCCGCGAGCACTTCCTCGACGGCGGGCGGTGCGGCGGCCAGCCGTGCACCCGGCCCGCAGGACCCGCCCACGCCGACTCCGTGGTTCGAGCCACGCTGTCCGGCCGTCCGCCGCCAAGCCGGCGGATCCGAGCCGGGGCATTCCGCCGGCCCTCGACGGCCCGGCGACGCAGCCTGCGCACAGATGGGAGTCGAAGCGTCCTGACGCATGGGCCCGCAGAAGTCTCACCGCCCGGTACCCGCGCGGGCCGGCAGGCCGGCCTGCCCCCAGAGCCGGCGATGGCCGGAACGCCGTGCGGGCCCAGGCATGGGAACGCTGCCGACCAACCTCACAGCCCTCGCCCCGGTGCCGGGCACCGCCGGGCCATGGCGCCGACCGCTCAAGCCGGGCTCGAACACCGCGGCCGGCGCCTCGGCGCGCCGTGCGGGCAGGGCATCGAGGACGGGCACGGCGACGCCCATGGTCACCAACGTGGCAACGGCCAGCGAAGCGACCACGGTGCGAGGAGTCCGGGGTTGATCGGCGACCAGGTTGCGATGGTGCACCCGGTACCCGAGATACGCCGCGAACGTCGCGACGGCACTGCATCCGGCCGCCAGGGAGGCCAGGGATGCCCGAGTCGCACCGTTCTGCCAGGCCGTGCGGACCAGCAGGGTGGTGCAACCGATATAGGACAGCACCGTGCGGTTCCAGGCCAGCGAGGTCCGCTCGCACGCGGCGGTGTCGTTCAGGGCTCTCACCCGAGGCCGGCGGAACCCCCTGAACCGCCTCACCGCAGCGCGATCAGTAGGCCGCCGACAACGGCGATGGTGAACACACCGACAGCCAGCAGCCCCACCATCCGCGCCGGCGGCAACGGTGCGCCGTCGCGCATGGCGTTCTGGCTGGATCGCCACCGGACGAAGGCCATCGCCACCAGCGCCACAGCCAGACCCACGCACAGGTCGGACAGCAAGCCCCGGCCATGCCGCACCGCCATGGGCAGCGTGATCTCACGCACTGCGACACCAGCGGCCAACAGCGCCAGCGAAGTCCGAATCCACGCCAGGAAGGTGCGCTCGTTGGCCAACGTGAACCGGTAATCGGGCTCAGTACCGCCCTTCGGAGGCGAAGCAGGTCCCCCGGCCGTCACGGCGCGACCTCCCCTGAGCCGTCCTGGTTCGTATCGCGTTCATGGTGGATGGCGCTTGACTCCATGACGGCACATGCTAGACCGTTTGGCTCTATTACCGACCCTTTTGGTATGGAGTGTCGCCACAGATCGAGAGCCCCGCGCCGGCGTACTCGTCAGCTTCGTCTGGGGCCGAGCACACGGCGAAAGAACCGATGACAGCACGTCCACGCGCCGGATCCACGACTTCGGTCAGTGAATCGACGTTTGACAACCAGATCAGTCGCGGGCGCGCGAGCCGAAGGCGAACTCGGCGACCAACCGTGACGTCACCTTGACGGCCGCTGAGGCAAGACAAGGCGACAGCTGGAAGACACCCGCCGTGTCAGGACGGCTTCTTCACGCTTCCCAACCCAGCGTCAACGCTGCGTTCTGAAACGGCGGTCAAAAGTCGTCCGTGTTGTCCTGGCCCGCCATCGGATAGCCGCCAGCCATGCGGCGGCCACAGGGACGGCGGTGATGGCAGCTTGGGCAAGACCGAAGTCGTCGGTGAGGGATCCCAAGGCGGGAGTCGCGACCGTGAGGACCACGACGGTGTAGCCCAGCGCCACGCTGATCTGGACCGCCAAGGATTCGACCGGCTGCGGCGCCGCCCCACCCTGCGGACGTTCGACCGTACGGCGCCCACTCTTCACGATGTGCATATCCAAAATCCCTGACCTACGAATCGTGGTGCGACGACGGGCCCCCAGGAGATGAGCAGAACCCCGCGATGCGAGCAACGCGACCTCGCTCATCGATGCCGACGAAGCGCCTCATCGAGCGGGACGCCGCCACAGCAGACTGATTCCTCTTCCATGATGGCACCCTCACCGATCTTCTACAAGGGTGTAGATTTTTGGCCACGGAGGCTCTCGGGGACTCGACGGCACCGTTAAATCTACACCCTTGTAGTAGTTCCGCAGATGTGCCAGCATCGCCTGAAGGCCGATGGCGTAACCACCTGTTGGCCGCGGCTCGTCGCCTGCGTAGCAATACGAACGGCTCCCAGGCCGGACCAAAAAGCAAGTTCCACCACCGCTCCGCAGACGGCCACGACCAGGTGGCCGCTGAACACTTCCAGCCCGAACTCGGGAGCGCCCGGTGCAAATCCTGCTGACAATCGGCGCTGTGTGGCTGGCGCTCGCGCCGCTCGCCGCCGTCGCGATCGCCCGCATCGCCCCGCGCCTCAACCGGCGTCCCCCCGGGTCCGGACAACGTCCCGAGCAGGACGTCGCGGCCTCACAGCACTACATCCACGGGTATCGCTGACGGGGCCATCACCCCCAGGCCCCTGAACCCCGGCCGACCTCGTCGGCGGCCGATCTGGCGGGAACGCCTGCGTCCCATCGGGGCTTCCCACGGCCACCCCGCACCGTCCAAGGTGGCAAATGCCGTGACGCCGCAGCTCATCCGGCTATCGGCCGGCGGGCGCCAGTGGTCGTGGAACGTCAGGGTCGTGATACCCAAGACGATGGAGGACCCGTCACGCAGGGGAGCGCAGGTCACGGCGTGCCCGTCTATGACGGTCCCGTTGGTGGATCCGAGGTCTTCGATCATCACCGGCGGGCCCGCGCTGATGGCGGCGTGGACTCCGGAGACCCCAAGATCGGAGATACCGATGCCGGCGTCGGGCCCGCGCCCGATCACCATGCGAGCCGCAGACAGCACGATGCGCTCGGAAACTACCGCAATCCAAATCGAAGCCGGCCGACGCCCTCCGGGATCGGCCCCGTCCGGCACGGCCAGGCCCAACACCCGGCACCCCCGCCGGCAAGCCCTCAGCGACCTCGAGACGGACGACGGGATGACCCGTCAGCAGGTAGCGCTGTTCGGACGCGTGGGTTCTCCCTGCACCCCGTGCGGCGCAGCGGGCGTCACCGATGCAGGTTGGCCTTGTCCGCCAACTCGAACACGATGTGCAGATCGCGGGCGGCCTCCACGGCGCAGAAACCGGCGCCGACGACCAGCAGACCCAGCAGCCCGAGCAGCGCCCGCCCCCAGGCAAGATCCGGCGACAACAAGGCGGCCACCCGGCGCGGCACCGGTCCAGCCGAAGAAGACAACATCTGTCGGACCGGCCGGCTGCCGGCGATGCCGAGCACCGCAGGCATCCGCGCACTGGCTCCTGTGGCCTTGGCAGCCAATGCAGCACGAGCAACAGTGCGAGCGACCAGAGCCCGGTCACCGACCTCGGCGACCGCGGACTCATCGGCCCAGCGTTCCACCGAGTACTCCACACCCGGGACGAACGGCCGCAGCAGCGGATTGGCCACCGCGGCCAAACTCGTCGCGGCGATGAAGACCCAGTGGTGGCCACGCAGGTGAGCCCGCTCGTGGGCCAGCACCACGGCCCGACCCTCGAAGCCGACCGCGTTCAGCATGGCCGAGGAGACCACAATCCGGCCTGGCTTACCGGGCACGGCGTACGCCTCGGCTACCGCGGCATCCACCACTACCACCTGACCCCGGCCAGGCAGTCGACGCGCAAGAGCGAATGACTGCCCTATGGCCCGACACCGGCGGACTGTGAATCGCAGCGAGGCCGTCAGAGCCAATCCGAGCAAGGCCGCCGCGACCAGCGCCACGGATCCCCCGGTCGGGTCCACCCGTTCCAGAAGCCGGACGGAGAGGTGCGCCACTCTGGCAATCGGCCGCAGACGCACGGCGACAGCGACCACCAGCAATCCCAGGGCCGCCGCACTGCTCAGCGCCAGTCCCACTGCCGCGCCGGTCAGAAGCCAGGTCGCACGCCGCGGATCAGCCCTCAGCGCCACCGGCCGGGCTAACGGCGCTGCCGCCAACGGAAACACCAGCGTCAGATACACCAGAGTCCGCATCAAGAACCTGCCGGGTCAGTATCGACATCGACTTCGGCGAGCATCCTGCGCAGCATCACCTCGTCGTCGTCAGGAAGTTCCTCCACGAACCGCGACAGGACCGCCTGCCGGTCGACCACCTCATCGAGCAGAGCCGACAGCCGCCGGGCCGCCAAGCCGACCTCGTCGGCGACCGGCGCGTACCGGAACGAACGACCGTCGCGCCTCCTCTGAAGCGATCCCTTCTCATACAGCCGCGACAAGATCGTCACCACTGTGCTGTAGGACAGTTCATCGTCGTCACGAGCCAGCCGATCTCGAACCTCGCCCGCGCTCAGCGGCTCCTGAGCCTCCCACAGCACAGCCAGGACCGCCGAGCCCAGTTCGCCCCGCCCTCTCCTCGCAGACCCCTGCGATGATCGCGAATGCCGCATCGTGTCCCTCTCGGCTACCCATCAACTTCTACATTGGTGTAGAAGTACTACATGGTTGTAGATCTGCTTGGCGCCCAAGCCTGCCACAGCCTCGCCCACCGTCGCCATGTCCTCGACGAGCGAGCCCGCTGGTCGACGTACGGCACAGTCCTCTGAGGCGGGGCTATGGGACAGCATGGACGCGGGGCGCGGAACGACAACGGGACGGAAGGTCACGGCGGCGACGGCTACGACGAGTACGGGTCCTACGACGACCGCAGCTATGACAACCCCGGCTATGACGACTCGTACGGCAACGGCTACGGCGAGAAATCCGACGCCGACGCCGGCCGGCGGAGCGCCGCACACCGCGCCTCGACCCGGTCCCGCGGCGCCAGCCGCAACGGGCGTTCCGGCCGCTCGGGCGGCTCCGGCGGCGGCCGGGACGAGCTGCCTCCCAAAGACTGGTGGATGAAGTTCATCAACTACCCGCGCTACGGCAAGCGCGGGTGGCGGCACTGGATGCCGTCGATCAAGCAGGTGCTGTCGGTCTTCCTGGGCTTTCTGTTCACCGTCATAGGCGTGGTCGCCTACGCGTACGCCAACACCCAGATTCCGCAGGTGAAGAACAGCATCGCCGCTGGCAACCCAACCCAGTTCACCTATGACAATGGCGAGGTCTTCAACCAGATCGGCGTCAACTACTACCAGGTCAACGACATAAACCAGATCCCGAAGGTGTTCCAGAACGCGTTCGTCGCGGCGGAGAACTACTCCTTCTGGACCGACCCCGGCGTGTCCTTCACCGGCGTGGCCCGCTCGGCGCTCAACGACCTGTTCGGCAGCGGCGGCACCCAGGGCGGCTCGACGATCACGCAGGAGTACGTGAAGAACGCGTACCTGTCGCAGGACCAGACGCTGAGCCGCAAGATCAACGAGATCATGATCTCCATAAAGCTCAACCACACGGAGAGCAAGCAGCAGATCCTGCTCGGCTACCTGAACCAGATCTCGTTCGGCCGCGGCGCCTACGGCATCGACGCCGCCTCCCGGGCCTACTTCAACCAGCCGATCAGCGCCATGACCGACAAGGACGTCGACAAGGCGGCCTTCCTGGCCTCGGTGATCAACGACCCCAGCAACTTCTCCACCGCGCTGGTCAACGACAAGTCCCGGCAGGACAACCCCAAGACCTTCCTGCGCTTCCAGAAGCGGTACAACGCGGTCCTGGCGAACATGTCGCAGTACGGCTTCGTGCCCAAGGCGACCACCGACCAGTTCCAGGGCAAGCTGCCGCCGATCAAGGACTTCAAGGGCCCGAACCTCGGCGGGTACGTCGGGTACATGAAGGACGGCGCCACGGCCTATCTCGCGGCGCAGCTGGCCGAGTACCCCAACGACCCGCAGACGGCGAAGTACGCGAACATCGACAACCTGTCCAAGGGCGGGTACAAGATCGTCACCACGTACAACCACGTGATGATGAACGACTCGTTGACCGCGGCGGACGCGCTGTGGAAGGGCGAGAGCGCCAACGGCGAAGGCAAGTTCAACCCCTCGAAACACGCCTCCGACAACAACATCCACCTGGCGTTCGCGTCGATCGACCCGCACAGCGGCGAGCTGAAGTCGTTCTATTCGGGGACCGACGGCAAAGAGGACTACACCACCAACTCGTTCAACTACGCGTTGCAGGGTGGTGTGCAGGTCGGTTCGACCTTCAAGCCGATCACGCTGGCGACCGCGCTGCAGTCGGGCAAGTTCTCGCTGGACAGCATGGAGGAGGGCAGCAACAGCAAGCCCTTGTTCTGGCCGCCGGGGGCCAAGAACCCCCTGACGTACCCCGACTCCCACGGCAACATCAAGTTTTATCCGCCCAACGAGGACGACGAGGCCGTCGGCGGATTCAACGGCAACGCGACGCTGAAGCAGGGCTTGGCGTTGTCGCTCAACTCGGTCTTCGTCTCGCTGGAGCTGGACCCGGCGATCAGCCCGGAGGCGGTCTACAACATGGCCGTGGCCCTCGGGATCAAGGAGGGCACTCCCGACTTCCTGAAGGTGGCCTCGCTCACCCTGGGCACCGCCGAGATCACGCCGATGCGCATGGCCAACGTCTACGGCGCGTTCGCCAACGGCGGCGTCTCCCACGAGCCGGTGCAGGTCACCGCGATCATCGACCAGCGCACCGGACAGACCGTCTGGACGCCGCCGGCGCTGCGCAAGGGCAGCGGGGTCGCCAAGCAGGTGATGTCGGCGAACACCGCGGCCGGTGTCACCAACGCGCTGCAGGCCGTGCTCCAGCCCAACGGCACCGCCTACGCGAACCGGTACGCCGCGGCCCTGGTCCAGGAGGCGAACGGCAACCTGGCCGGCAAGACCGGCACCACCGACTTCAACCACTCCGCCTGGTTCACCGGGTTCTCCTCGTCGCTGGCCACCTCGGTGGCGATCTTCAGATCGACGTCGGACGGAGCCCTGGAGTCGATCAAGGGTCTGGGCTACGACGACCAGACGACCCGCATCAACGGTATGGACTGGCCGACCACCGTCTGGACGGCGTTCATGAAGATCGAGCTGGAGAAGAACAAGACGAACTTCGCCAAGCCGTTCCCGCCATACGCACCGACCTGTTCGGGGATCAGCAACATCCCGAGCCTCAACCAGTCCGTCGAGCCCGGCACCCTGGCGTCCGGCTCGATGCCCGGCACGCCGACCGGCTCGGAGGCGAACTGCGAGTCGGTGTTCGTGCCGACCCCGACCCCGACGCCGACGCCGACCCCGACGAAGGCCACGACGACCACGCAGCCGCCGCAGTGCCCGCAGGGGACGCAGTTCGACCCGCCCTCCAACCAGTGCGTGCCGATCCCGCCGTCGACGGACACCTCGCAGACGCAGCCGAGCGGCACCGGGACGTCCAACCCCTCGGGGCCGGGCCAGCCCAGCACCACCCCGACCACCCCGTCGACCAAGTTCTGCCAGAACCATCCGACCGATCCGCTGTGCCCCTCGGGATCGTCGACCACCTCGACCTCGAACCCTTTCGGCGCCCCGCCGCAGGGTTGAGAGGCGTCGGGCTGACGTCGGAATCATTGTGAGGACATGCAGACGCAGAACGGCACGGTAGGGCACGATGTGCAAGTGAGTTCGGACGTGAGCGACCAGGCGCCCGGCCCGTCGGGGGAACCGACGGGCCGGGGCGCGGCGGCGGCACCGGTTCTCGTCGCCCCCTCCCTCGACGACCCGGTGGTGAACGCCGCCTCGGACGCCGTGGGCGGCCCGCTGGGGGTGCGCGCCTTCCGGCCGCGGCTGGGGTCCGCCTCGGCGATCAAGACGGTCGCCCGGGTCCTGATTCTGCTCACGCTGCTCACCCTGGGGCTCGGAGTGGCGCAGCGCTCGCCGTGCTACAAGACGGCGTGGAACGGCACGGGCAAGCAGCAGTACAACCACCTGTGCTACACCGACGTGCCGTACATGTACTACGGCCGCGGGTTCGACAAGAACCTCACGCCGTACCGCCAGACCGACGCGGCCAGCGGCAACTACGGCCTGGAGTACCCGGTCGTGGCCGGCGCGACGATGGAGACCGCGGCGCTGCTGGCGCAGAAGCTCGGCGCCGGCACCCCGGACCAGGTGCGGTGGTTCTACGACGTCACGACGTGGTTCCTCATCGTCTTCGCGCTCGTATGCGTTCTGGCGGTGATCGGGCTCGCGGGACGAAGGCCCTGGGACGCGGCGATGTTCGCGTTGGCACCGGGGCTGTTGCTGACCGGGACCATAAACTGGGACCTGATCGCGGTCGCGCTGGCCTCGGTCGGCATGCTGGCTTGGGCCCGGAACAAGCCGGTGCTGGCCGGCGTGGCGCTGGGCCTGGGCTCGGCGACGAAGCTGTACCCGGTGTTCCTGCTGATCCCCCTGCTGGTGCTGTGCTGGCGGGCCGGCCGCATGCGGCAGTGGACGCAGGCGACGGGCACGGCGGTGGTGACCTGGCTGGCGGTGAACGCTCCGGTCATGATCTTCGCCTTCCAGGGCTGGAAGTACTTCTTCACGTTCAACGACAACCGCCCGATCGACCTGGGCTCGCCGTGGTTCGCGATCCGCCACTGGTGGGACTGGGAGCCGCCGAACAAGAACGTGGTGATCATCGCCCTGGTGCTGGCCGGCTGGCTCGGCGTGGCGCTGCTGGGGCTGATGGCCCGCCGCCGGCCGCGCTTCGCGCAGCTGGCGTTCCTGACGGTCGCGGTCTTCGTGCTGCTGAACAAGGTCTACTCGCCGCAGTACGTCCTGTGGCTGATCCCGCTGGCCGCGCTGGCCCGCCCGCGCTGGCGCGACTTCCTGATCTGGCAGTGCTGCGAGATCACGTACTACGTGGCCGTCTGGTACTACCTGGTCTGGCAGGCGGGGCCGAGCAACGGCAACACCCGAGGACTCCCGGACAATTTCTACGTCTGGGCGATCATGATCCACCTCGCGGGGATCCTGTACATGATGGTCCAGATCATCCGCGACATCCTCGATCCCCGCCGCGACCCGGTCCGCGCCGACGGCATCGACGACGACCCGGCCGGCGGAGTGCTGGCGGACAGCGCCGACGTGTGGGCGTGGTCGCAGCCCCGCTCGCATCGGGCGGGGCACGGGGCCGGGGCCGGGGCCGCAGAGCCCGAGCTCGCCTCGGTCTGACGGTTGTGCGCGCGGGGGGCGGGGCGGTAGGGCAGGGGTCGGGCGCGGTGCCGGTGCAGGGGCCGTGGCCGGGGCCGGGCTCGATGCCGGAGCCAGAGCCGGGGCCGATGCTGGAGCCGGGTGCGATGCAGGGGCCGGAGCCGGATGTGGTCCCGATGCCGGAGCCGAGTGCGGTACCGATGCCGGGGCCACTGCCGGAGCCGGGTGTGGTGCAGGGGCTGATGCTGGAGCCGGGTGCGGTGCCGGTGCAGAGGCTGATGCCCGGGCCAGGTCCGGGTCCGGGTCCGGAGCAGCCTGAGACTGACTCAGGGCGGCTGGGCGGCGAAATACCTGCGAGCGAGATCCTGCCGGCACAGCGATCCGAAGCCGGTGTCGGGCCGCTGAGCCGCAAGCCGCGGGCATGGGAAACCGAAGCCTGGTCCCCGCACCGCGTTCTCCGCCCCCAGGACCGCATCTCCCTCGCCACATGGGCCGCCACCCGCCTCGGGATGGTCGTCTTGGCATGGATGGCCGCGTGGGTCTTCGAGGCGGCCCCAGCGGTACCGGGGCCGTGGCTGGCGCGGTGGGATCGATGGGACGAGGGGATCTTCCTCAGCATCGCGCAGCGCTGGTACTTCGCGCCGGGCACGGATCCGCGGCATGTGGCGTTCTTTCCGGGGTTCCCGGTCGCGGTATGGGTGATGCACCTCGTGGTTTGGAACTGGGTCGCGGCGGGGTTGGTGGTCTCGGCGGTGGCCGGGGCGGTCGCGATGGTGGCGCTGGGGCGGCTGGCCGCGCGGGAGGTCGCCGCACCCGAGAGCCCCGAGGCCCGCCAAGCCGCCGCCAACGCCACGCTCTTCTTCGCCCTCGCGCCGGCGGCCGTGTTCCTCGCGGCGGGCTACAGCGAGAGCCTCTTCGCGGCGTTCGCGTTCTCCGCTTGGGCGGCGGCGCGGCGGGACCGCTGGGCACTCGCCGTGGTGCTGGCCGCGGGCGCGAGCACCGTGCGGGTGAACGGGTTGTTCCTCGCGGCGGCGATCGTGGTGGAGTTCCTGCTCGCCGGCCCGACGCGGCGTCGGTGGCGGCAGGCACCGCTTCTCCTCGTGCCCGCAGTACCTGTCGCGGCGTACGTGCTCTATCTCCACCGCGACACGGGGGACTGGATGGCGTGGCAGCACGCGCAGGCTGCCGGCTGGTTCCGCACCTTCCAGAGCCCGAAGGCCGCGTGGGACCAGACCTGGCGTGCGGCCTTCGGAGCCACCCAGGCGGGCCACACGGCGTGGGTCTTCCAGCTGGAGCTCGTGGCTGTCGTCGTCGGACTCGCCCTGACCGCGCTCCTGCTCTTTAAGCGCCGCTGGCCCGAGGCGCTCTACGTCGCCCTCTCGCTGCTCGCGCTCGGCACCACCACGTGGTTCATGTCCGTCCCCCGCGCGATGCTCCTGTGGTGGCCGCTGTGGACGATGCTCGGCGCGTGGGCGGTCAAGCACCCCATGGTGCGAACGCTGTACGTATGCTGCGTCGCGCCGGTCATGGCGGGGGTCGCGCTGCTGTTCCTGTCGGGGCAGTGGGCGGGCTGAATCCAGAACCGCCCCGGCTACCATCGAGCCATGTCGAGCACGTCGAAGTTCCTGCGCGATCTGGCCAAGAAGACCAACACGGCCTCGGCCGCGCGCGCCGTCCTGAAGGCCACGCACCTCAAGTCCGGGCCGGGGCGGCTCAGCGACCCGCGTGCGGGGCTACCGGCGTCCGTCCTCCCCGCTGGAGGGAACCGCGTTACGGCGGAAAACGCTAAGGCGGGTTCCGCGGACTGGCGCATGGGTTCCGGTAAATCGCGCCCCGGAACGGACTACGAGCGTCAGATCAAGGGCTACGCCTCGACCGACTCCGTGGCGATCGGGCAGTCCATCGACTTCCACGTAGCGCTTGAGCCCGCAGGCTCTTTCACCGTCTCCGTCTACCGCCTCGGCTACTACGCCGGCGCATCCGCGCGCCGCGTCCTCGTCTCCCCGACGCTGACCGCCGGACCGCAGCCCGTACCGGCGCCCGATCCGGAGACGGGCCGCATCGCCGTCGAATGGCCGGTCGCCTGGACCCTGGACATCCCCAAGGACTGGCTGTCGGGAACCTACGTAGCCGTCCTCGACAAGGCCGACGGCTTCCGCAACTACGTCCCCTTCGTAGTCCGAGACGACGAAGCCTCCGCCGACTTCCTCGTCGTCCTGCCCTCGACGAGCTGGCAGGCCTACAACTGGTGGCCGCGCGACGGCATCACCGGCCGCAACGTCTACTACGGCTACGTCACCAAGGAAGCCGCAGAAAGCGACTCCGCGCTCAAGGCGAAGTTCTCCGAAGACGCCCGCGGCTGGATCTCCAACCCGGCGCGAGCCACGCAGGTCTCCTTCGCTCGCCCCTATTTCGCCGACGGTCTCCCCGACGGCTTCGTCCGCGAGCAGTCCTTCATCCAGTGGGCGGAAGGCATGGGCTACGACCTCACCTACGCCACCGGCCTGGACCTGCACGCCGGACGCATCGATCCGACCAAGTACCGCGGCCTGATCTTCGCCGGCCACGACGAGTACTGGTCCACCGACATGTACCGGCACGCAGAACACGCCGTAGCAGCGGGAACCTCTCTAGCGTTCCTCACCGCCAACAACGCCTATTGGCACGTCCGCTATGACACCGCCACGCGCACCATGTCCTGCTACAAGGGTTTCGAGGACCCGCACGTCGAGGACTTCCCCACCGGTATGTGGCGCGCCGGCGAAGGTCACCCGCGCGCCGAACAGCAACTCATGGGCGTGCAATACAGCGGCATCCTTAAGGGACGCCACCCCTTGGTCGTCCACGAAGCCGGGCACTGGTTCTGGGAAGGCACCGGCCTCAAGGACGGCGACGAAATCCCCAACCTCCTCGGCGGCGAAGCCGACTCCCTCTTCGAGGCGATGCCGAAGGCGAAGGCCGAGGAACAAGCGCTCCTGACCGCGTCGCCGTACACGATCTCCAACGGCACGCAGTTCGTCCAGAACAGCAGCGTCTACCGCGCGCCGAGCGGTGCGTGGGTGTTCACCGCGGGGACGTTCCTGTGGCCGCTGGGGCTGGGCCACCCGGGTTACCAGGACAAGCGGGTGACCCGGGCTATGGCGAACTTCCTAGCGCGCGCAAAGGGATAGCGCTCTGTAGCGATTCCGCTATAGAGCAGAAGCTGCCGTCAGTCGAAAACGACCCGGTCGACGTGCGTCATCACCGGACTCACCTCGACCGGCAGCTCCTCCCCCACCTTCGGCGGAGTCACGCCGGCGGGCAGGAACAGCACCGACACCTGCATGTGCGGCGGCTCGGCGAACCACAGCGTCTTGCCCTGCCAAGAGAACGGCGACATCGTCCGGTTAAGCAGCGCCATCCCCGCGCGCGCCATGAACTTCCCGCGGGACATCAGCCCTGCGACACCGCGTCCGAAGTTCTTAGGGTTCTCCAACCCGACGCCGTGCGCAGTACCGCCAGAGGCGACGATCAGATAGCCGTCGCCACGCACCTTGTGCTGCCGGTAGCCGAAGCGATCGCCCTTGCTCACCTTCTGCACGCTGTGCACAGTCCCGCGCGTGACCAACGCTTTGCGGTCGCCGAGCCAGAGTTCCGTGCCGATGCGAGGCCGCACCGTGGTGCCGCTGTGCCGTTTGGCCAGGGTGCTGATCTCGTCGGGCGACAGGTGGCTGACGAACAGCGTCCGCACCGGGATGCCGGCGGCGACCAGCGCGTCCACCCAATCGCCGACCTCGCGGACGTAGTCGCCCGACACCCGGTCCAGCGGCATGTGGACGGAGAAGCCCTCGACGCGCGCCTGGTCCGACTCGAGCGCCTCCCGCAGGGCGGGGATGTCCTGCTTCTCCAACCCGAAGCGGCGCATGGATGTCTTCAAGTCGACGACCACGCACCGTCCGAGAAGTGCCTTCACCGCCTCCACAGACGCCACCGTACGGATGACGCGGTCCGGCAGGTCCCGGACGTCCTCCCCCATCAGGTAGGGCGTCAGGACCAGGATCCGGCCCGAGTAGTGGTCCTTGGCCAGCTCGGCCTCGGCCGCCGTGCCCACTGCCGTCATCTCCACGCCTCCCGCGGCGAGCTTGGAAGCCGCCTCCATGAGGTTCGGGATCCCGATGCCGTAGCCGTTGACGCCCTTGGCCACCGGCACCAGATCGGGGTGGCGGGCCAGGACCTCGCCCTGGTGGGCGCGCCAGCGCTCGGTGTCCACGTGCAGCGTCAGCGACAAGGTTCCGGCTCCTTATGGGAAACGCAGATGGATATGCAGTAGGTCCAGCCTCTTAGCGGCGGGCCATGTACATCTCGAAAGCGCGATGAAGCAGCGGGTTCAGCGGGTAGTCCCACTCCCCGAGGTACTCCACCGCCTGGCCGCCGGTGCCCAGCTTGAACTGGATGAGGCCGAACAGGTGGTCGTTGGGGTCCAGAGTGTCACTGATTCCGCGCAAGTCGTAGACCTTGCAGCCGGAAGCGTGGGAATCGCTAAGCATGCGCCACTGGATGGCGTTGGACGGACGCAGCTCGCGCTTGTGGTCGGCCGATGCGCCGTAGGAGTACCAGGCGTGGTCCCCGACGGTGACCAGGGTCGTGGCGGCCAACAGTTCGCCTTCGTGGCGGGCCAGGTACAGGCGCAGGCGGTTGGGGTTCTCCGCCTCCATCGCCTTCCACATCCGCTGGAAGTAGGCCAAGGGACGCGGAGTGAAGTGGTCGCGGACCGCGGTGACCTCGTAGACCTTGTGGAACTCCGCGAGGTCGTCGTAGCCGCCGAGGGTGACCTCGACGCCGTTCTTGTCCGCCTTCTTGATGTTGCGGCGCCAGAGCTGGTTGAAGCCCTTCTGGATGTCCTCCAGAGAGCGCGGCTTGCCGGAGTCGTCGACCAGGGGGAGCTGGAAGACATAGCGGGGCTGGAAGTCGCCGAAGCCGGCGCCCTCGGACTCCTTGCGCGACCAGCCGGTGGCGCGCAGCTTCTCGATGATGCTCAGCGCCGCGGGGTCCTCGAAGTCGGGCTTGATGTCCTTCAGGCGGACGCCGCCCTCGGTCTCGGCGATCGCCTTCTTCAGCGTCTCCGAGCTCCAGCGGCGGGACACCATCTGCGGGCCCATCTTCACCGTGAAAGCGCGGCGCTTGCGCAGGTGCGCCAGCAGAAGCTTCAGCGCCTGGCCCGCGTTCTCGGCGGTGAGGTCCAGGATCGGGCCCTCGGGGAGGTAGGCCAGGGAGCGCCGCAGGAAGGGGAGCTTGTCGCGCTTGGGGATCGGCACGTCCCGGTACAGAACCAGGGCGGCGCCGACGACCTTGCCGGTGGCGTCGTCGATCCAGCCGACGGACTCGGCGCGCCAGTCGGTCTTCAGATCTCCCCAGGAGGGACACTGCAGGAAGCTGACAGACTGGGTCGCGGTGTGATCCGTACCCTTTTGCCCTGTGCGCTCCTCGATGAACGCCACATGTTCCTCGCGGCTCAGCGTCCGCACCCTCAAGACCATGCGCCAACCTTATGCGACGCGCTCCCGCAGCCACTTGATGTCCGCCGCCTGCGCCTCGGGACCGCCCGGCGTCTCGCAGATCGCGGGGCAGCCGGCGTCCGCGATCACCTGCGCGATCAGGTCCGGCGGGGCGATCTCGCCGGTGCCGAAGTTGGCGTGGCGGTCGATGCCGGAGTCGAAGCCGCCCTGGGAGTCGTTGGCGTGGACCAGGTCGACGCGGCCGGTGACGGCCTTGATGTCGGCCACGGCGCTTTCCAGCGGGATGCCGCCGGCGAAGGCGTGGCAGGTGTCCAGACACAGGCCGACGCCGCTGTGCCCGACCGCGTCCCACAGCTTGGCGATCGCCTCCAGGCGGCGGGCCATGGCGTGCTCACCGCCGGCGGTGTTCTCGATGAACACCGGGCAGTGCTGCTCCAGTTGGTCCACGGCCTTGCGCCAGTTGTCGAACCCGGCGTCGGGCGCGTCGGCCGCGGTGGTGTGGCCGCCATGCACCACCACGCCGCGGGCGCCGGCCTCGGCCGCCAGAGCGACGGTCTGCTGGAGCAGCTTGCGACTGGGGATGCGGATGCGGTTGTTGGTGGCGGCGACATTGATGATGTACGCGGCGTGCACGTAGACGGCCAGGCCGGCCTCCTCGGCGGCGGTGCGCAGCGCGACGGCCCCGCCGGGGTAGGCCACGGTCGGGGCCTTCCAGCTCTGCGGATCGCCCAGGAAGATTTGGACGGCGTCCGCACCGCGGGCCGCCGCCTCCGCGATCGGGTCTTCGTTGCCGACGTGGGAGCCGATGAGCGCCCGCCCGTCTCCCACCCCCGCCCGTTGAGGAGACGCTTCGCGTCGCTGGTTGACTGGCATGGCCACCACGCTAACCGCTCCCGCCGACAGACCGCCCCAGGACCGATTAGGAATGGTTACACAGGGCTACCAGAGACCACCGTGGTGAAGGGCGAAGGCGAAAGCGACCGCCGCGAGCCCGATCGCGCAGACGTTCACCATCCGCTCGAAAGTGGTGTCGGACGTCAACTGTGCGTACAAACCGACCACGATGCCCGCCAGGGAGATCCATCCGGCCAGGACGTGCCCGCCGGTCCAGCCGATCATGGCGGCGCCGATCACCGCGAGCACCATCGCGGTCGTGGTCAGGGCCATCTCGACGGCATGGCTGCCGATGTGGAACCCGGGCCTTTCCTTGGGATCGGCCGCGTAGTCCGCCGCGGTCGATCCGGGCCGGCCGGCCACCTCGGGGCCGTAATCGCCCGCACCCGCGTCGGGGGTCGCCTGCGTCATGCCTGTCACCTCGCTCACACTGTGCACAGCGGATCACAAACGTATTCGGACCATTACCCAGGATGGGATGAACCGACACGGATTTCAATCCGGGCGGCTCGCCGGGGTAACCTTGACCGTTCCCCGAGTGTCAGAGCGCCGGAGTAGCGTCGCCGCAGGCGAAGTACGACGGTGCCTACCGGGGGAGACGCGCACAACCCTCCTGCCACGGAGAGACCGTGGCCGCATAGTCCAAAGGAGGTGGGTTACGCATATGCGTCAGTACGAAGTCATGGTCATCCTGGACCCGGACCTCGACGAGCGTTCGATCGCCCCGGCCCTCGAGGGATTCCTCAAGGTGATCCGCGATCTGGGCGGCAGCATCGAGAAGAACGACATCTGGGGCCGCCGTCGGCTCGCCTACGAGATCAAGACCAAGAGCGGCAAGAAGGTCAGCGAGGGCATCTACGCCGTCGTCGACGTGCAGGCCACGCCGGACGCCGTCAAGGAGTTCGACCGTCAGGCGAACCTGTCCGAGACCGTCGTCCGCACCAAGGTCATCCGTCCCGACCAGCGGTAAGACCCGCTCTCACGTTTGAGGACCTGACATGGCAGGCGAGACCGTCATCACCGTCGTCGGCAACCTGACCGACGACCCCGAACTGCGCTTCACCCCCTCGGGTGCGGCGGTCGCGAACTTCACCGTCGCGTCCACGCCGCGCACCCTGGACCGCCAGACCAACGAGTGGAAGGACGGCGACGCGCTGTTCCTGCGCTGCTCGATCTGGCGGCAGGCGGCCGAGAACGTCGCCGAGTCCCTGACCCGCGGAATGCGGGTGATCGTCTCCGGACGGCTGCGCCAGCGGTCGTACGAGACGAAGGAGGGCGAGAAGCGCACGGTCGTGGAGCTCGACGTCGAGGAGATCGGCCCGTCGCTGAAGTACGCGACGGCGAAGGTCACCAAGGCCAACCGGCCCGGCGGCCAGAGCGGTCCCGGCGCCCCGCAGAGTGACGGCTGGAACGGCGGGGGCCACACCGGCGGCAACAACGGCTGGGGCGGCAACTCCGGCGGCGACTGGCAGGGTGCCCGCGGCACCAACAGTGGCCGGACCTCCCGCGGCAACGACAGCTGGGCCTCCGGCGGCAACGACAGCTGGGGCGGCCAGAACGACGACGAGCCGCCCTTCTAGCAGTGGCAAGACGCACAACTTCACACGCTGCCTCCCGAGCCCCGGATGAGATCACTCTTCCAGGGGCTTCGTCATATCCCGCCCCGGGCGGGCCCGAATGCAAGGACTCCTGGCATGACCGCAGCAATACCTCCGACGCTCCCATCCACTGCGGAGCAGCCGACCCACACCGCCGTCTGGAGCAAGAAGCCCAATGCCTTCGCGCCCAAGGGTGCCCACTGATGGCCGCTGACCCCGGCCTGGACCGGATAGCAGCGTCCTTCGAAGACGCCCTGCTCCACGCCAGCCCGGCATCCCGCTCCTACTTCAAGGCCTCCACCGACCGCTTCATCGCCGACCAGCTGGCCGTCTTCGACGGGGACCCGGCCGAACTCGGCGCAGTTCTGCTCAACTTGCACCGCAGCATCGCCACGCTGTACCAGCCGGGCACAGGACGGCGCCGCTCCCGGTCACATTCCCTGGACGCCGAGCAAGTCCTCATCGGCCTCCAGTTCTATCTCGGCCACGGCGGCGTCCAGCTGTACCTGCGCCGCCACCCCTCGGCCCAAGCACCCCAGTGACCACCCCGCAACACGCGGCCCCACCGGCCGGGGACACCGACATATCTCAGCGGCCATGCCCGATTCCCCAGGGCATGGCTGCAGAGGTATTCACCCCGCCTTGCCGCACGATCGGGCCGGCCTGCTTCACCATCGAGCTCCCGCCTGGTCTGGTGCTGCTAACCGCCAACGAGCGCCCGCACTGGTCCCGACGCGCCGCCGTCACCGGCAGCATCCGCGTCGCCGCGGCGACGCTGGCGCGCGCCGCGCGAATACCACCGGCCGAGCAGGCGTGGATCACCGTCGTGCTGCATCCGCACAACAGGCGCCGCCTGGACCCGCACAACTGGGGGCCGTCCGCAAAGGCGGGGATCGACGGGCTCGTGGACGCCGGGATCTTGCCCGACGACGACTACACGCACCTGCTGGCCGTGACGTTCCTACTCGGCCCGGCCAGGCCCGCCCGACAAATCGCCCTGCACATCACCCCGGTCGCCGCACACCACACGGAGCCGACACCATCCCATACACGAAAGGCATCTTCGCCATGTCCGGCATAGGCAACACCACCACCAACATCCAGACGTTGCGGCGCGCGATCGACGCCGCCGAACGTGAGGCCCTGGCGCCGCACGGGCTGACCGTAGCCGGGTTCGAACTGCTCGACCTGCTGTCCCGCGACCCCGGCATCCCCGCCATCTGGGCCGCGGCCCGCATCGGTGTCTCCGCCCAAAGCACCGGCGCCGTTTTGCTCCGCTTGTCTGAGGCTGGTCTGATCTCCAGGCAGATCACCAGCCGGGTCGGCCAGCCCGCTGCGCTCCGCCTGACCCCGGGCGGACACAAGTTGCTGCTGACCACCCGCGCAGTGATTGACGCGATCGACGACCAGTTCACCGCCGACATGCGGCCTGGCGAGGTCGACGAGTTCGACCGGCTGCTCGGGGTAGGCCTGGCTGCCTTCCCCAACGAGCGCTTGGAGCGCATGCGGGCCACCGCCACGGCGGGGAGCTAAGCATGGAGTCGACCGTCAACCTCGACGACGCCGAGCGCACCGAGGGCCTCCAACGCCTGAAGGAAAACTCGCCCAGAAGCTACCGCCCGAGCGGCTTCTGATCCCGGCACCGCCAAGCATCTGACCGCGCCTCTAACCAGCACCACCTCCACCGGCCTGTCTCGCCGGTGGGCGCGGCAGGCCCTTCACTTCTCCGAAGGAACACCTGCCTTGAGCATCATCGCAACCCGCATCGCCCCCAGCGACGCCCGCATATCAGCCACCCGCACCCCGCTGGCCACAATCAAGAAACAGGTCATGGTCGAATGGGTCGAAGTCACCCCAGCCATGGCCACCGCGCTGCTGAACGCCAACAGCCACAACCGCCGCCTGCGCGAGGCCGTCGCCGACGCCTACGCCCGCGACCTGACCGCAGACCGCTGGGACGTCAACGGCGAAACCATCAAGATCTGCGCCGACGGCCGCCTCATCGACGGACAGCACCGCCTGGAGGCCATCGAGATCACCGGCATCGCCGCCGTCTGCCTGCTCGTCACCGGCCTACCCATCGAAGCCCAGAAGACCACGGACATCGGCGCCCGCCGCTCCTATGCCGACACCCTGCGCTGGGACGATGTCAAGAACGAAGACACAGTGTCAGCGATCGTGCGCCGCGTCACGCTGTGGAACGCGGGCTACCGCGCCAAAAACGGCCGCTACAAGCCCACCGAACCGGAGCTGGGCGACACGTTCGCCACCGTCCCCGGCATCATCGAGGCCACCGACTTCGGCACGGCCCACGCCAAGGGCGCCGGCATCCCCCCGGCCCAGCTCGGCTTCGCGTACTGGCTGCTCGCCGGCATCGAGGCCGAGACCGCCAACTGGTTCATGCAGCGCATCGCCGACGGCGCCGGCCTCCAGCTCGGCCACCCCGCCCTGGTGTTCCGGGACCGGCTGCGCCGCGAACGCGAAGCACTGCGCGGCCGAGGCAACCTCAGCCCCGACCTCATCCTGGCCCTGCTCATCAAGGCCTGGAACTCCTACCGGGCCGGCGACACCATCACCAAGCTGCAACTGCCCACCGGCGGCCTGACCAGCGAGACCTTCCCCACCCCGAAGTGAGCTTTGTGTTCGCTTCCTGATTGAACCGATCAAGTCCAGCCCGGCCTCCCGCCGGGCTGGCCGGGGCCGGGCTCTCACCGAAAGGGCCCCGACCATGGCCAACGCCTATGGCCTCATGTCCCTGGACGAGTTGCTCACTGAGCTCGGCGAGCCGGGTAAGCCGCTGCCGCGCTCCACATTCTTCCGCTGGAAGTCCCGCGGCAAGGCCCCCAAGTCGATCAAGTACCCCAGCGGCGAGTTGCGGTTCCGCACCACTGACGTCGAGCGGTGGCTGAAGTCCCGCGAACAGCAGTAGTCACTCAAACCCACGAACTCCACCTCTCAGTGCATTTGGTTGAGGAAGACAGCGTTGGAAGACGAAGAGTCCACGTTCAAGGTCCGCATCTGGGCTATCAAGGAGCACGTCAGCAAGGCAAAGAAGGAGCTGGAGAAGCCCGAGCAGGAGCGCAAGCGCACCTACTCCGTGCGCTGGATCGTCGAAGGCCGGCCGAAGGAGTGCTCCGAGAGCTTCTCGACCTTCACCGCCGCCGAGAGCCGTCACATGGAGTTGACTCTCGCGGTGAAGAAGGGCGAGGCGTTCCACGTCGCCTCCGGATTGCCCATGTCGGAGTACCGGCAGGAGGCTGCTGCCAAGGCGCGTGCAAACGCCGCAGCGGCAGCGGCCAGAGCAAAGAGCTGCTTGCAGCACTTCATCGACTTCATGGATGAAAAGTGGTCCAGCCTCAAACCCAAGTCGCGGGAGTCGATGATCAGGTCCTTGGCGACCGCGGCCGTCGCCCTGACGTCGCAGGACGGCCACGGGGCGCCGAACAGTAGGGACCTGTATTACGTCCTGAACAAGTACGCCCTCAACAAGAACAACCGCGAGTTGCAGCCACCCCAACAGCGTCACGTGGCGGCCCTGGCCTGGGCCCACAAGCACTCGCTGCCGGAGGCTGAGCTGCGCAAGGAGGCCACCATCCGGCTGATCGTCGAGTCACTGAAGCGCCAGCCCAGCAGCGGCGGCAAAGCCGCCCGGAACACGGTAAAGAACAACCGCTCCAAGATGCACCAGGTATTCGACTACCTGGTAGAGCAGGAAGTCATCGACCTCAACCCGCTGGAGAACCCGAAGTGGAAGCGTGCCCTCGCCGCCGGCACCGGCAGCGACGACGAAGGCAGAGTCGACCGGAGTGTCGTCGCCAATCCGGTGCAGGTCGAGCAGCTCATCACGAAGGCGGGCGACTACCCCGGCGAAGGCGTCGGGCAGCTACTCCAGGCGTTCTTCGCCCTCCTGTACTACGGGCTTATGCGACCTGGCGAAGCGCTAGTCCTTCGAGAGGACGCCATCGTGTTACCGCCGGAACCGTCCGAGGGAGAGCAGGAGACCGGGTGGGCGACGATCACCTTCAAGAAGTCGAACCCCCAGCCGCATAAGCAGTACACCGACGACGGCAAGACCGTGGACGACCAGGGACTGAAGCATCGGGAGGATGGTGAAGGTCGAACGGTTCTCGTCCCCCCGCCGGGCGTCAGGTGGCTGCGCCGGCACCTGAAGATGTACAGCATCTCCCCCGGCGCGCGGCTGTTCGTCGGCCGCCACGGCGGCAAGATCGACAAGACGACGTATGCGGCCGTGTGGCGGTGGACACGCAAGGAGGTCTTCACCGCCCAGCAACACAGCTCGCTGCTAGCCAAGAGGCCGTATGACCTGCGGCACGGCGGAGTGTCGCTGATGCTGAATGCCGGCGTCGACCCCGCTCTGATCGCAGAGATGGCTGGCCACAGTATCGACGTTCTCCTGAAGATCTACTCCAAGTGCATCGACGGCCAGCAGGAACGGGCGATCATGCTGGTAAACCGCGTGTTGGCGTACTGGAAGCTGCTTCCGCCGGTGGCTGAACCCGACGTCCCGGAGCCCGCAGAGAGGCTCATCGCGGCCTTGCAAGGCCAGTCGTGAGCCGCCGAGGGGACTCGAACCCCTAACCTACGCATTACAAGTGCGTTGCGCTGCCAATTGCGCCACGGCGGCGGATGCGGAAGCCGATCAAGGCGAACGCACGCGCACATCGTACCGAATCGCGTGGCGTAGGGCGCCGCGGATACCGCATCCCAGAGCGAGACGTACGACGACCCCCCGGCTGACGGCTCCGAAAAATCACTTGCAGCGCACCTGGCCAAATTGAGCCTGCGCGAGAACGCGGCCCAGAAGGGACAAGCCTGCCCGACCGAGGAGACGGCCCAGGACCTCAGCCCGCAGTACGCGGCGGCTGCCGCATATTGGGCCGAGGCTCGCGGGTACTGATGGCGCTGAACTGCGTTATGGTATTGGTGCCCCCGGCGGGACTTGAACCCGCAACCGGCCGGACTCGAATCGGGCGCTCTATCCATTGAGCTACGGGGGCTGGCCGGTTCGGAAGGTGCAACTTCCGAGCCGGCCCTCACTGAGCTGGTTGCTCGGTGGGGTCTGGGTGGGCCGCCTTGTACTCCTTCAAGCTGTCGATCAGACTGATCACAAAGTCACGATCTTCGCGGGAGAGCTGGAAGAGGTTGACCGTGACCTCGATGCTTACTCTGCCTCCAGAGACAAGATTGACGGCATACGAGTCTCCCGTTCTTGACGATTCGGCAGCACTTGCCGTTGCAGGCGTGGTAGTTGATCGCGGTTTGGCGAGTTTGCTCTTACGGCTGGAAGCCTGCCGACGTGGCACACCTGGCGCTCCCGATCCGGCACGAGTTGCCGGGAAATTCGCGCTTGTCGGCAACCCTGCTTCCCGCAGAGCATGCAGGAAGAAGGTGACAGCCTTGCGCCGTGTCTCCGTGCCCATCGCGCCATAGTCGTTGCGGAAGGCCTCTGTCAGCTGCAGCTCGGTGCCATTCGCCTCAGAGACTGCCATTGGGCCTGGGTATGCCTGACGGACCATGGCAGACAGGATGAGCTTGCGTTTTTCCACGTCAGCCCCAGTCAGCTCGACAAGAAACGGCTGAACCCGATTCTCGTCGTCGATGAGGTCGAAGGAACGGAGGGCCGAGAACAGTCCCGCCTGATCCGTGCCAGAACGTCCTGCCATGATGGAGCGGTCGATACGTGGCGGCAACGGACGCTCAGCCAGCTGCCCAATGAAGCTCCAGAACGTGGCAAACGGAAGGTAAGGGGGCTTGAACTGCTCTTCTTCGGATTCTTCCACGTCGCTCCTCTCGCTGATCCCGTGTCTGCCGCTGCCGGAGATCTTGCCATAAGCGTGTGCCATAAGACAAGTCGTTCCAGATTTTTCTTTCCAGAGCTTCTGGCAGGGGCCAAAATATAAGCATGGACATGGACATAAGTGACGGAACCAGGCTGATTGTGAGGACTGCCGCAGGCGAACGTCTCCACGTGATCGCTACGGGCCGACCCGTACGCGGCAGAGACTTTCCAGTCGTGTGGGTGTGCAGTGTCTCGGATTACGAGGACTCTGCGGGGGAAGGGCGCGAACGATCAGTTCCGTGGCCGCTGGATGAGGTTGAGGTCGAGTCAGGTGACCGCGGACAGGCCTGCATAGCCTGAAGCGCCACAGCGCCGTGTGACCGTGGCCGATAGCACGCCAGCTGGAGGCCGCACGGCCAGTTGTAGCTTGGGTTTGAGCCGCCTCTGAGCCGTGAAACGTCAGCTGAGGACCACTAAGTAAGCGGGCTTATTGAAGGCCTCTACAGCCCTCCACCAGGCGCAACCGCGCCGGTGGAGGGCTTCTCGGTGTCAGCCCTCGGAAACGCCGAATTAGACCAGGCACTGGCGCAGGCCGGGGCGCCGGAGATGCTCGACCAGGATGTGTCTCGGGGCTGGGTGCTCCGGTGGGGACTGTTCACAGTATCCAGTGAACAGTCCGCCGCCGGGTCCTACTTGGTGGTCTCGGGGCCAGCCCAATATGGACAGGGGCCGACGATAGAGCCCGGTGGTGACAACGTCGCAGGGCCCAGCGCGAACGGCGTGGACCAGGCACTTTGGCGCTGCGGAAACGAGAACTCATTTCCGCGTATTTTCCGCGACCAGCCAGATCCAGTGAGAGCCAGTGAGACCGCACGAGACTCGACAGAAGATCAAGGTCGCCTGGGGAGAGCATCCGGCTAGCCGCAGCGAACGCCATACCACCAGGTCAACGCAGCACGCTGGAAGGGAGCTTGGCCTGGAGAGGAAGGTGCCGCAATACCGAGGTGGCCATAGATCGGATGAGGTGATCCCGCGCAGTCGGCCTTACCGCTTTACAAGACAGGTGCGCTGCCAATTGCGCCACAGCGGCCGGATCGGATGATCGGCGCGCCGATCTGATCCGCCGCCATGGTACCCAACCCGGCGGGTGTTGCCCCAGTCCGTTTCGAAGGACGGGT